>Ga0209344_10000023_pt1 | contig 379746 bp, 309 predicted proteins | sample Cruoilmetagenom6_FD_187293 | JGI IMG/M metagenome (GOLD analysis project Ga0209344, IMG submission 187293) | Oil polluted marine microbial communities from Coal Oil Point, Santa Barbara, California, USA - Santa Barbara Oil Seep Sample 6 (SPAdes)... | ecosystem: Environmental > Aquatic >... | reverse complement strand
TCGTTAATAGTTACATCAAAACTACAGGTTGCTGTATTTCCAGCACCGTCTGTTACCACAAACGTATTGGTTGTGGTTCCTATAGGGAAAGTACTTCCGCTAGGTAAACCTGCTGTTTGCATCGCGGTAGGAGGACTGCTATCGAAAATGCTATAACCATTCCAACTATTGCTATTATATATCCATGCTTGCCCATTTTCGTAAATAAATCCAAAATCAGTAGTGGTTAGTCCAATTGTGCTAGCTCCTTGATATGCTCCAGAAAGATTATATAAGTGTACCGCTTGGTTAGAAGTATCATAAATAGCATATTCAAAACCAAGAGTTCCAGTATAACCAATAGAATGAGATGAATAAGCCGAACCTCCCGGAATTCCTGTTAAAATAGTTGTTCCGACGGTGGTTCCAGTGGCTCTGTCAATCCTAGTGATTGCACCAGCGTTATAATAAATAATTTCATTTAAATCGTAATTAAAATCCCCGCATGATTGACTATCGGGTTGATTGGCAGCTTGAATTGTTGTGAATGTGCCATCCGGGCAATTTCCAACTATTGTAGTAGAAACTATTCCCGTTGTTCCGAATCCATTTCCTTCAGATTGGTTTGAAATTGGGTTCCACCAGGCACCTCTATAACTTATTCCGCTCGAAGCAGAATTGCTTAGAAATGTGCCAGTAGTTCCGTCAAAACAATCAATTGGATAGGTATCGCTTCCTGCATTAAAACTATAATATCTATCTAATGTAGGATTATAACTTACACCAGAACGATTTCCAGTTCCCACTGCAGATGAAATTAATTGAATTGTTGGTGTAGCTACAGGGGCTATTGTTACGGTTTCGCAATTATCGGTGACAACAGGATCTACAAAGGTTATTACTGCTCCACAAACACCAGGATCATTACTCTGTGTTATATCAGATGGACAGGTAATTGCAGGATCTTCAACATCATTCACCGTGACATTAAATGTACAGGTATCTATATTACCCGCGCCATCGGTTGCTGTAGCTGTTACTATCGTTGTTCCTACAGCAAATAAAGTTCCAGGGTCTTGAGAATAGGTTATCGTAACTGTACTTAAGCAGTTGTCTGTTGCTGTGGCTAAAAAAGTTACAATTGCACCACACTCGCCAGGGTCGTTATCCATGGTTATATCGCCAGGACACGTAATCACTGGGGGTACAGTATCTTCTACAGTAACTGTATCTGAATCCGATCCCGTACAACCATTTGCATTTGTAAATGTGTACGTAATAGTATGAGTTCCAGTACCCGAAACGTTCGTATCAAACGTATAGGTCATTCCGTTACCATCGTCTGTAACACCAGGACCACTATAAACACCTCCTGTTGGCATGCCACCACCCTGTCCTGTTAATACAACTCCAGGACACACTGGGCTTGGTGGCGCTGTAAAGGTCACTGTAGGTAGTGCAAATACTTCAACGTCATCTGAAGCTGAGTCTGAACACCCATTTGTGTTAGTAAAAGAATATGTAATTGTATGGGTTCCTGCTCCAGCTGCTGCAGGGTCAAAACTATAGGTCATTCCATTTCCGTCATCGGTAACTCCGGAGCCACTATATACGCCACCTGTTGGAGTTCCACTGCCAAGACCTGCTTGTACACCAGCATCGATACAAAGATCGGCTAATGCTGTAAACGTAACGGTTGGTAAGGCAAAGACCTCAACATCGTCCGATGCATTATTTGAGCAACCATTTGCATCTGTAAAGCTGTAAGTAATTGTATGTGTTCCTACACCTGCAGCTGCAGGATCGAAACTATAGGTCATTCCATTTCCGTTGTCAGTAACTCCTGATCCGCTGTACACACCACCAGTGGGTGTTCCGCCGCCAAGACCTGCTTGTACCCCAGCATCGATACATAGATCGGCTGGTGCCGTAAACGTTACTGTTGGTAACGCGAATACTTCAATAGCATCGGTTGCACTTCCCGTACAACCATTAGCGTTATTAAAAGTGTATGTTAGGGTATGCGTTCCTACACCAGCGGCTGCGGGATCGAAACTATAAGTCATTCCGTTACCATCGTCGGTAACACCGGGACCGCTATATACGCCACCTGTTGGAGTTCCACTTCCAAGCCCTGCTTGTATACCAGCATCGATACACAAATCGGCTGGTGCAGTAAATGCTACAGTTGGTAAGGCAAATACTTCAACATCGTCTGAAGCTGAACCTGAACATCCATTTGTGTCTACAAAGCTATATGTAATAGTGTGTGTTCCAACCCCAGCTGCTGCAGGGTCAAAACTATAGGTCATTCCATTTCCGTCATCGGTAACTCCTGAGCCACTATAAACACCACCTGTTGGAGTTCCACCGCCAAGGCCTGTTTGTACACCAGCATCGACACAAAGATCGGCTGGGGCTGTAAACGTTACAGTTGGCAATGCAAATACTTCAACATCGTCCATAACTGCAGTTCCACCAGAAGTATATGTTAAGGTATGTGTTCCAACCCCAGCTGTTGCAGGATTGAAACTATACGTCATTCCGTTACCATCATCGGTAACACCGGGGCCACTATATACACCTCCTGTAGGTGTTCCGCCGCCAAGACCTGCTTGTACACCTGCATCGACACATACATCTGCCAAGGCGGTAAAGGAAACTACGATATTTAAATTAGCGAAAGGTATAGGCGATAAGTCCTGATTTGCCTCGCTGTGTAACCAGTTGCCAATATTTTCAAAATCTGCCTGAGCAACAAGTATTGCGCGCTCACCGCTTGCAAATTTATATTCCGTTCTACTAGGAGCCAAAGCAGGAAAGCCATCAACAACCAATGCATTGGTATAAATACCAGAAGGATTTTCACTGGCAGGGATATTTCCGCCAGAAGAAGCAGAAGTTCCTGTAAATAATACCGCATATATATCGTCTACACCATTGGTAGGATCTGTATCGCTATCTGCATACGCATAAAGAGATTCACCTAATGAATCGTGTGCTAATGTACTAGATATTACCATAAAAGACCCACAGGCACCACCAGTGCTACCATTACACGTAAGTGAAAACACATTTGATGAAGTTTCTTTAATAACAATTACATCTCCTGCAGGTATGACTGTCCCCGGAGAAGTATATGCAAATACCCCTTCACCAGAATTGAACATTAAGGTAGCACTATCAAATTCATTTTCAGTAAAATAAATGGTTGTACCAGCAGGAATATCTTTGGCTGCTACAAATGAGAAGCCATCTGGTGTTACATGATTCATACCTGTAATAGCTACTAGTGGATCTGAATCACTCGTATCGTCATTAGAAATAGTACCTGTTGCCGAATTTGGTGAACCCCCATCGTATCCGGTCCCTGAAGCTATCATAAGTTCTACTGTTTCCAGCGGTTCTACTACCGCATCTGTAACAGGTGTAATAGATACGGCAACAGAATTTGTTCCGTTTAAAATTACGGCAGTACCCGAAGTGGCATTAAACGTCGCCGCTCCAGAAGCCGTATAGTCTGTTGTAAACGTCGCAGTTCCTAGCACATCAAAATTTATCGTGATATCTCCTACCGCTGCTGCATTCAGTAAAAAAGTGTAAATCATTGGCGTACCACTATCTTCCACTGTTGTGTTTGGTGAAACCGAAACTGACAAAGTAGGATTTGCAGAACCTGATGTAATAATAATATTAGCAAAAGGCGTAGGGTCTAAGGTTGCTACAGCTTCTGCATGTAGCCAATTAGATGTGTTCTGAAAATTTGCTTGGTCTACGGTTATAGCACGTTCTCCCCCAGCAAATTTATATTCTGTTCTAATGGGAGGTGTGGCTGGAAAACCGTCTACTACCACAGTTCCTGTATAAACACTTGAAGGATCTTCGGAAGCAGGAATGTTTCCACCAGGCGTTACAGAAGTACCTGTAAATAGTACTGAAGAGATAGCAGTAATGCCATTGGTAGGGTCTGTATCACTGTCTGTATAAGCATACATTCCTTCTCCATTACTTGCATAATCGAAAGATCCCGAAAGTACAGTAATTGTTCCGCAAGTTCCGCTATTACATGTTGTTGTTAATGTATTTGAGACTGTTTCGGTCGCCACAATTACTTCTCCTCTTAATACTCCACCCGCAGGTGCTGTCCATCTTGAAACACTTTCTGTTCCTGTAAATCTTAATAAGCTATTATTAAAGGAATTTTCAGTAAAATAGACCTCTGTCCCTGCTGTAATATCGTCTAGGGCAACAAATGAGAACCCTTCAGTTCCACCATTTGTATGAACGCCACCTGTTATGGCAACTAAAGGCGTTACTGCCAATGTATCATCATTTAAGATGGTACCGGTAGCACTACCTGGGCTTCCGGCATCATAACCTGTGCCCGCTGTAAGCGTGAGTATTGCTGTTTCGTCAGGTTCTAAAGTTGTATCTCCTACGGGAGTAAGAGTTACCGTTGCAGTTGTTGCGCCATTAGGTATGGTTACTGTACCAGTAGTTCCGTTAAAACTCGCAGCACCAGTTTGGGTATAATCTGTAGAAAAAGTAGCTGTGCCTCCAACAGAAAAATTGGCAGTTATAGCGCCTACTGCAGCTGCGTCTAAGGTAAACGTATAAACCATGCCTGTTCCACTATTTTCGTTTACCGAAGTTGGCGATACGGCTACGGTTAATACGGGGTTAGACCCGGCTAAATTTAAATTTGTAAAGGGAACAATTGATAAATCCTGGCTAGAAGCATAACTTAAGTAGTTAGATACATTTTCAAATGCGGCTTGACTCACTCCATCCCTAAGTGAAGCTGGACTAAACATATATTCTACCCTGTCAGGACCAACGTTAATATCACCATCGTCAGGAAAGCCCTGAACCACGATCGCATTTGGATAATCATTTGTTGGATTCTCATCTGCTGGCAAGTTTCCTCCATTCTGTGCTGATGCCTCACCCGAACCAGTAAACATAACTGAATATATTTCAGTAATACCATTTGTAACATTCTCATCGGTGTCTGAGTAGGCATACAAATGATCCCCATTTGTAGCCAAATTAAAACTTCCATTACCAAACGTTGTAGAGGTTGTAGAGCTACCACAATTCCCAGAAGAACAAGTTATAGTAAACGTGTTAGACGAATCTTCGTCCATAAACACCACTACTCCTGTTGCAAGACCGCCAGCTCCAACGACATATCTAATTACAGCTTCACCACTAGGCGCGCCATTAAATGTAAAAGAATTTGCCGCATCACTGTATTCATTTTCAGTAAAATAGATAACTTCTCCAGCCGGAATATTTTCGGTCGCAACAAATGTAAATCCGTCATTAGGTGCACCCGAAGAGATATGGTTCATCCCAACAATAACCACCTTTTGTGCAACTGTTTGTTGTGTAAATACTATTGAGAATAGTGCAATGAATAGTAGTGTAATATTTTTCATGATATGTAAGTTAAATGAAAGCGTATTGATTAGTTAATCAACAACTTAACCTTGTAAACCAAAAGTAAGCGTATTGTGAATAGGTATCAATACGTATATATACGTAAATTTTTTTGGTCCTTTTAGGTACAGATGTATGGATTGTGCCAGCCAGGATTGGGCATATTTTTTAATGTATTTAGGCTTTCTTCAGAAATTAAGAAATTCAGTTTTTGTATCACCTTATTTTTGTATTCCGAATTTTCAAATTGAAACTCTCGTAATTTATAATAATCAATTGTTGCTTCATTAGCATTATTAAAGCTTATTATCCCTCTCGGTGTTTCAATTTTTTTATCCTGTAAAACCTCCGATAGATTGGGGTGTATCTTGCCATTGGCGTCTAAAATTGCTTGCGTGGTACGTCCAGTTTCAAACCCTAATAATGAAATCACATTAGGTTTTTCATTATAATTAGCTTCATAGTTATTTATAAAATTGCGCATTACATCTGTATTATCTGCAAAGGACCAACTGGCGACAGATTGCACACCATTCACTTTAAAATTTTCGGTGTTAATGGTTTCATCGGTCATTGTGGGAATAGTCATTATGGGAATTTTCCCATTAAAACTCGCGTTAGCTAACGCATTAAATATAGCTTTACCTTCATTGTAACTAAAGGCTGCAAAAATTACATCAGGTTGAGATGCTTTTATTTCTGAAATCATTACTTCATAATTAGTTGTTTTGTAATCCATAGGACTCACATTAAAACTAACTACTTCGCCGCCTTGGCTTACAAATCCTTCTACAAATGGACCACAAAAATGATATCCACCTTCATAGGTAGACGAAAGTATTGCTACCTTTTTACCGTATGTGTGAGCCGCAAACTTTGCAGCAACAAAAACAGATTGCCAAATTGCTAGGGTAAGATGGGCTACGTAAGGTTTTACGTATTCTTCCTTCATAACAACGCCGCCCAAATCGACTCGGAGTAATGGTTTTTTATAGCTATTAAAAATGGTTACTAACTCAGGTAAGATATTGGTACCACAAAAACTAACTGCCATGTCTATATCTTCCTGTAGTATTAGCTTCTCACATGTTTTCAACATCGATTCTTCAGAAGCCAATCCTACACTCTCAACTAATATGCTAAAATTTACCGTACCCTCAGCATCTCTAGTTGCAAGTTTAAAACCATTCAAAAAGTCTAAAGCCAGCGTCGGAAACATATCCGATCTTGGCACTAAAAAAACAATTTTTGGAGACATATTTTAGTTCCTTGAAGGAAATAGTCCAGCAAGACAAATCACATAATTTACAACCAAATATGGTGGCATATTATTATGAGACAGATTACCGCCTGTGTTTTGAACCGTTGTTGTACCAGACGCCCCCCCCAGAAAGGATCCAGCACTAAGGTCTTCACTAAAACCACCGGTATGATTCGCTATAATTTGTCCAGAAGCATTACCTTCATCTCCAGCGGCATTATTCACGCCAACTTGAACGTTGGTTGTTGCTACATGCGAATGACTTGGCATTTGAGTTGGGTTAAGAATTACACTTTCTTGCCCACCTATTTGTCCTATATTTCGGTTTGACAGCCCTGGTCCATTACCGTCACCTATCGCCATTCTTCCTCTAAAATCGGGCAACTGAAACGTTGTTCGTCCGTCCCCACCATAGATTGTCCCTAATAAAGAAAATAGGGCTGTGTTTTGAGAAATAGGTAGTAATTGACCTTGGCATAATGCCCAATTTCTAGGGGCAAAATTGCCACCAAACATCCAGATAACTGCTAGTACTCCATCCATAATTATTATTTTTTTTAAGGTTAGTTATTTATATTGAAATATTGAATTGAATTGTAGTCTTGTTTAAAAATGTAGCAGAAGTTGGAAACAATTTAGTTCCTAACTGATTATTACGCTGCCAATGGTCTGAGGTGATATACGCATCTTTATGCCCAAGTACCAAGCTCGTAAATTGTTTTGAACCGCCTTGTGAAACTTTAAAATGTATGGTATTATCTACACTCGGTTTTTTATTTGGAAAATCTGAGATAAACTCATATTCTCCCAAAGCATTCGTGAACATCTTACCTCTGTGATTATATTTTGAACTCCCTGGCGATAGGTGCCAAACTTCAACAAGTGCATTTTTTAAAGGCATCTTACCGGTCTTATCATAAATCACACCTTTAATGGAAACATATTTACCGAATGAGTGTATTCTAAGATCTGTTTTTTCTTCAGCAAACGGATTGTATCCTTCTATCGGACTAGAAGCAGTAATTGCCTGAATTGTTTGTGTAGAAAGCAATCCCAAGCCAGCAGTAGCCAATAGGGATCGCTGCAGAAAGGCTCTGCGCGGAGTAGTTTTTTTCATAATTGTAGTAGTTAGTTGAAGCAATGTAATAAATTAATAACCCATTGACAAAAAAAAACGTTTAACAACACATTTCAGCGCTTTATATTAAATTACACTTCCTATTTAAAAATTTAATTGGTTTATACCGTCTAACTATATGAATATGTATTTTTGAAGGTGCACAAAACAATATTAATGAGCTCAAATACGAACCCGAACATTTTAACTATTCGGAAAGCTACAGAAACAATTCTTTCGTCTGAATTAGATTTTTCAACGCTTACACCCGCTATTAAACAATTGTATGTTACGTTCTCTACCTTATCTGAAGTAGATTTCGACACTCCAGAAATGGAAGAAACGGTTTATTTAAAAACAGGTGTAGCCATTGCCCCAAAATGGGCAGGTTGCTGTATTAACGATTTGTTACGAACTAAACGCTTTATATCTGGTATCTACAAAGCCATTAAAACAAAACAGGAAGAACATCCAGGCAAACCCATTACTGTTATGTATACTGGCACGGGACCATTTGCTACGCTCTTAATGCCTTTAACAACCATTTTTAGCCCTAAAGAACTCCAACTTATTTTACTTGAGGTAAATCCATATAGTGTTGAAAGTCTTAAACGGGTTATTACCAAAATGGAAGCATCGGCTTATATTCAATCTATTCATTTGTGTGATGCCAGTACTTATAAATTGCCGAAAAATACAAATGCAGATATCTTGGTAATTGAGTGCCTACAACACGCCTTAGCACGGGAACCTCAAGTAGCTATTGGTTATAATTTAGTGCCACAATTTACAACAACCCCAGTGTTAATTCCACAAGAAATTTCATTGCACATTGCCGCTTTGGATATTTCAGGGCTACATAATGCCATGCTAGAAAATTCAGATAGTCCCGCTAGTAATTTTATAACACAATCTGAAGCTATTTTTAGCTTGACAACCGATTCGATTTTAAAAAACGCTGAAGCTTTTCAGCAAGGTGACTTTGAATTTCCTGAAGTAGCCGTGCATTTTTCAGAAAAACAACTAGCACACAAAACATCATTGGCTATCCTTACCGAGATTAAAGTATATGAAACGGAGAACATCACATTTCAGCAAAGCGGATTAACCATCCCTGCCACAATTTCGAGTACTTTGGATGTGGGTTCTAAAAAAACAATAACTACCCGTTACATTCTTGGTGAAGACCCCTACTTAGCTACAAAAATTGACTAGAAAAAACCTGCAATTATGCAGGCTTTTTTTAATAGCTTTAACTAATTTCTAGAAGGGAATACACCAGTTGTTGCAATACATACATTAATACCTAAAAAGGGGTTTCTTATATTAAATGCTTGGCTACCTCCAGTATGTGACGGAGCAGCTAGGTTTGCGTTAGCATCTTCAGAAAAACCACCGGCGTGTCCAGCAATATGGCTACCCGCTGGATTTGCCTCATCACCTCCAGCTGAATTTACTGCGATGTTGTGAGAATGTGAAGGCATCTGAGCTACAGTTAAAGTATGATTTATAGCGCCACCACGCTCTCCCCAGGAAATATTGTCTAATCCTGCACCGTGTCCCATGCCTACTATCGATCTACTTCGTAAATCTGGTAAACCAAATGTGGTTCTACCATCGCCACCAAATGTGGTTCCTAATAATGAAAAAAGTGCGCTGTTTTGCGATATTGCTAATAATTGTCCGGCACAGAATGCCCACCCACGTGGTGCAAAATTAAATCCGAATGCTTGTATTTGTCCTAAAAATGGTGTCATAATATTGTGTTTTTTTAATTGGTTAGTTAATTTTACTCTATTCCCTTATCGTTTACAATAAGTTCTGGCAATGAAATTGCAATGAGCGAGCCTGTTGTAGTTGTTAAGGTGCAGGTACCAAATTGATCGAAGGTTGCTGTGAGTTCGCCACCACCTTCATAACGATAGTATGCCTCTATAGTATGTGTTCTTATAAGAACTCCCCAATGTTGCGGGTTTGGAAAACCTGGAATTCTGGTAGCAGCGACATCTAGAAAGTTAAATGCTCCCATTCCTGGTACTTCTAAAATAACGTTGCCTTGTTTTTCAAGTTTTACGCTAGGGCCTTTTGGAAGAAGTTTTTGTCCATCACTAATACTAATGGGATAGATGTAGTCACTCTTTAAATTTAATGTGTACATTTTCTAAAATTTATTTGGTTAATAATAGTGCTAAACTATCCCAAATAAATTGCTCTTACAATAAGTATAAATACGTAAATTTCTGAAAATGTGACGATTAATATGCGGTTTATGCTACACCACGTACGGTAAGATAAGTAGTTACCCAAACAATTACGGAAGAAATTGTAATTCCTAGTACATTAGCCCAAAAAGCTTTTTTTCGTTCAATCTTTAAGATATATGTTGCTATAGTACCTGCATACACACCTGTTCCCGGTAAGGGTATAGAAACAAAAAATACAAGCCCCCAAAAGCCATATTTTTTTATTTTATCGCCAGAACCTGTCTTGGCACGTCGGGCAACCCAAATAGCACTTTTTTTATAAAAACGCCACCGTAATAATGAAGAATTGATATATTCCAAAAAGAAAAGCATCATAGGAAATACCAGAATATTGGCGCCTAAAGCAATGATGAATACAAAAAACGGATTCAATTCGTTAGCAATCCCATACGGGATGCCCACTTTAGCCTCCCCAAATGGTGAAAGACTCCATAAAATTGTAAAAATCGTTTCTCTAATCAAAATCCAAATTACTAAATGATTGCAAAATTAACGCTATCTAAACCCATGTACACACAAATTGGTATTAAAAATTTCAAAAAAAGAAAGCGAGATAGGTCATTTCTACATAAATTGTTTTAAAAAGAAAATTTTATGGAAAATTGGCTTATTGCGAACGAAATTATTATTTATAAAACTGCAGCCTCAGTGGTGGCAATTTACCTTATTATCGTACTCTATTCTCGAGTATTTGGACTTAGAACTTTTGCTAAGATGACAAGTGTAGATTTTGCAGCAACAATTGCCATGGGTTCTATCTTTGCCGATGTTATTGGCAATACAGATTATTCAATCCTAAAGGGAGGTGTAGCATTGGGAATTATTATTTTATTACAAACGCTGTATTCTTTTTTTATTCGGAAATCTTCAGCGTTTAAAAAAGTATTTACAAACACACCTTATTTATTGATGAAAGATGGTGAGATTTTACACGAAAACCTTTCAAAAGCGAATGTAAGCACAGGAGACTTATACGGTAAGCTTAGAGAAGCAAATGTTATTGAGCTAAAAGAAGTACGGGCAGTAGTTTTTGAAGTTACAGGAGATATTTCTGTATTACATACACAAGGTAACGAACCCTTGGCTAAAGAATTATTGGAAGGTGTAACTGGTTAAAATAGATAAGAATATTGCAAACCTGCTCCAAAAATAGATTCAGATACCGAACTTGTGTCAAAACCAGTACGTATTGTAAACGTTCCTAATTTCTTAGATGGGTAGGCAACTTCAAGATACTGATGTGTTGTGGAAAGCGTTTCAGGGAAAAGCTTTGTGAGTCTTCCAAAATTTTTAACAAGCGACGTTTTCAACTTCCAGTTTAAGCCCTTAAAAGTACCTGCGATCCCAACATGATGCATCGATACTGTGTTGCTGATAAATTTTATATTATTTTCATCCAAGGAAACTCCTGGAGCTGCAATCATAAACGGTAAACCTATAATTGCTCCGTCGTACGTCCATCCACTTCTGTACACACTATTATTAAAATAGTTGTCAAAACCACTCCCTCCGCCATCCGTTCCGCTTTGGTTTTTTGTGGTAATAAATTCGTATACAATTCCTGAAATATAAGTGTTCTGTTCAGGCTGAAAATAAACACCCCAAACTCCATCTGGAAAATTAGCAAGTCCCGAACCACTACCGTCCTCAAAAGGATGCTCGTGATAGACCGAAGTAGTACCAAAAGACGTCTTAAACTCGTAATCTAATAAATAGGAACCCAAGTGATTCCCAACAGCATTAAAAATCTCCCCATCCACACCAATCTCTGGAGATTCGCGTGCGGTAAACACATCTATAAATGCGCTAAAATCATCTTTCAATACACCAAACTCTGGCGAGGTTCCAGCCCATTGTGCAAAATGCTGAATTTTTGCAGTAAGTTTATGACGGTCACTAAACTGAGTAATGAGAGCAAGATGTTTATAATGCAACCGTGCATTCTGAGTATACCTATTGTCATTAAGTTCGTAATGGGCAATTGCTGCGTCTACGCTAAATATATTCGATATTTTTAAAGGGTTAGATGAAGATATTCTAAGTCCTGGTAATGGTCTTACATTTCTAGACCAAAGATAATTTTTATTGGTTGCGGAAAGCCCTTGCGCTACTTCTGGAAACTCTTTAGCTCCTGCAGTAACTGCCAGCCAAGAGTTTTTAAACTGAAGATACAGCTCTTTTCGCTGAAAGGCATCAACAACATTATCTCTATAATAAAACCCTGCTCCTCCTGTAAATTCACTCTTTTCTGTAAGTTGGTAGGTTACCTGCCCTTCTGCCAAGCCCGCAATATTGCTCTGTCTCCCAACTTTAGCCGACGTATTGGTATAAAACCATACCGGTAAACTATCGCCACTACTTACAAATCCCGAAACTTCTACTTTTGCTTTATAACTAAAATTAGACTGGCACATCCCTATAGAGGATGTAAAAAGTAACAGTACCACAATGTAGCCTTTCATAGAGTTGCTATTATGAAAACCACTTCCCAAAAAATGATTTCTTCTCCTGTGTGGTATAGGTGTAGCCGTATTTATTTCCATAGCCAAAATTGTTTTGGGACACATTATTTAGCACCAAAGCTACTTTAGACAAACGTTTGCTGGCAATTGAGTCTTTCAAGAAATCAAGGAGTTTTTTATCGGTATAATCTGCTCTTGTTACATACAACATGGCGTCTGCATACTTATTTAACAATACAGTATCGGTCACCAACATAGCGGGTGCCGTATCTACAATTATATAATCGAAATTGGTTTCTAGCTCCTCGAAAAATTTTTCAACCCTAGGCATCATTAACAACTCGGCAGGATTTGGCGGTATAATTCCAGAATGTATAATAGATAAATTCTCATTATAAATACTAGCCTGCATGAGGTCTTTAGCCAATACACTTTCGTCTATAATATATTCGGTAAGTCCTTTTCGGTTTTTCTTTCCATCAGCTAAATATCTATGCAATTGCGGATTTCTAACATCTGCTCCAACCAAGAGCACTTTTTTACCTGTAAGTGCAAGAGTTAATGCCAAGTTAAATGCCACAAAAGTCTTTCCTTCTCCCTTTACGGTAGAGGTTACAAAAATTCTGGGTGCAACTTGCTTGTCTAGTTTATTTAATAACTGGTATTGTAAATTAGTACGTAAAATTCTGAAAGATTCTGCCAACATACTCCTGTCACTTTTTTGAACAAGTTCTTCGTCGTTTTTACCTAGTTTTGGAATCTCCCCAAGAAAATCAATAGCCGGGAGCATGCGTTCTACATCTCTCCTGTTTTTAACCTTGGTGTTTATTAAAAAAGTAAGGTAAATAACTAAAAATGGAATGAGGAGTCCTGCCAATAAAGCGCCAAGATAAATTAGCATTCTATTAGGGCTTACAGGTGCTTTACTACTAAAAGCACTATCAATAACTTTTGCTTTGGAAGCGGTTACTGCAAGAGAGATAGAGGCCTCTTCTCGTTGTTGCAATAAAAATAAAAACAATTGTTCTTTAATGCCTTGTTGCCGATTAATTTCGCGAAATAGCTTCTCTTTACGAGGCACTTCTGCTATTTGAGAATTTAACGTAGCCTCTTTATAATTTAGGTCTCGTAAAGCTATTTTTAAACTATTTCTTTGGTTTTCTAAACTTCCCAGTATACCCGTTCTAATTTGTTCAATTTGAGCATTTAAATTACCAACAACTGGGTTTCTGGGTGTAGAGTTTTTAAGTAATCTGTTTCGTTCCAGAATTAACTGATTGTAGTTTGAAACCGCAGCGGCTACCTCAGGTCCTTCCAATCCAATATTTGCAGGCAAAAGATCGTTCGTTCCAGAGTTTTGCATATAATCTACCATCGTATTGGCAAGCTCAAGCTGGGTGCCTACATTTAGTTGTCTCTTGTCGAATTCACTTGAATTTTGAAGAATAATCTGGGCTTCGGTTTCTATATCTGTAAGTCTGTTGTTACTTTTAAAAGTTTCTTTATTTTGCTCTACCGAATCTAACTCCCGCGTAATTATTTCTAAGCGAGAATCGATAAAATTAGACGTCTTTTGCGCTACTTGATTTCTATCATTTTTAGCGTCTTTGTTATACTGAAATATTAACTCATTGATAAAATCTTCAGCTTTTTCTCGCACAGGAGATTGCATAGATAAAGCAATAACATTACTATACCTATCGTCACTCCTTACCGAAATCCTACTTTGATATTGCAGCGCTGTATTTTCTACAGGTGTATAACTTACTGAAATTGTTTTACCAATAAATTGAGAAAATGGAAAGGGGTTATCTAAAACGGGGATTACAGTAATAACACCAAAAGGAAAGTTTAAGGACTCACCAAACTTATGCTTTTCGTCTATCGATTTACTTTCAGTATAAATCGAAAATTCAGTTTCAGAAATGATATTAAAAAACAATTTGGGCGCTCGCTTGGTACGAAGACTGTCATTAAACGATAAATACTGAACAATAAAAGGTCTGTTAGTGTACAGTTCAGATGTAATAATCGCCCCTATATTTTCGTATCGAATATTATGGTTTAATTCCTTTACAGCTTCTGAAATAAGCCGCTTAGATTTAAGAATGGCAAGCTCATTTGCCACGTTGTTTGAAGAAATTCCGCTAAAATATCCCGCATCCGAAAAAGGTGAAATACCACCAAAACCACCGCTAGAAGGATCATCTTTTATTAAGATAGAAGCTTTAGACTGGTACGATGGGATGGTATAACGTAAATATACTTTTGCTGCAACTAACGCAATAACAACGCACACTACAAACCAAAACCATTTTTGTGTATAGCGTTGTAGAATTTCTTTTAAATTAAAATCTTGTCCTTCCTTTTGAACAGGTGCTGGTTGCATATGCTTATCTTGTAATTAAAATTACGGCACTTAAAACTATCGTTACTACAGATAAAACCGCAGGAATATCTGGAATAAAACCAGATTTCTTAACTCCTTTTAAGGACGGTTCTACGTAGACAATATCGTTTTGTTTTAAAAAATAATAGGGACTACTAAAAAAATCAGTTTTGGTAAAATCTACCTTTGTAACTTTTTGAACACCATTTTCTTCTCTAATAATTGTAACAGTTTCACGTTTACCATCTGCGGTAAAATCTCCTGCCAATCCTATAGCTTGTGGGATGGTAACACGCTCGTCCTTGATAGTATACACACCAGGCATCGCAACTTCACCTAAAATTGTTACCTTAAAATTAATGATACGTACATCTACTACTACATCCTTAACAAAATCGGATAGTTTGTTGGTTAGTACCGCAATAATTTCTACACGTGTTTTTCCCACTACTTCCACAGTACCTAACCCAGGATATTGAATACTTCCGTTTGGGCTTACTAAATACCCTTGTAATTGCTCGTCTCTTGTTTCAGTTTGTAAACCCGTAACTTTTTGATACGGCTTAAGCACTTCTTCGTCCAATGCCGAAACTGAGATATACAAAATATCATTGGGTTCAATTCTTGGTTCAAAAAACTGGGCAGTTTGCTTTTCGTTCAACTTTTCAGCATCTTGAAAATAGAGAATTTCTTTCTTAGTTGCACATGATAACAGGCAACAGCTTACTACGATAAGGTAAATAGTATGTTTCATAAATTGGGTGCAAATATAGCCTATATAGCCCAGTATCCCTATATTTTTGTTAATGCTTTATCATTAGAAATGTCCAGAGCCGCAAAGCTGGAATTTTCACTTTTAAACTCAGGTACTAATTCTTTGAGCAGTTTAACAACTTCATCGTCGCCTAATTTGGTAGCGACACGAATAATATGTTCAATTTTTTCTTTGATACTAGAGAATGAACCAGCTTCCACGCTAGAAATCATAATCTTTGGATGGTGTGTAGGGAGCACTGTAGATGCATCGTTCAATAATTCTTCATACAATTTTTCGCCTGGTCTTAACCCTGTAATTTTAATATCTATATCCGTGTAGGGTTCTAGTCCGGAGAGCTTAATCATACGTTCGGCAAGATCTATAATTCTTACGGGCTCTCCCATATCGAACACGTATATCTCCCCTCCATTACCCATAGTACCTGCCTGCATCACCAGTTGGCAAGCTTCAGGAATGGTCATAAAATAACGTATAATATCTCTGTGTGTTACGGTCACAGGACCACCTTGCGCAATTTGTTTTTTAAAATGTGGAATTACAGAGCCATTAGACCCTAATACATTTCCAAATCTAGTAGTTATAAATTTAGTAGTTACATGATCTTCCTTTTGTAGGGCTTGAACATACATCTCTGCGGCACGTTTAGAAGCGCCCATTACGTTAGTAGGATTTACAGCTTTATCTGTAGAAACCATAACAAATCGCTCTACTTTATGCTGTAAAGACTGAAAACATAAATTAACAGTTCCTAATAAATTCACATAAATAGCTTCATGCGGATTTCGTTCAATTAAGGGTACATGTTTATAAGCAGCGGCATGATAAATAAGGTCTAAATGGTACTTATTGAACATAAGCTGCAATCGATACATATTACTAATATCTGCTAACTCTGTAATAAAATTGAAATTAGGATAGTTTAATCGTAAATACAATTCCAATTCGTGTAAGGCAGACTCGGCTTGGTCCAGAACTACTACCAGTTTGGTATTATATTGTGCCAATTGCTTTACAATTTCACTCCCAATAGAACCCGCTCCCCCTGTTACCATAACGGTTTTTCCTTCTAAATCCTTTTTAAGGATTGTGTCGCTTACCGATATTGGCGAACGCTCTAAAAGGTCTTCAATTTCTAGTGGTTTTATATGGTTTTGAATATCTTCTTTATTTGTCCACTTTTGAAGATTAGGTATGTTTAAAATTTCGACTCCTGCAGCAAGGCAATTTTCAACAATTTCATTTTTTTCCTTTCCAGAAAATGAATCACTCATAAGCAATACCGCTTCTGCCTGAATTTCTTCTATAGTTTCAGACAAATTATGAACCGAAAACACTGGCTTTCCAAGTATTTTATATCTTTTTGATATTTTGGTCTGAGTTAAAAATCCAACCAAGGTATAGGATAATTGAGATTCGTTTAGCAAAGAAGAACCCAGCGAAATAGATTGATCGTCTATACCAATTATGGCAATGTTTTTTTTCTCCTGAGTAGTAGCAACATTTTTCAGAAACGTATAACTTTCTTTTACTGCAATTCTGAAAAGCAATAAGAATGTAAATGAAGCAAACATATATAATAACAAAGAAGTTGTTAAGAATATTTTTTGCCCCAGTATATACTCCATAATATAATTAAACAATAAAATGCTAGCTACAGTAGTAACCGAAGTAAAAGCAAGCTTTATAATATCTATAAAGGTAGAGTGCCTAATAATACCTGAATAACTCTTAAAGATGAAGAAAAATAAAAGATTAACTAACAAAACGGCCAATCCTTGTAAGGGTACCGAAATAACATCGTGGAAATAAATTGTCGTCCCTTTTAAGATAAAATAAGTAACTAAGAGCGCAAGGCTACATAAAAAAACATCCAACAAAACAACAATCCAACGAGGGAGGTATCGCTGATCCATTAGGAGTAACTTATTATCACCTGTGTATAATTTTTTAAAAAAATTTGATGAAGACTTCAAGAGTGGGCAATTTTATAGTAAATATACGAAATATCTATCCGAATGGCTCTAATGCGACTTTAATTCTCTGTTTTTCAGCCTTTGACAGATTAGAACCTGAAGGTAAACAGATTCCGTTTTCAAATAAATTTTCAGCAACAGTGTCTCCATAATAAGGTGCATTTTTAAAAACAGGTTGTAAATGCATAGGTTTCCACAAAGGTCTGGATTCTATATTATCTTTGGCTAAAACTGAAACAATATCTTGCGCTGTAAACCCTGTTTTCGACGAATCTACCACAATACAAGACAACCAGTGATTAGAATAATATGTTTCTGAAGGTTCTTCAAAAACAGTAACTCCTTCCTTACTATAGAACAAATTTTTATAAAACTGATGCATTTCCCTGCGCAAACCAATGTGAGTATCTAAAACTTCCATCTGTCCACGGCCAATTCCTGCACAAATATTACTGAGTCTATAATTATACCCTATTTGAGAGTGTTGGTAATGCGGGGCTTCATCTCTGGCTTGGGTCGCTAAAAAAACTGTTTTTTCTTTAACTTTAGAATCATTGGATACCAGGGCTCCACCTCCAGAAGTGGTGATAATTTTATTACCATTAAAGCTCAAAATCCCAATATCGCCAAATGTGCCACATTTTTGACCTTTATACGTGCTTCCCAGGGCTTCGGCGCTATCTTCAACTATGGGGATTTCATATTTTTGAGCAACCGCAGTTATCTCCTCTACCTTATAAGGCATTCCGTAAAGATGTACTGCTATAATAGCTTTTGGTTTCTTTCCTTTTGCAATCCGGTCTTTAATGGCAGCTTCTAGATGGTTTGGACACATATTCCATGTATCTGGCTCACTGTCTACAAAAACAGGTGTCGCCCCCTGGTATACAATTGGATTGGCAGATGCCGAAAAGGTAAACGTCTGGCACACTACTTCATCCCCGGCACTTACACCAAGTACTACAAGTGCCAGGTGAATAGCCGCCGTTCCCGAACTCAATGCCGCTACATTGCTACCTTCACCAAGATACCTCTCTATAGCAGTTTCAAAGCCCGTTACATTGGGTCCCAATGGGGCAATCCAATTGGTGTCAAAGGCTTCATTAACATACATTTGTTCGGCGCCTCCCATGTGTGGGGAAGAAAGATATATTTTACTACTCATATGTTGTTTTAATAATTCTGGCAGGATTTCCTACCACAGTTACTCCGTCGGGAACATCTTTTGTCACCACAGCCCCCGCGCCAATAGTGACCCATTTACCAATAGTTATTTCTGGTAAAAGTACACTTCCAGCACCTACCAAAGTCCCTTCACCAATAATACAACCACCAGAAATAGCTGCGTTAATGGCTATATGACAATATGCCCCTACTTTTGTATTATGCGATACGGTTGCGTTGTTATTTACAATGGTAAAATCTCCAAGTACCACAGCAGCATCTACTACAGCATTGGGCAATACCTGCACGCCTATTCCTACTGTTGCTGAAGGATACATCATAGCTGTGTTATGAACAAACGACGGACAAAAACCCGTTAGTGTTTCGGCAATTTTTTTTCTAATACTGTTGTTACCAATTGCAATCGCAGCAGGGGTTTTAGAAATAGTATCGCTTGTTCTTTTTTTAACAGGCACTCCTAAAATAGCTTGTTCTGAAGGGTTTTTATCCAAAATTAGAACAGGTTCGTACTCCTTTGTAGCTTTAATAAGCGCTACTAGTGCATAACAATGACCTCCACCTCCAAAAATGGTAATTTCCTTCATAATTAATTGCCTTTAAAAGGTTCTATGGTAACAGCAGTATCACTGTTAATATCACTTCGGTTAAGTACTTTCTGTACAGTTCTTAATAGTATTTTTACATCAAGTGCAAAATTAATTCTTTCTACGTAGAACACATCCAATTCGAACTTTTTTTGCCAGGAAACTGCATTTCTTCCGTTTACTTGTGCCCAACCTGTAATTCCAGGCTTTACCAAGTGTCTTTTATGTTGTTCTTCAGAATATAACGGTAGGTATGCTGGCAATAGAGGTCTTGGTCCTACGAGACTCATATCGCCTTTTAAAACATTTAATAATTGTGGGATTTCGTCAAGAGATGTAGAACGCACCAACTTTCCAAAACCTGATAACCGCTGGTGGTCTGGTAATAAGTTTCCCTGCGCATCTTTTTCATTACTCATCGTCCGAAATTTAATGATGGAGAATATACGTGCATTTTTTCCAGGACGTTGCTGGGTGAAAAATGGATTTCCTTTAAGGGCTATTGCCAGTATCACCATTGTAATTATAAACAACGGAAGCAACACAATAAACACTATTGCAGCTACACAAAAATCCAAAAATGGTTTTACTATTGTTTTATACACGTGGCAAAGTTACGTATTGTGTAAAAGAGATTGGTATTCTTCCCGTAGCAATTCCCAGATTTTTTTGCGCTCGTACCTACTTGTAATAGTACTTCTAGCATTCTTCTTCAAGGTATTAAAAAGTTCTGTATCAGAAACTAATTGCTGCATACTTTTAGTAAGTGATGCTACATCTTTTACAGGGATTATGAGTCCGTTTTCATTTTGGGTAATTATTTCGTTACAACCATTAATATTGCTAACTATAGCAGGCAATCCCATAGCTCCAGCCTGCATTACAACATTAGGAAATCCCTCGCGATAGCTTGGGAAAACCAACGCATTACTGACAGCGAAAAACAAACGCACATCTTGTTGAAAACCAACAGAAATGATCTTTGGGTGTGTTTCAATAGTTTTCTTTGTCACAGGTGAAACAGGATCTAAAGTATCCTCGAAGGGACCTACGAGTAATAATGTACAGGTAGGTTTTTCTTGTTGCAAGATTCCAAACGCTTCCACCAGTTCGTTTATTCCCTTGTCTTTTACAATTCTTCCTACAAATATGAAAACAAAATCGGTTTCTGGAATATTCAATTCTTTTCTTTTCTGAAGCTGTTCTTCAGCAGAAAAAAGGTTGGGCGAAAAATAAGCTGTATCAATACCATTGCTACTTCCCTGCCCTATGATTTTCAGTTTTGAAGGCTTTGTAAAATTTTCGGCTACAATAAAATCTTTTAGACCCTGTGAATTTGGGTATACTTTTGTCGCACAACGATAGGTGAGTTTTTCAACTATATTTAAAATAGTACGTTTAAATCCTGTTGCCTCCATTAAAGGCAATCCTGCTACCGTGTGTAACCGATTTGGGACCTTAGCGAAATATGCGGCTAGCATGCCCACAATACCAGCTTTAGGTGTATGACTGTGCACAATGGCAGGTTTTTCTTTTTTCAGAAATTTATACAAATTATAAACCGCAGCAATATCTTTTAACGGTGTAATCTTTCGGGTAAGGGCAACATGTTTCGTGTGTACGCCTTCTGAAGTTCCATAGGCTTCCAATCGTTCCTTTTCAGCAGAAACCGCAAACACCTCGTAATAATTTTTCATATAGGCCAATTGCCCTTCGAGTAGTTTTTCGAGAGATAATGGTATGGTTGTAATACGTACTAGTTTTTGTTTGGGCATAGTTCTTCGTATAAAGCTTTATGTGATGTCACCATCGTTTTCAGCTGAAATTTTTGAACCCGTCTGGTTCCTTTAGCCACGGTTTCGGCATATAGCTTTTTGTTTTTTATAAGTGCGTTTATTTTTTCTGCAAGATCTATTTCATCTTTATGGTCAAAAAGAATTCCTGCTCCGTGTACTAAATTCTTTAATCCTGTAACACTAGAGGCCACCAATGGAGTGCCGGATGCCATGGCCTCCAGACTAGAAAGAGACAACCCTTCATGGTTTGAGGACAGCACAGCTACGTTTGCCATCTTCAATAACGCTGCTACATCATTGCGTATCCCTAAAAAGCGTACAGATTGCTCTAGATCCAACACTGATACCAAATGTTTTATTTTTTCCATTTCGTCGCCCTTCCCTACAAAAATTACTGTAGCAGGATGCTCTAAATACGGGATGGCTCGCACTAAAGTCGCAGGATCTTTCTGAGAAGTAAAGCGTGCTACTTGTATAATAATGGTATGATTTTCTGGGATATTAAAATCGTTTCGTTGTGCTTTTGGAGCATTTTGAAATTTACTTACATCCACTCCATTATTAATAGTTCTAAACGTGCTACGTGTTCTACCTAAGTGCTTTTTCAAAAATAGTTTCACTTCAGTTGAAATTGTAATTAGCACCGAATACTGACGATACATAAATTTATCTGTCCATTGATAAAATAAAATGCCTCTCCTGTTATTGGTTGTACTGTGTTCTGTAAATACCAGTTTTATGGTTGAAAAGCTTACAAGTTTGGCAATAGCAACAAAATATAGCGCTGGAAATAGATGAACATGGGCAATATCGTATTTTTTTAGGAAGGGGATAATTTTGAATATTAAAAGCGGATTGTATACAGTTCTTCCATTACTTAAAATATAGATTGTATAATTGCTAGTTGCTGTAAGTGTTTGCAGAAATGGATGAGGTGATCCATCAAGTAAAAGTAAATCGGTGTGCACACCCTTATCATTTAAATGAGGTATAGCGTCAGTAAGCAGTTTTTCTGCTCCACCTGTGGCCATACTGTTTATAATGTGTACAACTTTCATGCTTTTTGTGATGGAACTATATTAGAGATTCAACAAAATTTAAGATTTAATAATAAAAAAACAACCTATACATCATTGTTTAAATGTAAAAGCATACCATTTTTGAAAACAATAAAATGTCCAGACTCGAAAGGTATTATCTGCTTTTCCAGTTAAGTGATTTTGCACCAATGGTTGTATAAAAGATTCGTGAAACAAATTTTGTTTTTTTAAAAATTCATTTGATGTTAAATATAGCAGTTCATCTTTTAATTGCTCACGTAACCAATCCCCTACAGGAACCCCAAACCCTTTTTTTGATTTGTCTAGAAAATTCTTTGGAAAATATTCTTTAAAGGCCTCTTTCAATAAGTGCTTTTTATCCCATCCTTTTAAAAGATATTGTTCCGGAACCTGATTTGTAAAATTCCAAAGGTTTTTATTTAAAAAGGGAGCTCTACATTCTATGGATTGCAACATACTAGTTCTATCCACCTTCACCAATAAATCTCCCTCTAAGCTAATTAATCTGTCTACTTCCCTAAAGTAACGTAAAGAACCTGGCGAGTAGCTTAATTTCTCTTTGTATTTGCTAAAAAGATGTTCCTCATCTGATGAGTTTTTCAGTAAATGCCCCAAGTCTTTTTGCTGAAATGCAAGTGAAATAATGTTAAAATAATAGTCTGGGTGATATCCAACGGCATCGACAAATTTTTTAGCCTTAAACCTGAAACCTCTGTTATCACTGGAAATATTGAACAATGAAGAATCCGCGAAGTAACTATGTAGTTTTTCAGGAACCAGTTTTGTATAAGTTTTGTTAAGCCTTCCCATCATATACTTGTTATACCCTCCAAATACCTCATCCCCACCATCTCCAGTTAAGGCTACTTTTACATACTTACTCGTCATCTTAGAAACCAAATATGTTGGCAATGCTGATGAATCTGCAAAAGGCTCGTCAAAATTTAAGAGGATTTCATTGATTTCAGTATCTAAATCGTTGTTAGCTACTATAAATTCGTGATGATTACTTTTTATTTGGTTGGCAACCAATTTTGATTTATCGGTCTCATCAAAAGATTTTTTTTCAAAACCTATTGAAAAGGTGTCAATCTTAGAGGTGTGCGATTGAGAAAGACACAAGGAAACAATAGAAGAATCTACACCTCCAGATAAAAAAGTACCCAACGGCACATCTGCAACGGATCTGGATTCGACACTCTCTCTCACCAGTTTTTCAGTGGTGGAAACGGCTTCCTTCTTAGATAATTTAGGATAGGATTGAAAGTGTTGCTTAATACTTGTTTGTTTTATTGAAAGATCACAACAGTCTATTTCCAGAAAATGATTGGGTTCTAGTTTATGAACACCTTCATAAATCGTGTAAGGTGCGGGTATATAGGTTAACGAAAAATATAGCTGTACTGCTTTTTTGTTTAACTTTGGGAGTCTTGGAAGCACTTTAGTAATCGACTTTAGCTCACTTGCCCACAAAAATGTAGTAGTATCTTTGGTATAATACAGTGGTTTTTCTCCAAAGTAATCACGTGCTATAAATACCTTATTGAGTGTTTCGTCGTAAATACTGAAGGCAAACATACCATCTAAATCTGAAAAAGACGAAGTTCCAAAACATTCATAGAGTTTAAGAATAACTTCAGAGTCTGAGGCTGTTTCAAATACAACTCCTTTCTCAGCTAATTGATTCCTTAATTTTTTATAATTATAAATCTCACCATTAAACACCAGTACTTTTTTCTTGTCTTCAGAATAGATGGGTTGACTTCCTGTGGTTAAATCTATAATAGACAACCTACGCATTGCCATACCAACTTTTTGGTTTTCACTCACAAAAACACCATCTGCATCTGGCCCACGATGCACAATGGCATCATTCATTTGCTCTAAGGAGTCCTTTGTTACAGCTGCTGATGTTAGGGTTATTATTCCATTTATTCCACACATAAGTTATAAATTATTTGATTGTACCATTCGTTCCCTTTTTATTTTATTTTTAAAAGATAATGCCCATAATAAATACAAGATTAGAGCAGGCACAAACATATTTTTCATACGAAGGATAATTCCGAAATTACTAAGTGAATAAGAAAATAAAAAAGCTCCCAAAACTAAAAATATAAAAAACGATTTAACTACAACAGGTGCATTTCTATATGTCTGAATTGGCTGAAAACTAAATGCCTTTATGGTGAGAAATAACAGCAGAGCATTTTCTAAAGAAGCTACAAGCATGAATGCCCCATTTGAATCAAAAAATAAAGGACGAAACAGAAATGTAAAAATTTTAGCAGGTAACGAATAAGATTGAATATTTAAACTAGAACCAATAGCATCTCCAGACAAACTATTTGCTTGACTATCTAAACGATTTAGAGTACTTTCAATTGATAATCCATCTAAACTAACATATTTAAGTACTGTAGGTAGTAAAATAATACTTACCCCTGCTAAGAAAATAAATATAAATATACGTTTCCAAACATTTACATTCATTGAGAATAAATGAGCAAATCCAAAAGAAGCAAACAGTATAATTAAGATGTGAGGCCTAATAAGTACTGTAATTATAGCACCCATTAATACAAGAAAAAGTCTAGCTTTTATTTTAATAAGTGCATATCCAAACATGTAAATGCTTAAAAAAAGTAAGGCGTCTTTGCCAGGACCTGCACTCCAAAAATGTAAACTAGGCAAAAACAGTACCAATGGGAATATATAAAGTCCTAAAATGTTGGTATTAGTTGGTACAAGATCTATGTAAATTTTATATATATAATATATCCCTAAAAAACTCAAAAAGGCATATATTACAATCCCCGAAAAAATTGACAGATCTAACATATGGGCTGGTATATAATTAAATAAGTACATTACATTGGTGCCTAGCCCTTTACTCAAATATACTCCCAAATCGCTTAAAGAACTTTCTTTTGCAACTCTCCAATATCCATTAACATCTGCTGGATTTGAGCGCGTGTAGACATAAAATATTAGTGAAAATAGTAAATGAAAACACCATAAAAGACGTAAATGTTTAAGAGCTAGTTTACCCAAGACATTTGCTTGAAAAGCTATAAATACAAAGCCTAAAATGACAAATAATATGGATATACTTATATCTAACAATGCGAGTATTTATTTTCGTAGACACGCTGATGATCTTCTATAGCCCTTTGCAAATCAAAATTCTTTAAGTGCTCTATTTGATTATTACGTATTTTATTTTTAAAGGAGTCATCTGAGGCTACCTTTACAATTAATTTAGAAAGTTGAGAATGATCACCAATATTAAAAAGCGCATCGTTAGTTCCAATTACTTCCCTTAAACCTTCATTATTGCTTCCAAGTGCAGGTAAACCGCTTGCCATATACTCTAGTGCCACGAGTCCAAACCCTTCCCATTTTGAAGAAATAATACCTATATCACAAATTTTAAGAATTTCAAACACATTTTTTTTCACTCCTAAAAAATGAACCCTTTCATCAACTTCTAATTTTTCAGTCAATGCTTTAAGCTCTCCTCTAAGTTCACCTTCTCCAACAAGTAATAATTTGAATTTTTTTGGAATAATAGCCAATGCTTTTATAATAGTTTTCTGGTCCTTTTGTTCTTGAAACCTTCCAACCATAATTAGTAAAATATCATCTTCTTTAAAACCTAATTCTGTTCGATTTTTAGGAACAACAGTATTAATAAAAGTAGTATTAATTACATTTTTTATGGTTGCAACTGTTACATGAGAACCCATCCAAGCCTTGAGCTCTCTCGTTACTCCATCGCTTATACTTATAATATACGTATATCTTTTGTATATGAAAGTCTCTAATGGTTTAAGAATATTTTTTCTTCTATAATTTGTAGTGTTATGTTCTGTAAGTACGAAATTTTTTTTACCTGTAAACAAAGACAGTATTGCAACAATATAAAAAGGAGGGAATAAATGCACGTGAATCACGTCATGCTTTTTTATACTTTTATACAGATTATAAATTTTATTTGGTGAAAAATAGCTTTTTCCTGTATGTGATTTAAGCTTAATTTTCGAATCAAGTTTTTCAGCAAACACGTCTTTTTCTGAATAAAATGTAAAGATAGAGACTTCGTTAATTTTTATTTGCTCGTTAGCCAATGTAGCTACTAAATTTTCGGCGCCACCAGCAGCTAAAGAGTTTATTACATGAAGTATTTTCATCACTTTTTACCTTGTAGTTGATTTTCTTAATCTTGCTAAAACTAACTTTGTAGGTCTTTCAGCTATATTGTAAAACACAAAACTAATTACAATACAAAAAAGTGCACCAATAATCCATATAAATGGGTTAACTATATTAGTGTCTAATTGAACAAAACCGCTTTTTAACAGAAGGAGATTAAAAAACTTTATAGAAGCAAAATGAGTAATATACAAAGTATAGCTCATTCCACCTAAAAACAGCAATATATTTGATTTAATATTATTAGTCTGAAAATTTATGATTAAAAACACTGAAAGTAATGCGGCTAAAAATGGGGTTATTTTGTTATACTCCCCTATTACATATTTTAAAATAACCATGGTAACAAAAAAGACAATAAAAATTAGATATGTTTTAATTTTATTGCAAGAGAAAATCTTTTGAACAGTTTTATAATTATGGAATAACCAAATTCCTACTGTAAAATAAATATTATAATCGAAAAGAAATTTTGTTAAAATTGAATTTCCTGTGAATTCATTCAATCCAATTATAAGTCCAGAGAGGTAAAATAATACTGATAAAATATAATAATAATTACGCTTTAAAAGAGCAAGCGGGGCTAAAAGGTAAAATATAACTTCATGAGCTAAGGACCAGAATTGAGAAATGTAAGCTCCTTCAGAAATATAAAACATATTATACGCTATAGACTTCCAATTATCAAAGACAGACTTTAAATCTAAATTGAAAGAAGGAAAATATTTAGCAATTAACCAAAATACTAAAGCAGCCCAAACTAATGCAGCTACGTATGGAGGATAAAGTCTGATAAACCGTTTTAAAAAGAAATATTTTAACACTGGCTTTTTATAAAGTGAATAGGCTATAGAATAACCTGAGAGTACAAAGAAAACAACAACAAATTCAGTGCCAAGAGAGGTAAGTCTTAGTAGTGCATAATACGCTTTTGTCCAAATACCCCATTGATCTATAGGAGTAATTTCAGCAAGTTCAGAACCACCAATTAAAAGATTTCCTCTACAGTGATTAATGACCACATAAAAAGCTGCAATACCACGTAGGCAATCTAGAATCAAGAAATTTGGTTTAACTATATGATTATTCATTTAATTGATAGTCATTTAAAACCTTTTTAAACTTTGCAACATGTGCTTCGATTGTATAAGGAGTAACACGTTGTTTTGCTTTTTTTGCCTTATCCAGTGCTACTTTTTGTTGTGTGAAAATTTTAGTTAAACTGTTTTGCAATTCAGCTTGATTATACTGTTCAACCTGATACGCACAGGTTTCATCAAGTATTTGATTAAAAGCATTGTTACCCCACGCTAAAATTATTTTTTCAGCTGCCATTTGTTCTATCAAAGCATTGGATAACCCTGCGCCGCCTAATTTTTCTGAAACATAGCCCAATGCTACACACACGTGAATGTGTTTTAGGAAGACTGGTAGTTTATCATTATCTATTGCACCATGATATTTTACGATATTATTTTTGTTTAATTCACCAACCTCTTTTGCAAAGTTATTTGCCTCTCCAACAACATGAAATACAAAATTTGAACTTAACTCGCTCTTTTTTATTGACTTAGCTAATTCAAAATAAGCATCAATACCTTTTACTTGACTTAATCTCCCGATATAAGCAACATGTAAAACCTGTGATGGCTCCATACTATGCATTTGCCATTTTTCTACATTAACAGCATTCTTAATTGTATGTATTGGAAATTGATATTGGCTATAAAATTTTTTGGTATCATCACCATTGACTATAATAATATGAGCAGCTTTATTAAGGTTTTTTTTTTCAAAATAACGTACGGTACTCATTCCATATGATGGAATTCTATACGCTTTTTCTTGGGTGAAAATACTACGAAGCCATACAATACGAATTGATTTTTTAAACCTTTTAATAAACCTTAGCATTAAAGTCTCAAACAATCCGCCAACAGCCATTGTATGTGTTGGAGTTACATAGTCATTATTTTTGAGAGTTTTACGCAATAAGGTAAACATGGTGACAAACTTGGGATATTTGCTTGGAGCTGATTCTAAAATTACAGGTACAATACGTCCCACACCCTTTGGGTCTAGTTTGATTAATAATTCTGAATTATCTTGCTGTGCAAGGGTTCTGAATCCGAAGAGATTTATTTTAATAATTTTATCATCTTTTAATAACTCAGGTAAAAAGTTATAAAGCCAAGTTTCCCTTCCACCCTCTTGTTTTCCAAAAGTAGAAAGCATAATAATATCTAAAATTACTTTTTCTTCCATCTAATAAGATTTTGCTCCTTCTATCACAAACCCTTTTGAGCTTTTATCTGAAATAATTTTAGCAGGCACCCCAGCAATAGTGACACCTGATTTATCAAAAGATTTATTTACAACACTGTTGGCTCCAATAACACAATTCGCACCAATAATTATACTTCCATATATTTTTGCGCCTGGTCCAATGTAGCAATTATCTCCAATCGTTGGTGCATATAATTTTTCAGAATCAAAAATATCTATAAATCCTCCAGCCCCACCAATATTAACTCCTGCGTGTATGCGACAGTTTTTACCAATTTTTGACCTTGGATTAACTATTAGTAAACCATAATGGACAATTGCCAACCCTTTATCAAATACGTTTAATGGAATGCTAAACCCTAATTTTATACTAAGACGTTTAAACCACAACAGCCAAAAAAAACGAATTACAATAGATTTTTTGGTATTTAGTAAATATTCATTAAAACGCAGTAAAAACGTAAACCTAGTAATAGAATCAAAAATAAAAGTCTTAAAGTTTAAATACTTGCCTTGGCTCTTTAGGTCAGCACGAAGGTATTCTTTGTAATTAGTATAACTTTGTATCATTTTAATCTACCTAACGAAAGGATGTTTGGACAATTCTTTTTTAGCAAAAGGGTGGTATTCTCCATGCAGCCCAATTGGTTTAGTGTTTCGTATGGTGTATACGGTTTCTATAGCTTGCCTGGCATCTGCAATGCCATATCCATTACCATTTACAATTTCTTTATAACTTTCAGTATGCAAATCTGTAAAACCACCGCTAAACTCTAATTCTTCACCTTCTACTGTTATAGACCGAAAAGTTCGTTGGTTTTTTTCTACTATTTCGTTTGGTAAAACATTCTCATTAATTGATAAAAACCACCTCACATTAGCACGCTCTAATTCTAAATAGCCCGAAGCACGATCATGCTCATGTAAGTGAACCGTATTCTTTTTCACAGCTCCAAAAATCCAACCCAGCATATCAAAAAAGTGAACCCCAATGTTAGTAGCAATACCCCCCGATTTATCTTGAGATCCTTTCCAAGAGGTATAATACCAATTCCCACGAGAGGTTAAATAGGTTAAATCTATATCGTAAATTTTATCGTTTGGCCCTTTCTCTATTTTTTCTTTTAGAGCCATAATACTAGGATGGACTCTAAGTTGAAGTATATTCCAAATACGATTCCCTGTTTCTTGTTCCATTTTTGCTAATGCGTCTAAGTTCCAGGGGTTCATTACCAGTGGTTTTTCACAAATAGCGTCTGCTCCTTCCCGTAAACCAAACCGGATGTGGGAATCATGTAAATAGTTTGGAGAACAAATACTAACATAATTTAAATCTAGATTTTTTTCAAACTTTAATTTAGAAATATGACGATCAAACCTCTCAAACTCTACAAAGAAGTCGGCATGTGGAAAATAGCTATCTATGACACCTACACTATCATTAGGGTCGTAAGCAGCAATCAACTCATTACCAGTATCATGAATAGCTTTCATATGTCTTGGAGCAATATATCCTGAAGCTCCAATGAGAGCAAAATTTTTCATCTGTAAAATTTATTTAATTATATATTATTATAAATCACACTAGTATTACTGAAAGAAACGAGAGGTTAATCTCTTGGACGAATTGACTTGCAAGGATTTCCAAAATGAACCCAATTAGCTTTTAAATCAGATTTTTTTGTGACGTTGGTCATCGCTCCCAACATTGCACCTTTAGGAACATTTATCCTAGGCTGTATAATTGTAGCTAATCCTACAATAGTATTTTCACCTAGCTTTACATGGCCACCTATAATTGCATTTACTCTAATACTGCAATTATTTTCTATATAAGCATCGTGACCAATATGTCCATTTTTTAGTACTACAACATTATTACAGATTATAGTATCATTTTCAGTTCCGCTATCTATAGTTACTTTCCCTGTTAACATAACATTATTTCCTATTTTCACACCCTTTGCCCGGGAATAACCAAACTTTACATCTTCTGCCACCCCCCCTATATAACACAATGGGCCTATTGTATTGTTGTTACCAATTTCAACGAATTCCTCAATAACCGTATAAGCACCAATTGAATTATTTAAACCTATTTTAGCATTAGGATGAATAATTACAGTAGGGTGTATTGTATTTGATGAGTCAATAGTCATAAGTAATTTTTTATTAGAAAATACGATAAAGAGAGTTTAGAACAAATTTTGTTCTAAAAATCTTTACATCTTTACAAAGGTAGCATTTTTACAATGTTTTAAACGTTATTATCAAAATAGTGATATTTAGTGTTTTATTTAATACGATACCGATTTTTATAACTATTTTTTGAATTTCAAATATTTTTTCAGTCAATCAATACTATAATAAAAACAATCACTTTAAATTTTTAAAACAATCATTTTTTTATAAAACCTAAAAACACTTAAAAGCAATAGAAAAATACCAAGTATAGATACCATACTTCGAATTAAAAATTGCTGCGTGTAAATGGCATTAAATGCTAATATACAAGCAAGCCCTACAATGATGATAATCCAATAACTTTTAAAACAATATGAAGGTGTTACTTTCAAGTAAACAAAAAGAGGAATTACGAGTACGGTATTCATAAAATACCCTACTGAAAAGGAAATAGCAAAACCTAACGCACCGTATTCTTTCAGTAGTAGAAATACTAACAAAGTGGTAACTGCAAAAATTCCAGTACTTAAAACACTCAACCACATTCTATTTTTCTTAATAAGATCTCGATGGATACCTTGTTTAAAGGAAATAAGAAATGTTGATATAATGGAAAGTTCTAAAATAAGAATAACGGCTTCTTTTGGATACTTTTCCCCTAATATATAGGTTGCTATTTCAGGAAAAACAATAAAAGGCAATGAAATTCCTAAGCACAATATCCAGGCTCCATGGTAATTAAAAAATTCTTTTTTAGGAGTAATCTCTATATCTTTAGACAAGAATATAGGAAGCAAAGCATCGGAAAGAGAGCCGTTCACAGTCCTAATGGCAAGCGAAAATACAAGAACCGCAGTATAGATTCCCAACTCCGTATACCCATTAGGCGTATTCACCAGCATCGTGTTTAAAATCCAGATAGTAGGCGCTACTACAAGCATACCCAAAGAAGCCGGTATGGCAAACTTATAGATGGTGCGTAGGCTTTCTTTCAAATTTTTTAAAGAAATTTTCATGGTAACTACTTTCAGAGAAGATCTCAATATATACAGGGAGATAAAACACACTAACACCATGGCGATAAGATTTCCTGCAACCGCTCCTACCATCCCGAAAAAATACCCCCCTAAACACAAGAATGCAAATAAAAGAACTCCTTGTACAATATTTACAACCGACATATTCCTATAGCTTTGCAGACCAAGTAAAGCACCACTTACCACACCATTTACCGAAATAAACAATAAAACCGCTCCCGCCAAAATAAGGGGTATTGTAAGCGATTCGTTTCCTAAAACCGAAGTAGCTAACGAGTTGGAAAACAATAACAACACTAAAAACACAACGCTACTTAATAAAGTAACTGCAATAAGAGACGCTCCAAGAATGCGTGACGCTTTTTGCTTATCTTCATCTTTAAGTTCCGAAATATACTTGGTAGCTGTAAGACCAACCCCCATAGTAGCAAAAACTAAAAAGTTATCTATGGTAGATTTTACCATTCCGTATTCCCCATAAGCACTCACGGTTAATATTCGTGCTAAAACCAAATATGCCAACGCGGTAAGACCTTTCGCCATTACCGACCCAAATGTTAACCAAAAAGTTCCCTTCACCACTTTTTTTACGAAGGGTGACTGACTCAAATTTCTATAATTGTTTAGAAGCCTCATGCTAACTATAAATTCCTAAAGTGGTATCGGGTAATTTTTTGTTTTATTTCATTGATATGCTTTTGTATTTCAAAAGCATGCGTTGAAATTTAAAGTTTTGCAAATGTACTACAATCGTCTTGGAGCACCGCACAATACTTTTTGAAATAGAATCTTAATCTGAATGCTGTATAAGCTCCAAATAAACCTTAGAATGCATCATAAAAAATGTATCTAACTGTAATTTTAACTCTGTTGAAATTAAAGGCTCTGAATTTCCCTGAGACAATACTCTCAAAATTTTATGCTTTGCATTAGCACCTAACACATTGGAAGCAAACCCTTTTAATCCACTTTTTTTTAGTCTGTAAACTAATTGTTTATTCTTTACATGAATAGCTTCGTTGCTTTTCGGTAAAAACTGTGCCTGAAAAGGTGCTATTTGAAGAAAATTCGCACTTGTCTTAAAAGCATCTTTTGGTGCTCTCGATAAACCCTGTAACGTTAGCACACAAACATCTTTAAAAAGTTGCCGGTACCGCGCTATCGAAGGATCATAACAACTCATATTTAAGATGCTATGCCATGGTAAACTTCCCTCTTTTAGTTGTTGTAATTCTTTGGCAACAACGGCTTCAAAAGCTTTGTTTTCTCGCCCCAAGCCTACATTCATTGCATATTGCGAATACGCTCTCTCCAAAGGATCGCGAAGTAGGATAATAATTTTTGCATCAGGATTGTAACGCTTTATTTTTGAAGCCGCATTTGGCTCGTGTAAATAACATGTACTCGCTTCTACTCTATACTTTTGGTCTCCGGCTAAGGAGAATAATTTTTCATAATGTGCTGTAGACTGAACTTGAGCAATGTGCATTTTCTTCGGAAAATCATGCTTAAAATATGCTGCTACCGAAAATTTCTTACTCGGACTATACACCGCTTCGGGTAATTCAGTTATAAAATAATGAGGTTCTTTAATAGGGGCTGTGTAAACCTCTGGATGCTCTTCCAACACCTTCATAAACGAAGTTGTCCCAGCACGCATAGCCCCAACTACAAACAGATTTGCTTTTTTATGCTCTACCATTTCTTCTGTTTTTTGCACGTTGGTAGATCTTAGCTAGTCCCGCTTTTTGAAGTTCATCCAAAATTTTTACTTCTAGCGTAGAGAGCAGCTGTAACAAAGATTCTTGCAATAAAACTTGCTCTTTTTCAGTATAGGTTGGTGCATATTTCAAATAACTCCACTTTGCAAAACGCTGATAAAACTTTCTAAAACAACGCTTCTCTTTGCCCATAAGTTGCTCTTTTACCAAAAGTATAGTATCAAAATAATGCTGTAAATCGCTACTTCTCACGAGTGTTTGCGACATACTCTCTTGTACATTTTTATTGTAAAAAGATAGCGGCTTGTTTACAAAAACAATAGGCTGTTTTAAGGCAAGCCGAAGCCAACATTCGTGATCTTCAAAATGTTGCATGACTTCATTAAAACCTCCTTTTTCCAAAAAATAATTTTTCTGAACCGTAAGATTACTAGAATTTATAGCTGGCAAATACTTCGCAATAACCCGAAAGTGATTTACCAAACCTATTTCTCCTTTCTTGGGCAGTAACGAGTTGGTATATGCAACTTCTTTTTCAGAAAAAACATGTGTTCTTCCACTGGCAAATAATTTGTTCTCTGGAAACGCTGTAATCATTTTTACAATCTCCTCTAAATAAGTGGGCGCCCACCAATCGTCTGCATCTAGCAACGCAACGTAGTCATTAACAGCCTCTTTCACTCCTGTATTTCGCGCTGCAGAAACGCCTTTATTATGAGTTGAAAGTATCTTTATTCTAACATCTTCAAATCCAGCAACTTTCTGTAATGAGCTATCTGTACTACCGTCGTTTACAATAAGTAGCTCAAAATCCTGATAGGTTTGCGATAACACCGAAGTGATTGCCTTTTCTACAAAGGCAACTTTATTAAACAATGGCATCACAACGCTTATCATCTCTTACTTATATGCTTAAATTGGTTTTTAAGAATGCCAACGACGCTTCTTGCAATGTTTCAAGTTTAGAATACACCGTTTTATAATCTATAATTTCGGTATACCACCCACCGATATTTGTATTTTGTAAATCTTGAACCAGCCTATCTTGCAATCCTAGCTGTTTCGCTATTGAATTGAAACGTGTTGCGCCTCTTTTGTTGTTAACCCACACCACAAATTGCTTTTTAAATAGTATTGAAAATAACATTCCGTGGTAGGAATCTGTGATCACAACTTCGGCATTTTGTATGGTTTGCAACCAGTGTGCTACGTCTTTTTTTTGCTGAAATATCCTTCTTAACGTATGCGTAGGTTGATGGCATATTTGTACAACTGAAAGCCCCATGGTTTCGGCTACCTGATTAATTTGAGTTAGCTTTTCTTCGGTTTCATCAAGTAAATATACTGCTAATGTCTTTTTTGAAGGTGGTGTTTTAGCTTCAGCACTAATGCTCTCATAGAAACTGGAAGGTAACAGTAAGGTTGGATCCAGCGCCTGAGTCGCATAATGTATATTGAAATTTTCCTCTAAAATTTTTAGTCCAGAAGTTTCACGAACCGAAATACCTGAAAATTTTTTTAACAAATCTGAAATATTCACATTGCTAACAGGCTTTCTAATTGTCCCGGTACCAAAGGAAGCTGCGTACGCTATTTTTTTTATTGGGATTTCAGAAAGGCTTTCTAGAAAATAATCGAGGGAAAACCCTGAAACATACTGCTCCCTCCAAATTTGATCACTACCAACTACTACTGCTTCAATATTACTTTCCAATACAGCTTCTTTAAGCCCTTCTGAAGTTCTTATCGGCTCTGAAATATTTTTGAAGTGCTTTGTTTTAAAGCGTTCTATTTCAGCAAAGGAAAAACCAAAAAGCGTCTTTTTAAGCGTTCGTTTCCAAAATGGTTCTGGATATTTTCTATCTAAAATCAGCACATCACAACCAAGGTCTACTAAAACTTTTTGTAAGGCTACACATTGCAAAATTCCCCCATAATTATGCGTTAATGGTAATGTAAGTATACCAACTTTTTTTCCAGATGAAGTGTGTAACATAATTTGCAACTAATGTGCGCTGTAAGATACAAATTGTACTACATAATCATTCCGGCAGCAACAGTTTCGTGTGTCGCATCGTCTATGAGCACAAAACTTCCTGTAATACGATTATCACGGTATTCATCCAGCATAAGAGGCCTTGTGGTTCTAATTTTCACACGTGCGATATCGTTCATGGCAAGGTCTTTATCTTCCTCGTTTCGAGCGTAGGTGTTTATATCGATTTTGTACACCACCTCTTTAATCATTGCTTTTTGCTCGTTGCTGGTGTGGATAATAGTAAATTTGGCTCGAGGTCTCGCAGCGTTGTTATTGAGCCAACACAGCATAGCGTCAAATTCTTGTACAGGTTTTGGCTGATTGTTCTTTTTTACAATCATATCGCCTCGGCTTACGTCAATATCGTCTTCCAGCGTAATAGAAACAGACATAGGCGCATACGCTTGTTCCTGCTCCCCTTCGCTAGTATCGATTGTTTTAATGGTAGATGTAAAACCAGATGGCAATACAGATATAGCATCTCCTGGTCTAAAAATACCACTAGCGACACGGCCTGCATAGCCTCTATAATCTATAAATTCTTCAGATTGTGGACGTAAAACGGTTTGCACAGGGAAACGTGCATCAATTTTATTTAGGTCGCTACTAATATGAAGTGTCTCTAATGTGTACAATAAAGGCGCTCCTTTATACCAATCCATTTGTTCACTTCGGTTTACTACATTGTCGCCTAACAAAGCGCTAATGGGTAAAAATTGAATGTCTTTTACATATAACTTCGAAGAAAAACTTTCAAATTGTGTCACAATATCATCATACACCTTTTCTGAAAAATCTACCAAATCCATTTTATTAACACAAACAATAATATGTGGAATTTGTAGTAACGAAGCAATAAACGCATGACGTTTGGTTTGCTCAATCACTCCGTGGCGGGCATCAATTAAAATAAGTGCTGCGTTGGCTGTAGAAGCGCCCGTAACCATATTTCTGGTATACTGAATATGCCCTGGCGTATCTGCAATAATAAATTTTCTTTTTGGCGTCGTAAAATATCGATACGCTACGTCTATAGTGATTCCTTGTTCACGTTCGTCTTTAAGACCATCGGTAAACAATGCTAGGTCCACTCCTTCGTGGCCCTTCCGCTTACTGGTAGTTTCTACGGCTGCTAATTGGTCTTCAAAAATAGATTTACTATCGTATAACAAACGCCCAATTAAGGTGCTTTTGCCATCATCTACACTCCCTGCAGTTGTAAATCTTAGTAGTTGGTTTGTATCTAGTTTCATTGATTGGTAAATTGGTGAGTTGGTGAGTTGGTGAGTTGGTTTTAATTTATTGGTCTTTATTCCGCAGGTATCTTATATATCCATTTATTAATTTCAAACAAGAATCGGTTTTTATTCTAATCGCTGATACTATCTTGTCTTCAACATACCCCCAATTCTTTGCCTCAAGTGTGTGATCCAATATTTCAGTTACAGAACCTTCTGCAATTATCAAAAATTTTATTTGATCCTTAGTGTGATATCTTTCCCAACCTTCAGCAATATTTGCAGTAGTAGACCGGGAGGCTCTGCGAAACTGAGAGTATAATTCATATTTTTCATTAGCTGGTAATCTTGTAAAAATTTCAGTTCGAACATACTCCTTCAGCTCATCACAAATCTTCCAACGTTCTAGAGTTTCAAAATTTGAAGCCATATTTTAAAGTTAAAAGTTATTTAACCATTTTCCAAATCAACCAATTCACCAATTAACAAATTCACACCTAGAAATACCCTTGTCTTTTACGATCTTCCATTGCCGTTTCGCTTCGTTTATCATCGCTTCTGTTACCACGCTCTGTCTGTTTCATTGCGCTAACTTCAGCAGCAATTTTTTCCAGGGTATCTGCGTTGGATTCAATGCCGCCTGTAATGGTAATATCGCCCAGGGTTCTGAAGCGTATTTTTTTCTTTTCAACTTGTTCGCCTTCTTCCAATTTCAGAAATTCTGAAACAGGAATCCAGGATTCTTGTCGCCACACCACCTCTCTCTCGTGAGCATAGTATAACGATGGAATACTAATATTTTCTCTTAGTATATAATTCCAAACATCCATTTCGGTCCAGTTACTAATTGGGAAGGCTCTAAAATGTTCGCCTTCGAAATGTTTCCCGTTTAAAATATTCCATAATTCTGGGCGCTGGTTTTTTGGATCCCATTGTCCAAAGTCGTCTCTGTGAGAAAAGAAACGCTCTTTTGCGCGTGCTTTCTCTTCATCTCTTCTACCCCCACCTATGGCGCAATCTATTCGGTTTGTTTCAATAGCATCTAGAAGGGTGGTGATTTGCAATGCGTTTCTGGTGGCATTTTTACCGCGCTCTTCGGCAACACGTCCTTCGTCTATACTTTCTTGTACAGAACCCACGATTAACTTCACTCCTAAAGCGTTTACTAAATCGTCACGGAATTGGATGGTTTCAGGAAAATTGTGCCCTGTGTCCACATGCATTAACGGAAATGGAATTTTGGAAGGATAAAAAGCCTTCTTTGCTAAGTGTGTTACCAGAATAGAATCTTTTCCGCTGGAAAATAAGATCACAGGATTCTCAAACTGAGCCCATACTTCACGAAGGATGAAAATAGCTTCAGATTCTAATTCGTCTAAATAATTTAAATAATACTTACCCATTGGTATGCAATTTATGTTCAATATGTTGAAGGATAACCGCTACGGCTTTTTCAACACTGGTTTCAATCGTATTTATTTGTACGTCTGGAGCAACAGGTGCCTCATACGGTGCATTTATTCCTGTAAAATTAGTGATTTCTCCAGCTCTAGCCTTAGCATACAGCCCTTTTACATCACGACGTTCGCATTCTTCTACTGGAGTATTTACAAATATTTCTATAAAATTGGAGTACCCAACGATATTTTTAATGTTCGCTCTGTCCTTTTCATAGGGTGAAACAAACGCTGCTAACACTACCAAACCGGCATCTACCATAAGGTGAGACACTTCGGCGATTCGTCGTATATTTTCGGTACGGTCTTCGGGAGAGAAAGAAAGATTGTTGTTTACTCCTTTTCGCACATTATCACCATCTAACGTATAGGTGTGTATTTTTTTGTTAAAGAGTGCTTCTTCTACAGCGTTTGCTATGGTAGATTTACCGGAGCCAGATAGTCCAGTGAACCATAACAAAAATGCCCCGTGACCCATTTGTTTATTACGTTGCTTCTTAGAAATGCTAAAATGATGAGGAACTATATGTTTCATGCTGTTTTCTTTCTTCTTTTTTCTATTCCAAAATCTATTTTATACCAGGCACGTTCATGTAAATAGTACAATAACATTTTTGTAACTACTTCTGCAAAACCAATTTTAAGACCTGTTAAAGGATTTCCAGATATAATCCAGGAAATTACTATAGTGTCTAATGTCCCTACGCCTCTCCAGGTAAATGTTTTCGCAAGATGACGTTTTCTACTTGCTAAAATACGACCATTTTTAGAGAGGTTAATCCTATACCAAACTCGTTCGTGAAAAAAGTACAAAACCAATTTTGTAATGGTTTCGATCAGTCCAATTTTTAATCCTACAAAAGCATCCCCAGTAATAAACCACGATAGTAATATAGTATCCAAAGTTCCTATAAGGCGCCAGGTGATAGTTTTTGCTATATGTCTTTTATAGGAAGTATCGCTCATAGTACTATGCTACCAAGAAATACGGATTCAATAAATCTTTCTTATTGTATTTTAAAGGTTTGCCAGATTTTGTTTTTGAAACCTTAACGCCTACGGCCTGGCAAATTGCATGTCCCGCGGCTGTATCCCACTCCATTGTAGGTGCAAATCTTGGATATATATGTGCTTTTCCTTCGGCCACAAGACAAAATTTTAAAGAGCTTCCTTTACTTACAATTTCAACTTCACCTTCAAGTCCTTCAATAAAACTCTTTGTATCATCATTCAAGTGAGACCTGCTTCCCACAACTTTTATAGGTGGTGTATTATCTTCCAAAGGTTTTATTTCTTTTGCTGTTTCAAGTAATTCACGAATTTGAATACTTTGATCTTCCACAACATATTTATGGCTTTTTGAGCCTACAGCGTTGGTAAAATATAATTCCTTAGAAACTGGAACATAGATTACCCCTAAAAGCGGTATTCCATTTTTAACAAGCGCAATGTTTACGGTAAATTCACCATTTCTTTTCACGAACTCTTTTGTACCGTCCAGCGGATCTACAATCCAGCATTGCTCCCAATTTCTTCTAATTTCATAATCTGTTTGCTTGTTTTCCTCACTAATAATGGGAATGTTGGTTTTCAGTAAAAACGAATTTATCACATCGTTTGCGTTTTTATCTGCCTGTGTTAGGGGCGAATCGTCTCCTTTATGCTCCACATTAAAATCTGTAGCATACACCTTCATTATTTCGTTACCAGCTTCTATTGCTGCTCTTATAGCGGTAATAAGTAGTTCTTTCAAGTTGTAAATTTTAGTAAAGTCAAAACTACTATTAAAAATAGAAAAAACGAGAGCCATGTGTTCAAAAATGAAGTCTTACTGCTTTCTTAAAATTATTCAAATTTCAGTTAAAAAAAATCCAAAGCCGTGACAAAGGTTGGCAGTAGGTAAAAGGGGTGTTACCTTTGTCTGTATTAATTATAAACTACTATCCATGAACTACTTAAACTTAGACCAAACTAAAATAGAGACAACAGCGAAAGAACTTAATATACTCTTGGCAGATTACCATTTGTATTATCAAAAATTACGCAACTTCCACTGGAACATTGTAGGCAAAAGTTTTTTTGTATTACACGAGAAGTTTGAAGAGATGTATGATGATGCAAAGCTGAAAGTAGACGAAATTGCCGAACGAATTTTAACCTTACGTTTTCAACCCGTGAGTAATTATAGTGATTATCTGAAAATTTCTAATTTAAAGGAATCACCTTCAGAAATGAAAGATGAGGATATGGTGAAAACCTTATTACAGGACCACGGAATTATTTTAACTCAAATGCGGAATGTAATTCAAAAAGCCAATGATGCAGGTGATGAAGGAACAATCGATATGGTTGGCTCATACATTGCAACTATTGAAAAAACAAGCTGGATGTTAGACGCCTGGGCGATGCAAAGTAGCGACACACATCCCGAAGTGAAGTAATTTAATTTTAAGTTTCTGGTTTGAAACTCCAGATTTAACACTAAAAACCTCTTCAAATTATAAGGCTACGTCTAAATTTTGAAGAGGTTTTAAATTTTTAGTCCTATGCGTTTTATTGTTTTTCTTCTTTTATTATCGGTTACAATTAGTAGTTGTCAGGACTTTGGCAAGCTTCAGATCGTAGCCTCGGTTCCTGCCGCTCTGGAAGAAATTAGTGGTATAGAAAAAATTCCACAGAGCAATCTTATTTGGGCAGTTTCAGACTCTCACAACTCGGCTACACTGTATGGTTTTAATCCTACTACTCAAAATATTGATGAGGCAATTAATCTAACTAGCATTAAAAATAAAGACTGGGAAGATATGGCTACAGATGCTGAAGGCAATCTTTACATAGGCGATTTTGGTAATAACAATAACAAGCGAAAACAGCTGGCTATTTACAAAGTACCTTCAGTTACCGAATCTACCGAACAAAGAACCATATATACCACTACGTTTGAATACGAAGACCAAACCAAATTCCCACCCAAGAAAAAAGACCGTAATTTTGATGTAGAAAGCTTTATTTACTACAACAATCATTTTTACCTTTTTACCAGAAACCGAAGCTCACATTTTGACGGAACCGTGAAACTATATAAAATGCCAGCAACACCAGGTCATCATACCGCAAAAGTGATTAGTAGTTATAAAACCTGTGACGACAAGAAAAATTGCCAGGTAACAGGCGCTACAATCGATTTTAAGTCGGGAACCGTTGCTTTATTGAGTAATTCTAAGGTATGGTTACTGAAAGACTATAAAAATGATGATTTTTTTAGCGGCAGTATTGAAGAAATAGACTTTGACCACCATTCACAGAAAGAAAGTATTTGTTTTAAAGATGCCAACACCCTGTACATTGCAGATGAACAAAATGGTACCTTAGGTGGAAATGTGTATGAATTTCAACTTAATAAGTAAGCCCTAAACCAAATTGAAGTCGCACTCCTTCGTCTCCGTAAAAGGTGCTTATATTTGCTTCCATAGCATTTGTCCAGCGTATTTTTAACCCACCACCATAATCGCTATGCCAGGTATTGCTTGTATCGTTCTCTACCCAAACCCGCCCTATATCATACCCTCCATATACAATTAATGTAAGTGGAAATAAAAAGGTTTTCATTTGCTGAAAGCGATAGCTAATATCTGCATTTCCTAAAAAGCTTTGTTGGCCAGTAAAACGCTCATTTCTATAACCGCGTAGTCCAGTGGCAGTACCCAATTGCGGACTTTGAAAAAATAGTGGAGTAGCTCCCACTAACAAATGTGTTCTGGCATTGGTTTTTAAAACTAACCTATTGTTGCTTAAAAGTGAATTATAAAATGTTAATGAGCTTTTTAAAAATCCTGTTATATCATTACTTTCAAAAGAGTCGATTCCACCTAAAGTGGCGGTAAAGGACATGCCCTTAGTTGGAACAAGGCCATCATCAAAATTTTCGAAGGTGTAGGTAAAATTAGGTATTGCAAAATAATGTCGTTCTCCAAAATTACTAACCAGTTGTTCGTTGATAAAATTATCGCCATTTCTAAATATTTCAACCGTTTCCAAGTCGAATTTTAATTGAAATAAACTTCCATAATCCGAATCTCGTTCCAAGCCTACACTCCCAGTAGCATAACTAAGATTAACACGGTTAAAATCTAAACTCAAAATATCATCAAAATTTTCAGTATCATTTCCAAATCCAAAGAAATTCTCTGTGAAATTTTTGGAAGTATACCTTCCCCCCAGCACTACATTTATATCGCTATACACTGCAGCAAAACCTTTTGCAAAATTTAGTTCCAGCCCTTGGGTGATGGTTTGATATGTTAGTTCTAAAAATGTTCTTTTACCATACGGATTTGTAATAAAATCGTTTTTATCCTTCTGGTAACTTACCCCAATAGCATTTCCAACATCCGGATTATGAGCAAGGGCTAAATGAAAAGTGCTTTTTTGGTTGGGTTTCTTTGTGTAGTCGTACAGGTTGGCCTGGTAAAAGTTTGTGAATCTAAAATGTGCTCCGCCACGCTCTATTATTTCACTGTTTTTACTACGTCTATCGTAGATTTTTATGTTTCGCCCCTCTTCAATGATATACGTGTCTTTATTTTGTCCTCCTATTATTCTAATTAGGATTGGTTTTTTGGCGGTTCCTGTAACTTTAAAAGTATCGTCATCGTCTAAGCCATAGAGCCAAATCTCTTTTGTTTCCGAACTTATAAAAGTTCTATTGAAGAGCTCCTCCCCTTTACTTCCATCTTTAATTCTGTAGGCTGAAATTTTTGTGGTTCCATCTGCCAAGCGTTCAATTTCAAAAAAGTCGTCTTTATCGGTTCCTGTAATCATTTGAAACTTCATAAACTCGGCATAATATCTTTCTACAATTTCCTTTAAATTCCCTTTTCTAGCAATAAATTGTTTTTTGAGTGTAGCAATAGTAGTATCCTGTACTTCGATAGGAATATTTTTAAATGCCTTGTCAATGGTTGCTTCACTAATGGCATGTTGTAAAAATTCAGCTTGTTTTAACCACACAGCTTTGTCACTTCGTTTAATTAAAGCTCTGTCCAGTTTGCTCCCTGCTTCGTTAAACCATCTCACATCTTTAATATTATCTCCATAAACTCCCAACTGATTAACACCCCCCATTATTTTTCTAAGAACATTCAGAAAACTACCATCAAAATTGGCAAATACCTGGTCACGATCTCGGGGAATAGGAACAAATTCTTTCGTACCTTTCTCATTTTCAAATTCGGCCCAGCGCCATTGATCGCTGTGACGGTCCCAATCACCAATAAGCATATCGAAAATACGGGCTCTTATGTAGGCCTCTTCATTTAAAATATAATCTTCATCATCTCGGAGGGTTTCCAATAAATCGTCTGTACTTTCCACATCGTCTGGATAACCAAAGCTTTTTCTATTTTTAAAATCGTCGGTGGGACGTTCTACTATCATAAATAGTTGGTCACCATACGCTTCATTATACTTCCCTAATCGTTCTTGTTTAGGCACATAATACAACTCTGGTGTTGTGTAAAAAACCTCAGCAGCTTTTGCAATGTCTGGTATGGCAAATGCGGCGTATGGATGTGCAGCAGTATAAAAATCTAAAATTAAATCTTCGGGAACTGTGTTTGTAAAATACTTTTCGCCATTTACACCTTTAAAAGCTGTATTTTCCAAAAATTGAACTGCACTCTTCTTAAGCGCTCTCATATTATATTCTTTTCCGTCTTTGGTCACTACTCGCAAAGACTTTGTTTGATTTCCTCCTCCGGGCCTCACTACCTCCAAGCCTCCATACAGTGTGTCTAAAACAGCTGTTTTCGCTTTCACTTTGGTTCCGTATACATGCCGATAATGTTGTCCCCAAAAAGATTTAAAAAAATCGGTTTTTTCTACTGCCGCTTTATCATAGACAGCGGCTTCCACAAACTTCGGAAAACTGGCTGGAATGGAATCTAGGTTTGGCTTCTCAACTGCATTAAACACTTTGTGTGAAAAAAGTAGTTCGGCATCTTTGTTCGCTAACGTTTTATAAAATGAAGTCCATACGCTTCCATCTTCTAAAACATCTACCGTGGCAAAACCATTTCCGCCGTAAGAAAAAATACCGTTATCACTTATTCCTACGGGCTTTGTTTCCGAGCCACCACCAGAAACTATCTGTTTAAAAGGAGCTTGTTCAATATACTGAAGGTTTTGTTCCAGTCCAGAAATAAGTAAAATTCTATGGTCTGGTTCATTAAAAATATCCTTCAATTCTGAAGCCAGTTCATTATATCGTTTGTTAAATCTGTCTTGCACCGAAATTCCTCCCTGCGAACGTATTTCTGCTAATAATGAAGCAATACCAGGTAACGGAATGTTTCCCTGCAATGGAAAAATATGGTCTCGAAAAGAAAATCGCCCTGCATGAAATCCATTTGTGAAAATGGGATGTGTCATTGCTACCAAGATAATTTTATTCGCGCTTTTTTTAATTTCCCCCTTAACTTCGGCTAGTAGTTTTTCTCTAGTTTTAATCTGGCACTTATCATTAAACTTTGGATGTCTATCCCAATTTTCAAGATACCATTGTGAGTCTATGACGACAAGTTGAATTTCGTCTGAAATTTCAATACTCTCTAAGGGGCAACCATTATTTGGGGTAAGAAAATCTGTATCTGTCGCTAGTTGTTTCTCCAGATAATCTTCCATAAATTCCAGACCATTCAGTTTATCATAACGCCACTCAAAGTGGCCTGGGATAACATGGGTAGGAACATTGAGTAGTTTTATGAGATCTACCTTGGCGTCCAAATCTTCTTTTACTGAAAGTGAATCCTTGCCATTTATATTATTTCCTATAAAAATAAGTCTCTTTTCTTCTGAAGGATGTGTAAGAACCGTATTAGTAAAACCGGATGTAAAATCAGTATCGTTTTTATAAGTATTCCCAGCTATGAAAAATGAATTTTTAATGATAGCGGTCGCATACCCATTATTATCAGTACGTTCTTCGTCTAACATAATGCCACGAATAGCGCAGGACTGAAAAAGAACCAAGCCTACAACCGAAAAGAATACTGTGTAATATTTTTTCATAAAGATGATTAAAACCCAAAGTTAAGTCCAAATACAAAACGGGTATCCTCGGTACTATGAAACAAGCTTGAGGTAACTGTAAATCCGCCTCTTCCATGTATCCATAATCCACCGCCGTAGCTGTTATGCCATCGTTCAGAATCCTCTAAGGGTGTCCAGACACGTCCTAGATCTCCTCCTCCATATATGCCTATTTGAAGAGGAAACAACTCAATTTTAAATTCGTTAAAACTATAGCGTACGTCTGCGCTTCCTACCAAACTAGATTTTCCAGCAAATCGTTCTTCTCTAAAACCACGCAAACCACTAACGCCACCTAGATATGTAGCCTGATGGAAATCGAATCTATTCCCAATATTAAATTGGCTTTGCACGTTTGTTTTTAGCACAAGTTTTTCATTAGAAGTCAAGCTATTGTAAAAACCTATTCTAGAATTTATAAAACCGAAGAAGCGTTCTAGGTCGTTAAAATTATCTGTAACTCCAGCGTTTAAATCGAACAACATTCCTCTGGATGGATTTCTTGCGTTGTCAAAGCTTCGATAGCTATAAATACCTTCTAGGGTTCCATAGTAATTGGTTTCATCTAAGAGTGCTGTGTTCTTTGGATTTACTGTACCTGTTATGATGCTATTTACCGAAATAGCCTCCAATCTGGTTTGCAGTTTAAAGAAACTACCAAAATATGAATTTCGTAATAACCCCACATTGGCACTAAGTGTTTGCACCTCTACCCTATTGGCATTGTACCCTAATGCATCCTGAAGATTAGAAGTTTCATTTCCGTAGCCAAAATAGTTTTGTATAAAGTTGGGACTCGTTACACGGGCTCCAAAGCTTAAATTAAGGGTTTTGTACAAATTGGCCAGTTCCCCTTGGTATGCCACATCGTAGCTAGAAGTATCAAAATAATATCCTGCATTAAACCTATTCTGCTTTGAAAACGGATTCCTGCTAAAACCATTTACCTCATAAATATACTGTAGCCCAATACGGGCACCATCGTCTGGATTGTATCCTGCCGTAGCTACAAAACTACTCTCACCACTCACTTGTTTACGATAGTCATAAGTGTTTAAAGTATATAAATCTGTAAATCTAATAACGCCACCATTTTTTTCTCCTACGGTATTTGGCTTGCTCTTATGGTCATAAACCCGAGTACGCGATCCATTTTTCAGGTTGTAAGTGTCATTACCGTGACCACCAATTAAACGAATAAGCGTTTTACTCTTTCCTTCTCCGGTCACTTCAAAAACATCTTCGCCATCCAAACCATAAATCCACACTTGTTCTGTTTTATTTTCGAAATAGGTAATCTCTTTTTCTAATGTCCCTTTGGTGCCTTTACTATAGTTATATTCTCTTACAACCGTACTTCCATCTACCATTCTATTAATTTCAAAATAGTTGCGACCGTTTGTACCGTCAATAGTTCTCAACTTATTAAGGTATGCGTAGTAAGATTGTGCTATGGAGCTTAAATTATCACGCCGTGCTTTTAATGTTTTAATGGTTTCATCTAGCGCTTCATCCCTAGTTTCAGAAGGAACATTTTCAAAGGCCATTGCAATTACTTGGTCCGTTAACTTTGTTTGTATTTCTTCTGCAATAAATTTCCATTGCGCCAGACTCGAACGTTGTAACAAAGCTCTATCCAGAATAAGGCCTTCGGCATTAAACCATTCAAAATCTGTTAGATTTTCAGTATATAAATGACGCTGATTACTACTTCCAAAAATGGAACGGGCCACATCCAAAATGTCGCCGTCCAGACTAGCAAAGGCATCGTTACGATTTCTGGCAATGGGGACATATACACTATCATTCCCTTTGGTATAATACAACGCCCATCTCCAATGGTCTGGCTCACGATCCCAATCTCCAATAAGCATATCGAATAAGCGTGTTTTAATATAAGTTTGCTCATCGATTTTTACATTGTTTGCTTTTCGAAGTTTAAGAAGAATGTCATCTGTGGTTTCAATATCCCGTGCATACCTAAAAATGCGATCGCCTTCATTGTTTTCTGAAGGTGCTACTGAAATATAATACATTTCATTTCCAAAACTTGCATTGTAATTTTTTAAAGCCTTTTGCTTTGGAACATAGATAAGGTTAGGCCTGTTTTGAAAAATATTAATACTATCTGCTAACGTGGGGATTGCCAAGATTGCATAGGGATGGGAAGCAGTATAAAACTCCGACCCGTATGTTTCAGGGGTACTAAAATCTGAATTCTGTGGCGCATCAATATCTTGATTTTCTGGATTATCATTTTCAACCCTTTGTATTTTATCAACAAATTTTAATGCTTGCTTCCGTAACGCACGCATATTGTATAAATTCCCTGCTTTATCTTGTAATAACAGATTTTTATAATCGGTAGAATTAGTCTCACGAACAACCGTTAAGCCTCCATACAAGGAATCTAAATTTCCAACCTGGGTAGTCACTGGAGTTGCATAGGCATTTTTATATTTTCGTCCCCAAATAGTTTTAAAAAACAACGCTTCATTAATACTGTCCTGCTTATAGATGGGTGTGGTGATTGATTTTGGAAAAGAAGCTGGTAGTGTGGTAATATTTAAGGAATCTTTAGGTTTAAAAATTTCTTTCTCATACAGTAGTTCCGGTTGGTTGGTATCGCCTGTACCAAAATAGCGTACATACGAAGAGCCATCTGTAAAAATATCATACACGGCAAATCCTTGTCCGCCATAACTAAACAAGCCATCTTTACCCAACGAAGCAAAACCACTTTTTGCCCCAGAACCCGATAAGATTTGCACCAATCCATCCTGTTCCACATGTTGTAATGTGTGTTCGTGCCCAGAGGCAAATACCAAATTGCTATGCTTTCTGGCAATCACGGCAAGTTTATTCATAAACTTATTAGAAAGCTCGTTGTACCTATCCTGAACCGAAACACCACCTTGAGAACGTATTTGTGCTACCAAAGAAGACAATCCAGGCAACGGAATCTTACGCTGTGTAGGAAACAAATGCTTTTTGGCTCCAAAATACCCACCGTGAGTACCATTTGTAAACATGGGATGGTGCATGGCAAAGACAACAGATTTATTTTTATTTTTTTCCAGTTCCAATTCTAATTCGATAAAAAACTTTTCCCGTGTTTTAATTTCGCAATTTTCATTAATGGTTGGGTGTTTGTTCCAATCTTCTAGATACCATTGAGAATCTATCATTATAAGCTGAATGCTTGGTGATACCGAAACACTCTTTAAGGGGCACCCGTCCATGGGTTGAAATACATTTTGTCCTTCTAGTTTCTCTTCCAAGTAATCTTGCTGGCGCTTTACCCCTTCCAAACCATTGTTATACCATTCGTGATTCCCTGGAATAAAGTAAATTTGGCCTTTAAAATCTGCCGTAGCTGCAACTTGAGCATCAATCATATAGGCTGCTCGTTCTCTGTCTGGTGAGGACTTCGGTGGCATTCCAACCGGGTAAATATTATCTCCTAAGAAAATAGTAAAGTCTCCTTCGGTGTTTTTATCTTTTATATAATTTTTAAAAGTGATTAATGCATCACTCATGCCTCCTATAGGAGATTTGCCTGCATCTCCTACTAGGTAGAAGGTTTTTTCAATGGTTTTTGTAGTAGGGTACGTGTAGGAGGTTTCGGTAGTTCGGTATTGCGGACTGTAAGTTGCGCAGCTAAAAAACAGGGCTAGTATCAGAAAATAGAGAGGAAATAACGTTAACTTCATAAAAGAAAATAATTGAGCAGTTTAGGTTGTGCTTCGACTAAAACTATTAAAATACTAAAAGTTATTTTGCTGTTAATTTAGTATCCACAATAAAATAACATGGGATTTTTTAGTAATTTGGTTGTTTAAATATACTATATGAGTGACATAATTCAAAAGGCGGACGATTTCATTTTAAACCTCTTTAAAGAGAAATTATCCAATACGTTTACCTACCACAATTACACCCATTCTAAACGGGTTTATAAAAGTATAAATGAAATTATTGAACACTCACAAATTTCTGTTAAAGATGCTACAGTACTGCGATTAAGCGCTTTATTGCATGATACAGGTTACATACATAAACGGGAAGGTCATGAAGAAGAAAGTGTAAAAATTGCTACTGAATTTCTTACGTCTGAAAATGTTGAACAAGACATTATTAAAGCCGTAGAAAAATGCATCATGGCAACCAAATTTAAAGGCTCTCCAAGTGGGACTTTAGAAGAGATGATGCGAGATGCAGATGCTTCTCACTTTGGTAAGGACTACTTTAAAGAGGCAAGTGAATTTTTAAGACAAGAGTATTTACTACAAGACATACATGACTATACCCCAAGAGAATGGCGCGATGAAAATATAAGTGTACTTTCCGAAAAACATCAGTATTATAGCGAGTATGCCCTAAAAAACTGGCAACAGCAAAAAGAAAATAATCTAGCTTCGCTTTTAAAAGACAGAAAAAAAGATAAGAAAAAGCTTAAAAAAGAAGAGTACAAAGCTCAATTGAAAGCAAAGTATAAGGATTTAAGCCCCGAACGTGGGATACAAACCTTTTACAGAACGGCCCTTAGAAACCATATAAAATTAAGTGATATAGCCGATACGAAAGCAAACATCTTACTTTCTGTAAATGCAATTATTATCTCATTAGTACTTTCAAACTTGCTCTCCAAATTAGACTCTAACCCGTACCTGGTAGTTCCATCTGCTATTTTTGTAGTGTCTAGTACAATTACTATGGTATTGGCTGTAATTGCAACCAGGCCCAATGTGACCAGAGGAGAATTTACCAAGGAAGATGTAAAGAATAAAAGTGTAAACTTAACATTCTTCGGAAATTTTCACCGCATGGAACTTTCCCAGTTTCAATGGGCGATAGACGAATTGTTAAAAGATCGTGACTATGTGTATTCTTCACTTACAAAAGATTTATATTTTCTAGGAAAAGTACTGGATAGAAAATACCGGATTTTACGATGGACCTATACCATATTTGTAATTGGAATTATTATTTCCATTATAGCATTTGGTGTTTCCTTTGCAATTTTCGATCCTGTTGGAGTGCAAGAAGTGACAGATACTATTGTGCCACAAAATTAATCACTAGTTTTTACTTAAGTTGCGACATTAAATCCTCGTAGGTATAGTATTCTTTTTGGTCGTTTTTGGTATTAGTTTCATATAAAACAGAAACTCTTATAGCTTTAAGACCTGTTACACCCTGTAAATCTTCAACCTCTAACAATTCAACATCTTTATCGAGCATGTTTTTGTGCTGCAAAAATGAAATGTACTTAAGGTATTCTTTTTCATCTTCTCGCTGAGAATAAACAATAGAGAGTTTACCAGATTGGGTGATTCGTTCTTCAGTACCTTTTATATTTGCTTTATCTACTCGTTTCTTTACAACTTCGTAACGCGCATTGTAGGTGCCGTCTACATCAAACCTCTTTTCATCCATTCTAAAACGTAATGAGAGGGACGAGTTAAACGCTAGTATCATAGAAGCGGCGTCCAACTGTACAGGAAGTTGTTCTTTCAGTTTATAGAAACTATTCTCCATTTCACACATTACTTGCAATTGCCACAGACGAAGGTTGTAGAGATATACTTTGTGAAAATTTGTCCCCCTGGTAATAGATTCGCCTATATATAAACTGTGCTCTACCCCATCGGTTTTAAAACGCTCAAAATAATGTGGATACATTTCTTGTGCTTCTTTTTGTTTACGATCTATAATAGCAGCCATACGTTTATTTATAAGCGTAACCGACTCATCGTAGTCTTTTCTATGACGGTATACCAACCCAGATCCAGGCTCGACCATCACCTGGTATTCCTTCACCAAAGTTTTTAAGGCTTCACTTTTTTTGGAAAGGTGCTTGAATAAAGGAACTATTTCAAATTTTAAAAACTGAAGTACTTGTCTTTCGCTATTTACCTGTAATTCTTCGGCTTCAAAATCTTCTAAAAAATCTACGATTCTAAATTCCAACTGCTCATAAATAGGCAGCTTTTCTATCGTATAAATCCGTTGTATAATTTTTTGAACGTGCTCAAGTTGCAAAATCAAGTCTTTTTTGGTGGCAACATTTCTCGCTTCAGAAGAACCTTTTATATCTATTTGCCCATATAAAGGATGTACATTTTCGAAAATCACCTCTCTAAAATAAGCTTGCTGTCCGCTTCGTTGGGCTTTTATAACACGCTCTGCTTCGCGATGAAACTTCCAATGTACACTACTATGAATAGAAGTACATTCTTCCTGAATTAATAATTCAATCTCATTTTTTTCTTTTTCCTTAGATCGCTTTACCGAATCTACCAAATTTGGTAAGATATCATGCAGTTTATTAGCATTTATAGAGTTTAACGCCTGTGGAATTGTAGAGACTATTTCAAGTATACCATACAATATATCATTATCTACAACAGGAACTATAATTGCACTCGCAACCTGTTGTTTCAGCAATTTTTGATATAAAATATTTTCTGGATATAAATTGGCATAACGCTCAACTTCAGAAATACAGTAAAATTGTTTTTGCTTAAATATGGTGTAATAGGATGCTTCACAAAGCGCTGTATCGCATTTTTCTTTTTTCTTTCCGCTCAGGATATAACTATCGGCCATGGCTCCTGGCTGCTCAAAAACATTTTCTTCTTCATTAAAAATGGTAAACCCTACTTTTAAATCTTGGATAGAATAAATAGATTTTAGTATGCCTTCAAATTCATCTATAAAATTCTCGTCTTTAGCCGATTCGTTTGCCAACAAGCTTGTCTTAAAATTAGACAACGATACATCTGTAGTAGCATCGTACATATTGGCAATTACAAAACCAGAATAGATCCAAGAGTTTGGAGGAAATTTTTGTTTCCATAATTCTATGTTGTTGAAGTTATCCAATAATTCCGAAACATCTTCCTGAGTAATATCTATAGAAGCTTCTGTCTTTTCAATATGCCCAAAGTCTGCATTATACAACACCTTATAAGATTTCATCACGCCATTGGCATCTGGAATGTTATAAAAATAAGGTCTTCTAAAGTCTATATTATATCCATAATACCCTTTAAGAATAAGACTACAACCAAGAATGTAGAACTCATTGTCGTCCATGTCTGTTAACTGCATTTCGTATGAACTATCGGCATTTGCCTTAATGGCATCGTATCTAGATGTAGTTTTAAAAGGGGAAAATTGAAATGGTGCTCCCGCAAATTTTATCTCATTGGTCTGTAAAACGGAAGTAAAGATATCGTCCAATACAAAATCTATCTGTTTCTGTAGTTTTTTAATATCTTTTTGAGCAGTAAAACCTTCCGAAAGAATTGGGTGTTTTTTGGCCACGGCCAATACCTCCTTAGCACGTCTTCTCTGTAAGTCGTTGCCTGCATTAAGATTAGCTTCGTAGGTTTCAAACAACGCTTTAAAGCTAATATTTATTTCTAACGGAAATTCTCTACCTCTATCTTTCATTTTAACTAGCAAGTGTATATCATGTAAAAATATGCAATTATTTACGATGTGGTTTACATTTAGTACAGAATTAACGCCTCAAATACTTTTATTTTTTTTGTTTTGTACTAAGTATGAAGTCTTGCCAATAGTTTTTTTTTATTAGGGAATGCAGAGTACACAGATAAACACTAAAGTTTAAATAAATCATTTTTTTTCAGAAGAAAATACCGTTATTTTTGTTGAAAATATAAAGTATTATGAGAGTAATTTTTTCTTTACTAACAGTTACATTTTTAGTAGCATGCCAGGGCGATTCTAACACCTACACCTTGTCTGGCACAGCACAAGGTTTTGAAGACGGCACTAACATTTTAGTGAACCAAATAAACCCTGTAACCAATCAGCCAAGCGTTATCGACACTATTATCGTCACCAACGGAGCATTTACTGCCAGCTACCCAAAGACCGATATGGCCACCGTGAATTATCTTTCGGTTGGGCAGCAAGGGAATGTTGCTTATTTCCCAGAAAATAAAGACTTACAGGTTACTATGTATAAAGATAGTATTCAAGCTTCGTATGTTACAGGTAGCCCGCAAAATGAAGCTTATCGTGATTTTGTAAATGCTGTAACAAAATTTGGCCAGCGTAAACAAGACGTTTCTTCCCGCTACAGAATTGCGCAACAACAGCAAGATGGTATGCTAGCAAAACAATTGCAGGAAGAGAATGCAAAAATTTTAGAAGAAGAAACCGAGTATAAGAAAAAGTTTATCGCCGAAAACGGAAATTCGCTGTTTTCTGTGATGCTTATTTCCGAAATGTTAAATAAAAAGCAATTAACATCTATCGAAGCAAAAGCTGCCATGGATGGACTGGACGAGAAGCTGAAAGAATCTACCACCGCAGTAAAAATTAAGACCACCATAGACAGTATGAGCGCTGCAGATATAGGTGCTAAGGCCCCAGAATTCTCAGCAAAAACTCCTGAAGGTAACGAACTAGCACTAAGCGAAACCTTAGGTAAATACACAATTATAGATTTTTGGGCATCTTGGTGTAAGCCGTGCCGAAGAGAAAACCCGAACGTAGTTAAGGTATATGAAAAATACCACGACAAAGGACTCAATATTATTAGTGTTTCTCTAGACCGCCAAGGACACAAGGAACGTTGGATTAAAGCAATAGCCGATGATAATATGGATTGGTATCACGTATCTAACCTACAGTTTTGGCAAGATCCAATTGCAAAACAATACAGCGTTCGTTCTATTCCAGCTACCTTTTTATTGGACGAGAATGGAATTATTATAGACAAAAACCTTCGTGGTGCTGCCTTAGAAGCCAAAATTGCTTCTTTGCTGAAATAAGTAATAATGCAACTAATAGATGTAAAAACCTGCCCAATTGGGTGGGTTTTTATATTTTCCCGAGTTTGTGAAGTACAAAGAGCAACACAATGGGCAATGCCAATACCAAAACAATCCATAAGTTGGTTTGCAATAAAATTGGAGCAAAACCCAGAGTAAGTGCATAACCAGCAATTGCTCCCCCAAAGTGTGCGTCGTGACCTATGTTTCCTTTTCTGCTTTTCATACCGTAAATGGAATAGAGTAGATAAATTAATCCAAAAATCCACGCCGGAATCGCAATAGGAATAAAAAATAAATACAACCCCATATCTGGATAAAACAAAATAGCCGAATACAAAATACCCGTCACTGCACCACTGGCCCCTACTGCGCTGTAATGAAATTCATCTTTATGAAAATAAAACGACAACAAATTTCCCATAAGTAAGGCTGCAATGTAAATAAGCACAAACTGAATCGTTCCCAACGCATCAATCACTACATGCGCAAAAAAATACAGGGTGAGCATATTAAACAGTAAATGCGTAAAATCTACGTGTAAAAACCCCGAAGAAAACATTCTAATTTGTTCTCCTCTTCTAATTCCAGCAACGTTGAATTTATATTTTTCAAAGAAAGAGAAGTCGTTAAACCCTTTCATGGAGATTAATATGTTCGCGGCAATAATGACAATAGTTGCAATATCAAGGTTCTGCATTCTTAAACTGAAATTTTTAAATTGAAAGCAATAAATTTAGTTAGTTTTGCGCTAACAATCGCTATGCAACGTTTAGTTTATATTTTAGTCTATCCATTTATTTGGTTTATTTCCATGCTTCCGTTTTGGATGCTGTATGGTATTTCCAATGTATTATTTTTCTTTGTCTATTATATTTTTGGCTATCGTAAGAAGGTAGTAGCCGAAAATTTAAAACTAGCACTCCCCCATAAAACCGACAAAGAACGCAAAGCAATCCGTAAAGAGTTTTACGTTCACCTTTGTGATATGGTGCTGGAAGCCGTAAAATCGCTTTCCATTTCTGAAAAAGAGATGAAAAAACGCTTTACCATACATAATATTGGGATAATTCACGAATTAGAGAAAGAAAACAAAAACATTATGATGTTTATGGGGCACTACGCTAGCTGGGAATGGAGCGTGATTTTACAACGATTTGTCAATCACAAAGGCTACGCTGTCTACAAACGCATTGAAAACCAGTATTTTGACAACGTAGTAAAAAAAATAAGAGCACGATACGATAGTGAACTCATTAACACTAAAGAAACTGCTCACAAACTAAGAGCTGCTATCAATAATAAAGAGTTATTTCTTACAGCATTTATTGCCGACCAAACCGCAAAACATTGGAAAGCAAAACATTTTCAAGAATTTATGGGCGTTAAAGTACCTGTGCTTACAGGAGGCGAAATGCTTGCCAAAAAATTCGATATGGCCGTAATCTACCTAGATATTCGAAAAGTAAAAAGAGGCCATTATGCAGCCGATGTAAAACTCATCACCAAAAATCCAAACGACTTCCCTGATTACCAAATTACCGACAAGTTTTTAAACCTAGTTGAAGACCAAATAAACGCAGAACCCGCCTATTACTTATGGACGCATAAGCGCTGGAAATATAAGGATAAGGTAAAGGATTATGTGTGATGGGTATTTGGGTAACTGGAACTGGGTCGTTAGTTATCTAGTTTTAAAAACTAACTCATAAATTTTAAACCCGTTTTTCGCGATTACCTTTTTAAAATAGGGTGTGCGGCGGGAAATTAGAATGCTTTACAAAAGCGCGCTAATTATAATGGCTTATACTTCAATACATTTTTAGGATTTTATCCAGCAATCTCCTTCAACTCACCGATAAAACGATCGGCAAGCGCATCTGCTTCGTTTTGGCTTTTTGCCTCTGTATAAACTCTAATAATGGGCTCCGTGTTGGATTTACGTAGGTGTACCCAGTTTTCAGCAAAATCTATTTTTACGCCGTCCAGCGTGTTTATTTCTTCAGTGCTATAACGGGTTTCTATTTCTTTAAGTATTTTATCAACGTCCAGTTGTGGCGTTAATTCGATTTTCTTTTTACTCATAAAATAACTAGTGTATCGACTTCTAAGTTCGCTTACAGCTATTTTTTCTTCGGCTAAATGACTTAAAAATAAAGCAATTCCTACCAGACTATCTCTTCCGTAGTGTAATTCTGGATAAATAATACCTCCGTTTCCTTCACCACCAATAACAGCGTTAGTGTCCTTCATTTGTTGTACTACGTTTACTTCGCCCACGGCACTTGCGGTGTAAGTTCCGCCGTGTTTTTCGGTAATGTCACGTAATGCTCTTGAAGAAGACATATTGCTCACGGTGGTTCCAGGATTGTTCCGTAGAATATAATCTGCAACGGCTACCAGCGTGTATTCTTCCCCAAACATTTCGCCTTTTTCATCTACAAACGCCAAACGGTCTACATCCGGGTCTACCACGAGTCCAAAATCGGCATGTTCCTTTTGTACCAATTGCATTAAATCGCCCAAATGCTCTTTTAACGGTTCTGGATTATGTGGAAAATGTCCGGTTGGATCACAATATAATTTTACAGGATGCACTCCTAATGCTTCCAACAATAGCGGTACAGCAATACCTCCCGTACTATTTACCGCATCTACTACCACTTTAAAACCAGCCTTTTTAATGGCTGAAACATTCACTAAGGGTAGCTCTAAAATTTCATCAATGTGCAAATCTATGTACGCATCGTTCACAGTGATTTTTCCTAGATCATCTACTTCAGCAAATGAGATAGCTCCACCTTCAGCTATATTTAAAATTTCTTGTCCTGCTGCGGCATTTAAAAATTCGCCTTTGTTATTCAGTAATTTTAAAGCATTCCATTGTTTTGGGTTATGGCTTGCGGTGAGTATAATTCCGCCGTCTGCATGCTCCATAGGCACTGCCATTTCAACGGTTGGCGTAGTGGAAAGTCCAAGGTCTATTACGTGAATTCCCATCCCAACAAGCGTATTCATTACCAGTTGCTGTACCATCTCACCACTAATACGGGCATCGCGACCTACAACTACCCTATAATCGTCCTTATTTCGTTGTTGTTTTACCCAAGTTCCGTAGGAAGCAGCATACATTACCGCGTCTATAGGTGTTAAATTTTCTCCTTGTGTCCCTCCAATGGTACCACGAATTCCTGAAATAGATTTAATTAAGGTCATAGTAAATTTTCTTATCGTTACATTAAATTGGCGTTCGTAGGTAAGCATTAAAGATTCCTAAAAACAATAGAAATGTGGCTTTGGCTACTATAAAATCTATGGGTGCGATTCTTCAGCAAATCCAATATAGCTTAATAGCTACCAGCTACAGACCACCAACTTGACCGCAAAGATACTTTATATGAATAAAAGTGTTAGGCAATTTCGTAAATTGTACAAATGAATTTTCTAGCACACATTTACCTTTCTGGCGAAGACGAAGGCATTACTATTGGTAATTTTATAGCCGACGGAATAAAAGGCAAACGCTATCAAAAATATCCTGAAAAAATCCGAAAAGGCATCTTATTACATCGGTTTATAGACAGTTATACAGATAGCCACCCAACAGTGAGACTAAGCACAGCAAGGCTTCACAAAAACTACGGACATTACAGCGGGGTGATTGTAGATATTTTGTACGATCACTTTTTGGCAAAAAACTGGAGCAATTATCACCCGCAACCGTTGGCCGAATATGTGGACGATTTCTATGAAATGCTTCGCGCCAATTTTGAAATTTTACCTACAAGAATTCAGCGAATGATGCCCTATATGCTAGCAGATAATTGGTTACTTAGTTACGCAAGCATTCAAGGAATTAGCACCATTCTTACCCAAATGAATCACCGCACAAAAAACCGAGCGAAAATGAATTTTGCCGTGTTAGAATTGGAAGAATTTTACACGGAATTTGAAACCGAGTTCACTTCTTTCTTTGGCGAATTAATAGCTGCCTCCAAACAAAAGCTAACAGAATTATGAAACTGAAACTTTTCTCCATACTTTTCTTTGCATTGTTCTTTTTTACTTGCAAAGAAACCCCATCAAAAAACGAAACAAAAACGTATCCACAAGTAGGTTTAATTACCGAAAAAGCCATGGTGGTGTCTGCACGGGAAGAAGCTTCAAAGATTGGTGTAGAAATATTAAAAAAAGGTGGAAATGCATTTGACGCAATGATCGCGACCGAAATGGCATTAGCCGTTGTATACCCATATGCAGGAAATCTTGGCGGTGGTGGTTTTATGGTATATCGCACACAATACGGGGAGTTGGGTGGCTTCGATTATAGAGAAAAAGCTCCTATAAAGGCACATCGAGATATGTATTTAAATGCCGAAGGTGTTTATGAAACCAAAAAAAGCCAGCAAGGAAGTTTGGCAGTTGGAGTACCTGGAACCGTAGCAGGAATGTTTGCTGTACACGAAAAATTAGGCTCCTTACCAATGGAAGAAATTTTAGCCCCCGTGATTGCCTTAGCAAATAACGGCTTTAAAATGACCAGGTCACAAGCCGAACGCTTTAACCACTTCGCACCAATATTTGAAGATGTAAGTGGTGAAGCCTCTATCGTTACACAATCCTATACAGAAGGTGCTGTTTTTGTAAATGAGGCTTTGGGAAATACACTACAGGCAATTTCAGAGGAAGGACGCACTGCATTTTATGGAGAAACTCTGGGTTCGAAATTGGTTAACTTTATACAACACCGTGGCGGAATTATCACTTTAGACGACCTAAAAGTCTATGAAGCCGAGTTTAGAGAACCTATTGTTTTCGATTATAAAGATTTAAAAGTAATTTCCATGGCACCTCCTTCCAGCGGTGGTGTTGCCTTAGGACAAATTTTAAAGATGGTAGAACCGTTTCCACTTTCAGAATATGGACATAATTCTATAGAATACATTCAGACGGTAACCGAAGCAGAACGGAGAGCGTATGCAGATAGAAGTTACTTTTTAGGAGATCCAGATTTTGTAGATATTCCTGTAGACTCCCTACTATCTGATGCTTATTTGAAAAACCGAATGAAAGATTTTAGTCTCGAAAAAGTTACGGATTCGAAAACTATTGGCTACGGCGTTATTCCTGGGTACGAAAGTGAAGAAACTACCCACTACTCTATAGTAGATGCTTTTGGGAATGCAGTTGCTGCAACCACCACACTTAATTCTGGATACGGTTCAAAATTATTTGTAAAAGAATTAGGCTTCTTTTTAAACAACGAGATGGACGACTTTAGTGCCAAACCAGGGGAGCCAAATATTTATGGGCTTGTAGGTGGAGAAGCCAATGCTATTGCGCCTCATAAAAGAATGTTGAGTTCTATGACGCCGACCATTGTAGAGCGTAACGGAAAACTCTGGATGGTGGTGGGAACACCGGGTGGCGCTACGATTATTACTTCGGTTGTACAGACAATTTTGAATGTTCGCGAGTTTAATATGAGTATGCAAGAAGCCGTAAATGTGCCTAGATTTCATCACCAATGGCTGCCAGATGCCATTAGATACGAAAAAGATAGATTTCCTTCAGAAATGAAAGAAAAACTCGCTCAAAAAGGCTATCCAGAAAATACCAAAGCAGACCCAATTATTGGAAAAGTAGATGCCATTTTAGTGCTTCCAAATGGAAAGTTAGAAGGAGGTGCAGACCCCCGTGGTAACGATACAGCAAAAGGATATTAATCTTTAACAGCTGTATAACGTGTCGTTTATCGAATTTCCCACACACTACATCGAATTGTAAGTAAATTACTACAAATCTATATCGAAAAGATTATTTTTGATGTTACGTAGCGCTCGTAGTTATTTGAAAAACGTTCAAACTTTGTTACTATTTTTCTAAAATTTGAATCTAATTTTGCACAAAGAAATTCGTTAAAAAAATCAAGTTCCCAAGTAGGTGATGCGAAAAAGCAGTTCCCCCAGACTGCGCAGCTTATGTTACATGAAAAAAAAGTCACTTGTACAAGATGTATATGCCGTGATACCATTGGTATTTAGTGGGGTATTATGTATTTCGCTTATTTTTCTACTTCGGCAGAAAGTGACTAGCTCTCCAGAATTTGTTTCTCAACTTTCGAACTTAGCAACACTTTTTATTGGTATTAGCGGATTTACAGCCGCGCTTATTATGATTTATTTGGCCAGTGCTACAATGCGCCTTAAAACTTCAAAAGCATTGGCGGTGGATCATTTAAGCAGTATTACACAAAAAATGCATCATTTTAGAAATATTATAGAACTACTCTTTCGTTCCAAAATGTGGTTGCCAGGGCTTAAAGAATATATAGATGAAGAATTTGAAGGCCTTACCTTCTTCGAAGTAAAAGAATTTTATAAAGGAAAATCTAAACTTGCTATAGAATTTCTACAAGAAAATAATGGGTATGAGGATACTGAAAATCTCTACTTAGAGATGAAATCCTTATTAATGACAAAACCTAATGACAAACGAATTCCTGAAAACATAGTCTATCCCACTTCGTATGCTAAACCCATTGTTTCTAAGTGGTTGGAACATAAATGCGGGTCTGGACTCTGGTATTATTTTGGATATAAATACGGCATTTTCAAAGAATCTTTAGACTTAGAAGCTGTATATGAGCGTCATCAAGAAAAGATTATGCTGCTTGCCAACTCCATAGACAGCAACCATTTTGAGGATTCTTCCTTTAACGAAGTATTTATGTCTCGTCTGGGGGAATACATGAACAAGGAAGTAATTCCAAAACTCTTTCAGTTTCAAGATAATGCTGGTAGAGGTCTGCCTACTATAATGCGGTATTTATACGCTATTTTCTTGGCGATGACGCTGTTTGGCGTACTGTTACCTCTTTTCTTTTTACTGTTTAACCTTCCAATTATTACTTTGGTTATTAGTTTTTCTTTTGTTGTAAGTACCATTTTCTATATCTCCACAACCTTTTATCAGTTTTTAAATAGAGAGGTTTCTTCCTAATATGAAATCGAAACTGTATTTGAACTCAAAACGTTAAATTTCAGCTAACCCACCAAGCCCTAGCTACCTATTTTCAATTCAATTAAGTACCTTTGCAAACTATGGCAAAAAATGACGAATGTATTGAGGTTTTTGGCGCTCGTGTCCATAATTTAAAAGACATAGATGTTACCATACCAAGAGAGAAATTGGTAGTAATAACAGGGCTTTCGGGTAGCGGGAAGTCTTCTTTGGCTTTCGATACCATATATGCCGAAGGACAACGCCGTTACATTGAAACTTTTTCGGCTTACGCACGTCAATTCTTAGGGAGCCTAGAGCGTCCCGATGTGGATAAAATTGAAGGCCTCTCCCCCGTCATCGCTATTGAGCAAAAAACTACGAGTAAAAGTCCGCGTTCTACCGTTGGAACTATTACCGAAATTTACGACTTCCTTCGGCTACTCTACGCACGTGCTAGTGATGCCTATAGCTACAACACAGGCCAGAAAATGGTAAGTTATAGCGACGAACAGATTAAAGACCTGATAATTGAAGAATTTAAAGGAAAAAAAGTAAGTATTTTGGCTCCCGTAGTGCGTTCCAGAAAAGGACATTACCGTGAGTTATTCGAAAATATTGCAAAACAAGGTTTTCTGAAAGTTCGTGTAGATGGTGAAGTGCTGGATATTATAAAAGGAATGCGTATTGATCGCTACAAAACACACGATATTGAGATTGTAGTGGACAGGTTAGTAATTTCTGAAGAAATTGATAACGACAAACGCCTTTCAGAAACCATCATTACAGCCATGTATCACGGAGACGATGTGCTCATGGTACTGGATAACGACACCAATGAAGTCCGTTTTTTTAGTCGCTCTTTAATGTGTCCAACATCTGGGATTTCATACCCTAATCCAGAACCCAATAACTTCTCTTTTAACTCTCCAAAAGGAATGTGCCCGCATTGCAGGGGTCTTGGAAAATTACACGAAGTAAACTTGAAAAAAGTGGTTCCAGACGAAACACTTTCTATAAAACAAGGTGCGCTGGCTCCGCACGGGCCACAAAAAAGCAATTGGATATTTAAACAGCTGGAACTTATCGCACATCGCTACAATTTTAAACTTACCGATGCATTTAAAGATATCCCTGCTGCTGCAAAGGATATGATTTTTCATGGAGGCCACGAGAAATTTGACGTGGAATCCAAAACACTAGGCATCACCAGAAATTACAAAATTGAGTTCGAAGGCGTTGCAACCTTCCTGCAGAATACCTTTGAAGCCGGAGAATCCAAATCGTTGGAACGTTGGGCTAAGGAATACATGGACAAAGTAGATTGCCCGGAGTGCGGTGGCTCCAGACTTCGAAAAGAATCGCTTTACTTTAAAGTGAACAACAAAAATATCGCAGAGCTAGCACATATGGATGTGATTGAGCTTGCAGCATGGTTTAAAAATATTGAAAAAGACCTGGGCGAAACGCAGCTTAAAATCGCTTCAGAAATTTTAAAAGAAGTACGGGTAAGACTTCAGTTTTTGATAGATGTTGGGCTCACGTATCTGGCTTTAGATAGAAGTTCGAAATCACTTTCGGGTGGTGAGGCGCAACGTATTCGGTTGGCCACGCAAATTGGGTCGCAGCTAGTTGGTGTGCTGTATATTTTGGATGAACCTAGTATTGGTCTGCATCAACGCGATAACGAAAAATTGATTCAGTCATTAATTTCACTTCGGGATATTGGAAATTCTGTTATTGTGGTTGAACACGATAAAGATATGATTGAACAGGCAGACCATGTAATCGACATAGGCCCTGCAGCGGGGAGACATGGTGGTGAAATAGTAAGTGAAGGTACGCCTGCTGAAATTCTAAAACATAACACCCTTACCGCAGCGTATTTAAATGGCACCAAAGAGATTGCTATTCCAAAGAAACGAAGAAAAGGAAATGGCGAGTTTTTAACACTCACAGGAGCTACTGGAAATAACTTGAAAAATGTAAGCATAACCATTCCATTAGGCACTATGGTGGGGATTACAGGCGTTTCAGGAAGCGGAAAGTCTACACTTATTAATGAAACCCTCTACCCTATTTTGAATGCACATTTTTTCAATGGTGTAAAAAAGCCAATGCCGTATAAAAAAGTTATTGGGTTAAAACATATTGATAAAGTAATTGACATTAATCAGTCACCCATTGGACGTACACCACGAAGTAATCCAGCGACATATACTGGTGTTTTTTCTGAAATACGCAGCCTTTTCGCTAAGATTCCTGAAGCAATGATTCGCGGGTATAAACCAGGACGTTTCAGTTTCAATGTAAAAGGTGGAAGATGTGAAACCTGTAAAGGTGGTGGTTTACGTGTGATTGAGATGAATTTTCTTCCAGATGTATACGTAGAATGTGAAACCTGCCAGGGAAAACGTTTTAATCGCGAAACACTGGAAATTCGTTATAAAGGAAATTCAATTTACGACGTACTGGAAATGACTATTAACGAAGCCGTTCCGTATTTTGAGAATATTCCGAAGATATATAGAAAACTAAAAACCATTCAGGATGTTGGTTTAGGGTATATTACACTAGGGCAACAATCTACCACACTTTCAGGAGGAGAAGCACAGCGTATAAAATTGGCAACGGAACTTTCAAAAAGAGACACTGGAAACACTTTTTATATTTTGGACGAACCCACAACTGGGCTTCATTTTGAAGATATTCGAGTGCTTTTAATCGTGCTAAACAAACTCGTAGCCAAAGGAAATACAGTGGTAATTATTGAACACAACCTGGACGTAATTAAAACAGTAGATTACATCATAGACATTGGTCCCGAAGGCGGAAAAAAAGGTGGGAAAGTAATGGCAACTGGAACCCCAGAAGAAATTGTAGCAAACAATAAGGGCTTTACCGCCAAGTTCCTTAAAAAAGAGTTACATTAAGTTCTGGAGGGAATTTAATGATTAAAAAATATGGAGTATGGAGTATGGAGTATGGAGTATGGAAAAAAAACGAATTACCGTGAACCCATAATCAACTTCTAAAACAGAGAACTGACAACAGAGAACCGAAAACAGACAACTGAATCATGAGAAACGAAGCACAACATAAAAACTGGAACGCAGTAAAAACAAACGACTCCTGGGCAATCTTCAAGATTATGGGAGAGTTTGTTCATGGCTATGAAAAGATGAGTCGTATCGGACCTTGTGTTTCCATATTTGGTTCGGCACGAACAAAGCCAGATAATCCTAAATACAAATTAGCCGAAAGCATCGCCAAAAAAATCACCGAAAATGGCTACGGTGTCATTACAGGTGGTGGCCCAGGAATTATGGAAGCCGGAAACAAAGGAGCGCATTTGGCAGGAGGAACATCGGTTGGATTAAACATTACCTTACCTTTTGAGCAGCATGACAATCCGTATATAGATAGTGATAAAAGTATAGATTTCGATTACTTTTTTGTTCGGAAAGTAATGTTTGTAAAGTATTCGCAAGGGTTTGTAGTAATGCCTGGAGGGTTTGGGACGCTAGATGAATTTTTTGAAGCCTTAACGCTTATTCAAACACATAAAATAGATAAATTCCCAATTATATTGGTAGATACAGCGTTTTGGGGAGGTCTTTGGGAATGGATTACCACTACCTTATTAAATGCCAATAATAATATAAGTAAAGATGATTTAGACTTGGTTCACATTGTAGATACCGAAGACGAAGTATTAAAAGTTCTTAACGACTTTTATGAAAAATCCCATCACAGCCCTAATTTTTAAAGAAACCTTCATTTTAACATAAAAAATAATAGTAGCTTGCGTAGGTATATAGCCTATAAAATGTTATACTATAAAACTAGCACAGTTTTTGAATTTTAAATAGTAACAACAAACCTGCCTACTAAACAAATTTTTAATTAATTTCTTCTTGATACAACGCAGGTTACTTTTATTTCTACTTTTTATATGTGTTGTGCAAACCTATGCACAGCAAGCTATAGCTATAGACGCAACCCTTAATCCGCTACAGCAAACTATTAGCATACAACAAGAGGTTACTTTTAAAAATACAGCTTCTAAAGCATTAGATACGATTTATTTTAATGATTGGGCCAATAGTTTTGCTACTAAAACAACACCTCTTGCCAAGCGTTTTGCTGAAAATTTTGACAGTTCCTTTCATTTTGAAAAAGAGGAAGACAGAGGGTTTACTGCAATTAATAATATTTCAACAACTGTAAATGGCACTACCAAAAATGTAACCTGGCAAAGAGGTTCGGCCATAGACATTCTGAAAGTTGCACTTACCAATTCGTTGCAACCCAATGAAGAAATAACAATTTCCTTAAACTACACAGTGCGTGTTGCCGATGATAAGTTTACGCGGTACGGAGTAGATAATTTCGGTAATTACAAATTGCGTTATTGGTATTTATCGCCCGCAGTTTATAAAGATGGTTGGCAAGCGTACAGCAATAAAAATTCGGACGATCTATTTCTGAATCCTTCAAATTTCAACATACATTTTTCGGTACCTAATACCTATACAATCACTTCAAATTTTAATGAAGTAAAAAGTATAACGTCTGCAAACGGGATGAAAACGGTCTCGTTAGAAGGCGAAAAACGTACCCACGCCATTATTCATATTGAAAAATTTTCAACTTTCGAAACCATTGAAACAGATAAATTAACGCTCATTACGAGTCTTCAAGATAGTAAAGTAACACCAGCAATAAAGGCCTTAGCCGTAGACAGAATTGTTCATTTTTTGGATGGAAAACTGGGTGCCTATCCGTTTAAAACTATGATGACCACAGAGGAAGCTTATAAAAAAGATCCTGTATATGGGCTCAATCAGTTACCCGATTTTATTAGTCCGTTTCCAGATGGTTTTGAGTACGATATGGAACAATTAAAGACCATCACTCGAAATTATATTGAAAATACGATTGCGCTTCATCCAAGAGAAGATTACTGGTTAACTGGTGCGTTACAAATTTATTTAATGACCGAATATGTAGACACCTACTACCCAAATATGAAGATTATTGGCAGCCTGAGCAATTGGTGGATTATTAAATGGGCACATGCTGCAGACTTAGAGTTTAATGACCAATACCCGCTTTTGTATTTAAACATGGCCCGTAATAATATACACCAGGCCTTAACGACACCTCGAGATTCATTGGTGAAATTCAACAAAAATATTGCCAACGATTACTACGCTGGTGATGGCTTTAATTACTTAGCCGATTATGTTGAAAAGCCCGTTTTAGAAAAAACAATTAAAGAGTTTTTTGCCGAACAATCACTCAAACCAGTAACTCCAGAAGCGTTTGAAGCTATTTTAGAGCGAAACACAGATTTGCCTGTACATTGGTTTTTTGACGAATATGTAGCAAAAAGAACGACGATAGATTTCAGAATAAAGAAGGTTAAAAAGAAAGGTGACTCGCTAGAAGTAACCATTAAAAACCTGAAAGATAATGTAATGCCCGTTTCGGTATATGGGCTTCACAATAAAGAAATCCTTTTTAAACAGTGGACGCAACCCATAGATAGCACGGTTACTATCACGGTTCCCGCTAAAGATGTCCGGAAACTAGCATTAAATTATGAAGCCATAATACCAGAATTTAACCAAAGAAATAATTACAAAGCTGTAAAAGGATTATTAAACAGACCCTTGCAATTTAGACTGTTTCAGGATGTAGAAGATCCTACCTACAACCAATTGTTCTTTATGCCTGTTTTTGAATACAACCTGTACGACGGTTTCAGTTTTGGGATGAAACTTTATAACAAAACAGTACTTCCAAAAGGGATTCACTACAAGGTAGAACCACAGTTTGGTATAAAATCTAAAGACGTTATTGGAAGTGGTTCGGTAGTGTATACCCAACGCTTAGATCAAGATAGATTGTATTCTATGCGTTATGGAATTTCGGGAAGTTATTATTCTTACGATGAAAATTTGTTTTACAAGCGCTTTACACCATTTATGACGTTTGCCTTCAGAAATAAGGACTTGCGCAATAACGAAAAGCAATTTATCAACCTTAGAAGCATCAATGTTTCCAGGGATAACGATCCGGATGATCCCAACCAAGAGCCAAATTATAATGTATTTAATGCGCAGTATGTATATTCTAACCCTAATTTAATAAACTATTTTAGAGGGACGGTCGATTACCAAATTGCAGCAAATTTCAGTAAAGTTTCCGCTACTTTAGAATACCGAAAATTATTCCTGAACAACCGCCAGCTAAACATACGGGTTTTTGCAGGTACCTTTTTATTTAATGACACGAGGGGTACTAGTAATTATTTTAGTTTTGCGCTGGACAGACCTTCAGATTATTTATTCGACTATAATTATTATGGCCGAAGTGAAGAAACGGGAATTTTTAGCCAACAGCTTATCGTTGCTGAAGGCGGCTTTAAAAGTCAGTTAAAACCTGCATTTGCAAATACGTGGATGACCACTGTAAACGCCAGCACCAACATCTGGAAATGGATTTATGCTTATGGTGACGCGGGCTTCATAGATAATTATGGAGAAAACCCAAAATTTGTCTACGATTCTGGAATTAGGTTAAGTCTTCTGGCAGATTACTTTGAATTATACTTCCCGCTCTACTCCAACTTAGGGTTTGAGCCTGGGCTTCCCAACTATGATGAGAAAATTAGGTTTATCATCACCCTAAGCCCCAAAACACTTCTCGGGCTTTTTACCAGAGCCTGGTATTAATTTCGCTTTTTTATTAAAGAACACCACCTAAATACCCCTTTCAATTAGAGGATAATAACTTCTAGAATAGCTTTTCTATTCTAAAAATACTTTTCTATTTTAGCGACTGAATTTTTCTGAAATTCTCATGTTCAACTAACTCAACACCACGTATGGTTTCAGTATGTAAAAAAATAGCCACATCTAAGTGGTTTCAGAATTCTATCACCTTAGCAATTATAATTGCTGGTATTCTTGTTGGTATTGCAACCTATACCGAATTTGCCGAAAAACACCATGTACTTCTAGAGCTTCTCAATAAAATTATTCTCTGGATTTTTGTAGCCGAAGTAGTCATTAAAATGATCGCCGAAGGAAAAAAACCCTGGCGCTATTTTTATGATGGCTGGAATGTATTCGACTTTATTATCGTTGCAGCAGCCTTTTTGCCATTTGGTGGTAGTTCGGTCGCTATTTTACGTTTGCTGCGTTTATTACGTGTGCTTAAATTAGTAAAAGCACTTCCCAAATTACAATTATTAGTAAGCGCGCTCCTTAAAAGTATCCCATCTATGGGATATGTAACCATTTTGCTATTACTGCTGTTTTATATTTACGCTGTAGCAGGAGTATTCTTTTTTGGTGCTAACGACCCTATTCATTTCGAAAACCTGCAAATGTCCATGCTATCGCTCTTTAGGGTGGTTACGCTAGAAGACTGGACCGATGTAATGTACATTAATATGTATGGTTGCGAAAATTATGGATACGACGGCAATATGGACCTTTGCACTATGTCTGCCGCAAATCCAATTGGTAGTGTGGTATTTTTTGTGAGTTTTGTGTTATTCGGAACTATGATTATCCTTAATTTATTTATTGGGGTTATTATGAATGGTATGGACGAAGCCCGCGAAGAGGCCATTGAAGAAGACCTTATCGCTCCAGAAGATGTACACACCAACTTAGCCGAACTGGAAGAAAAGCTACAAGAAATGCAGGCGCTGGTAATTAAGCTGAAACATCCTGGTGTGATAGATAAGGAATAGAAAATACTGCAGCGCTGTTAAAATTTTAGCATTGGTTTGCACTTCGTTTTTGCGTATTTTTGCAACAAATGAAACACAACATGCAAACAAACCCACAGACCAACAGCGAGTTATCTTTTGACGATTTTAAAGCCGAAGTTTTAAACGACTATAAAATTGCCGTAACCAGCCGTGAATGTAGTTTGTTGGGCCGTCGCGAAGTGTTAACGGGTAAAGCAAAGTTCGGAATTTTTGGCGACGGTAAAGAAATTCCACAATTAGCCTGGGCAAAAGCCTTTAAAAATGGTGATTGGCGTAGCGGGTATTACCGCGATCAAACCTTTATGATGGCTATTGGTAAGCTTAGCATTCAGCAATTTTTTGCAGGATTATACGGCCATACCACTGTAGACGCAGATCCTATGAGCTCAGGGCGCCAAATGGGAGGGCATTTTGCAACACACAGTCTAAACGAAGATGGCTCGTGGAAAAACCTAACCGCACAAAAAAATAGTAGTGCCGACATCTCTCCTACCGCAGGTCAAATGCCAAGACTTTTAGGATTGGCGCAAGCTTCTAAAATCTTTAGAAATGTAAAAGGCATCGAAAATAAAACCAACTTCTCTATTAATGGAAATGAAGTCGCCTGGGGAACTATTGGAAATGCAAGTACCAGCGAAGGCTTGTTCTGGGAAACTATAAATGCAGCTGGGGTGTTACAAGTTCCTATGGTAATTAGTGTTTGGGATGACGAATATGGTATTTCGGTACATGCACGGCACCAAACTACTAAAGAAAATATCTCTGAAATCTTAAAAGGGTTTCAACGTACCGAAGACGAAAAAGGGTACGAAATTATTAAAGTTACGGGCTGGAACTACCCAGAATTGGTGGAAGCCTATCAAAAAGCAGGGAATATTGCACGAGAAGAACACGTTCCTGTGTTAATTCACGTAAAAGAATTAACCCAACCGCAGGGGCACTCTACCAGCGGATCGCATGAGCGTTACAAAAGTAAAGACCGCTTGGCATGGGAAGCAGAATTTGACTGCAACGTACAGATGCGCCAATGGATGCTCGAAAACAATATGGCTACCGAAGAAGAACTTTCGGAACTCGAGAAGGATATTAAAAAGCAAGTACGCGACGGTAAAAAAGCTGCCTGGACTGCTTTTGTAGCACCTCAAAAACAAGAGCAGCAAGAAGCCGTAACCTTACTATCTAATCTGGCAGAAACTTCGGCCAACAAAACGTTTATCGAAAAAATTGCCAACGATCTGGCGGCAGATAGTGAGCCCCTTCGCAGAAACATTGCAAGTGCTTGTAGAAAAGCGTTGCGCTATGTGGTTGCTGAAGAATCTTCAGAAAAAAGACAGGTTCAGGACTGGCTCAACAATTATTTTGAAACCATTCAACCAAAGTATTCGGCACATTTGTATTCCGAAGCAGCAGAAAATGCAAAGACCATTTCAGAAGTAAAACCTACCTACGAAGACGGCGCCGAAGAAGTAGATGGCCGTGTGGTACTGCGTGATAATTTTGATGCCATTTTGAGCAAGCACCCCGAAGCTCTTATTTTTGGTGAAGATGCAGGAGAAATTGGTGATGTAAACCAAGGGCTCGAAGGAATGCAAGAAAAATATGGCGAACTACGGGTGAGTGATGCCGGCATTAGAGAAGCGACCATCCTCGGACAAGGAATTGGAATGGCTATGCGCGGCTTACGCCCTATTGCCGAAATCCAGTACCTGGATTATATTTTGTATTGCCTGCAAATTATGAGTGACGACCTGGTTACTGTTCGCTACCGAACCAACGGAACCCAGAAAGCACCCTTAATTGTAAGAACCCGTGGACACCGTCTGGAAGGTATCTGGCATAGTGGTTCGCAAATGGGCGGATTGGTTCACTTACTCCGTGGCATGTATATTTTGGTACCCAGAAACATGACCAAAGCTGCAGGATTTTATAATACTTTGCTAGAAACCGACGAACCTGCCTTAATCGTAGAATGCTTAAATGGGTATCGATTAAAAGAAAAACTCCCTACCAATGTAGGCGAATTCAGAACGCCAATTGGTGTGGTAGAAACTATAAAAGAAGGAAACGACATTACTCTGGTTTCCTACGGAAGTACCCTAAGGATTGTGGAGGAAGCTGCAAAAGAGCTACAACAAGTAGGCATAGATGCCGAAATTATAGATGTACAATCGCTACTACCTCTAGATTTAAACAAACAAATGGTGGAGAGCGTTAAGAAAACCAACCGCTTATTGGTAATAGACGAAGATGTCCCTGGTGGGGCTTCGGCATATATTCTTTCTGAAATTGTAGACAATCAAAATGGGTACAATTATCTAGATAGCAAACCACAAGCATTGGCTGCAAAACCGCATCGTCCTGCCTATGGAACCGATGGGGACTATTTTAGTAAACCGTCTACCGAAGATGTTTTTGAAAAGGTATATGAAATGATGCATGAAGCAAATCCGAGTGATTTTCCGAAGTTAAGGTAATCCTAAAGTATTATAGAATAGCTAGTTATTATTGTACCTTAGGGTAAACCAATACTAAAAAGCTATGAAAATAATTACGTTACTACTTTTTTGCTTATCCATTTCTATGGCAAGCAATGCACAAGTTACCTCCCTCGAGAATGATACTATTCTTACTACGGAAATACCAGAGTTAGTTAAAAAATCTCAAGAAACTAACTTTCCGTATGGTTTTGTAAGAGAATGGTCTATAGATCGCGGAACGACCATAGGAAATGCTGCCCCCCTTAGCTACAGGGCTACATTTAGTGAAAATAGCAGCACCCATAATAAGTATGCTACCTATTTGCCTAATGGAATGCTCTTTTACCAATCTGAATTTTTAGAACCCGAACTTATTCCCTCTAATATTGTAGTGAAAACAAATGCCGAGTTTGACAATTATACGATTGAAAACGCTAATCTAATCACCATGTTTAATCCAAAGCGAGAAATTTACAGCGTGAAAGTAAGAGATCAGGCTATGGTGCAAATGGCTTATTTTACTATAGATGGCGTACAAATTCCCATGAAAGATTTGCCCGAAGAATTGCTGGTTTTTAAATACTAATCGGAAATTTTATTTGGAAAGCTGAATATTTAATTCCATCTTTGAAACACATAACTAAAATAAAACAAGTCATGTTACAGTCTATTTTTAATACTAATAATAATAACGCCAAGACGTAACAGAAACTTGTACCCCATATACAACCGCCAAGTTTCTTTGAAGCTTGGCGGTTTTTTTTTACCCTCACCCTAGCCCTCTCCGGAGGGAGAGGTAGCAAAATTTGAAAAACTAATTAACCAATTAACTAAAAACAAAATCATGTGTGGAATTGTATGTGCATTCGATCTTAAAAGGCCTTCGGAAGAATTACGGCCTCAGTTATTAACCATGGCAAAATGCCTGAGACATCGGGGGCCGGACTGGAGCGGGATTTTCAGTAACAAACGGGCTATTCTAGCACACGAACGTTTGGCAATTGTAGATCCAACTTCAGGAAAGCAACCGTTGTTTTCTGAAGACAAAAAGCTAGTACTGGCTGCCAATGGTGAAATTTATAACCACTTAGCATTGCGTAAACAATTTGAAGGGTCTTATAACTTTCAGACAAAAAGTGACTGCGAAGTAATTCTGGCGCTGTACAAAGAAAAAGGCGCATCCTTTCTGGATGAACTTAACGGAATTTTCGGTTTTGCGCTCTACGATGTAGAAACCAACGAATACTTAATTGCCCGTGACCATATGGGCATTATTCCGCTGTATATGGGTTGGGACAAAGACGGAACCTTTTACGTAGCCAGCGAATTGAAAGCACTGGAAGGTTTCTGCACAAAAATTGAACTCTTCCCTCCCGGTCATTACCTTCACAGCAGTGATGGACAATTAAAAAAATGGTACAGCCGTGACTGGATGCAGTTTGATGCGGTCGAAAAAAACGAAACCAGTTTAGAAGACCTGCGCAATGCCCTGGATGCAGCTGTACACAGACAATTAATGAGTGACGTGCCTTATGGTGTATTGCTCTCTGGCGGATTGGACTCTTCTATCACTTCTGCCCTGGCTAAAAAATATGCCGACAAACGTGTAGAATCTGGCGATACCGAAGGTGCCTGGTATCCGCAATTGCATTCTTTTGCTATTGGGTTAAAAGGCTCACCAGATTTGGCCGCAGCACAAAAAGTTGCCGACCATCTGGGAACGGTGCATCATGAAGTTCATTTTACCATACAGGAAGGACTGGATGCCATTAAAGACGTAATTTACCACGTAGAAACCTACGACATTACCACCATTCGTGCCTCTACACCTATGTTTTTACTCGCACGTGCTATTAAAGCCATGGGGATAAAAATGGTGCTCTCTGGTGAAGGAGCCGATGAGATTTTTGGTGGCTACCTCTATTTCCACAAAGCGCCCTCTGCAAAAGAATTTCACGAAGAGAACGTTCGGAAACTAGACAAGTTGCACATGTATGACTGCCTGCGTGCCAACAAATCCCTGGCTTCCTGGGGAATTGAAGGCCGTGTACCCTTTCTGGATAAAGAATTTATGGACGTTGCCATGCGCCTAAACCCAAAAGACAAAATGATTATCGCAGGTAAAAAAGGTTCTAAAGACAAACAAGCCATGGAAAAATGGATACTCCGTGAAGGCTTTGCACATATGCTTCCTGAAGAGGTTGCCTGGAGACAAAAAGAACAATTTAGCGACGGCGTAGGCTACAGTTGGATAGATACCCTGAAAGATATGGTGCATCAAAAAGTAACCGATGACCAAATGGCAAATGCCCAATACCGCTTCCCTATACAAACGCCAACAAGTAAAGAAGAGTTTCACTACCGAACCATTTTTGAAGAACACTTCCCAAGCGATGCTGCTGCCTTAACGGTTCCTAGCGTACCAAGCGTGGCCTGTAGCAGCCAGGTTGCCTTAGACTGGGACGAAAGTTTTAAAAACATGAACGATCCCAGTGGACGCGCAGTTGCAAATGTGCATGAGGATGGGTATTAGTTGTGAGTTGTGAGTTGTGAGTTGTGAGTTGTGAGTTGTGAGTTGTGAGTTGTGAGTTGTGAAAGATTAGCAAATATACTTCACGCTACACCTCTCAACACCTAAACTTCTCAACTATTTTTTTAGCACCTTTTTTGTCGTAGTACTAGTAGGCGATTTGATTTCAATAAAATAAGTTCCTGTGGAAAAGGCACTCATATCTATGGTAAGAGTGTCTATTTCAGGTAGATCTTTTTCAGTTTTTAGTTCTTTTCCGGAGGCATTGTAGATGGTGTATGCAATAATCGCATCTCCATGTAAGGTAAATTCTGTTTCCGAAGGGTTTGGGAAAACAATCACCTCTGGCAGAGCTGTTGAAGCTATAGTTTCTATGCCTAACGTGGTTCCATCTGTTTGTGAACGCTGGTACCAGATGTTTAAGGTATTGGCACGTACATCGCCCCAAACGGTGTGAATTGTATCATCCTGTAGCTGAATACTCATAAAATCGTTTCCTGCATTGGCCAGCACATCGTCATAGGCAACAGTCTGGTCTGTAATTTGAAAATTGGGCTCAAAAGCTGTAGCTCCATTAGGTCTAAAGGCCGCCCAGATTTCTGAAGCTGTTTCGTAGGTTTCGTTGGTTCCATTGCGTCGGTCCCGCCAGCTTATCACCAAATCCCCATCGGTATCGAAATCTGCCCAGAGTAAATCCTGCATTCGGTCATTAGCGATAGGGTCGTCGTTTATTCTTTGTTCATTACTCCAGGTGGCACCCCCGTCCAAAGATTCTCGCATGGCAATGTCCAGATCTTCATGCGCATTCGTTAAATACACAAAAATTATATGTGCGGCATTGGCAGGGTTTGTTCTGCACAAATAACCCGTTTTGGGTAAAGAACTTGTGGAGCCAGTAGTGGTAGATGCAAAAACGCGGGAATACTCAAAAGTAGCTCCGCCATTGGTAGAGGAAGCCAATACATACTGCGGAAGCACGAACTGACTAGGCACATAAGAAGGATAAATAGCATAAAATTTCCCAGCCGTATTTACATGCGGTGTAGGCATGGGAATTGGAATGCTACTTCCTGCAAGCCACCCCGTACCGTCTAATTCCTGTAGCTGAAACGTGCTTCCCCCATCGCTGGATACCGAAATATACGGATGATAAGGAGCTGTAGCGCCCTCCCCGGTTACCGAAGTAATGTAAATATTCCCATGAGTACCCGTTCCAGAACGATCTACCGCAATCCAGGGCCTGTCTATAAGCAATTTATCTGGAGCTACGTCCAGATTTAAAACTTCTATAGGGGCATTAAAAGTGGTGCCGCCATCCTGGGAAACATACAAATACACGCCTCCCGCTATGGGATTGCTGTCCCTGCCAGTAAAATCTATGGCTGCAATAAACACCGTACCGTCCTCACCAAAAGCAATAGAAGGATCTGCCGCAGTATAACCAGCTTGTACATGGGGCAATGTGGCCGTTGCACTCCAGCTAATCCCGCCATTGAGGCTCACACGATAGTTAATTTGAATTTGCTCGGTAAAATTCTCGAACCCCATCCAGCCAACCACTATATGGTTTGCATTGTTTGGGTTTATAGAGATGTATGGCTCTCCATCAAAGACAGCGCCCTCGGAGATGTTTAGGTTTTGGGCCATTACAGTGGTGTGCAAACATAGCAACAGCAATAGTAAGGAGAAGGATTTCATAAGGTAGGTTTTGGGGTTAGACATTTTTAAACTATAAAAGTTTAATGCTATGCTAAAGATAGTATTCTCTATCGGCTATCGGAAACCAGTCCAATGAAATAGTAGTTAGTTTGTAGGTGTATCTGCAAACCATCCACACAAATATATGATATTTAAGGGTTTATACGTATTGCCTTAGTGTAAAGTTATCTATAGTTTTACTGAAATGCAATGAGGTTTGTTATTTCATAACGTATTATGCTTACCGCAATCATACCTCAATAATTTAATCCACTTGAAAAAATTCAATTATGAGACTAAGTAAATCTTTTAAAAAGTCTTTAGAACGTAAACGAATAACCTACAGGGATTTAGAAAACTGGAAAGCTTTTTACAGCTTAAAGGCATCTCGCACAAGATTAAGTCTCTTTCAATCTGAAAAGGAGCAAAAAAAGTTGATAAATATTAATTCTGAGGAAGTATTTAAAAAATGGGCAGGATTTAGCAATCGCACAGAAGGCACGATTGAAGAAATATTAAACTGGGGAATTAATCCACATTTTATTTTATGGACTGTTTTAAGGGTTGAACTTTTACCACCAAAATATCTCCATGAATTAGGGTTGTTTTTTTGCAGAAACTTTCATGAGAGATTAGCAGAGGAAGGTGTCTATATCGACTATAGATACAACACTATCTTACAAGTAAAAGAAGATTGGGCGAATGGCAAGTTAAGCCTTGGCAACTTGACCTACCAGCAAAGGCGTTGCAGTCAAATATTGGTAGATGTACATGAGGCAAAAGATGAAAAAATGATTGCGGCAGCGGCTTCCCTCCATGCCATCCTAGATGAAGATCCCAGAATTTCCATCTTAAACTTATTTAGAATCATAAATAAATCATATTCAAGAAAAAAAGAAAATATATATCGCTTACAAACCATTAAAAGTCATATCCTCTAAACTAAAAACAAAATATCATGAATACAAAACTTGTTCCCGTTGGCACTATTATCCCTTTCGCTGGCGAAGTAAAAGATAGGTACGAAGCATTGGAAAAATCGGGCTGGTTGGTGTGCGATGGGCGAGAATTTGAGCAAGATAAATTCCCGGAGCTTTTTGCACAGATTAAAACAAATTTTGGATCTCAGGCAGAAGGATTGTATAACATACCAGACTTAAGAGGGTTATTTGTCCGTTGCATAAGTAATGACTCTGGAAAGGATCCAGATGCAGATGGACGCGTTACTTTAATGGCAGGGGGTAATTCAGGAAATAATATAGGTTCTTATCAAGGATATGCTACTGGAAAACCTAAACATGCTTTTCATGCTACTATTAAGAATAACAATATTGTATCCATGAATTTGGATGCTGCCACCGATGCGGGACGCAGTGGTAAGGTTGGTTCGGATATTACCGCAGCGGCAACAGATGGTACAGGAGGAGACTTAGAAACGAGACCAAAAAACAAATACGTTAATTATCTCATTAAGATAAGCAAGCTGGATCAGAACAATGACACAGTACTATTGCCTATTGGATCTATTATCCCTTTTTCAGGCCCTCCCAATGCAAGTATAAAGCAACAATACATTCGCTGTGAGGGGCAAGGTATTTCAATTGCAGGACAGTTTGAAGAGCTTTATGAAGCCATCAAATTAAGCAATGGAAAACCTAAAAATGGATATTTCAATATTCCAGATTACCAAGGGTATTTTCTTAGAGGCGTAGACAGTTTGGCTCCCGGTTTCCGAAGAGATCCTGATGCAGATAAACGTACTCCACCTTTCCCAGAACGACCTGAAGGAGACCAAGGTAATAAAGGAGACCAAGTAGGATCTGTACAGAATGATGCAACTGCATATCCTGTGACAGCAAGTTTTTCAACAACGATACCCCGATTACCCTCTAAAGAAGGATCCATGGCTATGGATGGTTTAATTAATGACACTTTCGATTGGAACCCGAATAGTCAAACTGTGGTAGTGAGCGAAGCTGGAGGTGATCCAGAAACCAGACCCGTCAATACGTCGGTGGATTGGTATATTAAATTTATATGATTGAAGGTAATATCCATTAAATTTTAAAAATAGAATAATATGTCAAGTTCAAAAACAGATCAATTTCCAGTAGGTGGAATCCTTTATAGTGCTTCAAATCTCCAAGAAAATGAAGGTTGGTTGCTGTGCGATGGGCGCGCCCTCAATCCAGCCGATTATAAGGAATTATTCGATGTCATAAAAAAAACCTACAACGAAAACCCTGATAGTGGGCAATTCAATATTCCTAATTATTTGGGACAGTTCCTTCGAGGAGCTGCAAATGATGGCGATGGAGATCCTGATAAAAATTTTCGTCAGCCTATCAATTTAAAAACGAACAACGGTACCTCTGGAGTGGCTACTACTCAAGAATATGCTACCAAAATACCAAATAACGCACCCTTTAGGGCAGCGGTTAATCATTTACCAACCAGTACCCATGTTACCCATGGCGTAACTGTAGGTAGTCACACTGGACCGGGTGCAAACAATCCATTAAATCAAACAACTTGTACCAGTGGTGGTGATAAAGAATCAAGACCCATTAATATTTATCTAGCTATGTATATTAAAAGCAGCAGTTAGAAAAATTACAACATGAATTATTCATAAAAAAACTAAAAAGATGACAACTCCATTCTTAAATCCAATTTCTATAAACCACAAGGGTAACGTTATTTATTTCGTGAGTCAAGCAAGCGATGACTCCTCGGGAGACAAATTATTCTACAATGTACTAAGCAAACAGACTGAGAATGAAGACACAAATGAGAATTGGGACGGGTACACCCAATTAAATTTTCCGGATGAAGTGAGCCTTGCCGGAATGAATATGCTACGGGTGAAGCGAAAGGTAAAAAACGCTGGTTTTTTTCAGGTAGTAACCGATCAACAATTTATATATGTAATCCGGGCAGAAAAAAAATCGCTTTACATTAACCGATACGTTATGGTTGAAATTCCTAATGAAAAGGTAAATGCTACGACCAGAATAGATTTGCAACCCAATTGGGAAGTTCGTTTTAAAGATTCAGGGAAACCAGATACACCAGCAGGAGAAAAGGATACTCAGTCTTTTATCAACCAAGATGGAAAACAGTTTATTGAACCCATCTTTGAAATGCCATTTGGACTAGAAACTAATGAATTGGATTTAACAAAAGGTTTTTTTACCACAAACCTGTTACCAACAAACGAACCAGATATACTGCGTTGGCAATTTCTTATTGTTGATGTGCCTGGCAATAAACTTTTATCTTATAACATAGCCCGAACAGCGGCTGGATGGTTTCAATTTTCAAACAATCAATTTGACGTAGTTCAAAAATTTATAAAACCCGATCGAAGTCTTGATTTTGTCTTTTCAGAAAAGCCTGTGAAATTAATAGGTCCGCCAAGCTCCTCTTTGTACACAAAACAAGAGCCCGTAGAGACCAGCGATTCTACTGTGTTGAAACTGCAGCAAGTTTATCGTATGCTCACGGTTTTTCAAGTTCAGGATGAGGAACTCAATAATTTTACAGCTAGTCTTGACAGTGCAGTTTCAAGATTTGGCACCTTATCTTACCCCGAATTGCCAAATGGTGATCCAAAGAATACCATACCATTAGGTCAAGTTCAAAATGCACCTTTTTCATTAGAATTTAATGGCAGTGGATGGGCTAAACTTACAGGAGATCCCATCGTATTAGGGAACTCCTTTACACAACAAGTATGGGTTTACCCAACTTCAAAAGATACCAAAGAAAAAGTAATATTGGGGACGGTAGATCCAGCTATTACGCCAGAAAACCGCCCCCCTTCTATTTGGGTAGTAGATAAGTACAAAATAGGCGTTGGTTTTGGAAACGGAACAACGTTTCTGCAAATGAAAACAGTGAAAAATGCCTTCAACACCAATTCATGGAACAACATTATTGTGTCCTATAAAGAGGAAAAGTACACTGTTTTGATTAATGGTAGCGAAGCAGAAATGACTGGTGATGATTTTACGGGCGCACTTCCTACAGCCACCCCAGTAAATTGTATTGGTGGGAATACCTATGGGCAATTTAGCGGAATAATTAATGAGGTGAGAATCTGGTCAGAAGCCAATCAAACTGATGCCCTCAAATACATGTACGAGCGTATCCCCGGGGCAATAGCGAAAGAAATGGCAAACTTAGAAGCCTACTTTCCTATGAATGAAGGTGTAGGGACTGAAATAAAAAATCTAAGCAGCAACACGACACGATCTGGCACATTATCAGGCGCTATATGGGTTTCAGACGCATCTCCACTAAAAACAACTTTTTCCCCAACATCGTACACAGATAAAAAGGGATTAACGTGTTATGCCGGAGCTATTGTACCTGCGGATGAAGGCAGATTTAAAAAATTTGGTGCCATTAAGCCAGAATCACGCCCCTATCTTTTGAGCAGTTCAGATGGGTATTTGCATTTGTATTATCAAGGTACAAACGATGAATTTTTAGTAGCCCAATACGATACTTCAAATTCAAGAGCGCATTTTGGTGTTGGCTGGGAAGCGATTTCTTCGGATGTAAAAAACACCCAAAGCGGCGACCTTATTTTCTCATCAAGACAAACAGGTACTACTTTTAATCATTCTAAGATAGATTTTAAATTAAATGCTGAAACGCAACTCTTCACTATAGAACTGGACGACAATCAAGGTTCAAAAGAGACCTGGAACGGAATTCCAGGGGAAATGAATTACATCGTGGAAGTCCTTTCAGGTAATTCTATAAATGAAACTACAGATCCAAGATTATCCATTGGAGAGCGTGTGTTTTTTGATTATAGTGGCGAAAGAAACCAACATTTTGAGACTGTAGGGGAACCATTACAAAAAGGATTGTTGCAGTTAGTAAGTCGGAATGTGGATGCATTCGTTTTCGACAGCATAGAGGTAGTAGCTGGAGCGGCACCTTCAACCTGCGACGTTACGCTTGCTATTAATTTCGAAAGTGATTCTTCTAGCGGGACTTTCAGTAAAAAAATGAAAAATGTGGCCAATGAAGTAGAAGAATTTGTAAAAACAATTAATGGTTCTTCTTCTGTTTACAATTACCAAAATCCAGATAATACCGAAGAAAACGGGGTGCAGTTTTTCAACATTCCTGCAGGAAAACAATCCATTTTAACCATCTTGAATGATCCTAAAATAAGTGGCATGCTTATAACTATAGAGGATTCAGAAAAATCAACCCCTAAAGTACCAAGTTGCGATGCTACCTTTACGTTAACGTTTAAAAATAGTGACGAACTTTCAGCTACGTGGGAAAATATCCCACGCATATCGGAAGACTTCATAAAAGGCATTCTTGATGCTAAAACTCCAAAACAGAAAAAAGTAGCACCGTATTTAAATTTTTATGAAAAAACCGGAACTGTTGAAATTCAGAATGGAAGCATAGAAAAGCCCGCAAGCCTGTATGCGCTAACTTCTTTTTTAGATATTTTCAGAATTAATGCAAAAGGTACCGTTACGCCCTTTAAGGCGACATGTTCTAAATTACAATCTGTGATATCCGAAGGCGAGACAGCCAACTTAAAAATGGGCTCCATGCTTTTTGGCGTGTTCCCGAATGGAGCTCCAGATAATGGATTCCCTGCCTTTGTACAAAATACACAATCTGGAATCTTATTGCAGCCGGGTCGTGATGGAGGTTGGGTTGCAGATTCCCCTAGGTTTTGTGTGGCCATTGATAGCCCAAGGTCTTATGTGAAAATCCCCGTTAATAAAGTTTTAAATAAGCCTTTAGAAATTCCAGGGAGCTTAAGCATTGAAAGTTGGGTAAACATAAACCCAATTATAGGAAGCCGAAAATTATCCGATCTATCCTACCCTCGAATACTGCATGCAAATTTGCCAGGTGAAGAAACAGATGCCAAGTATATGTTAGGCACTTCGTACAGTAAAGCTTTAAAATTTTTACAAGAGCAAACAGCGGGACCCGCAGCCATTGAGGTAAAGAATAGCAAGGCTACAGAGGAAAATCAAAAAATATTTGGGGATGATCAATATACGTTTAGCTTTTATGTGAAGCCTGTAATTGCCACAGCTATTGATGCTGGAGGTATCTTATTTTCAATAGTACCTGAAGACACAAATTATCCAACCCAAAGGATGGTTGTAAAACAAGATGGGAGTTTGTATTATGAACTGCTCGAAACAGGTGCAGTCACTTTACAAAAGAAATTTTCCAACACCTTGCCAGATAAAACGTGGTCGTCCATAGCAATCACCAGATCGGGCAACGAAATAACACTCTACTATAATGGTAAAAAAGATCAATCCTTTGACTTTCCTGTAAATGCAATACCTTTTCCTATTACGAGTACTTTGATTTTAGGAAACAATAGTACAATTGCTTTTCAGATGGAAATGAATGAAGTTGCCGTCTGGAATAGAACGATGCAACCCTTAGCTATTGCAGACAGATACAATATGTCCATCCCGGCAGATGACGAAGGGCTTCTTTTATTATATCGCTTAAGTGACGATACCAATGAAGCTGTAATTTTAAATGAAGCCGCCATTACAGGAGCTATCTACAATTCTAAAGTCACTGGATTTCATATCTGGTCTTTCCCAGGCGTTTTTTGTCCAGCCTATTTTGCGGTTAGAAACAAAGCAGTTGTCACTACACAGGCGTTGCTCTCTACTTCGGCATGGAACCACGTTGTGGGAATGTACGACGAACATTATGGCATTCAATTAACAAATAAGGCGTATGGGGATTGTGGCAACGAAGGCAGTCTTAATGTAGACTCAGGACTTACAATTGAGGCATGGGTTATGCAAACTGCAGCTGTAAAAGGAGGAAATCAGGTTATTTTCAGTAAGTATGGAGATGCTTTGAGTGAACAATCCTATGAATTTGGGATTAACGGAAATTCTAAACCGTATGTAACCGTTAAAATTTCGGGTCGCACCACTGGGAAAGAATCTAAAGATGCGGCACCTGAAAGCGATTTATATTTCACCATTACCGGAAGCGCAGTATTAAGCTTACATACTTCCTATTATTTGGCTGCTACGGTTACGATAACCTCGGAAGCCTTGAAAATTAATGAGAACAAATCGGTAAACGAATTTACACTTACGGGTCAATTATATGTAAATGGTAGCGCATCCGGAGGGGAATTTACAAGCGAGAAAATGTATGGAGATATTTCCATAAACCAAACCGATGCCAATGCAAATATGGGAAGGACAAAACCCGATGGACTTCCTCAAAACCAGCAGTATTATTCTGGAAAAATATCTGACCTTAGACTGTGGAAAAGTGCGCTTTCCGCAAAAGACATTAAGGCTAACTATCAAATGGTCAACCCCGTACTAAGCGGAGACAGCTTAGTCTCTTCCTGGTATTTTAGCGAGCAACAAGGCCGCACTGCTTTCGATAACACCTCCGAAAACAACGCCGTGTTAAGCAATCGGGATTTGTGGTTTTTATTTTTAGAAAATTCAAAATTAAGCATCCTAATTAATGGCAGGCCAACAACAGTAAAGCCCATTGATGTTGAGGTGCTTGATGGCTATAGTGAACCGCAAATTACGCTGGGCAATATGAAGAACGAATTGGGCGGCTATACAAACTTATTGGATGGTAGTATTGACGACGTTCGCGTTTGGACCGAAGTGCGTACCCTGGCACAAATAAACGACAATAAAGAGCGGGCGTTAACTGGAAGAGAAAAAAATCTAGCAGGCTATTGGCAATGCCAGGGAGGATCTGGAAAATTTGTTTTTGATAATACAGGTAATGGAAATGATGGAGAATTTAGCAGATTAAATAACGACGGGGGCTTCCCTAGTTGGCAAAATTCAGATGCTCCCATTAGTAATGAAGCAGGTATTGTTACCAACGCCTTGGGTGGTAAACCTACCCATTTTTCTAAACTAATACAAGCTGGTGTTACGGTAGTAGAATATGCAGATTCTCAATTCAACTATAAAAAAGAACTCTTTAGCATATACAAAAGATGCTATATCTATATCGATACCAACGGCGTTGTACAAAGAGAGACCAGTTTTAAAATTGGCGATTTAAATCAAATATTTTTGGGGCAGGTGCAATCAAAACCTTCCTTAATTGGCTTTATTGAAGGTGCTCCTCCAATTCCTAGTGAAAACTTAACCTTACCTTTTTACAACAGTCCCACTGCATATTCAAGATACAGCGGTATTTCAAGTGTTTCATTAACCGAAGCCGATGATACTACCGTTGCCTTTTCAGCAAACCGAAAAGATGGCAGCCACCTCTCCTTTGGAATTGGTGGTGGATTTGCAATGGCAGACGAAAGAGAAGTTCCACTACTAACGTGGAAGCTTTCGAAAGTAGATTTTAAAATTGGAATCGCAAATACCATCGATTGGTCCACGTCACAAACTAACCAATCTGGATCCAGCTATGGTCTGTCTGCGTTGGCCACAAACAAAATGGCAAATTCAGGCAATTGGGAAAGAAAAGGCAGTGACTGGCAACATGCTACAGAGGAACGTAGGTTTATTCCCGCCAATGTAGGGTATGCCTTAGTAGTCTCCAGAACAGCCGATATGTTTGCCCTCTACTTAGAATCTACCGGTGCCATGGTTGGGTTTACGGTGATTCCAAACCTGGATATTCCACCAGATAAAAATATTATCCATTTCCCTATTAATCCTAAATATACAAAAAATGGTACCCTAGACGGTAAGGTTGGATTAATCACAGATACAGACTATCCCAATGCCGATGTAAAAAGAGGATCCTATTTTAAACCTACCGAGGCATACACCATTAAAAGAAAAATTGAGAAAAAGGAAATGGAGCTCCTCTCCTACTACCAACAGTTTAATGCTATAGACAGAGGGCAATCGTCACAAAACGATGTAAGTGGTATAGAAGAAAATAACCCAATTTATAATTTTGATGAAGGTAGACCACGTGCAGATTTGGTAAATAATTACGTGTGGACCGCTTCAGGAGGGTTGTATGCCGAAAAAGAATCGGCTATGAGTATGCGACAGGAAAGTCATTCGGGATCTTATTCCTTTAAGTGGGCACTGGGATTAAAATCTGAAGGGAAGTTTATGTTTGGCTTTGGTTCGGTTCTTGGAGCCTATTATAACCTAAGCCTCATGGGAGGGACCGATTTTACGGTGACGGTTCAAAAATCGAAAACAGCTTCCAATAAATTTTCGCTGGATGTAGCTGCCAGCCCCGAAGGGTTCTTAAAAGCCGCTCTTAAAGATAAAGACTCCTTGTATTCGCAAGAAGACGTTCCGGGAAAAGTAGATGCCTATCGTTTTATGAGCTTTTATTTATCTCCAGACACCCAAAATTTTGATGACTTTTTTGATAAAGTAAAAGGAATTGTAGATCCAGCCTGGCTAGACCTGTCTGATGACCCACAGGCAGCCGCCTTGCGGGAAGCCAGAGCCAACCCTAACCCTTCATGGCGCATTTTACACAGGGTAACCTACGTTTCCAGAATCCCGCCAGAATTTAATCCATTCCCGCTGGATACCAATGCCCCACCAGAAAATAAACCCGCCAATATGACGGCAAATTTAATGATGATTCAATTGGTAGCCGATCGTTTAAAAGATGTGGACCCTATTGATAATACCGCCATAGGACTGGCCGTACGCAAGGTAATTAGTGAAGATCTGGCAACTATTATCCCCTGGTGGGCAGATTTTTTAAAGGCAACTCTGGTAGATAATAGCGACGAACAAAAAACCTTAACTGCCTTTATTTTTGACAGTATTGAGTATATGACGCTCTATTATGCAACCCTTGACCAACCAAATAGCTAGAACGCTATTGCAGTAGATTACGGAAACCCGTAATACCCTTTACCAAACAATGGCTATGTTTATAGTCTATAACACCACCAAAAAAGGGTACGTATTTATACCTATTGTAGGAAGTTCTTGCAACGTATAGCTTTACCAAAGAAAAAATACGCCTAATACGTTTATCCGCAATGGTACTAGTTGTAAACGTAGTATTTTGGTTGGATATTAGGTGTTGTGTGTCATTAAAAAAACGAACTGTGAAGATAAAAGATATACATTTAAAAAACTTTCGCTCATTTGAGGATTGTTTAATTGAATTTGAAGATTATTACACTGCAATATGTGGAAAAAACAATTCTGGAAAATCAAACATTATAAGAGCAATTTTGAATGTTTTAGAAAGACCTGCTTTTAACCGAAATCGCATTAATTATCATTCGGACTTCCCAATATGGAAAGCTAAATCACCAAAAGAAGATATTTCTCTAACTGTTAGAGTTCAACTTGACAAACAAGCTGATATAGGTTTAATTAAATTCTTAAAAGTATTCCTTCAAGACAAAAAGGATAATTCGGAGGAATTTGAAATAAAAGATACCTTACTTGTTATAAAAATAGAACTTAATCCTAAAACTGGGTCAACCGAAATTATAGTTGATGAGAAAACAGTTACTGACAAATATAAAGTTGGAGAAATATTAAGACGAATCCATTTTGCACAAGTCATTGTTTTTCATAATTCCACACAACCAAACTCCTCATATAGACGTTCTCACCACGGACAAGTTGAAAATTTGAACGCTAAAACAAAAGACTTTATTGAGGGCAAAGTAACACAAATCAATAAAGAGTTATCAAAAGCTGTACAAAAACATAAATCAGAACTTCAAGATTTAATAGGGCGACTTCAAGAGAAATATCAAGTAGGTTTAACTTTTAGTGGTTTTGATATGAATTACGAACGAATTCCTTACGAAATTTCACTTGGTGAAAAGAACTTTGAATTACCATTAGAGGATTGGGGAAGTGGAACAAAAAACAGGACATTAATTTTGAGCAGTATTTTTAATGCTAAAAATATAATTGACCAAGATGATGAATCAAATACGGTTACACCAATTGTAATCATTGAAGAACCAGAATCATTTTTACACCCATCAGCACAGTCAGAATTTGGAAGAATATTACAAGATTTAAGTAAAGAACTAGAAATACAAGTAATTGCAACAACCCATAGTCCTTACTTATTAAGTCATCACAATCCTAAATCAAATATTTTAGTCAAGCGAAATCTTTTTAGAAAAAAAGTAAGAGAATCTATAATAGAAAATGTGCAAGATGAAAATTGGCGAGAACCTTTTGAGCTTGCTCTTGGAATGGTAGGACCTGAATTTGACACTTTAAAAGATGCCTTTTTTAGTAAAGAAAATAATATAATTTTACTAGAAGGTTCGATTGATGTAGAATATTTTAACCTTTTAAGAGATAGTAGACATAAAGATAAAAAACTTGTATTTGATGGTGAATTTTATCCTTATGGCGGTTATGGTTTTTTAAATAATCCAGTTCTTTTAAAATTTATAAAGGAACGTTTTAATAAACTTGTAGTTACTATTGACCTAGATGCTATTGGAAATGTAAAAGCTAATTTTGACAAGGCTAGCTATAAAAAAGATGAAGATTATTTTTTAATTGGATTGGACAAACCTGGTTTTCGATGTATTGAAGGTCTTCTACCAGATTTTATAAAAACAAAAGTAAATTCCGAAAATTCAGAATTAATTTACGGTCTTCAATCTGAAAACAAAGATGAACGTAAATCTGCCAAAGACAGGTTAAAATCACTTTATTTAGAGGAATTCAAAAAGGACTTAAAATTTGACGAATCATATTTCGGAGAATTTTATAAACTGGTTGCGAAAATGAATAAAAAATTGAATAAATAACGCCACACAACACCGTATAAAAATATTTGCGGTTTAGTGCTAAAACAAAGGTAGTTGCGTGTTTGCTTCATCTGATTTTCCTTCGGAAAATCCTCGCTCGCAAAAACGCAACTATTTTTATACAAAACCGTTCTATGCAATTTTGAACAAACATTCGTCAAAAAATAAAAATTGGAAATAAAACCATTTAGCAAATTACCATTAATTGAATTTTTTCAACACGACCTTGAAAAAATCAATATGGCTTTTCGTTTATCTCATATTATCCGAAAAGATGTTAAAAACATTAGAGCAGCAGGTGACGAAGTGGAATTAGCGGTTAAGGATTTCTTTGTAAAAAAACTTTATCCAAGATACCACGTTTGTGACGGTCATATTGTTGACAGCCAGCTAAAAATAAGCCCACAATTTGACTTGATTGTTAGTGAAAACTCTAAAAATCCAGTCTTATTCAATTTAGCTGATAAATCTGAACTCATTTATTACGAACCAGTATTTGCCTATGCAGAGATTAAGCGTTCGGTCTATTCCGATAAGCTTTTTACAGATTTTTCTAAAAATGTTGGGAGGATGAATAGTGAGATGATAAGAGAAGATTTATCACCAAATTTCATCGAGACTGGGAATAATGGCATTCTATCGGAAAGTCCTTTAACCGCATTGCCAAAAAGAAATCCTATTTTAAAATTCCTTTTTTTTGTTAACTCTTCCAACCTTAACTTTTCATCTTTAGAAAGATTTTTGAATAATGAAGATATAAAAAATCTTCCTAATTATATCGTTCTTTTAGACAACGGTGTAATTGTAAACTTGAATAAGAAATCCTATGACGAAGGCAAAATCCGAGTTAACATCTATCCAGAATATGAAAAGGAAGAAAATTTTTGGGCTTTGATTGATTTAGATAGCGAAAACAATGTTTTAATCTATCAATATTTATTATTGCTCGAACACTTAAATAATACAGTTGTAGGCACACCAGAAGTTTTAAATTACACACACCAATTATTCGATTTTTCTCTTTCAAACATTCATAAATTATGACATTAACAGATTTAGACATTGACCATATTCAAAGAATTATAGCACACACTATCATACCGAAAACAGCTACGAAAGATGCTTACTCGATAGAGAAAACAGAACTGCTGAATTTTAAGAAAGAAGAAAAGGCGATACTGATTGTCAGATTACAAGAGGCATTACAAAATCAAAAAAAGACATTTCAACTCGATTACGAAGACAAAAGTGAAGATAGCATTTACGACTTTCTCAATAATCAGTATCCAGTTTCGGAAAAGAAATTTATTAGCTACACTCAAACTCTTTCAGAAGATTTAGCATCTGCTCATTTTAGGACGAAAATTCCTGGCGGTTATTGTCTAATTGGTGAAGGTAAAACTTCAAAGGGATATGACTGCTTCTTTGTAGTAAAAGCCGAACTGCAAGAAGTTTTTGAAATAGACGGAACTAATTTAAAACTTATAAAGGATGTTTTCCTTTCGCCTGCGAAAGACTTTTATAAAGTGGCTTTTTTTATTCGTAAGTCTTCAAAATTTATTCCCTTTATGTATGATGATCAATTTTCGATGCAAAAGAAAGATTTAACTGAATATTTCTACGGTCAATTTTTGGGTTTAACAACTGATAAAAACGATAGTTTAAAATCAAAAAACTTTTTTGATGATACGAAACTGTTTATCGACAACAATATCAATAACGTTAAAGATAGGTTTGGACTTTTGAAAGCTTTAAAGGTATTATACAGGGAAGAAACTTCTGGTTTAATTTCAGCTAAAAATTTTTCAGACAATTATTTTGAAGGAAAACTAAAGACTAAATATGAAAAGCTTATAAATGAAAAATACCCAAGAGCCTTTACAAGAGATGTATCTTTAATTGATAAGAAATTAGATATGGAGCGAATTTCAATACCTTTATCTTATAGTCTGTCATTGGTAGGTAATGTAAATTCTATGGATGATGTAGAAATAGTTAATGAACCTGATGCTGATGCCTACGAACGTTTAGGTCACGAATTCAATAATGGTAGTATCAAAAAAGCTATTTTCATTAAGGAGCCTGAAGAAAAAACTGCATAGAACAATGTATATAAAAAATAGCGCGAGCAGTTGCAAACACAAAGATTTCGGCACTTTTTCGAGGTCGCCAACCCCGATAGCTATACGGGGTTAAATTTGGCTATTCGGGAAAAGAAAGATAAATAGTAAAATTTAAAAATCTGGCTTGTGCTTAACCGAAAGGATAGCGTGCAAATCTGCCCTACTGTTCTTAAACACGACCATTGGCCACAATTATAATAAACATACGCTGAATATATGCAAACAGGAAAATCAACCGTTAAATCCATTTTTGATGGGACAAGAATTTTTAACATCCCTATTTATCAAAGAGCTTATTCTTGGAAAGAATCAAACTTGAGTGATTACTTAACTGATATAATAAATCAACAGCTAAATCGACAATATTTTTATGGTACTTTCTTATTCCATAATAATGGACAAAGAGGAGAATTTAAAATTATTGACATTGTAGATGGACAGCAACGTTTAACTACGTTCTTATTATTTATGAGTGAATTGTTAAAGATTCTTAATGAAAAAAAATCTAACAAAATTTCCAAAAGAACTGAGCGTATTTTTATTAAAGATGACGATGTTTTTAAGTTGGAACTTTCAAATGAAGACAATTCATTTCTTCACAATTATATATTCTTAGACCAGAAGATAAGCCAAGAAAAAATAGCAAGTCCATCACAGCGTTTATTACTTGAAGCAAAGAGTTACTTTAAAACTGAATTAGGTAAATTAAGTGTCGACCTTTTGGAAAAGATATATACTACAATAACAGAGGCTGATGTGTTATTATATGTTGTGGATGAGATTAGTGAGGCAACTCAAATTTTTGCGCTTTTGAATGATAGAGGAAGGCCGTTAACCGATTTAGAAGCTATCAAGAGTTTTTTAATGTACAATATTGGTCTAACATCAAAAAATCCCAATCAACTAATAGGAAACATTCAAGAGAACTTTTCTAAAATTTACCGTTTAATAGAAAAACATAATTTAGTCGAAGAAGATATTTTGCGATATCATACTATAGCTTTTGAGCATACATCCAAAACTAACAGTAAAGCATATATAAAAGGCAAAATTTCAAAACTTGTAAATAATAATGAGTTAGACAAAGCCAAAGTTTCTATAATGAGTTACTGTTTGCGACTTAAAGAAACATTTGAGGTTTTTGTTGAAATACAAGATAATGTTGAAAATAGTAAAAGACTTGAAAATTTCGTTATGTTAGGAAAGGTTGCACCTTTTTATCCGTTGTTGTTGAATACAAAGAAGATATTTCCTAATCGTTTCGAAGAACTTTTATCATACCTGAATAAATTTGTTTTTCGAGCTACTTTAATGAGACTTAGAAGTAGTGGTGATAGCTATATAAATACTCGTTTAAGGAATAAAGATGATGCAATTGGAATTGTTAATGAATTTACTCAAGATAATTGGTGGAACATTAATAATAGAGTAAAGGCTTCTTTGGATTATAGAAACTATTATGAATGGCTTAGTAAAAACACTGTTCGTTATATTTTATTCTCATATGAAAATAAACTTCGTGAAAATAAAGGATATCCAAAACTTACGATAAAAGAGTATTTTAAAACTACACCTAATGGTGCAAGATTTTTAAATATTGAGCACATTACTGCTAAGAAAACAAAAGGAATCACTTTTGACGATGATTTTAAAGAAAACTATATTAATAATATTGGCAATCTTGTTATCGACTACATTGTTCCTAACATCAGAAAAGGAAACAAAAATACTGATGTAAAAATGAAAGAGTATAAACAAGCACCATTAATATCTCAAAATATAATTGACGACACAAATTGCGATTGGAGTAACATTGAAGACGTTAAACTTTTTATTAACAAAAGAGAAAGCATTTTAAAGAAGTATATTAATAAAACCTTTGAAATAGAATAACAGTGGCTAACAACGTATAAAAACAATAGGGCAATGAATGCTTAACCCAATGATAACGGCGCTTTTTCAAGGTCTCCAAATATTTATAATTTACACGATACGAGTTACATACAATATCGTTAGCATTCAATATAACCAAATCCATACACCTATGAGAAATATTTTAATTTTAGTGCTATTAACAATAATTTCATCGTGTAAAAACGGAGAAAAAGAAAAGAATATTATTGTTGAGAAAGAACTTACTTCAGAAGATAGAGCAAAATATGCTGAACTTAAAAACGAAGCTTGGAACCTTTATCAAAATCAAGAATATTTAGCATCTGCAAAAAAATATTCAGAAGCATTTAAAGCTACCTATGGAAAAAGTGCAACAGATGACAGATATAATGCTGCTTGTTCTTGGGCACTAATAAACGAAATTGATTCTTCATTTGTTCACTTGACAAAAGCTGTTGAAGTTGGAAATTATTCTAATTACGATCATATCACATCTGATTCAGATTTATCAATTTTACATTCCGATGAAAGGTGGGACAAATTACTCGAAATAGTGAAAGAAAATAAAGAAAAGAGAGAAGCTAAAATGGATATGCCATTAGTAGCTCTTTTAGATACAATATATCAAGAAGACCAAGGTTTAAGAAGACAAACTAGTGAAGTTGAAGAAAAATATGGTAGAGATTCGGACGAAATGAAGACTCATTGGAAAACCATACATGAAAAAGACTCCATCAATCTTATAAGAATTCAGAAGATACTTGACGAAAGAGGTTGGCTTAGTCAGGACATAATTGGAGGACGAGGAAATATGACATTATTTTTAGTCATTCAACATTCGCCCATTGAAATACAACAAATGTATTTGCCAATGATGAGAGAAGCTGTGAAGAATAATAATGCACAACCAAGTAGTTTAGCATTATTGGAAGACCGAGTTGCTTTAAGAACTGGTAAAAGACAAATTTATGGAAGTCAGATTGGAAGAAATCAAGAAACAGGAGAGTTTTATGTTTCACCAATCGAAAATCCTAAAAAAGTTGATGAAAGAAGAGCCGAAGTTGGACTTGGTACTTTACAAGAATATATATCGAATTGGAATATAACTTGGGATGTTGAAAAACATAAGAAAATGACTGCTGAATTAGAGGCTGAAAAAAAATAATGAACTGCCAACATCGTATCAAAACAATAGAGCTATTAGTGGCTAAACCAAATAGTTTGAACTTATTTACAAGGCCGTTAGGCACAAGGCGAAAAAAACAATAAGAATTCAATAACTTAACGCAACAAATCAATATATGGCATCAAAATACTTATCAGGACTTTCAAAAGAAGATTATTTAAATCTAACCAAAAAGCTATGGAATATCCAAAATGGAAAGTGTTTTATCTGTGAAGATGAGATAGATTTAGATTTAAACAGTACTAATATTGACCACATAATTCCATCAGCTCTAAAAGGGAAAGACGCCGAAGAAAATTTTGCTGTTACTCACGAAAGTTGCAATAAATCTAAACAAGATGCTAATTTAAAAATAGCTCGTATTCTATCGCGTTTAGGTAAAATTCAAGAAAAAGCTAACTCTAAAGGTAACAAATCTGCATCATTGAAAGATGTTTTAGAATTTTATAATGGTTCAAAATTTCAATTCAAATTTAATATTGAAGGAACTATAATGAAATATTCCTTTTCAGAAAATGGAGATAATAAAATTTATAAAACAGAGATTTTTACTGATAATTTATCTGATGAAAAATCTTGCTTTGTAGAAATTCCAATAGAATATATTTTTCACGATGAAATAATAAATCCAAGAGGTATTAATCGTTCTATTGGTAAACTTGTCAAAGAATTTGATAAAGGTAATCCACAGTTACATTTAAGTTTGGTAAGATATCACAATAATAGACTTAAAGTATTTGACGGGCAACATAAGGCAGTAGCTCAAGTTTTACTTGGTACTAGAAAATTAGTAGTAAGAATATTTCTAAATCCAAATATTGATAGACTAACAGAAACAAATACGAACGCAGGAAGTACATTAAGGCAAATAGCATTTGATAAATCAATAATGCGCCAATTAAACAATACGTTATACTCTGAACGTGTAAAAAAATACCAAATTGAGCATAATTTAAGCGAGGATAACTTCAACTTTTCAGAACAACAGATAATAGATTATTTTAAAGGAGATGGTGCAAATATCAAAAAATACATAACTGATGCAATAAAACATTCTATTACAAATGCAAAGGATAATAAACTTAAAGACTATATAGATTTTGAGGGTAAAGCAAAGGATTTACCAATTTCATATAGTGCTTTTGACAAAACAATTCTATCGTCTTTTATAAGCACCAAACTAATCTTAAAAACACCAATTGACTTTAAAACTGATGAAGGATTGAACCCAAGAGAAGTTGAAATAAATCAAATTGTAAAACTACTCAATATATTAGCCGAGAAAATATACATTAATAAATTTAAGCCAGAAATTGGTGTAAGTAGAATTGAAAAGAAAATAATTGATAAAAAAGATACAGATATAACAGATGAACATTTAATTGCGTATCGTATTAGCAAGGAAGAAATTATGCATAATTGGCTTCAATATCTCAAAATGGTTATCAAAGCATATTATACTAATATGGGGAAAATGGTTAATGAAACTGAAATATTTCAACAACCATTTGACGACCAATTATGGATAAATGTTGAGAATTTCGTTGACAATTTATATGAACTTCCATTATGGAAAGATAGAGGAATGGCGAACACTATATTTGCTGGAAAAAATACTTATCTCTATTGGAAAACCATCTTTGAAACTGCTAAAAGTTTAGATGGAGCACAAGTATTGGCTAAACCATTAAATTTTATGGATATGATTAAACCACTGTAAAACCAAGTGCCTAACAATGTATTTAAAAAATAGCACATGCATGTACAAACACAATAGATAAGACGACACAATAAAACCTACAAACTAAAACCCCAAATACCTATCTTGCAGGTTACAATAGACCATGGAACAAATAAAAATATTCTTCTTCGTATTAGCTTCTTTCTTTTCTACAGAAGACGGGCGTATTGTTGCCAATACCACAACGGTTACCGTACATCCCGCCAGTAAGGAAATTAGTATTGTTCAGGAAGATTTGTTTACCATTATAAGATCTCAAGGAGACATCCCTCCTATCCTAAAAGAGTGGGAAACTCTTAGTACCTGGAAAGAAAAAGTACTGCCCTGGGCAAAAGAGCTGGATAGTTTTGCTAAAAAAGAGTTCACGTTAGCTGTTATAAAAGACAGTATACAACCGAATTTAACACTTAGCTACACTAGCGAAAAAGACTTGCGGGAACTGGGTATTTGGTACAATGCAGTGAAAAATGAGTTTTCTATAAATCACAATCCGGAGTATAATATTAAAACAGAAACCGGAAGCTTGCAGGGAAATTACTGGGTGTTTAGCGGGGCCACTTCGTTCAGCTTTACCCTACACCCGTTTTTGCAAATTCCGGAGCAGTATCTTCAATTTAAAAAACCATTGGAGGAGTTGGTACAGGAGACCAAGAAGTAAACAGCCTTATTTTATATTCTAAGTGCAGCTCACAGCTTCTTTGTTAAACCTTTCCAAAATCTTGTAACCACCACGTTAAAGACCGTTAACAGGCTTTGCCAGCTATACTGCCCTTTGTATATTTAGACTATGGAAAAAGTATTAGTAGCAGGTGCCACAGGCACGACAGGAAAAAAAATTGTTCAATTATTAAAAGATTCTGAGGCCTATCAACCCGTAGCCATGGTTCGAAAGGAAGATCAAAAGTCTCAGTTCGAGAAGGACAATATAGAAACGGTCCTGGGAGACCTTGCCAAGGATGTTTCCAATACGACCAAAGGCATTCACAAAGTAATTTTTGCGGCAGGTTCTGGCGGGAAAGACGTGTATAACGTAGACCAGGAAGGTGCTAAAAGGCTGATAGACGCTTCTAAAAAAGAGCGTGTAGAAAAATTTGTAATGCTAAGTTCTATGGGAGCCGATAATCCGCAGGGCGAGTTACAGGAATATTTACAGGCAAAACAAAATGCAGATCAGTACTTAGACATTAGCGGATTAACTTTTAGTATCGTACGGCCAGGCGCTTTAACCAACAACGAAGGGCTTGGAAAGATAAAATTAGAACATAAGTTAAACGAGCAAGGTGAAATCCCACGTTGGGATGTTGCGAGAACGCTGGTAAAAAGTCTGGAAACAGACGTAGCTAAAAATCAGGCGTTTGAAATCCTCACGGGAGAGACTCAGATTGAAGAAGCGGTGCAGGAATTTCAGGTGCTTTCATAGTTGCTGGTGAACGGTGATTAGTGAACCGAAGATAAAAAAAGCCAAAACGAAATGTTTTGGCTTTTTTTATGCTTAATCTCTTCGCACTGTTATAGGTGCTGGTTTCATTTTTATGATGCCTACTGCATTCAGTATGCGCATGATCTGGTACGTAATATCTACTTCGTGCCAGCGCACACCGCCAAAATTGGAACGGCTTGCGTACTTATGGTGGTTGTTATGATACCCCTCGCCCATCATTAAAAAGTCGAATGGCAATAAATTTTTAGAGGTGTCTTTCGATTTAAAATTTACATACCCATAAATATGTGCATACCAGTTAATAATTACCCCGTGAATAGGCGCCATAAACAAAGCGATAGGCAGGAATAGCCATTGCCACCAGGCTGTTGCAAAGAGTATAAAGAACGCAACATACGCAACACCCCAGGCAATTCGGGAAACCCATGAACTTGCAAAGGCATCAAATCGTTTCCATTGGGGAACGTTTTTGGTAAATTTTGGTTCTACAAAAATCTTTTGTTTGTTAATGTCGCTGTAAATGGTTTTGGTACGCCACATCATAGAAAATACACTGGCATCGTATTTAGGGGAATGTGGATCTTCTTCGGTGTCGGCATAGGCATGGTGCATGCGGTGCATGACTCCGTAGCCATAGGCACTCAAATAATTGGAACCCTGAAAGAACCAGGTAAGAATAAAGGTGATTTTTTCGGCAACCTTAGACATCGTAAATGTCTGGTGTGCTGCATACCGGTGCAAAAAGAAGGTCTGAAAAAACAAACCACCATACCACAGTATGATAATAAAGAGGATAATTGTCATGCGAGCTTTTTTTACAAAGTTAGAAGCAAAAATGCCGCCAAACAATGAACCTGGGTTAAGTAATTCGCTTTCTAATTCGGCTTAGTGCCTGTGGAGTAACTCCTATGTAGGAGCTTACATATTTTAAAGGAATTACATTAATTAACTCCGGGCGTTCCTTAAAAAGATTTAAGTAGCGTTGCTCTGGGGTTTCGTTTAAAAGCGATTGTTCCCGCTTCGATTTTATGTAGAATAGACGTTCTGCCGTAAGCCTGCCAATTAAGTTTCCTATCTCCGTGGTTTTGTATACCTCTTGTAAATCCTGATGTGAAATACTATACAAGGTAGTATCTGCCAGGGTTTCCAGTTCGTACAGTGAAGGTTGCTGCGTTAAAAATGAATCGTACGCGCTCACAAACTGGTTTTTAAAACAAAATCCGAACGTGACTTCCTGTTCCTTAAATTCCTTAGGAATATAAAACCGTATCACTCCTTTTTGTACAAAGCTAATGTACTTTTCAATCTCTCCAACAGCTAAAAACACTGTCTTCTTTTTGTAGTCTCTTTTCAGCAAACGGGCCGAAAAGTTCTCCCAGTCTTTATCTGAAATATGGGCTATTTGTTCAATATATTCTCTAATAAACTGCAACTCTGAAGCCATGGAAATAACAATTTTTTTGAAAACTTAAAAAACAAAATTAAACTAGTCCACACATACAATCCTACAGAATAACCATTTCTTAACAAACTGAAGCAGGTGTACTGTGTGAAGAACGTAGATTCTTTTAATTTTTAAGCATTTTCAGATAATATAAAAGAGCACCTTTCTTCGGCCTATTGAAAATTGAATGGTTTTTAATTTTTGTTTGAAACACTATTATTAAAAATTCCTAATTCAAAATTATTTCATAAACCCTTGCTATTCCTTGTTAAACATACCTAAAAATGAACTTAGATGTAAAGGGATTTAAGTATTTTGAAAACATAACAAGTTAGCATAGCAAAGATATAATGAGCACTAGTGTCGTGAATCAGGAAATACAACCTAAATTAAAAGAGATCATTCCCGAACTTAAGGAAAAGGAAAGAACGGTTACCGCTTTACCGCATGGAGGTTTTATCTTTTTGGAGCATGATGTGCCTGCCTTGCTTATTTACCGTGAACAAGCCAACGACGATCTGGCCACAAGGCGCCTGGTGCGCGGTGGTGCTTCCTATCTTGTTGTGGGTACTTCAGATTTCGACTATTACAAACAGTTTATTTATGACCTTACGGCGTTAATGTCGGAGAAATTCGGATCTTTTATTGTGGTTGAAATTTATAGCGGTCCGCAACACAGTACCGAATTTAAAATAAAAGGACCTTCTCATAAACTTCCGGTCTCATTAGATATTCTGAAAAAACAACTGCTACAGATAAATAACCGGGATTTTAATGTAAAGCTTACCGCCAGTATCGAGCAAACCAAAAATCGCGAATCTGAAGAGAACAAAACTATTTTTAATATAGAAAATATTAAAGAGCAAGGTGGCACTTTATTGGGTCTTGAAATTCCACCTGTCTATATGGATAAAAACAACCATGTGTATCCAGTCTATTTCCGGAGTTTTCGGGACCAGTTTATAAAAGCACTACAACGGGCTATTTTTGAATTTGTCCGGGTGCAAACAACTTCCAGTATTGGTAATTACAACGCCCTTGGGAAACGTGATATTCACACAGAAGTATTTAAAATCGATAAGCAACTCACCAACATTGAGTCCAGCTATCAGTTTTTATTGTTAGTAGCTCCTGTAAACATTCAAGGGCTTCGGGAACAATTTTTCAATTCGCATTTTAAAAAATTAGATCGATACCATTACCGCTTGCTTCCTGTAGATCCGGATATATTAAAACGTAAATTATACAACCTTCGCATTGATGAAATTGACGATCCTGCCATCTCTTATCTATTTGATGAAAAACGGGAAGAAATAGATCATGAACTTACTATGTTAAAGGAACGCGGATCCAAAAACTTTTTCTACAGTAGTGTTCGCTTGTATAAAGGACTTGAAAAAAATGTACTTGCTGAAGCGGAGTTGATTCTTCAGAATATAAAAGAAGACCACAAAGCTGAAGAACACGAACAAATTAATGCCCGGGAATTTGGTGAACTGGCACATAAAGAGTTTGAATTTTTTCGAGGGCAGGATGAAAATTTTACCTGTAAAATTCATATCCGGGAGGATGTAAATGTGATGATGGTTTCCAAAGGAGAATTGTACTTGCCCTCAGATTATACCATGACAAAAAAAGGCGCGAAGGCCCTTATACAACATGAAATTGGCACCCATGCACTTACCTATTACAATGGTTCACAGCAACCGTTAAGCCAGTTAGCATCAGGGCTTGCAAATTACGACGCCTTACAGGAAGGTATCGCAGTACTTTCGGAATATTTATGTGGCGGACTTTCAGGGAATCGTCTTCGCATTCTTGCCGGGCGTGTAATTGCCGGGGCCGCTGTACTGGAGGGCGCAGATTTCCACGAAACATTCTTTAAGTTATATTCTAAATATGATTTCACCAAAGAACGCGCATTTAACATTACCTCGAGAATGTTTCAGGGAGGTGGTTTTTTAAAGGACATTATTTACCTAAAAGGACTTGTAAAATTAAGGAACTATCTGGCCGATGGTGGTGAATTAGAGCCGCTACTTGCCGGAAAATTTGCTTTAAAACATGTTGGGGTCCTAAAAGATTTAACAGACCGGGGTCTCGTACAGCCTGCCCGGTTGCGCCCTCGCTATTTTGAAAATAAAAATTTTGACAAACGATTAAATAAACTCAGAAAAGGCCTCGCCCTTTCAAAAATGATATAATATGAAAATATGTTTTGTAATTAGTGAGATTGCTTCAGAGCCTGTAGGCACTTCGGTAGTATTAATGAAAAAAGCCCATGAGCGTGGGCATACGTTGTATGTAATGGGCGTGGGCGATTTTGTGTTTCACCATGATTCCCCCATGAGCCTGCGTTGCAAGCAAGTGAAGAAAAATTTGGAATATGCCTCAGATGAAGATTTCTGGACACAAGTGCAGGAAGATACCCGAAAGAAAAAAGTAATTACCAGTAAAGACCTGGATGTTTTGTTTTTACGAAACAACCCCACCGAAGAAACCGACGACAGACATTGGGCAGAACACAGTGGTATTGCTTTTGCGCGCATGATTCAACAACAAGGTGTGTTGGTGCTTAACGATGCTTTTGCCATGTCACACGCTTTTATAGACAAACTGTATTTTGAAGAATTACCTTCAGCTATTAAACCAAATAGTCTTGTAACCAGAAGTATGGAAGATCTTATTAAATTCTGGGAAGATTCAGGAAAGAAAATGGTGTTGAAACCTTTAGAAGGCTCCGGTGGCCAAAATGTATACCTAATTGATAAGGACAGGAAAAACCTCAATCAGATTTTTGAGACCATTTCAGAAAAAGGATATGTAATAGCACAGGAATTTTTACCAGAAGTATCCAAAGGAGATGTTCGTATTATTTTAATGAATGGAAAAGTACTGGAGGAAGATGGACAAAAAGCGGTGATACGTCGTGTAAATAGCGATAAAACCGAGTTTAGAAGTAACCTTGCTTTAGGAGCCAAAGCCAAAAAAGCAACGCTTACCAAAGAGATGGAGCGCATTGTAGAAGTTACTGCCCCTAAACTAATTGCTGACGGACTTTTCTTTGTAGGATTAGATGTAGTTGATGATAAGTTGATTGAAATAAATGTATTAAGTCCTGGTGGTCTGGATTATTGCGAAGCTATTGGGTTACCGAATTTCACTACAACAGTCATAAAAGCAATTGAACGTAAAGTAGCATACAAAAAACTATATGGCGCTACGCTCACTAATAAAGAGTTAGCAACCATGGACTAACGAAAATTGTAAAATGAAAGACAACAATCGAATTTTAGGAAGTTATACGTGTAATAAAGATGGCCCCTTGTTATTTATTACAGCAGCAATACATGGCAATGAGCCTAGCGGAGTACACGCATTACAGCGAGTTTTTAAGATATTACATGCTCAAAAACCGTTGATAGCAGGAACGATAGTTGGTGTAATAGGAAATGTGGCGGCACTACAACAAGGGGTTCGGTTTATTGATGAAGATCTTAACAGAACCTGGACACGGGAAAACATTCAGCTTAAAGATAAAAGCTCGAATGAAAAGCAACAAATGTTTGAAATTATTGAAACACTTCAACAGTTTTCAGCAAAGCACCAGCAACGCTATTTCATAGATTGCCATACTACTTCCTCTTCCAGCCTGCCCTATATCTCGGTACAGGAAGTTGGAAAAAACGATGCATTTGCACATCAGTTCCCTATTCATATAATTCGTGGTTTTTCAGACATTGTAAATGGAACTATTGACGGATATTTAAGTACACAAGGTATCACTGGGTTTACTGTGGAAGCAGGACAACACGAAAGCAGTGACAGTGAAGCCTATCACGAAGGAATAATCTGGATTGCACTGCAAGAAGTTTGTAAGCTCAATTTTAACGCGTTGAAAAATATACCCTCCGCAGTTATAAAGACCAGAAACGAAACCCCACCTCAGAAAACTTTTAAAATTTTACATAGGTTCGGATTAAAAGAAGATGATACTTTTAAAATGAAACCTGGATTTGAAAATTTTCAACCCATACAGAAGGGAGAAAACCTCGCTACGTTAAATGGTACACAGGTTAATAGCGACTGGGACAACTACATTTTTATGCCACTCTACCAACCGCAAGGAAATGATGGTTTTTTTGTAGTCGAGGCAGACTAATTGTTTTTACCCAAGCATCATTACTTTCTGAATTAGTTAACAGAAAAAACTAATAGCTTCTTGTATTGCGTTTATAAATTTTATCTTGCAAACTTGGCTTTAGCTATCATTAATTATAAATTTAATAAATGGACCTTACTAATCCGTTAGTTTACGGTGTTCCCTGCTTTTTAGCGTTTATTGCACTAGAACTTACTTACAGCAAAGTATTTGACGATAAGAAACTTTACAAATGGAAAGATCTTATGGCAAGTGTATCACTTGGTATTGGGTCGGTTATTCTAGGGGCTTTACTAAAAACGGTTTCGGTAATTGTGGTTTTCACTTTTGCGTACGAACTGTTTAATCCACTTGTAGACGGGGTACGCACCAACATTATGGGGTGGGAGTCTTTTGGCTATGCATGGTATGTTTGGATTATTTGTATGTTGCTGGACGATTTTACTTATTATTGGTTTCACCGTCAAAACCACATGGTACGCTTTCTATGGGCGGCACATATTGTACATCACTCTTCCGATAATTTTAATCTGGGGACTGCTGTTCGCAACGGGTGGTTTACATTATTGTACAAACCATTTTTCTATGTATGGATAGTAATTATTGGATTTCCGCCAGAAATGCTGGTGGTTTGTTTGGGGTTTGAAGCCTTATGGCAATTTCAGTTACACACCCAATATATTAAAAAAATGGGATTTATCGAAAAATTTGTGAATACCCATACCATGCATCAAGTACATCATGCTTGCAATCTGGAATACATGGACAAAAACCACGGCGGATTTCTAAATGCGTTCGATAAAATTTTTGGCACCTGGAAAGAACTGGATGATACCATTGAGATAAAATACGGAGTGTCCACACCTCCTAACTCTTACAACTTATACACCATCCTAATGCACGAATACCAGAACATCTGGCAGGATATGAAAAAATCTAAAAACTGGTATCATAAACTTATGTATGTTTTTGGGCCTCCGGGTTGGAGCCACGATGGTAGTACACTTACTATTAAACAAATTAGAAAGCAACTAGCTGAAGAGAAAGTAGCTACATAAATGATAAAAGGGTTAAGATTAGTTGGGTTTTAGTGAAGTTACGTTTCATTATGGGAAAGTCCCTCATCCCCAACCCTTCTCCCGCTGAGAAGGGAGCTAATAGAAAGATTAATTTTTTAACTTCAAAAATCCACAATCTAGAATCTCTAATCGTTATTATATTTAGGTTAGCCCGTAATATGGTAGCCACCATCCACATGTCTAATTTCGCCTGTAATACGACCACCGGGTCTAAAGAGGTGGATTACTTCATGGGCTAAATCTTGTGGCGTTGCATTGCCCAACGGACTCATTTTTTCACTTTTTGCAACATCTTCATTGGTTAAGGTGGCTGTTCCTGCTTTGCTACCCATATAGGTTGAAAAGCGAATAGCATTGGCGCGAATGTTATGTTTTCTACCCAATTCGTCTGCTAGTTCTACTGTAATTCGTTCCAAGGCAGCCTTGGCAATACTCATATTTCGGTAAGGATGAAAGGTCACTTTCGCCGCTGCAATATAACTTAAGGAGCAAATAGAAGAACCCGGTTGCAACACCTTATATTTCAGCAAATAGTGTGACAAACGAATAAGTGAATATGCCGAAACATCCATAGTATCACAAAATTCGCTCAGGGTTACATCCAGTAAAGGCTTTACCTGTTTGTTTCTAATGGTTTTATCCATCGCTATGGCATGTAAAAAACCGTTTATCTTTACACCATCTGCATCTAGTTTCTTGGCGAAGGCTTCCACATTATCTTCTATGGTAACATCTAAAATTTCGGTTCTGTAATCTCCTAGCTCTTCCTTAATAGAAGTCTGAAAATCGGCATAGTTTTTATTCAAAAATAGTTTTGCCCGTTCCGAAAGGTCTTCGTGAAATTCGCTAACGCCCAATCCGGTACATATAACTTTTCCACCGTTTTTAATCACTTCTTTGGCAACGTACATTGCCAACGAGTTTTTATCTGCAATTCCCGTAATTAAATAAGTTTGATTCTTAAACATATCTTTTAGTTTGAAATTTATATAAAGTGATTACCATTTGTATAATGCCGATCCCCAGGTCCAGCCTGCTCCTACGGCTGCAAACAGTAAATAATCACCACTTTTGTAGGTTTCAGACTTTAAAGTTTCATCTAATACAATTGGAATGGTACCTCCAGAAGTATTTGCATAGCGATCCATGTTGGTTTTAACTTTCTCGAAAGGAAGTCCAATTTGTTTGGCAACAGATTTTAAGATTCCAATACTTGGTTGATGTGGTAATAAGGCTTCAATTTGGCTTGTTGTAATATTATTACGTTTTAGTAATGTATTAATGCATTTTGGAACCACTTCGGTAGCTGTTTTGTAAACTTCCTGTCCGTTCATACTAAAATAATGCTCTCCGTTTTTAATGGTTTCTTCTGAAGCAAATGATTCAGAACCACCTGCTTTTATGGTAAAATGTTCTTTCCCAGTACCATCTGTATGTAATAAAAAATCTACAAAGCCTTTATCTTCTTCTGTTGCTGAAAGTACCATCGCCCCTGCCCCATCACCAAAGAAAACCGAATCACGGCGCTCCCAGTCTGTAATGTTTGAAAAAGTATCGGCACCTATAACCAGTACGTTTTTATACATTCCCGATTTAATAAACTGAGCTGCTGTAGCTGTTGCAAAGAGGGCTCCAGAGCATACTGCCGAAATATCGAACGCAACCGCATTGAATGCTCTTAGTTTTTCCTGTACAAAACACGCACAGGACGGTGCTGGACGATCTGGTGTTGCCGTAGCCAAAATAATAAGATCTATATCTCTTGGGTGTAATCTGGCGTCTTCAATGGCTAATTTTCCTGCCTGGAAAGCAAGATCGCTTGTAGTTTCACCTGTAGAAATTCGTCGTTCTTTAATACCTAAGTTCTTATAAATCCACTCATCTGAAGAGCCAACCGATTCAAAAAAACTGTTTTTAACGATGTTTTCGGGAGCGTAAGAACCGGTCCCATTTATAAATGCATTTTGCATACTTAAAGGATTTAAGCAGACAAAGTTGGACAATAATTTTTAGTTGAAAGTAATGTTTTTTGATTAATGCACTTTGGGTAAGAATCCCGAAATTTTACTGTGCTAATTTTATGAATATGGTAAAAATGAAGGGTTATTTAGGCTCAAATTATTGTATCCATAAGTTACTGTAATTAAGTAAATTTTTCATTTGATTTTAATCCATAAATGCCCAATTTTGAAGCCTTTAAAACAGTAATTACATTCTATTTTACAGTTAATTTTATATAAAACAGAATTAAAAACAACCAGAAAATGGGAAAAAAATTAAACTTCACCTTCTTAACCGTCATCGTAATAATTTGTGCTTTTGGAGCGAGCAACTATCAGGAACTTTCATCTTCTATAGATGCCGGAGATACTTCGTGGATGTTAGTAGCAAGTGCTTTTGTTTTGTTAATGACACCGGGACTCTCCTTCTTCTATGGAGGAATGATTAACAGAAAAAACATTATATCTACTATGCTTCAAAGCTTTATTGCGTTAGGGGTAATAAGTGTGCTCTGGGTGTTTGTTGGATTTAGTTTGGCTTTTGGAGACAGTATTGGTGGAATCATTGGCAACCCTACTACATATTTTGCCTTTAACAACGTTGGCTCTGAACCCAATCCGGATTTTGCTGGAACGATTCCTTTTTTGCTCTTTGCACTCTTTCAACTGAAATTTGCAATTATTACACCTGCTTTAATTACAGGAAGCTTTGCAGGTCGTGTACGGTTTAGAAGTTATATTTTTTTTATGGTACTTTTTAGTATTTTTATTTATAGTCCCTTAGCACATATGACGTGGCATCCGGACGGCCTCTTCAGAAATTGGGGCGTATTAGATTTTGCCGGAGGTACTGTTGTACACATGTCTGCAGGTTTTGCTGCGCTGGCTGGTGCTGTGTATTTAGGAAAAAGAAAAGTAATTGTTCATGAACCTGCTAATGTTCCTTATATAATTCTGGGTACAGGTTTACTCTGGTTTGGTTGGTTTGGTTTTAATGCTGGCTCTGCACTTGGAGCTAATGCAGATGCGGTGATCGCTTTTGCCAATACTAATATCGCTTCTGCTACAGCGATGTTAACCTGGGTGTTTTATGAAAGAATGCACGGTCGAAAGATGTCGGCGGTAGGTGCTTGTATTGGTGCTGTAGTTGGTTTGGTAGCAATAACACCTGCTGCTGGATTTGTAAATATTGGTCATTCCATGCTTATTGGATTTGTTGCGGCAATCGTTTCAAACTGGGCAATTCATGTAAAGAACAAATCTGGAATTGATGACACCCTCGATGTGTTTCCTAGTCACGGTGTAGGTGGTATAGTGGGAATGTTATTAACAGCCGTTTTTGCCACTGAAGTGGGGCTAATTTACAACGAAACTACAACGCTTTTATATCATTTACTAGCTTTAGTAATCACGGCCATATTTTGCTTTTTTGGCAGCTATGGATTATATATGATAGTAGACAGAATGCTCACCATGCGTGTAAAAGAAGAACAGGAAAACAGAGGGTTAGATCTTAGTCAGCATGGGGAACAAATAGAATAATGTAGCGTTAAAATTCAGGTAATTTCACACCAAAAAATTCGTACCACTCGTGAATGTTGAAGGTTTTCTAATTTCACTATTCTATTTTCTGGTTAACCCTTATGGCAACCACTTTTTATCAAAATTAGGAGCTCGTTTTTCTAAAAAAGCATCGCGACCTTCTTTGGCTTCATCGGTCATATAGGCTAGTCTGGTTGCTTCTCCAGCAAATACTTGCTGGCCTACCATCCCGTCATCGGTTAGATTCATGGCAAATTTTAGCATTTTAATACTCGTTGGGCTTTTTCCTAATACTTCCTGTGCCCAATCGAAAGCCGTTTGTTCTAAATCGGCGTGTGGAACAACAGCATTTACCATACCCATTTCATAGGCTTCTTGTGCGTTATAGTTTCGTCCCAAGAAAAATATCTCACGAGCTTTTTTCTGTCCTACCATTTTAGCCAGGTAAGCACTTCCGTAGCCACCATCGAAACTGGTTACATCGGCATCGGTTTGCTTAAAAATGGCGTGTTCTTTACTTGCAAGTGTCATATCACAAACTACATGCAAGCTATGCCCACCTCCTACTGCCCAACCTGGTACGACACAAATAACCGCCTTGGGCATAAACCGAATCATTCGTTGTGCATCCAGAATGTTTAATCTGTGGTAGCCATCTTCACCCACGTATCCCTGGTGCCCACGTGCTTTTTGATCGCCACCACTACAAAAACTCCAAACCCCATCTTTGGTCGAAGGACCTTCAGCAGACAATAAAACCACACCAATGTTGGTGTCTTCCTGTGCGTCGTGTAACGCGTCTAATAATTCGGCAGTGGTTTTGGGTCTAAATGCGTTACGCACATTGGGGCGGTTAAACGCAATGCGCGCCACGTTGTGCGACTTTTTGTAGGTTATATCTGTATATTCTTTGGCAGTTTTCCAGCTGGGAGTCAACATAATTGTTATTTTTACGGTAAAGATACTTCATAAAAATTCCAAATGAAAAATTCCAAATTCCAAATCGGTTCGCTACAGCTAATTTTTAGGGTAGTTTTTCTCGTCTGTCTTGGTTATAGTGCTACCGCACAAGAAGCCTATAAATTTACCTCACAAATAGATTTGGAGGCAACTCCTGTTATTTCGCAAGGAAGAACTGGAACCTGCTGGAGTTTTAGTAGCACGTCTTTTTTAGAGTCTGAAATTATTAGGCTTACAGGTAAAAAAGTAGATTTATCTGAAATGTTTACAGTTCGAAATACGTACCCGAAAAAACTAGATAATTATGTAATGCGCCAAGGAAAAGCACAATTTAGTGAAGGCGGCCTTGCGCACGATGTACTTAACAGTGTTGCCGAATATGGATTGGTTCCTAATGAAGCTTTTAGTGGCTTGTTTCAAAATGAAACAGGACACAACCACGCCGAGTTAGTGGCCGTACTAAAAGCAATGGCAGGAACCTACGTAGACAATCCAGCACGGAAACTAAGTAAAAAATGGAAGCCTGCAACTGAAGCGGTTTTAGATACTTATTTAGGTAAAAACCTAACTACATTTACGTACGAAGGAAAGCAATACACTCCAGAAAGCTTCCGCGATGCGATGAAAATTGTTCCTGAAGATTATGTAACGATTACTTCGTTTACCCAAGCGCCTTTTTATTCAGAATTTATACTGAATATCCCCGATAACTGGAGCTATGGAAGTTTTTACAATGTGCCATTAGACGAAATGATGCATAGTATTGATAATGCGCTTTCAAAAGGATTTACAGTAGAACTGGATTGTGATGTATCTGAAAGAACCTTCAGCAGTAAAGATGGCGTTGCAGTTATTCCAAAAGATGCCACAAACAACATAAAAGCCTTGCAAGGTGTGTATCCGGAAATGAATGTGACCCAAGCATACCGCCAAGACGAATTTGAAAATTTTACTACAACCGACGATCATTTGATGCATATTACAGGAACATTGACAGACCAGAATGGCACAAAATATTATAAGGTAAAAAACAGCTGGGGAACGGATGAGGCGAGAAATGCCAACGGTGGTTATGTATACTTTAGTGAAGCCTATATGCGTTTAAAAGCTATAAGTATTACAGTTCATAAAGATGCTGTGCCTAAAAATACTGCCAAAAAACTGAATTTATAATTGGTGCGATTGTTGCACATTTGTTGTTTATGAAATACCTATTCCCCTTGTTACTTTTGTTTCCCATACTAAGTATGAGTCAGACCGATTTTGAAAGTAGGTATTTTACTATAACTGCCACCACTCAAACCGAATTACCAACCCCTGAGCTGTCTGCTTTTCAGAAGAAAGTACAAACTTCAATTTACAAACAGTCGCTCTTTTCAGATTTTACAAATCAGCAAGTGACTGCTCAAAACTATTGGCAACCTGTAGATATGGTAGCTACAACGCAAGACAGACAACCCAACTCCAGGGTTTCATTAGAGCGTTTGCAATCTGGTTTTGGTAATAATCAGGTCTATGGCTATAGAACCGATGGAAAAACCCGTGTGAGTAACGAGGTTTATTTAGATCAACAGTACTATTCTCCTATATATAATCCCTATGGCCCGTACTACAGAAATACAAACTACAACAATCCTTATGGATTTCAAAGGCGAAGACCACGTGCCATTATTACTATTGGAAGAGATAATTAGGTAAATTTTCTACATAGAAAAACGAAAATATTACAATGGCGCAAAACAGCCCAGAAAACACACACAGTAACAAAAACAACCTACAAGTGCTCCACGAAGACAACCATTTGCTCGTGGTAAACAAGCGGGCGGGCGATCTTGTACAAGGTGACAAAACGGGGGACAAACCACTTTCTGAAGTTGTAAAAAGCTACATTGCCGAAAAATACAACAAACCCGGCGCCGTGTACTTGGGTGTGGTACATAGATTGGACAGACCCACCAGTGGCGTCGTTGCATTTGCAAGAACTTCTAAAGCCTTAAGTAGGTTGAATAAATTGTTTGCTGCGCGGGAAACCAAGAAAACGTATTGGGCGGTGGTAAAAAAAGCACCTCCAAAAACTTCAGAAAAACTGGTGCATTTTTTGAAACGCAATCCGAAGCAAAATAAATCCTATGCACACATAAAAGAAGTTCCCGACAGTAAACGTGCCGTATTAACCTACACGGTTCTAAAAAAATTAGACAACTATTATCTACTAGAAATTGAATTGGAAACGGGGCGTCATCATCAAATACGGTCGCAATTAGCAACGATTGGCTGCCCTATAAAAGGCGATTTAAAATACGGATTTGATCGCAGTAACAAAGATGGGAGCATCCATTTGCATGCAAGAAAACTAACGTTTGTACACCCTGTTCAGAAAAAAGAAATTACGATTGTAGCGCCGCCACCTAAGGATGTTATTTGGGATGCTTGTGTTTAAACTTTTACAATGCCGTTTTTAATGGCAAAAAGCACAAGGCCTACTCTATTTTTTATGTTGTAACGATCAAACAAATTTTGTCTGTAACCATCTATCGTTTTTGGGCTAAGATTCATTTCTATGGCAATTTCTTTATACGTTCTCTCGGTAGCAGCCAGTGCGAGAAATGTAAGCTCTTTATCTCTTAGATAATTAGTTGGGGGTTCTTCCACTTTATGAAAGGCTTGCATGAGCGTGTTTGCCGTTAGGTCTGAATGATAAAAGCCATGAGTCATAATTTCTTTTATGGCAAGCTCTAAGATATTGGGTGGTGTATCTTTTAATAAATATCCTTTAGCTCCGTGCTGGATCATTTTTAAGATAGAAGCTTCATCGTCCTCCATAGAAAGTGCCAACACTTTAATTGCAGGATGGTTTTCTTTAATCCAGAGGGCAGTTTCAAACCCATCCATGACGGGCATATTTATATCCAGTAACACAATGTCTGGTTTTTCGGCATGAGTATTAAGCTTTTGTTGAAAGTCTTTTCCATTTTTAGAAATGTGTAGAACGGTACAGTTTTCAAAAGAGAGAATAAGTTGTTCTAAAGAGGAAGCCAATAATGTATGATCGTCTACAATAGCTATTTTATACGTTTGTTGCTGCATTATTTTTATAAGGATATGTTAGCTCCAAGGTTGTTCCTGCGCCTGGTTCTGATGTGAGTTTATAAGTAGCTTTAATAAGAGCCGCCCTACTTTTCATCGTTTCCATGCCAGAATTAGAAAGTGTTGTTTTGGTACAAAATCCAACACCATTATCTTCTAGTTTAATGTATAATTTTTCTGGGTTATACTGCAATAACACCTCTAATGAATCTGCTTTGGCATGTTTAATTACGTTCGAGAAAAACTCTTGAACCATTCTAAAGATAATAATTTCGTTAGAATTATCAAGCACTTTCATAGTGCCTTCCAGTTTAAAAACTCCTTTTAAAAAATTGAGCCTATTAAAACGTTCCAACTCAATTTGAATAGAAGCAGCCAATCCGTTCTTTAAAATTACATCGTTATTAAGAGTTTTGGAGAGCGAGCGTATTTCTTGGATGGCTTGCGCAACAACCTCTTTTGTTTCTATAAAACGATTCTGTTTCTCTTCGGGCACATCGCTTTGAAGCATATTAAGATGAATATTGGCCACCGAAAGTAACTGCCCTACATTGTCATGTAATTCCCAGCCTATATTTTTTAAGGTATTTTCTTTGATTTCAATTTGTGATTGTGCTATTTCTTGCTGAAATTTTTGTTTTTCTTCCAGTTGTTTTAATACCATTATATTTTTCCGCTTTAAGAACAAAAGCACGAATAATACGGTAAATGCACAAATAAAAAGCAGTATTAGGAGGCCATAAGCCAATAACGCTATTTCTTCTTTTTCGAGCATATTATAAAAGCTATGGTGTAGGTTAGGTAGAGCAAGATATTTAAAACAAATAAGGTGTACACCCTAAATGAAACAAATAATTGATTGCCAGTAGATTCTTTAAAATAGTTTAATAAAAAATCTAAAGGAGATATACAAAGCGTATATACTAATAACGCTACCGATATGTATACAGGAAGTGAGTTACTTAGGTTTAAGACCTTGCTAGATTTCAACAAGTTAAAGTAGAACAACAGTATAGACAGCAGTATTAATAAGCTGCCAAAGATAGATAATACACGAGAACTTGGTGCAAATAGGCCTATATGGTAAAAATCTATAGAAACCGCAATTGCTAGAATAAAAGATAGTCCTAACAGTATTTTTTTGCTAAGCGCATCTTTTAAGAAACTGCGGAAAAAGTAGACATAAAAGAGGTTGCTAAAAAGCATATAAATATTGTAAAGCCAAAAATTATTTTGAAAGGGCGTATCCTTTACAAAACTGAAATATTCATAATTAGTAAAATAAGCAATACCAGCATAAGGCCCAATGGTTTCAACCACAACGGTGAGCCATAAAAACCACACAAATAATTTTTCGGCTTTAGAAGCGTTTACACGTTTTAGATAAAAAGTCCCAGCAATTGCCGATAATAACTCCAGCAAATTAACAGGGACCAAATTCAATAAGAAATCGTTGATTTCCACTATTAATAAACATTAGGTGGCCATCCTTGCTGTCCCCTATTTAAAGGCTCTGCACTATAATTATTCTCGGCATTGCCCCCAACTCCTTTTGTAGGCGCCAGAAAAACAGTCGCCTTTTTTGATTTAGCAGTATCATAAGCTGCCAAATATACGCGTACACCTGGATCGCTTATCCCTTGCTTGTTAGATTGGTCACGTACATACGCAACAAATTCTTCCAAATCAGTAAGGCTAAAAGTAAAGTCGCAAGCATCTTCGACACCTTCTGCAGCCTTAATCTCTAAGGCACGTGTGTCCATCCAGCGTTTTTGTAGTGTTTTGGCTTCGGCTACTGGGATGCAATTTTTTGGTTTTGACATATTAAAAAGTTAGATAGTTTATAATTTCTGAAAATTACTTAAAAAAATCTGTGGAAAAAAACACAACCCCTAAAAACAGGAAAAAACCTATACTGGTGAGGAAAAACCCTTTTTCAATAGGGTTTTTCCCCTCGACAACTTCAATGTAAAATCCGCTTTCAATTCAAGGGATAGACCCCTTGCCTTTACACTAATGATAAAGTAGCTTTGATAACTCGTTAAAAATCAACCACTCGACGCTGTTTAAACATGGTTTACAAAACACTGGAAATAGTAAAAGATCAACTCTCCCAATTTTTAGAAATTCAGTTTTCTGAAAGCGACATGGCGGTCTTGGAAAATATTTCTAAAGTAGATGACAATACGGTTACTACCATGGACAATAAGGTAGTACTCACCTTAGTAACCCTGCAAGAGGAAGCTGCCTTAAAAAACATACCTAATGTGCGTCTTAAAAATGGAAAAACGGAATACAGAAATACTCCGGTAAATGCGCATATTTTTGTACTTGTTACTGCCAATAGAGACACATATCAAAAATCGTTAGCTGCGCTTTCTTCGGTTGCGGCCTACTTTCAGCATAAAAAAGTTTTTACTAATGAGAATAGTCCTATAAGCCCAACCATTACTACGCTTAGCGGTATAACATCTTTCAAATTTACTGTAGAATTATTTTCACAAACCTTCGAACAACACAACCATATTTGGGGAGCGTTGGGAGGAAAATCGCTTCCTAGCATTTTATATAAAATTAGCATTGTTTCTATTGAATACGATGCGGTACAAGGAATTGGAACCCCAATCACCGAAGTTTTAGGAACCATACATCAAATAGCGCCATGAGTTTTAAAAGTACATACCGCCCATTATTTGATATACAACTGTTGCATCATTATTTTCTAAATAATGGGAATACAGATTTTGATAGTGACCCTGTTTTGGCCGAAACGCAACTCTCAAACTATAGTTTTAAAAACTTTATTTCTATACTACCCGCTGCTGAAACCTTACAGCAATCCATTGGTCGGAGAATTGTATTCAAAGAAACACGAAAAGGCCTCTCGGTATTAATTAAAGCTGAAGAAACCGCTCCAAACTCGGGCGTATTTAAACCTTTTATTTCACTACCACAACACACCATATTTACATTTTTACTCTATACAAACGATGCACTGTTTGAAAATTATAGTATGATACCTTCAATTCCTAGCATTCCGTTTTACTTTTCTAATAAAAAACCGGTAACCGAGCCAAATACTTTCAAGTATTTAGATGTATTGAACACTACCACTTCGGTGGACAGCTATTCAATACAATCAAATACGTTTCAACCTATTGAAACAATACTTTCAACACAAGAAAAAATTGGACTTTTTGGAGTTATTCAGCTGGAAATGCAGGGAGATGATACCGTCCCAATAGACACACATTCAAGAAATATATTACTTGCAAACGGAAGTCTGCCAGCTACTGCACGTTCGTTTAAAATTCAGTTTAAAAACAGAGAAACTATTTGGAACTACCGTGACGCTGGAAACAGCGCGCTATTGCATAGTAGTGATCCAACGGTACTTCCGCTGGTAAAAAATGGAATTGTAGGCTACAGTTTTGGCGGAAAGAAGCGCCCAGCAGCAGCACCTACACGCTTAGTTTTTGAAAAAGACAACAACGGAAATATACTAAAAACAATTTCAGAAATATACATTAATTAAAATCAACACTATGGCAACATCGTACAAAACACCAGGGGTCTACGTAGAGGAAATTTCAACATTCCCTCCTTCGGTAGCACAAGTAGAAACAGCTATCCCCGCGTTTGTGGGTTACACAGAAACAGCGCTTAAAAATGGAGATGATATTACAGACATACCAACGCGTATTGTTTCCCTTTTAGAATATGAAACGTATTTTGGTACAGCTGAAAAAGAAACAGGGATCACCTTGTTTATTAAAGACATTGTAAACAGCGCTGCTCCGGCTACGGTTTTAAACCGTACCATTTCTTCTGCAATTGGATCTCCTAGCAACTACAATATGCATTACGCCATGCGTATGTATTTCGATAATGGTGGTGGCCCTTGCTATATAGTTTCGGTGGGTGATTATACTTCGGGAACCGTTGCTCAAGCCGATTTATTAGGCGGGTTAACCGAGTTAGAAAAATACGATGAACCCACCTTATACGTTTTTCCAGACGCCCTAAAAGTATCTACAGCATCTAGCTACTATTCGCTCATAAACCAAGCTTTACAACAAGCACAAAAGTTAAAAGACAGATTTGTAATTATAGATGCCTTTGATGATAACAGTGCGAATGTAAGAAGTACAGCATCATTAGGAAACGGAACCGATTTGTTGAAATATGGTGCGGTTTACCACCCTTTTCTTAAAACATTATATCCGTACCACTACGATGTAAGCGCAGTGACTATAGATCACGATGTTGTAGATGAAACACCCGCAACTACAGCTGGTGCGTTGGATACAGTTGCATTAGACACGTTGGATAGCGGTGGTGCTAACGAAGATTTAGCACTATTTAATCTGCTAAAATTAGAATTAGAAAAACTTACTATCACCCTGCCGCCTTCTAGTGCAATGGCGGGAATTTATGCTCGTGTAGATAGCAATCGGGGCGTTTGGAAAGCTCCAGCTAACGAAAGTGTAAGCAGTGTGTTGGAGCCTACAAAAATGATTACTCACGAAGCACAACAGGACTTAAATGTTCACACGTCAGGAAAATCTATTAACGCCATCCGTTCTTTTGCGGGAAAAGGGATAATAGTTTGGGGGGCGCGTACATTAGCTGGAAACGATAACGAATGGAAATACGTTCCCGTACGTCGCTTTTTTAATATGGTTGAAGAATCTGTTGAAAAAGCCATCGAGCCTTTTGTATTTGAGCCTAACGATGCCAACACCTGGGTAAAAGTAAGAGCAATGATCGAAAATTTCTTAACGCTACAATGGCGTGCAGGAGCTTTGGCTGGCGCAAAAACAGAACAAGCATTCTTTGTACGTGTAGGTCTTGGGGAAACAATGACCGCAGACGATATTCTAAACGGACGCATGATTGTTGAAATAGGAATGGCAGCCGTTAGACCAGCCGAATTCATCATTTTGAGATTTTCTCATAAGATGCAGGAAGCATAGTTTAATAGACAGTAAACAATAGTCCATAGCATTTTCAATAAAGATAACAACAAACTATAAATACCAAATATCATGGCAAATACATATCCATTAGTAAAGTTTCATTTCTCGGTAGACTGGGGAGGAACAAACATTGGTTTTACCGAAGTCTCCGGACTCGATGTAGAAACCGAATTAATCGAATACCGTCACGGTGCAAGTCCAGAGTACAGTAAAATTAAGATGCCTGGGATGCAAAAGTATGGCAATATTACCCTAAAAAGAGGTTCGTTTGCAAACGACAACGAATACTATCAATGGTGGAACAGCGTACAGTTAAACACTATTGAACGCCGAGACATTACCATTTCACTTTTAAATGAAAATCACGAACCCGTGATTGTATGGAAGGTGAAAAATGCATTTCCAGTAAAAGTACAATCCACAGATTTAAAAGGCGATGCAAACGAAACGGCTATAGAAAGCCTGGAAGTAGCACATGAAGGATTAACCATACAAAACGGTGATTAACCATGGCAACACTAGAAAGTCTAGCAACCTACTATCCGCCTGTTAGTTTTCATTTTTTGGTAGAATTTAATGGTATTCAGCAAAGCATTATAGATACACAGTTTCAAGCAGTATCTGGATTAAGTGTAGATATTGAAACCGAAGAGTTCACCGAAGGCGGCGAAAATAGATTTAGACATAAATTTCCAGTAAGGACTAAATTTCCAAACCTTGTTCTTAAACGCGGATTGGTAACAGACTCAAAACTCATTTCGTGGTGTAAAGACGCTGTAGAGGATTTTCAGTTCAAACCAATAGACCTTACCGTAAAATTATTAAACGAAAAGCATTTACCACTCATCACCTGGAATGTGGTACACGCATACCCTGTAAAATGGGCTGTGGACGATTTTAATGCTGAAGAAAATAATATCGCTATTGAAGCCATTGAACTAGCGTATAACTATTTCACACTCGTATAAATATGCCTATTGAAATTAAAGAACTCTATATAAAAATTAATGTAAATGATGCATTACAAACCAATGCCTCTTCAGAAAAAACGAAGAACGGAAGGAAAGACGACGTCATAAAAAAATGCATTGAAGCGGTAACCACAATTCAGGATAGAAAAAACGAACGGTAATGAATACAGGCGAACTTAAAAAACTCAGGGTTATTGGTTATAAGGACGACAAGTTTACCGAAAAAGTAGGCGACGGCGAATTTACCAGCTTGCTAAATCCTGAAAAATATACCTTCAAATATAAAGTAGAATACACCGAAGCCCAAGGCCAAGGCTCCAGTGCTTCGCAACCCAAGTTTGTACGTACACCACCAGAAGATTTGGATTTGGAATTTCTATTCGATCGTTCCGGAGTCATTAAAGGACAAGACAACAAACTGGGAAATGGCATTATTGACGATCTCGAAAAATTTAAACGAATTGTTTTCGATTATAGTGGAGATGAGCATAAACCAAATTATGTAATGATTGGCTGGGGAACCTTGCTTTTTAAGGGTTCTTTATTAGAAATGGCAATTGAATTTAAGCTGTTCTCCTCGGACGGAACACCGCTAAGAGCTGTGGTAAAAGCCAAGTTTAAAGGAAGCGTTGAGGACAATCTACGGGTAGCCCGCGAAAATAATAATTCGCCAGATCTAACGCATATTCGTACCGTAAAACAAGGGGATACGCTACCGCTTATGACCTATCGTATTTATGGCGACTCTAAATACTATTTACAGGTAGCAATGGCGAATGGCTTAAGCAATTTCAGAAAATTAACACCTGGGCAGCAACTAAAATTTCCGCCCATCAAAAAAGCAACCTAAATGAATAACAGTAGAACTATAAAAACACCACAAAGTGCAGATTTGATTAGCTTCTCCATTTTAATTGATGGTAGTGAAATCCCAGGTGTATATCAAGTGACCAATATTACTGTTGAAAGTGAATTAAACAGGATTCCTTTTGCGCAAATTGCATTTATTGATGGTAACGCAGCAACGCAAGATTTTAAATTAAGCAACGAAGATTTGTTAATTCCGGGAAAGGAAATAGAAATTAAAGCAGGGTATCACAACGATGTAGAAACTATTTTTAAAGGAATTATTATTAAACAAAGTATTAAAATAGGACACCATGGATCCCTGTTACTAATAGAATGCAGAGATAAGGCTGTAAAAATGACCATTGGCAGAAAGAGTAATTACTACTATGAAAGCAGCGATAGCGATATTCTAGATAATCTTATTAAAAGTCACAACCTACAGTCTTCGGTAGAAGCCACTACCCCTATACATCCAGAAATGGTCCAATACCGTAGTTCGGACTGGGATTTTATGCTCACGCGTGCTCAAGCAAACGGGCTCGTTTGTAGTGTTGAAAGTGGTAAAATAACCCTTCAAAAACCAAATCTTGATCAAGACCCTATTGAAACCGTTACCTATGGTGCCACTCTTTTGTCGTTTGATGCTGAAATGGATGCAAGAAATCAGTTTTCAAAAATTTCATCGTATGGTTGGAATTCTTCAGACCAGGAAGTAGTTGAAGTAGAAGCTGCCAATCCCAATTATTCTCTAAATGGAAATATCACTGCTGAAACTTTAGCAAAAACGATCGATTTAGAAAATCTGGAATTAAAACATGGTGGCACTTCAAATTCGGAAGTTTTGCAACAATGGGGAAATGCAAAGGCTAGTTTTCAGCAATTAGCAAAAACACGAGGCAAAGTAACTTTTCAAGGCATCGCCTCAGTAAAACCGAATACCAAGCTCACATTAGAAGGCGTGGGCGATCGCTTTAATGGCGATATTTATATAAGTGCTGTAAAACATCAACTCGTAGATGGAAACTGGACGGTAGATGCCCAGTTTGGACTAAACCCTAAATGGTTTAGTGAAACTTATGATATTTCAGAAAACCTTGCTTCTGGCCTTGTGCCTGCCATTCATGGATTGCAAATAGGCGTGGTAACACAATTACAAGACGATCCGGACGCAGAAGATCGAATTTTAGTACGCTTACCCATTATAAATAACAAAGAGCAAGGTATTTGGGCACGTGTTGCCAGTACCGATGCCGGAGATACCCGAGGTGTGTTTTTTAGACCCGAAATAGGTGACGAAGTGCTGGTAGGTTTTATTAACGACGATCCTAACCATGCTTGCATTTTAGGGGGTTTTCACAGCAGCAACAAACCAGCACCTTGGCAATCTAATGACGATAACCACGAAAAAGGAATTATGACCCGTTCTGGGATGTACCTACTCTTTAATGACGATACAAATACCATCACCATAAACACCCCAAAAGGAAATTCTATTGTACTGGACGAAGATTCGGGACATGTTAAAATTGAAGATGAGAATGGTAGTAAAGTACTACTAGACAGCGATGGGATATCACTAGAAAGCTCAAAAGACATAAACTTAAAAGCCACAGGAGATGTAAATATAGAAGGCGTAAACATAAACATACATGCCAGCGCACAACTCACTGCCGAAGGTGGCGCAGGAGCCGAATTATCAACCAGTGCCATTGCCGTAGTAAAAGGGTCTTTGGTACAAATTAATTAAAAGAATATGCCCTTTGCAGCAAGAATAAACGACATGCACGTATGCCCAATGGTAACAGGAAATGTTCCTCATGTGGGAGGTCCCATTTTACCAGCCGGAGAACCCACCGTGCTTATAGAAGGAATGCCCGCAGCCCGTGTAGGAGATATGGCTTTATGCACAGGTCCGCCAGACACCATTGCCATGGGATCTGCCACTGTTTTAATAGGCGGAATGGCTGCAGCAAGAATGGGAGACACCACAGCGCACGGCGGTAGTATTATAGCTGGCGCACCAACAGTACTAATAGGATAATTAATAAAAGAACACATGAAAGATGCAGATTTATTTTTAGGGGAAGGATGGAGTTTTCCTCCACATTTCGATAAAAAAACAGGAACCCTCGTTACCACAACGGGAGAAATTGATATTAATAAAAGTCTGGAGATTCTACTCTCCACAAGACTTGGAGAACGCCTTATGCTGCCTCAATATGGTTGCAATTTGGAAGATTTACTATTTCAACCATTGGATAGTACCCTACAAACCTATATCAAAGACGTAATTAGTACTGCAATCTTATATCACGAGCCGCGTATAGATGTACAAGAAATACTTTTAGATACAGAGCAAGAGCACGAAGGTATTATTACCATTCATATCACCTATAACATCAGGATTACCAACTCGCGAGGAAATATGGTATTTCCATTCTATAAAATGGAGGGCACCGAAGTATAAACACTATGGCAAAAAATTGCGATCATACCTTTTTAACCCAGCATTTAGGCACCGAGCAAACACAGCGTTCTCGTAACCCTTTAATGCCTGAAAAACTCTTCCTTAATGAGTTTTCTACGGAAGACTGGATGCGGTTTGCTTATACTTTTGCTGAAAATTTAAATTATTTCGACACCAACAACGCTTCCATTCCAGATGGCGATTGGACACGTTTTTTTATCGAAAAAGATGTTATTGCTTCATTTCTGAAAGAACACGAAGGTTTTGGTACCATGAAACCACATCTTACGCTGTTTGTTTGTTTTCTGAAACTATTAGAGTTCACACAACAACATTTTAATACCCTTACGAAGCGACATGTAGATTTTTACTATCAGCAAATTCTTCAAATTGATAAAAAGAAACCCATTGAAGATAGTGTCCACCTTATTTTTGAATTAGCTAAAAATACCCACGAAGCCCAGGTTAAATCAGGCACCAAAACACTAGCCAACAAAGACCTATTGGGCAATAACCGAATATACGTTAGCAATACTGAAACCGTTATTAACCAAGCGCAGGTAACTTCTCTCAAAAGTATTTACCATCACAGAGCGAACGCAACAGGGCAAGCCAACGAGTACAACAGCATCTTGGCGGCACCTGTCGTAAATTCAGAAGGAGGTAGTACCACAGCGTTTACCAACAACGAACCTTGGTTGCCTTTTGGGTATCCCTCTTTTGTAAATGAGAAAACAAAACTACCCACAGCTTCACTAGGTTTTGCATTGGGTGCTCCAATATTGGCATTACAAGAAGGAGAACGAACCATTACAGTTACTATTTCACTTTCAAAGGATATTTCAGTTTTAAGTACTATTCAGTTAAATGCAATTTTTGAAATTTATGCGACGGGAGAAGAAGGATGGATTGGCCCCTTAGAAATTTACAAAAAGACACCAGCTGAAAAGGCTACAACTTCAACAAAATCACTTCAGTTTGTTTTGAAACTGGACACTGAAATGCCTGCAATCACAAAGTATACCTCTAAAATTCACGAAAGCTCTTTTAAAGATGAAGTTCCCATGCTCTCTTTTCAACTGAAAACTGAGCAGCCACAATACAAAATGGGCTACGATTTGTACACCCAATTGCTAGACAATATCATGATTTCGGTGGAAATTTCGGTGCAGGTTCATGATGTGGTCTCTTTAAAATTGCAAAACGATCTTGGCCCCGTAAAAGCCAACAAGCCCTTCTACCCCTTTGGAACACAGCCTGTAAAAAATTCATCTTTTGTAGTAGACTACCCCGAAGCTTTCAGTAAAAAGTGGAATAATGTTTCCATAAAAGGAACCTGGCTAGATCAACCAACCGATTTTGTACAACATTACATCGCTTACCGAAAAAAAGGGAACAACATTAACCTTTCTCCAAATCAGTATTATCAGGTGCTTTACTTTAAGGATAATCAGACTCCAACTGGTACTAATAGTGATGGCAAGCTCACTCCTACTACCGGAAACAACAATTTATACGTACAAAACAACAATCATTTTACCACTAAAATTTCAGCAAACGGAACAGGAGATTCACTTTCAAAAAATAGTGCGCATCAACTTTTTGGAAGTTCTGGGACAACATTAACTACTGGAATTACGCTCAACAACACACCAAAACACGAACTAAAAGGCCCTTTAAAACTTACTTTAAATCAGTCGTTTTTACATACGGTATATCCCAAAGTATTAGCGCTTTCTATGGGTAGCGAACAAGACACACATTTGCCTAATGCGCCCTACACACCCCAACTAGAGAAACTTACATTAAATTATTCGGCTTCGGAAAAAAGAGAATTTGGAAAGAATGCGCCTGTACAGGCTACTATCACGGTACATCATTTACATCCTTTTGGTCACGCCTTGGCTCAAAACACATTGGTTCCACGGTATTGCCAAGGCGGAAATCTATATATTGGGTTGTCCAATACCCTTCCGCAACAACAGGTGAATATGTTATTTCAATTCCTGGAAGGCACCGAAAACCCTGAGGTAGCTTCTTTTTCGACTACAGAAAAAATTAGGTGGTCGTATCTTCAGAATAACCAATGGATAGACCTTACTAGTGAAAATTTAGTAGGAGATACTACAGATAATTTTTTAAAAACCGGGATTGTAAGTGTTATAATTCCGAAGGAAAATAATACGGAAAACACTTTATTACCCAACGGCAATTTCTGGCTCCGCGCTAAAAATCCTAAACGATTTGATGCGGTTTGTACTTGTATTGCTGTGCATTCGCAGGCAGTTACGGCTACGTTTCAGAATAATGAAAACGAAGTATCACACCTTGCAACGGGTTTACCTGCCAAAACAATTGCGAAGCTAGTACAACGTAACCCATTGGTTAAGAAGGTCACGCAGCCTTTTGCTTCTTTCGGTGGTACTCCTGAGGAAACTGATTCGGCTTACTATCAGCGTATAAGCGAGCGATTACGACATAAAGACCGGGCAATTACGCTTTGGGATTATGAGCATTTAATTCTTGAAGAGTTTACAGATGTGCATAAAGTAAAATGTTTAAATCACACTAAAGGAAGCTCATATCACGCTGCAGGTTTTGTGACTCTGGTGACCATTCCAGACATTGTGAACAACAATGCGTTCGACATTTTCAAGCCCAGATTAAGCACGGCAAAACGCAACGAAATTGGTAACTATATAAATAAACTAAACAGCCATTTTGTAACAGCTCAAGTTGTGAATCCGCAATACGAAGAAGTTAAAGTATCACTTGGTGTAAAACTGAAAGAGGGCTATGATCCAAATTTTTACGAAAAAGAAACCGAGCGTGCCATTCAAAAATACCTGTCCCCCTGGGCATATACCGAAACAGCGCAACTCAATTTTGGCATCAGTTTCCATGAGAGCAATCTAATTGAATACCTAGAACAACAGCCGTACGTAGCATATCTTACCGATGTTGTTGTGAAGCATTACACCATAGCAAACCCAAATGGTTTAGAAAGTGTAAACATACTGCCTTCAAATCCGCAAGCGATTTTGGTTTCAGCAAAGTCACACACTATTACCGTGGTTACTTTAACCTGTAAAACTCCTGTAAAAACAACCCCAAGCGTATGCCTACCATAACCACACATACCAGCCTTTCTAAAAGCACTGCTTCCCTGGACGATTGCGATTACGAGTTTCTGCGGAAAACAGGCATTGCGTACATTGAAGCCTTAGGTGGAAAGCTGTGGACAGATTTTAACAGCCACGATCCAGGCATTACAACTCTGGAGATTTTAAGTTACGCCATTACAGATTTGGGAGCCAGAATTGGACTGCCCATGGAGGATTTATTGGCCGAAAAAAACAATAAAAACTATCTTGAAACTCAATTCCTAACCGCAGACAAGGCATTGCCCATAAAACCAGTTACTGCAAACGATTATAGAAAGTTGTTTATTGATTGCAAAGGTGTTAAAAATGCCTGGCTTACCAAGCATACAAAAACAGTTCACGTAAATTGTAAAGACGATACACTAAGCTACTCTCCGTTTGAAATTGAAGAAAAACACAAGAAAGAATTTGTTCTCAATGGGTTGTATGATATATTACTAGAATTTGAAACCTTCGACACTGAAGAATTTTCAACAAAATCTGCTGTTGAGACAGAACAGAAGAGAATTATTGAAGAAGTAAGAGCCACATATCACGCACACCGAAATCTTTGTGAAGATGTTATAAATATTAGAACCATTGAGGAACACCCAGTACAAGTTTGTGCACATTTGGAACTATTTCCAGAAGCTATTGAAGAAAAAGTTCACGCAGAAATTTTGGATGTAATAAACGAATACTTAGCCCCTACGCTTCCGTTTCATTCGTTGGGAGCTATGTTGGAAAAAGGGTACACTACAGACGAACTATTTAACGGTCCCCTCCTTGAGAACGGATTCATAGATAACCAAGAATTAGTCGCTAGTGAGCTTCAGAAAGAAGTACGATTAAGCGATCTTATTGAGAAAATTCAGCAAATAGAAGGTGTTGACGTTATAAAAGATATAACGATTAATCACTGCGGAAAAGAAGCGCCCAATATAAAATACTGGAACCTTTGTATTCCAGATGGTTTAAAACCTGTCCTGTGCGATAAGAGCAGTTTCAGCTATTTTAAAGGCTTTTTACCCCTACACCTCGATGCCAATCTGGTTAAAGTATATTCGAACCAAATAGCGCAAACCAGGGAAGACGCAATCACAGCAACAGCGGCACTTTCGAAGTCCTTACTATTGCCGCAGGGAATTTACAGTGAGCCTGAAAACTTCACCACCATTCAAAACGATTTCCCAGAAGTATACGCAGTGGGACAGCTAGGCAGTAAAAGCAATGCTACCGTAGCGGAGCAAGCAAAAGCTAAGCAAATGAAAGGGTACTTGCTGTTTTTCGATCAGATTTTGGCTACGTATGTGAGTCATTTATCTAAAACAAAAGACTTGTTATCCATTCGTGGTGAAGCGACTCAGAGTTACTTCAGTCAGGCAGTAAAGGATGTAAAGGGACTTTCAGAATTAGTGAATGGATATAGCTCAGACAAAGCGATTACCACGATGTTGCTTTCAGATTTAGATGATACTGTAACGCGTCGAAATAAAATTTTAGACCATCTTCTTTCACGTTTTGCTGAAAATTTCAGTGAATATGCATTTTTAATGAAGCAATTATATGGAGCGAATACACAAGAAGAGGTTATAAAATCGAAACAAGTATTATTACAGCACTATGAAATGATAGGTTGTGAGCGTCCGCTTAGTTTCAATTATTATAAGCAGCCCGAAACAAATCTTTGGGATACGGGAAATGTGAGCTCGTTTCAGAAAAGAATTGCATTGTTAAGTGGTAACAGAAACTACAATCGCAGAGATTTCTCTAACGATCCGCTGGAAATTTACGAAGAGATAGACAATGACAAACTAATAGAATATCGTTTCCGTTTTCGAAGTAAAAGTAAGGTTATTTTATCTTCATCTAGCAAGCATTATCACACCTTGGAAAATTTATACCGTGAAATTTTCAACGTAAAAAATTACGGTCGCTTTACTGAAAACTATGAGGTTAAGAAAAATAAGATTGGGAAGTTTTATTTTAACCTTATAAATCCTTCCGTGACCGATAAAAAAAGTGAAGCTTATATAATTGCGCGCAAAATCTCCAGTTACGCCAACAAAGCTAATGCACAAAAGGCTATTGACGCTACTGTAGCTTTTATAAAAAAACTGGAACCCAATGAAGGAATGTATGTGATTGAGCATATATTATTACGTCCGGATGTGACAAAAAACACCGCACCACAAAACACCTTCCTCCCAATTTGCCCAGATAATGGTGACGGATGTGAAGGTATAGACCCCTATTCTTTTCGAATATCTATTGTACTGCCTGGTTGGACCGAGCGCTACAGTAATGTAGATTTTAGAAGGTTTATGGAACAGTTAATCCAAAAAGAACTGCCAGCACACATTTTGGCAAAAATATGTTGGATAGGCTACCCTACCAGCTACGACACCAAAGGAGAAGAAAATGAAATGGTTGAATTGGAGAAAGCCTACAAAGCTTGGTTATTCTCAAAAACAAAAAACGGCCAAAAACAATCTGGACCAAAATTGAAGAAATTGAACCAGCTCATTAGCACACTTCACACTATTTACACACAAGGAAGATTGCATGATTGCGAAGCAACAACACAAGAACTGAAACAGAATGTAATTTTAGGAAAGACCAACCTAGGCAAACTTTAAAACATACTATTATGAGCACAAAACTTTTAGAAATAACGCCACAGTACCGCTCGTTCGTAGATGACCAAGTGTTAACTTCGGGACAATTAAACGAGTTTTTATCTTATTTTGAGGATCAAGATCGTCTTTCCCGTGTTTGTTTGAATGGTGTAGGAATTGTTTGCGGATTTGAAATAAATACCGATAAAGAAACTTCCATTACCATATCTCAAGGGTGTGGCATTACAACAGATGGAGATTTACTGAAATTACAAAAGCCCATTAAAGATAAGGAAGAAACATCTATTCTTTTAGACAGTATTACCTATACCCATTTTAAAGATTTTGAAGATACAGACGCCAAATACCCACATTTTAAGTCGGGAAGTAGCAATATACCTCTGTGGGAATTGATTCCCCAGGCCTTGGCTGGAAAAGATAAAGATGCGCAACCCCTAACCAATTTAACCCTTAACAATAAAGCCGTTGCGCTCTATTTAGAATCCTACCCCAAAAAACCTAAGATTTGTACGACTACTAATTGCGATAACCAAGGGCTCTCTAATATTCAACAGGTAAAGGTTTTGTTGTTGGATGCCGAAAACACCTACGAGTCTGTAAATATATTAGACACAATTTTTGAAAGGCAAGATACCCTTGGGACTATTTCAGATTTGGACTCGCTTTGCGTTGGAAAAGTAATCCCTACAATAAGTAAAAATGGAGTGCTAACGAGTGCTTCTACATTAAAAGCAGCTTACAATTCTGTTATTTCAGATAGCATTCCAAAGCTTAAAACAACGGTAAATTTATTTTATTCGGTGTTTGGTAAAAGCCTAGGCTTGGATCCTAAAGAGCAACCTTCAGTATTAAATGCTATTGATGGCTTGGACACCTTGGAAGAAGCTGGCTATGTACAATACCAATACGATCGTATTCGGGATATAAGCGATAGTTGCAATGAAATTATTTCAATTATACATCAATTAAAAACTGAATGTTGTCCAGATATAGCCGCATTCCCAAAACATGTATTACTAGGACGTATCGAAAATTTTGGCGAAGTTCCAGAATTGCGCCACGAGTTTTATCCCTCCCCATCACAACTAAATTATGCGAACACCACCAAGCGTGCAAAATTATTAATGCAACGCACGTTATTACTACTAAAGAATTTCACCCTTGATGTTGAAAATGCTATTAAAATCACCCCTTCTCTTTTCTGCGGAAAATTGGGTGAGAAAGCATTACCTGCTTATTACAATGTGGATATCCCGCTATTAAAAAGTTGGAATTTCAATAAAACGGAACAATTTAGGTACCATCAAAACCTGAGTTATCACGGCGAGAACCTTTCCAATAACACCTGCATACAACAACCCTTACTATTTGAAAACAATTGCCATGATTTTTACCGCATTGAAGGTATAGCGGGCTGGAATGGGTTTGATGCCAGTGACCAGGTAAAAACAATTGCAGCAAGACACGCTCTAAATTTTGATGTTATAAACTTCGATATTACTAAAGACCGCGACACACTTACTGCGTTTCTAAAAAAACACCCATCGCTAACACACCATGCTGGTGTAAAAAAAGATGGAACTTTTGTAATAATTACGGAGCAAGAGGAGGTCATAGCAGACTTTTGCTTGGATTATAAAATTCCGACTAGCGGCAATCAAAACTGCTGTTCGTTGATGGAGTGTACCTACCCATGGATCAGTTCGTTAAAATATCTCAACAACCTTTCCCGAAGTATAAAAGGCACTCAAAGTAAAAACAAACCAATGCCACAAGAATATGTGCTACGGGTAATTGAATATAAAATTAATGGGCAATCCCTTATAGACAGGACGGTTACGATTAGTATTCCGTTGGAGGAAATTTTTCTGAGAAGAATCCATGCCATAACCGAGGCTCTAAACACCAGATTTGACAAAGGTGTGGTATTCGATTTTAACGAAAGTCAGAAACGTTTTATGATTACCCGCGCTAAAGAAGACACTTTTGTAATTAGGCTTCAGGATAGCACGCTTACCAACAATGCTGTATATACCTACAGCAATTTCGGAATGTTTAGAAACAACCGAAACTTTAGACCCGACGCTATGCGTTGTCGAGACTTAAGAGGGTACAATCCATCTTTTTATGAAAAACTACAAGGAGAGATAGCGCCTGTAAACAAGGATGATGATTACGGATATTACGATGAAAAATGGGCAAAATGGACTGGTTTACGTGATAAGTTACAAAACCATTCTATCTATGTAGAATCTAATGTGAAGCGCTTTGTGACAAGTAAGCAGGAACTTCCACAAGATATTAGCTCAAAAATTACTGAAATTAAACGCGACCTTACCAATCTAGATGACAATATTTCTCTAAGCCTTGATGGAGATTGGGTGAATGGAACGTGGATAGATAACGAAATGCTCACCCACGCCAAAAGAAACCGAAAAAACACACACGACGATGTAGTTCTTTTTGTAGCGTTAAGAAACAGGCTACACACTAAAACAGGTGTAACAAAACTTTCGCTATATATTACTGGAGCAACCTATACCAAAGAATTTGACACCATCTTACATACCCACAGTGCTCACGCCGATTTCTACTTTGGAAGCCCAACGGGTAGTAACAAATTAACTCTTTAATAGAACAGCCTCTTTGAAAACCCATTCTTTACGGGACTTTCAAAGAGGCTATTATAAATTTAACAATGATAGTACAGTTTGAAATACCGAAAAATAAGGGCATAAGAAAAGGGTATCAGTCGCAAAATCTGTACAAACGAATGATACCCTTATGGGTTAAAACACTAAATCAAATAAAACGTCAAAACGAAGTAAAAACCACGCAAAGTCGAAATACAAAATAAAATGAACATACAACCCAGTAATTCATCTCTGAATATAAAATAAAGATACAAAAAAATACTGAAAACCAAATGCTTGCAGAAAAAAATTACATAAAAAAAGTAATTGTTGAAGTTGAAACTACTTCCATGGAGCAAGCTACAACCATAAAAGAAGATATAAACACTTTTATAAATGATATTTTCTATGCTGAACTGGATAAAATTTTAACTGGGATTCTTAAAAATACAGACAAGAATAGGCGTTATAAAATACCAAAAATTGAAGTTGAAATTACGGCTAAAAATGCAGCTGAACTTACTAGAAAAAAAGAAGAAATTTCCTCAAAAATTAGAGCCCAAATAGTTGCATGTTTTTCTATAAATAAAGACGCTCAAAAAGATGAAGTAAATGGCAAAAATAACAACGCACAAGGAGATGCCTTTTTGTACTTTTTAGAGACTGGAACAAATCCATGGTGGCACAAAATTGAACATAAAAATGATTGGAATAACATAGAAACCTTGTTAAATGAAGATCATTTCGTCAAAAAACTTAAAATCAAAATAAGCAAAAGTATCTGTTTAGATAGGATTATTTTAAATTCTGATAATAAATTACTTATAAAAATAGTTAGTAAATTTTTAGACGAGCCTAAATTGGTTAAAGCCATTAAAATTAATGATTTTTCAGTTTTACAAGATAGAACAAGACGGTTGGCCTACTTCTCTGCCCTAATTCGGTTTAGCTGTCATAAAGATAGAGAAAAATTTATAAAAGATTTTAAAAGTATTCCATTAGATTTTCAATCAAAAAACACTCAGCTAGAAGTTAAAAAATTACTGATTTTTACTTCAAATATTATTTCAAAAATTTCTTTTCTTTCAGAAGAAAAAACAGCTTCATTTTTAGATGAAATTACTAGTGATTTTACAATCAAAAAAAATCTTAAAAAAGAACTGAAATTAGTAGTATCAATAAACGATCTCGAAACAGTTTCAGAAACAAAAATCAAGGAAACAGAAGCATACATTTTAAATGCAGGGCTTATTATTCTTCATCCTTTTTTGAATAGTCTTTTTGAAAAACTAGCAATCCTTAAAAAGGGTGTGATTGTAAAAAAAGATGTTGCCGTGCATTTACTGCATTACCTCGCCACAAAAACCGAACATCCATATGAGCACCAACTTACATTTGAGAAATACCTATGTGGCATTCCCCAAAACTATCCTATTAATAGGTTCCTGAAGCTTTCAGAAAAACAAAAAAGCGAATGTGAATCTTTATTAACTGCCGTTTTACAGCATTGGACTGCCTTAAAAACCGAAAATACAGATGTGCTACGGAGCGAATTTTTAATTCGGGAAGGTAAACTCACGCTTACAAAAGAAATAGAAAAGGTGTTTATACAACGAAAGGCGCAGGATGTATTGCTGGATAAAATTCCGTGGACGATAGGACTGGCAAAGCTTCCATGGAAAAAAGAATTAATTTATACCGAGTGGTAATATGAAAATAGCTTCGCCAAAACCTAAAGTCACGCATACTCCATTTATAAAAAGGGAGCAACCTCCCCTATTTAAGAAACAGCCTGCAAATAAAGAGGATACTACTATGCAGGTAAAAGAAGAAAAGCCAGAGATTAAAACAAAAAACGAAGTAAAACAACCACGTAAAAAGCATACTCCCACATTTTTTCCTCCTAAAAAATCGAAAAATGAGGATTTAGAGGAAACTCCTAAAACTAACAGGGATTCCGGACTCAACGGTGCACCAAATAGCAAAAATAGTGCTCCTAGCTCGAAAGCGACCTTAGAAGAGAAGTCGGGAGAGCAATTGGTTGGAGGTACTGCTAAGACTGTAAGCACAGTAGATAATACAAAAGCTTCTCAAAACGGAACTAAGTCAGGTATTTCGGAGGAAATCCCTATAAAATCTAAGAAAAACAAAATTACTACTCCTAAGGGTATCGCTCCAATGAAAGCGCCCAAAGATGAGAAACAACCCACAGCACAACAAGAAGCTAGGGAGGTAGTAGTTTCATTACCCACAGGAAATAGCAACGCATATACGAAAGGACTGGCAAAGCAATCGCCTACAAATTATGTACGTGGATTGAAACAGTCTGGGGCAGAAATGCAGCAATCGCTCACAAACGAAAAACAAACCCTAAAAGATTCCCTTCCCGAAATTGAGCAACCTACGGGACTTCCAACTAAAAAAGCGCATACCGAGCATATTCAGAAAAAAGAAGCCGATGCAAATGCTTCAAAATTAAAGGCTGAAAAAGAGGAATTGCGAGACCTATCGCCTACTGGAAAGAAAGAAGGCAAAAAAGTAGCCGAGAAAAGTGAGCAACCCAAATCTACTTTCCTCGATAAGATTAAGGCGTTTTTCAGTTTTTTTGGTAGTGATAACGATAAAAAGAACTCGGTTAAAAGTAGTATAAAGAAATTGCCTACTTCAGAAAACGTGAATACCAACCCTGGAAAGGCACCCAGTGTAGATTTACAAGGACAGGCAGATCCAAATCAGAATACTAGTAATAAAGAAGCTTCGGACGCTACAATGCAAACAGCACAACAGAAAAATGTAGCCGAAAGCAATCTATATAAAGGTGAGGATGATATGTATCCAGAAATGGAACTGGAAATGCTTTCTCCAAGTACCGAAATAGCTCCAGCTCAGGCTAACACTGCCCTGGAAAAGGAAATGCCTCCAATTTCTGCTGAAGTGGAAACTGCATTTGATGTCAATTCCAGAAGTCATTTTGATGCAGAACTCACGCCACAAGTTGAAAAACAAGCGTTGGAATACCAATTCATGCAGCAGGAACAGGAAAAAGAACAAACCTTAGCCGATGAAAAAATAGCTACCGAAACCCAACGCGTTAAAGACGGACAAACCACCGCGCAAGCTGGAGCCAAACTGCAAGTAACCACACAAAGAGCCCAGTGGAAAAAGGAGAATGAAGCAGTTAAAAAGGAGTACTCCGGAAAATCTGAAAAGGAGAAAAAACGAATTGATGGCGAAATAGACACCAAAGTAGCCGAAACAGATACCAAAGTAACCAAAGAATACGACAGAGCACAAACTAAGGCAGACAAAAAAGTATCCGAAACCAATTCCGAAGCAGCGCGACGAAAAAAAGAAGCAAAAGCTAAATCTGAGAAGAAAAGCTGGTGGGATCGTGCTGTAGATGCCATTTCAGATTTCTTTGATGCGCTTAAAAAAGGGTTAAATAAACTCTTTGACGGGCTAAAAAGCTTAGTAAAAGGAATTATTGAAGCTGCTAAAAAACTGGTAAACAAACTTATAGATTTAGCCAGAGATTTTGTAGTAGGGCTTATAAAAGCTTTTGGAAAAATTCTCAAAGGACTTGTAAATATTGCCTTGGCAGCCTTTCCCAAACTTAGGGATAAGTTTAATGCAGCAATAGACAAAGCCGTGAATACTGCCGTAAAAGTAGTAAACACTTTGGCTGAAGGTCTTAAAAAGGCTGTAAACATGTTGTTGGACGCCCTTGGAAAGGTTTTAGACTTTATTCTGTCGGCATATCAAGCAATTTTTAATGCGATATTAGATGTTTTAAAATTCTTAGCTGTTGGGTTAATAAAAGTATTGGAGTTTCTATGGAACCTTGTTTTGGGTGCTAGCATTGCTCCGTTCAAATTTTTTAGTGAGTTAGCCAAAGAAGCTATTGGTGGAGATCCATCAGAACCATTAAAGGATGTAGAAGTGCCGTTAGGCCAAGAAAAACCTTGGGCAGCTGCCATGGGGCTCGAAGAAGGAGCTAAAACTGCTACAACTTCCGAAGGAACAAATACCATAGAACCCAAAGTACTTAAACTGCTCACCAAATCTGAATTAGCAGATAGTGATGTTTTGGTAGAACCAAATCCTGCCGTGCGTTTAGAACCCGGTCTGGTATCACAAATACCGAAACTTAAAGATGGTGAGACCTACGATTTAGGCGGCGCAGGTAGTGAGGCTATAACAACAAAGCAATTTCAGGCTTCTGCGGCAGATGCAGCTGGTTATTCGCTAAGCAGAAGTTCAGAAGAAAATATTCAAAACACTCCTAGTAGTCCAGTTAATGAGGAAATTATAGAAACACCAGATCCAAACTGGCGTGGTTGGACCGACGAACAGAAATTAGCCTACCACAACAACAAAATGCTCACTGCTTCGGCCGAAGCTGGTAATACACCACCTACACCCGAAAAAACTAAGGCAGAAACTACTGTAGATAATTCGCCAGAAGCACTCATAACTAAAACAGGCAGGCTGGATGTTGCTACCCGTCTTGCATTTATGGGACAGCAAATGATTACGGGCTTACAAGTATTTTGGAAACAAAACAAAGGTTGGATTATCGCTGCCCTCGTCGCGGCATTGTTAGCGGCTGGCCTCATTGCATTTTTTACTGGTGGCGCTGGATTACTGGCTGCAGTAGATATAATTGCCAAAGCGCTTATTCTCATCTTTGGAGCTATTGCTGTTTACAAAGCAATGGGGAAAATATGGGAATATGTTAAAAAGGCGTGGGCAGGTGATGCTGAAGGCGCTGGAGAAGCTTTAGCACGCGCCTTAGCCATTATTGTTGTGGAGTTTTTACTCGATAAGATTTTATTAGGAATGGCCAAAGTATTTAAAAGAATTTTGAAAGCTGCCAAAGCCACTAAAGTAGGAAAGTTTATTGCTAAGGGAGCCAATGTGGTTCGTAAGGGTGCTAAGAAAGGTGGCAAGTTGATAAAGAAGGGAATCGCAAAAATTAAAAATAGTAAGTTAGTTGTGAGACTAGGCGGTGGTGTTGGAAAAAGCGTGAAGAAATTAGGCAAGTTACGCCAGAAAATTCTCGATAAGTTTAAGCTGAAACGGATCTGGTTTGTCCGAAAAGGCTATAGAATTCAGTTGTGGGGCGAATTTAATGCAAAGATTATGTTATCTGAGGTTGATGATAAAGGCAACAGAACCGTTTCAGTAAAAAATGTAGATTCAACTAGTTTAAAAAACAGAATTGGCGGGAAAAATCGAAAAATAGTAGGGAAGAAGAAAGCTAAAAACGAAATTGTAATTGCAGATGATGCCAACAAATTTTCGAGAAAGGTTGACGATCTTGACAACGCTGGGAATCAGGCAGAGCTACAGAAAATATTTGACGACTTACAAGCAAAGAAGTTAAAACAACGAAGACGAAAAATTAGTGGTGGAGAAAGTACGCAGCAACTTAGAAAAGGAATCCCTGGTCCAAAGTTTAAAGGTTTCGAAGCGCATCACGTTGTACCAAGAGAATTGTTGAAAGACTTTGACGATTTCTTCAAAAAAATAAAATTTAACATTGAAGACGGGGCCATTAACGGGGTAATGTTACCCCCAAGTAATGTGACCGCTAGCACCTTAAAAAATGCAGGGTCAAAGTCATTTTATGCAAAAGGTGCTTTTCATCACGGAAGCCATCCAAAATATACCGAACTTATGAGAGGGAAGATAACACAAATTCATATAAATTGGGAACTTGGACTTATTACAGAAGCCAGAGCATTACAAGATATTGTAAAGTTAACTCAGCAAGCAAAGACAGCCATTAGAAGTTCGGCTAAGAAAGCAGTAAACGAAGTCACATTTTAAAATTACAATTGTGAAAATATATAGATTAAAATTAGAAATCCAACCTTCAGACTTTCACTTTACAAGAAGTGCGTTGGACAGCAAGGACAGAATTGCCTTTATCTACGGAAAGAAGATTACTTCCGTAAACGAAGCCAATATTAAAGGAGAAAATACTCGGGAAAAAAAATCAGATCTAATAGGCACAGGGGATTCTGTATATTTTGTAAGTGAAAAATTAAAGAATATTCTTACTTCTCATATTTCTGAAGAAGACGTTTATTTTTTACCACAAGTTATTTATGGAGACGACTATTATCTATTAAACATTACTGGGCTTAAAGAATGTATGGATTTAGAAAATTCTACCTATTCAACCTTTGAAAATGGAATGCCAGACGAAATTACCAAACTTGTGCTTGAAGAAGACAAGATTGAGGCATATGCGATTTTCAGAATAAAAGAAAAGCCACTTCATATTTTTGTAACAGAAAAACTAAAAAAAAGCTTAGAAGAACATAATTGCACAGGGATTTTATTTATGGACTCCATGGATTTAACCTTTGGATAAACACTTAAAATCAGCGTAAAACCCCATCAGAAACAGGAAAAATCCTATGGATTAAACTCCCATCTATTAGTATCTTAGTAAATTACTAACCTATTCACCTTATGGCTGAAATTGAAAAGCTACCCTTTTTTGAGCGTATTATTAATAATGTGAATCATTTTTTCAGGTCGTTTAAAAACTTTTTTAGGTCCTCCTTTCTAAGTTTGGTTATCATCACATTTATTTTACTATTGCTAACACAAATGAGTCAGGCATTTACCATGATGGTCGACCTCATTGAAAATAGTAAGCTATCGCTTTTTCTCTCCATTTTCTTTATAAATGGATTGGCACTAGTGCTTTCACATTATCCTATCTACACCTATTATGCTGCAGATTTAAACAATAGTGGAGATTATACCGTATGGCACAAAAAGACACCTCTGAAGTTTTGGCCTTTAAAGCGTTTTATTATTTATGTATTTACCACAAAACCAAATACGGGATATACGCCAGATAACTGGGCCAACTACCTGCGCTATTTTATTGGTATTTTAATCCACGCAGTATGGATTCATTTTATCATTAGTAGTTTTATGCCTAACATAATCTACGAAAACTTCCCTATAACTACGGTAAAAGTAATTACGTATCTTCTGTTATTGGTGCCATTTATAATGTACATAGTTTTAAAACGGCGTTTTACTAAGCTTCAAAACAAGCTTACCAAAAAAGGTTATCCTTTAAAAGACTTCAAACGAAAGCAACGTAAGATCGCCTATAAAAAACTACTTCGAAAATTAGGGGTTTGTTATATTTTAACAGCATTTATTTGCTTAGTCTTGTTGGTATTGGTGCTGTCACCTATCGGAAATTTTAGCCCTGGGGGGTTTGTTCTGTTGTTGTTAACCAACTATGTACTCATGTTTAATTACGTGTTTTTCAGGTCTCTAAGAACCAAAATAACTGAAGTATATGAAGCCCTAAGTGGAAAGAAAAGTTTGGCGCCATTTAAAAAAATAATTAGCTGGTTAAAGCCACTTGAAGTTTCAGAAAATTATTTATTGCTGTATAATTTTAATTTTCTGGTTGCTATTGTATTAATTGTATGGTCTACTTTTGCCAGTATTCTTGAAGGAGGTTTACTCAATGGAATTCCTATTTTATTAGCTTTTTTCTATTTCTACTATTTTATTATTGCGAGTTTAGGGAAGTATTTCTTCGTGTCAAAAAAGCTTAATCTCTTTAAAACTAAAAGATATAGAGCGTTATTTATTAGTGGCTCGCTGCTTGCATTTCTCTTTTTTATTTCAAACTGTGCTCCAGTTGAAGTAACCACACACGAACTAGATTTGGTTGAAAACACAAAATCTGAAATTCCTGAAGCAGTTTTTATAGATACATTACAGCAAAAACAAGATAACACCCTCTTTTTCATTGCCTCCCACGGGGGTGGGTTAAAAGCTAATGTTTGGACACTAAATGTACTCAATACACTACAGGAAGAAACTAAAGGAAAGCTCTTAAACCAGACAATAGCTTTTTCTGGAGCATCGGGAGGATCTCTTGGACTGGCTCTTTATACAGGGTTGTACAAAGAACACGGCACCGATTTTACCACGATAAAAACAAAGATTGATGATCTTGCAGACGAAAATTACACCACCCTAGACCTTACCTTAACTTTTGGTATGGATACGTATCGCAAGCTTTGGCCGCTTAGTAACCGCATTGGACTTCGCGACAGACCCTATTACGCAATGAGAAAGTACCAAAACAAAATTGAAGCTACTACTAGTGAGGAGCTGTCGTTAGTATCGTTTCGAGATTATTGGAAAAACACATTTAACCGTGATGGGTACTTTCCTTCGCTTATTATGAATACCGCCGGAACTAGTGGTAATCGTGGGATTTTATGGTCGGTTAAACAAAATAATTTTAATGCTATTTTTCCTAATGCAACAAACCTTGCAGATTTATCGGGAAATAAAACCATCCCATTTTATCAAGCGGTCTCTACTACCAATAGATTTCCTGTGTTTAGTCCTGCAGCAAAAATAAAGGGTTATGGACATTATATAGACTCCGGAGCTATAGACAATAGTGGCTTGTTAGGTTGCTTGGATCTTCACAATTACCTTATCAGAGACGAAAAAGTATTGGGCGATAAACAAATTGCATACATAGAAATAATTAACAGCAAATCGCTGTATGTAGTCCATGTAGTAAATGAATTTAAGGCTGAACAAAATATTGAATTTATAAACGCAAATGAAAAAGAAACCGACAATTTGGTAGCAGACCTTAAAACAGGTCTTAATCTGGACAAAATACCCAACTATTTGAGCCACTATCTTAAAAACTGGGAAGTGACTAGTGAGGGCAAGATTAAATATTTCAAAATTATGATGCCGCATAAGGTCACAGTGGACGATGTAGAAAGCTATTTTAATGGTTCAATTATAGATCAATCTATTGTTAAAAATCTTGAAATTTTTCTAGCCGAAAAAAACAATAAGATTTTAGACATTACTGAAAAGCCAAACAAAACATTTTTCGAGCCCTGGAATTTTTACGAGCCAACGCTATCACGCCATTTAAGCAAAAGTAGCCTAAATTATATGGAAGCTATTTTGAAACATCCCTACCTCGAAACACAATTTGAAGAGATTAAAGAAATTATCAATACAAAAAAAATAACCAATGAAAACCTTACGCTACAAATCGAATAACGCCGAAGTATTTATCTTGGAAGAACTCTTGGTACAACTAGGATACACAGTATACATTAGCAATTATTTTGGTAAAGATACCCACAACGCTGTGCTAGATTTTCAACAAAAAAACAACTTAGTAATAGACGGAATTGTTGGCTTAAAAACATGGTCTAAATTGCTAGCTGCCAAAGAAGGAATAACCAAGTTTAACAGTAAGTTTTTGTCTGAAGACGATTTAAAAGCATTTGCCGAAAAATACAATATCTCCCTCGCTGCAGTAAAAGCAGTGAATGAAGTAGAAAGTAGCGGAAAAGGTTTCCTCCTGGACGGGCGTCCCAGAATTTTATTTGAAGGACATATTTTCTGGAGACAATTAAAAAATAAAGGATTGAAACCCGAAGATTTTTTAGAAGAACGTACTAAGAATGTGCTCTACAAATCGTGGACAAAAAAATTCTACGAAGGTGGCGAACAAGAATTTGACAGGTTAGAAAAAGCAGCTGGCATGAGCGATATAGATGCAGTTCACGATGCTGCGTATGCATCGGCTAGTTATGGAGCGTTTCAGATTATGGGATATCATTATGACCGTTTAGGGTATGCAAGTGTAGATAGTTTTGTGGCAGATATGTATACGCATGAGCGCTCACATCTAGATGCTTTTGGAATGTTTTGTAAAGTAAATGGATTGCTAATTCATCTTCAAAATAAGAACTGGACATCGTTTGCAAGAGGCTATAACGGCCCTGGCTTTGCTACAAATAAATACGATGTAAAACTGAAAAAAGCATTTGACAAATACAACAGCTAATCTATGCAATATAACAAACTTACAACTGCTTTCAATTCGCTACAAGAAATTTTACAATGGCGCATTACAAATCCAGAAGCACCTATAACCGATGTGGAATTTTCAGAAAAAGACGTACCCCTTCCCTACATAGAAAAACTAGAACTTCCACGCCAATTAACCAAGGAAGAACACCTTATCCTATTGCTTGCACTTGCACCGCATATACTACCCAATTTTTTAATTGAAACTGTAAGCGATTCTTTTCCTGCAGGGAGTGAGTTCCCAATCTTTGGTGGTATAAAAGGCAAGAATCACAGAGGGATTTTACCTACTGGAGAAACCGTCCTCTTTCTTTTTGGTGGAAATAATATTGAAAAACGGCTGCAAAGTCTTTCCTATTTTAGTGAAGAACATCTGTTTTCTCAATACCATATAATAACTTTGGCTAATACACCCGGTAAAGAACCAAAGAGTAGCGGTGTACTTACTCTGGCAGATGAAGTTTTCCAAATACTAACTACCGGAGCAGTAACACCTCCAAAAATGAGTGTGTCATTTCCCGCTAAAAAACTAGAAACCCAATTAACTTGGAACGATTTAATTTTAGAACAAAATACATTAGAAGATATTCAGGAACTTGAAAGTTGGCTGAAACACAAAGACACTATTCTAAAAGATTGGGGGTTAGCCAATAGAATTAAACCAGGATACCGAGTCCTGTTTTCGGGACCCCCAGGAACAGGAAAAACACTAACGGCTACATTGCTAGGTAAATATACCAACAGACCAGTGTACCGTGTAGATTTATCGACTATTGTTTCAAAATATATTGGAGAGACCGAAAAAAACTTAGCAAACCTTTTTGATACAGCAGCTAACAAGGACTGGATCTTATTTTTTGATGAAGCAGATGCCATTTTCGGAAAACGAACGCAAGTAAGAGATGCGCACGACAAATATGCCAACCAAGAAGTTTCTTACTTGTTGCAGCGCGTGGAAGATCATTCTGGGCTTGTTATTTTGGCCACTAACCTAAAGGGTAATATAGACGAAGCATTTACACGTAGGTTTCAATCCATTTGCCAATTTAAAAAACCTGGAGTCACAGAGCGTTTACAACTTTGGAAAACTAACCTTCCAAAAAAGCTACCGTTAGCCTCAACTGTCGATTTACATACAGTTGCCGAAAATTACGAGCTCACGGGGGCCAATATTGTTAATATTGTTCAGTATTGTTGCTTGCAGGTTTTAAAAGAAAAGAAAACTGAATTAGATTCCTCAATTATTTTAAGAGGTATTAAAAAAGAATTTAAGAAGGAGAACAAGTTACTTTAAAACCTACAGCTTCTCCACCTCGTTTTTGTGCAAGTAAATTAATACATTGTTCCGTAAGCTGAAAGATACGTGCGTACCCTCCCGTAACTTGCGCATCTCGCATTAAAACCAGTATTTTTCCCGATGGTGTTAATTGCACAGTACCCGGTTGTACTGGAGCCGTAAATATTTCTTCCGCTGAAAGGGTAAGTCCGCTCTCTAAAATATACGCCATCCTATTACTTTGAGAAGAAATTATAAATCGTTGTTCAAGGAGTCCTTGTTGCTCGAAAATGGTGAGCGAACTATACTCTGGGCCAGGATATACCTCTAAATAATTACTATCAAAATTTCGTTCTTTTACTGAAGGACGTTCATCTTTTGTGATGATAACATCTTCTTTTATAGGAAGCATAGCGCCTTTTTTAAGTGTTGCTTCTTTGGTAATATTTGCATAAAAACTTCGGCTGTTTAGCACCTTTGGGGTTTGTATACCTCCTGCAACGGCCAAATAACATATCATTCCTTTTTTTGCTCTGCCAAGGTGCAGTACATCATTTTTTTTAATTGAAATGGATCTATTTGTGTTTATTACTATATCATTCAGGGTAACTTCAAAAGGTACTCCGGCAATAGCGATAGCGGTGTTCTGATGAAATTTTAAGGTAGGTCCTACTAATACTATTTCTAAAACTGCTTCATCTTTCAAATTACCTAAAAGCGAATTTGCCAATAGCGCCGCTTCACTATCCATCGCACCACTCACGGGAACACCTGTTGCTCTATGACCAAATCTTCCCAAATCTTGTACCGTTGTATACAATCCTGGAGTTACAATTTCTATCATAGTATTTCGGTTTTTAACTGGTAGACTCCTGAAGCAATTTCTAAAGAGATTAATTCGAACTTAGCTTTTGAAATTGGCTGAAATTGTATATTATCGCCAGCTTTCAGCAAGGAAGGTGATGCTTTTTCAGTTGTAAAAAATTCTAATGGGGAGCGACCAATTAGCTGCCATCCACCAGGAGAATTACTAGGATACACACCCGTTTGTTTCCCTCCAATACCAACACTTCCCTGAGCGACACTAGTTCTGGGAGTTTCTTTTCGTGGCGTATATAGTTTTTCTGAAAGCCCCATTAAATAAGGAAAACCAGGTAGAAAACCAACAAATGAAACTGTATAAACAGTTTGGGAGTGGAGTTTTACAACTTCTTCTTCGGTGATTTTATGATAGTTTGCAACTTCGGCTAAATCCAATGCGAATTCGGCTTCGTAGCATACGGGGATGATGAGTGCCTTTGCTGCACTTTCCGTTATAACTTTGATTTTATTTTTTGATAATTCGTCCAATTTTTCTTCAACTACTGAAATGGGAAGATTTACTTTTAAATAAATTGCCAACTCGTTATACGTAAGTGTTGTTTCAAAAATTTGATCTTTAAAGTTATTCAATAAAAATTGTTCTGTTAGCCGAATCGCTTGCTGTACCTCTTCCGAAATAACTGGTTCCCATTGTAGCAAAATGGTTTTTGGAGAAAATTTAAAAACTCTTGGCAGCTTCATCTTTGTAATTCAAAATTGTTTGCTTTCATCTGTACATGAAGATATGTTAAAATTTTAACCGAATTAACATGGTCGCCGTGAATGCAAAAGGTATTAGCCACCAATGGGATTTCAACTCCTGAAGTAACGGTTACTTTTTGAAATTCTACTAACTGTTTTAATTGCTGCCAGGCATCTTCTTTGGTATGTATTACTGCATTCTCTTCACTTCTTGAAACTAAAGAGCCATCGCTAGTATACCGTCTATCGATAAATGCTTCAAATTGTAACGGAAGTAAATTTTCAGCTTTTCTATGCAACACCGAATTATATGGAACATACAAGACAGGTCGTATTGTAGTGGCTATAATTGCTTCCACGACAGCATCTGCCGTAGGTGCATCCTTGGCAGCATAATTATACAAAGCACCGTGTAGTTTTATATGGTGTACTGTAGCATCTTCGGTTTCGGCGACTGCGTAAAAAGCTACTAATTGGTTGTAAATGCTTTGTGTTAATTCATTTTTAGTTATTGTAAGAAGTTTTCTGCCAAAATTATCTTTATCTGGAAACGAAGGATGCGCGCCAATTTTCACATTGTATTTTTTAGCAAGTTTAATGGTTTCTCGCATAGAAATCTCATCTCCCACATGACCGCCACAAGCTATATTACATGAAGATATCAAAGGAATAATGTGAGCATCATTCCCAGTCCCTTCACCTATATCTGCGTTTATGTCTATGTGTCGTATCATTAGTCTAAAAATACTTTATATAAGCTTCTGGCTCCTAACACAATGGTTGCCAACACTATAACAAGGCCTAAGAAAGTTTGAAGCGTAGTATTTTTATAAGTTCCTAATACCGACTTTTTATTTACTACCCACAACAAAAATCCAGCGATTATAGGAAGTAGCAGTCCGTTAGCTACCTGAGCAAATTGGATAATTTCAATAGACTTAAAACCAATGGAAGAAAACACGACGCCTAAGATTAAAATAACCATCCAAACCGCACGAAAGTTGGCCGATTTCAAATCTTTTTTCCATCCAAAACAATCGCGCGCTACATATCCAGCTGCCAAAGGTGCAGTAATAGCAGAGGTTATTCCCGCTGCAAACAACCCAAGGCTTAACACATATTTTGAAACCGAACCGTACAATGGCTCCAGACCTTTGGCAAGATCTGCCGCGGTGTTAACCTCACCTTGTTGTATGCCCGCTGCACAAATTATAATCGCCATAGAAACCAGTCCTCCCAATATAATCGAGACATACAGGTCTTTACGAGCTGCATTCAAGTGTTGGGCGCTGTTCCATTTTTCTTGTACCAGAGAGGCATGCAAAAACAAATTATAAGGCACTACAGTTGTTCCTACCAGTGCAATAACCATTAATATACTTTCTGAAGGCAAGGTGGGTGTGAAAATTCCTTTAAAAACTGAAATCCAATTGGGGTTTGTAATAATTGCAGCCACCAAAAAAGAGACACTCATTATAATCACTAAAGCGACTAAACTTCGTTCAATCACTTTATAATTTCCAATAAAGAGCAATACAAAGGCTATGATTCCAATAAGTAAACTTAAATAGTTAAGCTGAAAATTTCCAATAACGATAGATGCATCTTCAATATTAGTTTGCAATCCCAGAACGCCACCGCTAATATTTCCGGCTTCGTAAGCAGCATTTCCTATGAGTATGGCCGATACTATAAGAATAACAGCAGCTAGTTTTAACCACGGAATTTTTATTTGTTCTTTTACCGTAGCCGCTAGTCCTTTTCCCGAAACCAAACCCAAACGTGCTGCCATTTCTTGTAACACAATGGTTGCCAAAATAGACAAAGCCATGGCCCATAACAATTCAAAACCAAATTTAACACCTGCCAGCGTACACACTGTAACCGTTCCAGGACCAATAAAAGCAGCCGCTACAAGTGTTCCCGGGCCAATATTTCTTAAGGGGTTTTTCATCAATTTTTCTCTAACTGCACCAACGCATAAATAGCAAAACTACCTAACCAATGTCCGCCTTCGTAACTATCTCCTACCAAATTAGGGTATGAATAGGCAATGTGCTCGTTGGCTATATTTTCTAAATGCTTAAATTCTGGATATTTACTGGCAAGACCATAAAGCACCCATGCCCTACTAAAGTTCAGACCATCCAGATGCACCAATTTGCCATCGGTTCTATCACTTACTTTTCCTGGCTCTAACATAAAATCGTTGTTCGCCATTTGGGGCATAAAATCTTTTAACCAGCTTTTAAATTCAGTTTCGGGGAGTATTCTTCGCATAATATCTATTTCTTCTAAGCAGGGCGATAAAAAATCATAACCGCTAGGCTCCCAGTGTAGCGGGCAATTGGTGTCCGTTGTATAAAATTCTCTGGCTCGGTTTTCAATGGCTGTTTTAAGTGCTATGTGCTCTAAAGTTTGAGCGTAATCGTATGCAAATGTGAGTCCGAAGGCGGTGTTGGTGTGCTCTCCCACTCTAATGGGATAGACTAGTTTGGGGAGGAATTCTATATATCTTTCGGTGATTAGATTGGTTAAAGGTTGTAAGTTGGTTTCCAATTGTTTTGCCATTGGGTCGTCCCACGTATGCAAGGCTTCGGCTAGTTTTAAGAGCCAAGCCCAGCCGTAGGTACGTTCGTAGGAGGTGTTTAGTTTTTGCTGAAAGTAGACAACTTCTTGTTCAATATTTTCTTTCGTAAGATTTTGCTGTAATATGGTACGTACTTCGTCTGCTTTATCCAGTTGAGGGAATTCTTTCAGCAAGGTGACCATAGACCAGTAGCCGTGTACAGCACTATGCCAATCGAAACAGCCATAAAATGCTGGGTGTAAGTCTCGTGGTGGTTTTAAATCTGTATCGCCACCAATGGTTTGACCTAACTTGTTTGGATATTCTGTAGTAACACAGTGTAACGGTAGCTCAATGAGTTTGTTGGCTTCGTTTATTGTAAAAACTGGTGCTGGAAATTGTTGTACTGCTGAGGTAGTTTCAGCGATTACTTCCTGATTCTCTTTTTTTTCTTTTTTTTCGGTGCAATTACTAAACGTGATTATAATAACAAAAAGGAATAAATATTTTTTCAAAATGATGTGTGGTATTAATTTATTTCAGTTTTAAAGATATTGAATTTTATGGAACAGTAGGTTGAGCTGTTTGTGAGATCTCTCAGTCGTGCCTCCTTCGAGATGATAACATAGTCATTTCGACGATAAGAGAAATCACACAAGCTAACTCTATCAACAAAATTAAATAATGCAAAATTCACTCGAATGTGATCTCTCAATCGTGCCTCCTTCGACATGACTGGAGCGTCACCTCGACTCTGGAGAGGTCACACAAGTAGCACAGCCCAAAGTTACATGGAACTAATCTTGAAAATAAATCACCTGATTATTTAACGATTCCCACCTCGGATTAAACTCTGAAATGAGTTTATTCTTCTTTTCTCTTCGCCATTTCTTAAGTTCTTTTTCCCGAACAATTGCAGCCGAAGCATCATCAAAACCTTCATAATACACCAAATAATAACAATTATATTTTCCCGCAAAAGACTTCTTTAAATTTTGACTATCAAAATAATGCTGAGAAATTCTACGCTGAATATTATTTGTGACACCAATATAGATAGTAGTCCTATATTCATTTGCTACAATATAAACGAAGTGAGAATAAAGCATACTTAAAGATACTCATTTTCATAAAACAGTCACCTCGACACAGGAGAGGTAACATTTGAGTGAGCAAGATTTTTATCAATTGGGATTAGCTGCTTGTGTGATGTCTCACTGCGTTTCGACATGACTGGAGCGTCACCTCGACGCAGGAGAGGTCACACCACTAACTCAGCCAAAACTTAAATGAAAACAACCTACTCGAATGTGATCTCTCACTGCGTTTCGTGATGACTTTATCGATAATATCGCGCTATAAAAAAGGGACACCAAATTGGTATCCCTTTTAAAATTCTCAGTTTTATTACTATGCAGGTTTAGCTGCTTGTGTGATCTCTCAGTCGTGCCTCCATCGAGATGACAGCATCGTCATTTCGACGATAGGAGAAATCACACAAGTAACACAGCCAAAAGTTACATGGAACCAACCTACTCGAATGTGATCTCTCACTGCGTTTCGTAATGACTTTATCGATAATATCGCGCTATAAAAAAGGGACACCTATTAGGCATCCCTTTTACACTTTTAAGTTTTAATTTTAAGCAGGATTAGTTGCTTGTGTGATCTCTCACTGTGTTTCGAGATGACTGGTTATTTGAAACTATTATTGTTTCAACACCCTAAACACCTTAGTACCTGCTGCTGTTTTTACATTCGCAAAATAAATACCTGCTGCCAGTCCTGCAATACTGAGTTCTATTTCGGTTTGCTGAATATTTTCAACTTGTTGCAATTGCTGCCCAGAAATGGTATAAATTGAAATTGTTTCAATCAGTTCTGAAGCAAAAATCTTAAAAACACCTGTAGTTGGGTTTGGAAACAGTCCAATTTTTAATGTGTTGAAATCTGGTGTATCTAAAACATCCACAAATCGGGTTTGAACCGTATTGGTAAACTTTGGAGAGCCATCTAAAAACACAATAGCCGAACTTGCGACTACATCGCCAACCGCAATCCCGCTTATAGGTCTTGCACGGTACATTACATATCCTGCTCCCCCACCACCAGATTGGGCACCTTCAGGCTCTAATAAATTGATACCTTCCATATTGAAATACACTTCGTTGTTGTACATATCTACCGTAACAGGGTGGCTTGCATTAATTACCTGGAGCGTAGAAATATCCAGATTATCACTCAATAGTGTGTGCACAATAACATCTTCTATGGTAGCTCCTGTGTTGTTTTGAAAATTAACAACATAATTAAGGTAATTTCCTGCGTCCTCAATAAGTTCTTCGGCTCCTTGAGGCACATCCATACCCTCGGCAGAACGTTCTGCTTCTACAAAATCTACCATGGTAAACTCATTATCCTCTGGGGTTGCATCGCCTGCAATGGGTTCTATACTTGCTGAAAACTCCAATGGGGTTCCTACTACCAATGCACCTTCCATAGTGAAAAGAACATCCAAAGCTCCTGTGGTAAAAACTGGAAGCGTACCTACATTCCACGTAAGGCTGTTACTGGTCTGGGAAGTTGGAGCTGGCTCAGCACTGTCGAACGTCATTTTATCTTCATCAAACGTTAAGGTTACCGTACCCGCTAACTCTGTCGTTCCTGCATTTTGATACACAATACTGTATGAACCCGTACCACCTGGAATGGGATTGTATTGCGGATTGATAGACACATTTAAATCGTTTGCAGTGGTGGTCGCCTGTACGCAAAAATCCTGTAGCTCCGTTTGGTTAAAGCCTACAAAGGTATCGCTTACACTGGCAGGGGTCGACTCAAAATAGGTAGGCAACCCAACCATACTCGTGGTATAGGTGTTTTCTGAAAGGTTGATATTGTAATTCCCACCATTATTACTGCCATTGGCAAAAGTGTTGGTACCGTCGCTACTGCTTACGATAAAGCCGTCCAAAGGTAGGTTGCCAGAGTTACAACCGTTGCCTGCCTCGTCGTAACTTACTATGCCTTGTATTTGGTTTAAATCGATAGAGGTTAGGGAGCAATCTTCGGTGAAGGTGATGTAGGGGGAGACAAAAGTGAAATTTGTGGCTGCAAAATTCGCATCATCTACACAGACGAAGTTTAGGTTTGGATTGTAGCGGAGTGATAAACCACTAGAATATCCATTATAGCAAGGATTACCTGAAACTAAAAGTTCGGTGTTACCATTCTTCAAGTTTAACACAGACAAATTAGAATTATACCAGAGTCTTAACTTACACAAGTTTTCAAAATTACTTAAATCTAAACTTTCTAAGTTAGTGTAGAATAGCTCCAAGTAAGCAATATTATTATCATTAGGGTAACTAATTTGAGATAGACTCCCACCAGAATACTCTAAAAACCCTAGTTGATTTAAGTTTTGTAAGTTTAAATTAGGCACCTTCAAAGAATTTAATCTTAAATCCTCCAGTAGTGTGTTATTGGATACATCCAGAGAATTAATTGGAGTATTAGAAATAGCAACATTTTTTAATAAAATATTCTGTGATAAGTCTAGAGTTGTTGTCAGTATATTGTCGATTTCTATAATTTCCAGGACGCTATTAGACATAGTACCTAATGTAGAAACGTTACTATTCTTAATGATTAATTCTTTTAACACCGTGTTCACAGATATATCTAAAGTGGTATAGAGGACATTATTTAACTCCAAGAATTCAAGATTAATATTAGCACTTAGATTAAGGTTTTCATCATTATTACTTCCAATGTAAAGGCTTTCCAGATTTGTTTGACCTGTAAGATTTAAATTTGAAAATAAATTTTCTCCATAGAAATTACCTCCAACACCTAAGTGTACTAAATTTATATTTGAAATATCCAGCATAGTAATGTCAGTCTTTTCAACATTCAAAATATCTAAATTAGAATTTGAACTTATATCTAAGCTTGTAATTGGATTTCCATTAATAGACAAACTTCTTAGAAGAAAGTTATTTGTAACATCGATAGTTTCAATTTGATTAAAATTAACTTCGATAACTTCAAGGTTTTGATAGTCTGATAAAAAACTAACATCGGTCAGTTGATTTCCAAAAAGCGATAATTCTTTTAAATTATTCGAAGCTGGAGGCATTGTAATATTTTCCAAAGTTCCTACGGTTACAAATATTATCTCTAGTTCAGTATTTGCGCTCAAATCGATGTCGGTGAAGCTATATTGTTGCCAATAAAGTTCTTTTAAATTTACAAACGCTTCTATTCCAGTTGGGTCAGAAATCCCTGAATTATTTATAAAAATAGTATCAGTAGATTCAGCTTCACTTACTTGTATCTCACCATCACCATTATCATCAATTACTTCTGGATTAGTTTGATTAATCAAAGCTTCCTTAAATATAGGATCTGGAATATTTACAATTTGAGAAAAAGAAGCGGCAGACACGAGCAGTGCCAATAGGAGTAGTATATGTTTCATAAGTAAATGTTATACGTTTCTGGGGAGTGAAGCGCTAAAGAAAAAAAAAAAAAAAACAGAACAGCAAAGGTATTTTTAGCAAAGTTTCGAAGTTAAAAGATAAATTTTGTATTTCAAAATTATATATTGAAATACAAAATTTAATGTATCTTTGTTGCTGAAATGAAAAGCACACCTGATCGATGCGCATTGTAACCTTTGCCAGAATTTTGGATTTTACAAAAAAACATCCCAACGCAGAGACTGCCTTGCGAGATTGGTATTTTAAAACAAAAAAAAGCGAATGGGAGAATGTAACCGACATGAAGAACACTTTTAATTCCGCAGATTATGTTGGCAATAGCAGGTTTGTATTCAACATAAAAGGAAATACGTATAGATTGGTTGCCATTGTTATTTTCGCTTCAAAAAAAGTATACATCCGTTTTATTGGCACACACACCTCTTATGACGGTATAGATAGTAAAAACATATAATATGAGAGCTTTAACTTCAAAAACTGAATATACCGCCGTTTGCAAACGCATTGAAGTTTTGTTGCAACTGGTAACCAACGAAACACCAGCCACAGACGTAAATTTTATAGAATTGGACGTACTCTCCGACCTTGTGGTAAACTATGAGGAAGCTACCTTTCCCATTGAAACACCCACCTTAATCGATACTATTAAATTACGAATGTTCGAATTAGGGTTAAACCAAAAAAAACTTTCTGAATTATTAAACATAAGCACCTCCCGTGTAAGTGAATACCTTACGGGTAAGAGCGAACCTACCTTACCCATTGCAAGGGAAATAAGTAAAAAACTAAATATTGATCCTGAGATTGTTTTGGGGGTGTAAACGAAACCTGTTGCAAAGCCATGAGATATTCTAATCAAAAAAAACAAATCCCAAAAAAAGGGACACCAAATTGGTATCCCTTTTAAAATTCTCAGTTTTATTACTATGCAGGTTTAGCTGCTTGTGTGATGTCTCACTGCGTTTCGACACGACTAATCATTCTAAATGACTATTGCTTCACATCTTCTAACTTCACTTCCTCAGCATTTTTGTCTAATAACTTTACTTCATCAAAGCCCATTTTCTTAAACTGACTAAATTGTGTTGCTGCATCTCCTACTACCAGATACGCCATCTTAGACTCATCCAGGTACTTATTGGCCAACTCTTTGTGTTGTTCTAACGTCATATTCTTCACGATAGTTTCTTCGTTTTCTATGTAGTTGGGATCCAAGTCGTAGCTACTCATTTCCTGTAACATTCCCAATAAGGAGAATTGTGTTTCGAAACGGCGTGCGTTCGACTTAATCAAAGCATTTTTAGTGAATTCTAAATCTTCTTCGGCAATACCTTCTTTGTATTTTGTGATTTGATCTTTAAAAATTTGCACAGACTCTCCTGTAGTGTTTGTTCGCACACTTGAAGATGCTGTAAACGTTCCCGGAATTTTACTTCCGCTAAAGCCCGTACGTGCTCCGTAAGTGTATCCTTTTTCTTCACGTAACACTAAATTTACATTTCCGCTAAAAGAGCCTCCTAACTTGTAGTTCATCACTTCAGCTGGATAAAAATCCTTATCGGTTCTTGGTAAGGCGATATACCCAATGTTAATCACAGATTGCTTTGCATTAGGGATATCTACAAAATACAAACTAGCCTTATCACGGTTTACTGCAATAGGGAATTCTGGAATCGATACCTCTTTCGCTGCCCATCCTTCTTCTAAATCTTTTAAAGCTGAAACTGTTTTACTTTTATCAATCTTTCCAACAATATGAAAACGACTTATAGATGGTGAGAAATTCTTATTGTAAAATTCTTTTAAGTCTTCTATGGTAATTGCATTCACAGATGCTTCTGTACCACTTGTAGGGTAACTAAAAATATGATCGTCTCCATACAATACTTTGTTGTACACATTTCTTGCCACTACATTAGGATTGGCCTCACTACGTTTTATACCGTTAATGGTTGCCGTTTTAATACGTGCAAATTCTTCTTCGTCCCAACGTGGTTGCAGTAAAATTTCTTCTACTAAATCCATGGTTGCTTCAAAGTTTCTTGTTAATGTATTTCCTCGAATTACAATAGATTCATTTGAAGTGTACATATTAATGTTGGCTCCTAATAATTCAATGGCTTCCTCCAACTGTTCTGGTGTTTTATTAGCAGTTCCTTCCATCATGATGTCTGTCATTAAGTTTGCCACACCATTTTTATTAATATCGTCTAACAAATGGCCTCCTTCAATGACAAGGCTAAAATTAACTGTTGGAATTTCATCTTGTGTAATTCCGTATACTTTCATTCCGTTAGAAAGTTCGGCATTCCAGCTACTTGGGATATTTAAACCTGGGCTTTCACCAGCTTCAGGCTCTATACTTCTATCAAAATTTGAAGGTGTTTTTGCAATTTCAGTTTCAGCATCTTCCACAGTTTTAGTAACATTTTCCTTAATTTCTTCTTCAACAACTTCGGCTTTCACCGAATTTTCAGCAATCAAATCTAGTTTCCCTTTTGGCACAAAACTAGTAAGTACAAAAGGTTTTCCTTTAATGTACTTGTTGTAAGCAGCCATAACATCTTCCTTGGTTACCTTTTTAATGTTTTCGATATCCTTTTCGATGAATGAAGGATCTCCTGTGAAGGTGTTGTAACTCGCTAACTGAAAAGACTTGCTCAACACACTGCTTATCCCGTTATAAAACCCAGTCTCTAAACCAGCTTTAATACGCTCCACATCTTTTTCTGATACTCCTTCTGTTTCAAAAAGTTGCATCGCTTCGGCAATTCCTGCTTCTACTTCATCTAAGTCTACACCGTCGTTCGCAGTAATAATAATGTGAAATTCGCCAGCCAGTTCTTGCGAATTGTTATAGGCCCTCGTTCTAGATGTTAACTCTTTATCTTTTACCAGTACTTTATACAACGGGGCTTTTTTACCTTGTGATAAAATTTCAGCTAAAAAGTCCAGCGCATAGGCGTCTTCGGTATACTGATTAATAGTAGGCCACACCATATTTAATTGTGGTGCTGTTGCAAAGTTATCTTCGTGGTATAAACGCTTGGTTTCTGAAATTGTCACAGGACGTGGCTCTAATTTAGCTACCTCTTGACGCTTCTTAATTTCACCAAAATACTTCTCAATTAATTTCTTAGCATCTTCCGTTTCAAAATCTCCAGCCAATACTAAGGTTGCATTATTAGGCCCGTAAAAACGATCGTAAAACTCACGTACATCGTCTACCGTAGCACTCTGTAAATCTACCAACTCACCAATTACTTGCCAGTTGTATGGGTGGTCTGCTGGATAAATATTCTTATCCAACACCCAATTGGTATGTCCGTAAGGGTTATTGTCTACACGTTGACGCTTTTCGTTTTGCACCACTTCTTGCTGATTGGCAAACGCTGAAGCTGTTACCGTATTGATAAAGAAACCCATACGATCACTCTCTAACCATAATATTTTCTCTAAAGCATTTGAAGGAACGATTTCGTAATACACTGTTCCATCTTTCCAGGTACCTCCGTTTAAAGTTCCACCGGCATCCTGTATTTTTTTGAAGAATTGATCCTGTGGTACATTCTCCGATTCTTGAAATAACATATGTTCAAACAAGTGCGCAAACCCTGTACGACCTGCTTTTTCTCGGTTAGATCCTACGCCATATTGAATGGCAACTGAAACAATTGGGTCACTCTTATCCTGATGAAGAATAATATCGAGACCATTTTCAAGTTCGTATTTTTCGTACGCTATTGAAAAATCGGCATCTTCGGTTGAAGCTGTTTCTTCTGCTTTTTTATCACAGGAAACAAATAATAAGCTTGTGGCAAACAGTACTGCTAACAAGCTGGTGTAAAGGTTTTTAAAAATCATTTTTTGATAGTATTTAATTGAAAATCAAAGATACAATCAAGGGTAAGGGTTACTGTTAAAGTGGTGTTAAATACATTCTTGGCAATAGTTACTAGATTTCAATCTAGAACCACAATTTCTTTTTTAACTGAAACAGGAGTGCCAAACTGTGTAAATCCCTCAATTGAAATCACATACTCCCCTAGTACATCCGACGTATAAAAAGAAAAAGGTGTGTTCGAAGTGGTTATAGCTACCGAAGGCTCCCAAACCAATTGATGCCGGTAATCTGGAATACGGTTATACGAGTTTAGCGTACCGCCATCATATTTTTGTTTGTAATATTTTTTCTTTGGTTGGGCTGTAAATAATGGAATCTCGTAATAGGGTAATGTATTTTTATTTTTTGCGAAGGAAGCATCAATGGTTTCTAACAATATTACACCTTGATAGTCTGTCTTACCAAATTGATAATTGCGTTGTACTAATGCAATTGTTTGAATATTCATTACATCAACAGCCAAAAAATCTGAATGGTTGTGTACGAAAACTCCATCGATAAAAAGCAGTGGCAAATGGCCTGTTTCTGCACTTAAATCACGTTGAAAAGCTTTTAAAACACGGTTACCCTCTTTATCTCTGGCTGGTGAAATAAGGGTTACGTATTCTGTTATGGTTTCCCGAAGCGTTGGAAATCTTGTATAATCGTCTAGATTATAGCGTATTTTCTCTTCAAAATGTATAAAAGATTTTGGAGGAATAGTAGCTTGTATAGTATCTGGCTTAACGCTGTAATAGGCATTTTCAATCTGATTGTAAACACTTCTGTTTTGAATGATCTCTTGTTGTGATGCATCCATAACAAAATTAGTAAACTTTAAACTGGTATAGGGCACGCCAGCTTCTGCTAGCAAAACAAACCTATAGTTTTCTGGTGCAGCATCCAAAACTTGTAAAATAGCTTTCTTAGCAGTTATTGCAGGGTCTAATATAAAATTGAAATTTCCTACTGCATCGGTTGTGGTAACTTTAAAAACAAAATCCTTTCCAGGAATTGACAATGAAATATCTTTATTTGCTTGTGATGTGTTTGTTTGAATATTTACAAGATTTCCCTGGACAGTAATTCCTTTAGTAGCTGTTTTTCTGAAATTATTCGTTGCTGTTTTATCAATAATTATTTTTTCTGAAAAACTAGTTGCCATCTTTGTATTAGGGGCTGCATTTACTTCTTTTTTAACTACTGAAATCGAATAATTACCAGCCCCTACTTCAGCACTATTATTTTTAAGGTTAAAAACTACCTGTTCTCGTGTATGAAACGTTGTTTTAGCTAGTTCAATTTCTAGAATTTGAAACGAATTGGTGTTTAGTCCTTGTGGTTCAATAATATTTTTACCTTTGTTAAGTAAGCCACCATCTTCAGTATTAGAAAGAATTTCAGATTGATCCGTCTGATACGGATTTATAATCGCTACATCGGTTTCAAAATAGTGCTTTTTTACACCATTAATCATATGTGGCGTATAGGCAAGTAATTTATAATTGCCCGAAACAATAGTATTCGGAATAAAGAAGTCACTGTATCCTTGTCCTTCAGCTAACCTAATTTTATGCCTAAAAACCACGTGCAAATCCTCGGCCACTAATTCTACAAAAACGATATCACTAATTTTAGAATAGGATTTCTTAGTAGTATTGGTTACATACGTTTTATAAAAAAGATACTCTCCAGTTAAGAATACCGTATTGTTAAGATGTACGTATAGGTGCTCCTGTTGAGGCGTAGTAATAGTAGTAGTTTGTGCCATAAGTGGGGTAGTCCCCAACCACATACAAAAACAAAAAATAACTTTAAATTTCATAGTTTTCTATTTTATTCAATCCAAAAATCCGGGGGAGTTGTACTTCCTAATGCTTCACAATCGCCACAAGCTGTTGGAACCATAATATACGGGCCACCACTTGGGAACTGTCCTGTATTCGCTCTTAAATATACTCTTGCTCTATTTCTAATAATTGGAATTAACGGACCACATTTATCACTTGGAAAATTATTAAATAAATTTGGTGCACTTTTTACACAAGGTACCGCATAGGGAGGCAAGGGTTCACCAGCATAAAAATCGTTATAATTAAAATAGATACGTTTGCTATCTGTAGCAGCAACTTCAAAAAATCCAATTACTTTTTCGGCAGGATTGGCTGTTGCCGTTATATTGCCAGCCACGAAACCACCTTGCACTTGCGAAAAAAGACTTCCCTCTTCTACAAAGCTGTTCATGGTGTTCCAAAAAGCATAGGCCTGTTCTGAGATTACATATTGCCTCACAAAAATGCTATAGCGATATGAAATTTTATAATCCTGATTAGATAAAAAGTTAACAAGATGTTTTTCAACCCTATCTTCAGTAAGTTCCAAAGTAGTTGTTAGGTTTATAACAGGTGACGTTTCTGTTCTATAACAAATTTTAATTTCTTCAGAACGAGGTTGTAGTCCAACAATACAGTCGGGAAAATTATCTGAAACTATATACGCATCTTCGTCTACCCAAAGTGGAGCTACAATTTTAAATGTTTCATCAAACTCATACCTATAATAATTTGATGTATTTGATGGGTCAAAACTATCTACATATAAGGCCACACCATCTTCACCTTTATCATTCACTTCTCTTAGAGCATATAAATTATCAAGCGTTGTTTTGGCTGTTAATTGATTGGTGCTTGAGGTGTAATTACTACCGTCTTTTGTAGTAATTTCAAGATGGTAGGGTACGTTTGGTTGTGCCGCAAAAGAATCTACCGAAACATAAGTTCCAGATACTTTTTCTTCAAATATGTATGCTGTGTTATTCCCTATAATTTTAACAGAGGCGCCAGTCACCTTGTTGGGTGGTTGATCTTCAAATTTGTGCACACGGTTTACATATATTTCATGATGTTTTACTTCGTCTGTAAGAGTTGCATCCACAACAAGCAAATATTCAAAGGTTTCATTTTCAAAATTAAATTCCTCTACGCAACTCCCTAAAAAAGCACCTAACAGTGCTAGTAGACATATGATTTTTATATGTTTCATCACTTTATAGTTTTGATTTTTTTTTAAAATTTCAAGTTATAGCTTACCGTGGGGATAGGCACCGAAAATATAGAAGATTGGTATGCCTTTACGTTTCCGTCTTCGGCTACAAAAAATACCGAGTACGGATTGTTTCTACCCAGCACATTATATACCGAAATATTCCAGAAGCTATGCGCCAGTTTATTTTTTTTATGGTTTCCTTCAACGTTAAAGCTAAGATCCAAACGATAATAATCTGGGATTCTAAATTCGTTACGGTCACTATAAACAACTAATTCTGCATTATTCACTACAAAATTCCCAATAGGGACTGTAACCGGACGACCCGTTTGGTACACAAAATTTCCTGAAAAACTAAAACGCCTTGTAATTTTGTAATTGGCAACCAAACTAAAGTCGTGAGGCTTATCGTAATTGGAAGGGAAATACTCGCCATTATTCACCCGTTCATCCAAAAACTCACTATCCAGTTTTAGCATCGATCTGGAATAGGCATATCCAATCCAACCATTAAGACTTCCTTTGTTCTTTCTCAACAAAAATTCTACTCCGTACGATTTTCCTTCGCCTTGCAAAACTTCCTGTTCCAAAGTTTCATTTTGTAAAACCTCCGCTCCTACTTTGTAATCCAATATATCCGTGGTTTTTTTATAATACCCTTCTACACTTGCCTCAAACATTCCTTCTTTAAAGTTCTTAAAAAGTCCTAGCGAATATTGGAGTCCGCGTTGTGGTGCTATATTTATATTGGACAATGCATAGGTATCTACAGGAGACGCTGTGGTATTGGTCGTTAATTTATGAATATACTGTGCTTGCCTGTTAACACTTCCTTTTAGAGACAAATCTGGCATAATTAAATACCGAAGTGCCAGTCTATACTCTGGTGTAGTATACGTTTCCACTAGTTCGTTACTTCCAAATTCTCGCTGTTCAATCAAGGTTCCATTGGTTTTGGGTCTATCTTCTACATAAATATTTTGAATACTTTCACCCAAAGCTGCAAAGAATGAAAACCGAAGTCCGGCCTCTACCGTAAACCGATCGGTGATATCGAAAATATCGGAAACAAAGAGCGCTGTTTCCAGTGCTCGTTCTCGTGGAATACTAGTAGGAGTAATTATAGAATTACTTCCATTGGGGGAGCGGTCACCAGGGCTATTGGCATATAATTTTGCAGATAAGCCATATCCAAGAGTGTGCTTTTCATTCATTTTGTTTGCAAAACCCACCTGGAGACTTGTTTCGTTAAGGCGATACTGTAAATCGAAATTATCGTTTGCCTCACCTTCAAAGTTTAAATCGAAGTCGTAGGCACTATTTGACAGTGTAAATTTTACCTTGTGGCTACCTTTAAATACGTGTTCCCATTGCAGGGAGACCATACGGTTTTTGTATTTGAACAGCGAATCTGAAGTAATACTGAAAGCATCACTACTATAATAACCCGTAGCCGAAATTTTATTTTTTTCGTTAAGCTGGTGATTGTATTTTAAAATCACATCGTAAAATGAAGCTTCACTATTGCGAAGTTCTTCTTCGTCCAAATTACGTAAGATAATATTAGTAAAAGTAGTTCTACCACCTACTAATATGGCTGCTTTGTTCTTTATAATAGGGGTTTCTAAGACTAGATTACTCGTTACAGGACCAATAGAAGCTTCTCCAGAGAATTTCTCTACATTCGCATCTTTGGTCTTAATATCGAATACCGAAGCCAAACGCCCACCATATTTGGCAGGTATGTGTCCTTTGTAGACCGTAACCTCGTTGGAGGTAAACGGATTAATGGCAGAGAAAATTCCGAAGAAATGCACTGGATTATAAATAACTCCATCGTCAAGTAGAATTAAGTTCTGGTCTTCCTTCCCGCCCCGTACATTATAACCCGAAGCGCCCTCCCCTGCCGACGTGATTCCTGGCAAGGTAGCAGCCGCTTTAAATATATCTCGCTCGCCTAACACCAAAGGAATATTTTTAATGTTTTCTACATCTACCTGAGTGGTACCCACGTTGGTGTCTTCAATATTTTTATTTACGTTTCCAATAAGTACTACTTCGTCCAGCCCTTCTAAAGATTCAGTTATGCCAAAATCTAACGTACCATTATTATAAAGTACTACACGTTTTTTTGTACTGGCAAACCCCAATAAATTCACTGAAATAATACGCACCCCAGCCGAAAGTTCTAAACTATAATTTCCCTGAGCATCAGTCACTGTTCCTAAATTTGTATTGTCTATAGTAACAGCAACATTCTCTAACGGACTCCCATTTTCTGAATTACGGATTTGACCTCGAAGAATAAACCGCTGTTGGGTGTTGTTGTTACTTACTTTGCCAATACGAACCGTTTCAATAATTGCAGGTTCTGGTGTTTTGGCTTCGTTATAAAACACGGGAGCATTCATGGTGGTTTCTGGCGTTTCAGAATTAGTATTATTATCGGTTTCTTTTTTTCCGAAGAAATTCTTAGGCAGTTCCTCGTACACAATGGTATTCTGAAGAAGAATAATACGATGGTCTTCGGTTATGTAAAAATTAAGCACTGTTTCAGTAAAGATATCTTCGAGAATAGTGGTAAATGTTTCATTTCTATAGGTTCCAGAAACGTAGGTGTTGGCAACCCAATCATCTACATAATAAAAGGTATAGTTGGTTTGATCTTCCAATTGTTCCATAACCGAAGGCAATGGCGTATTTTCAAAAGAGATGGTAATGAGTTTATCCTGTGTTTGAGAAAACAAGGTTTGCGCGCTCAATAAAAAGATGAAGAGATAGAGGTTTCGCATGGGTTGTTGGTTAGTTAAACGCGACACTACTTGCGTATTAATTCTATCTAAAGGTACAGGCTGTTTTTGGGTATAACAAGCTAAAGGTGTCGTGGTTTATAAATATTGGGGTGGTATTGGGAAAACCTTAAATCCTAAGGAACCCAACTAATAAAGGGCGCTTCGAGAGTTTTTAGTCGTGATTTATAAAAAAGAATGTCTTTTATTAATTTGAAACTTAAATCTTGAAAATTATCCAATCTAAGTTTCTTATTTGCATAGTATCTAAACTTGTAGAAATTTAAAGACTCATAATACTCTTTTAATATTTGATAGTACGAAAATCTAAATATACGTACTAAAAAAAACCAGCTAGAAATCTAATAGACTTTTAGCTGGTTTAAAAAAGGTGAATACTAGCCGGTAGGTAGTATCTAAAACTTGTTGTCTTTACAGTATACAGTTAACAGGCATCCGCTGCCCTATCACGAGCGGCCCAAAGCTTCTTAGCTAGTTTACTAATGGTTCTTTCTAAATTTTTCATCATATCCTTGTATTCTTGAGAACCCGCGGCAACTATACGACCATCGTCCATAACAATTTGTCTATCTGTTTTCCATTTATATTGAATTTCTTCATTTAATGCAATGCTCCTACTCAAATTTACAATATCCTGTAATACATCTTCACAACCCTGATCATTAGACCCTCCTCCGCCTCCTCCTAACCAAGGTGGTAGGCTGGGAAGTGTTGGCATAACAAACTTGGGTGGTACAAATTCAAAAAATTCATCTGGAAACCAATAAACCCAACCCGTTTTCATGCCTCCACCTTCTTGTTCTACTACAACTTCAATTCCTGAATCACCAAAATCCACAACATCATCTTGGGCTTTAGTTGTATGCGTCATTAATAATAATACCGATATTATTAAAATAGAGATCAATTTTTTCATTTCTTTTTGGTTTTTAGACAGTTAAGTACTTTCATTTTTTTTAGTACAGCCTTCGTACTTGTAAAACTTAGGTTCATGGATGTATATAAATCTTTCTGAGCTGCGGTATGTTCCTTACTACCTGGTTTAAATGTTTTGGATCCTGATTTATAAACCTTTACGAGTGGAGCTCCATTTTTAAGAGCTATTGAATATGTGCGGTATTCATTTGCAGCGTGCATCGTTTGACCATATAAATTGCTTAGATTGGAACAGTTAACCTTACTCGCATAAGGGATAGCGCCTTTCCCGCGTATCCAAGATGGAATTCCATCGCTTTTAAGAATATATGCATTCCAGTCTGTTACCTTCAAAGCTTCCGTTGGAACCAGTGCAATTACATCGGTTTTGCATCCAACACATTGATAGACAACTACTTTTTGTCTAATTAGCGAATTATCATTTTCGAATGAGCTATAAGTCTCATTAGTTTCCTCTATATAAGAAGAAAACCCGTTTTCTTCCACATTGTATGAGGTGGTTTTGGGGCTGTCTGCCTCAGCATTATGTACTAACATAACCGAAAACAGCAAAAGTCCACAACTCAATACAGAGAAGGTGAAAATTTTTACTAGTTTGTTTTTTTTCATTGTTTTTTATTTAAAATTAGATTTGTATTTATTAAAAGTATTCCTTAAAATTTAGGTTTACAAATACGGGGATTAGAATGTATGTATTCATATATATGAATACATATAGAAAGTTACTTCCATATAATAAAAATAATTTTAATAGTAAAAGATTCTTTAAATAAGAGGTTATAGCGCCAATTATTTGAACTTGCTTTTAACTCAAAAAACTTATTTTTATCTAAAAATGAACTATTTCATTACTTCAAAATATGAAAATTGAATATGAATAAAATTTATGCTAAATTGAAACACCTTCATCACTTCGTAAATTCATATTAAAATAATTTCCAGAGAATTTTAAAAAGTAAACTAAAGTTGAAAAAATCACAGAAAAAATAACTTGAATTATTCGCCAATGATGCAGGCTTGGCAGAAAAATACATTGCGATGGTCAATGTTGAAATCTCTAAAGAGCTTGCTATCTTAGATACTCATATAGCAACTAAAAATTTTAAAGGAGCTTCCGTAGTTTTACATGCCATAAAAAGACAGTGTGATTATTTGGCTTTTTCAAATTGTAAGAGATTGAATGATTTTAGGATAGAAAAGGAGTTTTTATAAAATTTTATCCCAATATCTAAAACAATACGCATCTCAAATGATTGGAAGACCACAAATCTTTCACCCAAACCATCCATCCCTATCCAAACTGCGATACTGTATGGCTTCTGAAATATGATTTCCTGTAATTTTTTCCGAAGCATCTAAATCGGCTATGGTTCTGGAAACTTTTAAAATACGATCATACGCCCTTGCTGAAAGGTTAAGTCGCTCCATTGCTGTTTTCAATAATTGTAGGGAAGCTTCATCTAATTTACAGAACTTCCTAATATGTCGTACACCCATTTGTGCATTGTAATGGATGTTCTCAAATTCTGAAAATCGAGTGGTTTGTATTTTTCGGGCTTGGGTAACACGTTCTCGAATCACAATACTAGATTCTCCTTTACGATCTTCACTTAGCTTATCGAATGGCACAGGAGTTACTTCTATATGAATATCTATCCTGTCCAGTAACGGACCTGAAACCTTGCCCAAATAACGTTGCATTTCAGCAGGGGAAGACGTCATGGGTGCGTCTGGGTCGTTAAAGTAACCACTTGGACTTGGGTTCATACTTGCTACTAACATAAAACTACTTGGGTAGGTAACTGTAAATCTAGCTCTGGAAATTGTAACATTCCTGTCTTCCAATGGTTGGCGCATAACTTCTAAAACGCCTCGTTTAAATTCGGGTAGCTCATCTAGAAATAAAACACCGTTGTGTGCCAAAGAAATTTCACCGGGTTGTGGGTATTGACCGCCACCAACGAGGGCAACATCGCTAATGGTATGATGCGGACTTCGAAATGGTCTCGCTGTCATAATACCACTCCCCTTTTCTTTAGTGCGACCTGCCACACTGTGAATTTTTGTGGTTTCTAAGGCTTCCGATAAACTTAGGGGTGGCAAAATACTTGGTAAGCGCTTGGCTAACATAGTTTTTCCACTTCCTGGCGGACCAATTAAAATAATATTATGCCCACCTGCTGCGGCAATTTCCATACAGCGTTTAATACTTTCCTGTCCTTTTACATCGCTAAAATCAAATTCTGGATTTTGGAGATGTTCGTAGAATTCGGCTTCCATATCTACTTGGGTGGTTTCTAGCGGGATTTCAGCATTAAAAAATTCGATTACTTGCTTAATGTTGGTTACTCCATATACGTTGAGACCTGCAACTATGGCGGCTTCTTTGGCGTTTTGTTCGGGAAGAATAAAACCTTTAAATCCTGCTTCCATGGCATTAATAGCAATAGGCAAAGCACCGCGAATGGGCTGTAACGAACCGTCCAAGGAGAGCTCGCCCATAATTATATATTCTGAAAGTGGTTGTTGTTCTTTAATCTGTCCTGTAGAAACTAATATACCTATCGCCAAGGTAAGATCGTATGCCGAACCTTCCTTTCGCATATCGGCAGGAGCCATATTTAAGGTAATCTTTTTGCCAGGAATTTTATAGCCGTTGTTCTGAAGTGCAGCGGCAATTCTATAGTTGCTTTCTTTAATGGCATTATCTGGTAGACCTACTAAATGGTACCCAACTCCAATATCTGTATTCACTTCTACTGTGATGGTGGTTGCTTCCACACCAAACACAGCACTCCCATATACTTTTGTGAGCATATTTCAAAAATTTTAAAATGTATAAGGGAGTTGTAGTAGTGTGAAGATACGAAAAATTAGAGTTCCTGTTTTCTAATTGTAATTTAAAAAAATAGAAACCTAAAATTTCAAAACTAAATACCTATTACTCAATTTCAAAAGGAGGCACCAATCCATTCTGAAGGGCAAATACCACCAGACCTGCTATATTTTTCACATTTGTTTTAACTAAAATATTTTTACGATGAACTTCAACAGTACGCGGACTTATAAACAATTTTTTAGCTATTTCAGACGTGATGTATTGTTTGCAGATAAGTGTTAGAATCTCAGTTTCACGATCTGTTAAAAAATCGGCGTCATATACAGATTTATCACTCTCTGATCTAAGGTGTTTTTTATTAAGAATTTCCATTACAAGTTTATCGTAATAGAAACCATTATGAAAAACTTGTTTTACGGTATGTAACATATGTGATGGTGCCGAATTTTTAACCAAATAGGCACTTGCTCCCACGCTAATCATATTACGAATAAACGGCTTTGTATTATAAGTAGTGAGGGCTATTACTCCAATTTCCGGGTATAATTTATTAAGGAGTTTGGTTACCTCTACCCCGTTAAGTTCTGGCATTTTTATATCGGTAACCACAATGTCTGGCAGGGTTTCCTGACTCTCAAGAAAATCTAACAATTGTTGACCATTTTCGGCTTGGTGGACAATTTCAATTTCTGGATCGCGGGATAAGATTAGGGCAATTCCTGCACGAAAAAGTTCTTCATCATCTGCTAAAACGACTTTTATAATCACACTACTTATTTTTGGTTAGTTACGTTGTTTTACTAAGTCTAGGGACATTCCGTTTTGTGGTTGAGATTCTAGTGTAACTTTTGCGCCAATAATAGCAGCGCGGTTTTCAATACCCCCCAACCCTAAACCTTTGGCTAGTTTGCCTGTGGCTAGTTCAAAACCATTTCCATCGTCTTTGTAGTGTAAATGTACGGTGTTTTGGGTGGATTTCAAGGAGAGAGAAACAGTTTTCGCATCTGCATATTTTACCGTGTTATTAATAAGCTCTTGTACAATCCTAAAAATATGTAATTCTTGATCTTTTGGTAATATTTCTTCTTCATAACTAAAGCTTGTAAACACCTCAAATTTTCTGGAAGCTTCTACCTGGTCACATAATTCTTCCAAGGCTGCCGTTAAACCAAATTTATCTAACGAAGGCGGTAATAAATCGTGCGCAATACGACGGGAACTTTCCAAGACTGTAGTGGTTATTTCTACAATTTTGCTACCTAGTGCATTTGCTTCTTGTACGCTAATATTCTCTTCTTGTACAAGGCTAGCATTAAGGGATACAATATTCAGTTTACTACTTATATCGTCGTGTAAATCCTGGGCAATACGTTTACGCTCGGCCTCCTGAGTTAATAAAGAGGTTTGTAACATTTCCTTTTGATGCTGAATTTTTAAAGTTGCTTTTTCCAGTTCGGTTTGTACAATTTTTTTTCGGGAAAGGTAAAAAAACAGGATAATAGCGGCACTCATTAATATTAAAAGACAAATACCTATAAGTATAATTGGTATAATTTGTATTTCTTCGGCTAAATTGTTTTGCATTGGAACGAAGATACTAATTTAAGTATTGCTGATTTTATATTTTTTTAAAACGAAAGTTCTTATACCATTCTATAAAAATTAAAACTAAATATGTGAAATATAAAAAATCATTCACTAAACCAACATATAGATGCGTCTCTTTAGGCATTTGTAATTTTGAAATTAAATTTAAAGCAGAAAAAAATAAAATGCTGGATATGAAATAAAAAAAAACACCCGTATTAACATACAGAAATTTAGCTTCTCCCGATAATGATCTGTAATAATACAAAAGTGCATATACAACAATCACACTCTGTGTAATACTAACTCCTATAATATTATAATTAATAAAACTAGTGGGGCTAAAAATATACTGAAGCAGTAACCCCAACATGACAATTCCGGTAAGCTTCCATATCCATCTTTTCTTTAGTAGGTAAAAGTAAAAAAGAGACATAAAAAGAAACTGCCCGATGAAATAATAATTAAATAAAAAAAGATTATTTTCTTTATAAAATGAATAGACAACTAATAGTATCTGAATACCTGCAATAAAAATAAGATAGCACGAAAAAACTTTATAAGCTTTTCCCGATTTGGAAAAATTAATAGAATAAAATACAGCTACAATTATTGCCGCTATTGATAAAAAATTATTAAAGATTTTAATTAACTCCATCTATTCAGTAATAAAAACACGCCTAAGAATTAGTTATTATAACACGGTTGTGGTTTTCATACGAAAATTGCGATACCATTCTATAAAAATTAGAATTAAGAACACTAAATAAGATACCTCATTAAACAAGCCTATGTATTTTTGTGTATCTTTTGAAACTTCAAGTTCAATTAAAAGATTATTAGACGCAAAGAAAAGTACACTTACCATAAGGTAAATTAAGACACCCGTATTTATTAAAAGCATATATGCTTTACCTGTTAACGATTTATAATAATATGCCAATGCGTACACAACAATAACTGTTTGGGTTGTGGTAACTCCGTAGGTATGGTATTCATTTACAATGGAAGGGTTTACAAAATAATATAAAAGTAACCCTACAAAAAGTATAGAGGAAAGCACATAAATCCACCATTTTTTTAAGAGTAAATAATAAAAAAGTGATAGAAATAAAAATTGTCCCATAAAATAATAATGAAACAAAAAGGTATTATCTATTTTTTTTGAAACATAAACAAAAGCAATAATTTGAATTATAGCAATATAAATTAAATACAAAGTAAAACATTTATAGGTTTTACCATTCCTGGCAAAACCTATAAAATATAAAATAGGTAAAACAATGGATAATAATGTAAGAATATCCCCAAATACATCTATTGTTTCCATCCAATCTTTAATTTAAAGAACTAGAATCATCACATCTAGGAGGGCATCGCTGCGTAAAATCCCAGATACTATTGGTGTTTCCTTCTGCATCCGATGCATTTTCTGGGAGCATATCGCGATATACACCACTTTTATCCTTTTGAGTTCCTACAATTATTAGTTTTTCCTCATTCGTTGCCGAATTAACACCTAAATAAGCACGTACATAGGCGTCATCTCCGGGATTGGGCCCCATCTCTTCCAATACGCCTTGCAGGTCTTGTATTGGGATTAAAAAGGCATTAAGCTCGTTGTGTTTGTTGTAATCGGACTCTACCGAGCGCCATTCCTTGGTCCATTCTTGTGCAGTTGTTAAACTAATTTTTTTGTCTTCTTGACTCATAATGTAAATTTTTTAAAAGGTTAGTATTGGTTGTTTGATAGCTATTGTCCGAACTGGTTTATCTTTCAATAACACAATCCTAAAAATAGAAAAACCTCCGCTTAAGGCGAAGGTTTTTCAGTTAAAATAAATTGGTTAGTTTATTTCTTTACTATTTGTAGTACAGTCGTTGTGTTTTCGGCTTGTACACGTACAAAATAGTTCCCTGTTGCCAGTGCAGAAAGGTCAACTTGTACTTGTGTAGCACCTACTTCTTGACTAAACAATGTTTGCCCAAGGATATTTATTACATCTACCGATGTTAATTGCGTTGCCGCTGTAATGTTTAATAAGTTTGATGTTGGATTAGGATATACTACCAAACCTTCTATCTTATTTTCGTTAATACCTAATGCTTCTTCTGTTGTAAAGCTAAATACGTCAGAGTTTTCTCCCTCACCACAATCGTTTGTAGCACGTACTCTCCAAAAATACTCGGTAGCATTATCTAGTCCAGTTGCGTTTGTAGTAGTTTCAGTTGTAGTTTCGGTTGCTATAATGTTTGTAAAAGCGTCGTCTGTGGCTAATTCGAATATATATTCAAGAGCTGGAGAAATAACTTCTACCCAGTCAAAGGTTACATTCGTATTTAAGTCTATTGCATTATCTAACGGATTGGTAAGGCTAACTGCACCTAAATCTGACTCTAGTACACGTAACATAAGTGTAATAGAATTAGTAGCAGAAGCAGAAGTTCCGTTTACAGTCATAAAATAATCTCCAGAAGCTACATTATCTACCCCTGTAAGTGTAAGGGTAATTTGTCCATCAGCAGCTAATGTAGTAGGAGCAATTGCTCCACTTGCACCTGTAGGTACATCTGCAACTGCAAAGGTTACTGTTTCAGAGAATGTATCTAAGAAGTCTACATCAATATCGTACGTTATTGTAGTTTCATCGTTACAAATTTCCTGGCTACTTTCATCTGTAGCAAACGAGAAGTCGTTTACAATTCCAGTAACAATTAATGAAAACGTTTGTGTAGCGTTCGTAAGTGTACCTTTATGTGTTACTTCAATTGTGTAAGTACCAGCTGCACCACCTACTTCAACTTTTTCAATATTGTCTACTACATTGTCACCAGTTGTTGCAGCAGCAGTAAAGTTACTCGGGTCTAGTTTCCAAGGCATGAAAACAGTTGCACCTCCACCTACTTCAGTTACACGTAGATCTAGATCGTTTACAAGCGCAGGGATCATTGCATCTTCTACACCTTCTGGGCCTACAGTTCCTGCAGGGTCTGTCCACGTAATAGATGCGATAAGGTCATTAATATTATCCGACTCTACTTCTAGTGTATAGGTTTGTCCTTGTGCTAGGACAATCTCTCTAATTTCAGAAGTCTGACCATTATTAGTAATTACTTCTGCAGCTTTCTCTATATTAAGTAAACCCCAACCATACCGGTAATCTGGGCCAGGATTAGCTCCTGCTTCTTCCACTGTATGCAATGCCAATCCTCTTAAGGTAGAGCTTAGCATGTAGTTTCCGTTTATGTCATTATAATGTTGTTGTAACAATAAAAGGCTTCCAGAAGTGTTTGGAGTTGCCATAGAAGTACCACTTAAATTACCATAAGAACTATCGTTACCACCAGTAGAAGAAAGCATAAGAACACCTTTTGCTGAAACATCTGGTTTTACCCTTCCGTCATCTGCTGGCCCCCAGCTACTAAAATTAGACATTGTTACACTGTTTGGCCCCGTATAATTTAATACTTCGTTTACAGCTGCACAGATAATAGCATTTTTTGCTACACTTTTGTCGGTTAAATAATCGTAACCTGAATCACCAGTATTTGCTCCAGACTGACGGTCATTTCCAGCAGAACATACAGGCAAGTAATAGGGTGCATTGTAAGCAATAGCATCCATATCTCTTGCATTACTGTCGTAGTAACCAAGGTACCATAAGGGTACGTTAGCTGCAGGAATTCCATACGAATGATTAGAAACTAACATCCCTCCAGCTGCTGCTGCAGTCATTTCGGCCTCATCATTACTAAAACTGTACGCATCTAAAGTGGCCATAGGAGCCATTCCTTTTGCATTACCTGAAAATACACTTCCAGTACCAATCATAGTTCCAGCAACGTGAGTTGAGTGGGAGCTAATAGAAGACGCTCCATCAACTTGAGTTACACGGCCAGCAACTAACTCGTGTGTTTCGCGTACGCGGCCACCATCCCATACTCCACCAACCATATTCTCTCCGTTAAGGTCTAAGCCAGCACCACCTCCAGTGTGTACTTTATCGGTTCGTGTTGTAATAGCACCTTGTGGATTTTCGGTTGTGTAATAAATAGGTTCTCCAGATGAAAATACGCCAACCAATTCTGCTTGACCTCCGTTTTCTATTTCAATAAATTCTTCCCAACCGTTTATACTTGCCAAAGCTAATGCTTCTGCTTTATCGGCTGCAAAAGAAGCAGCTAATTGTGCTTCTAATTGTGCAAGAGCATCTTGGTCGTAATTACGTGTAATTTCTCGTCTTTCTGCATCAGTTTGCGCAAACCCAAAGGCTACGAAAAACAGAAAAAGAAATGACATAAGGTTATTTTTTTTCATGATAATTTTTTTAAAAATAATATTAAGTACAATGATATTAAAGAAATCCTACTTTTGAAAGCAAAACCCTGTGTTTTTGTTAACTAATTAAGGTTATGTGAGCTATTTTTTAAGCTTACCACATATTCTTCTGCTTGTTTGCCATTAAGAAGCTTCGCATTTTGTAAAATAGCTGTAGCTACTTCCTTTCCTAGTTGCACACCCCACTGGTCGAAACTAAATATATTCCAAACAATTCCTTGCACATAAATTTTATGCTCATATAAGGCTATCAGGCTTCCTAAATTTTTAGGACTTAGGCTATTCATAAATATCGTAGTGCTTGGCTTATTCCCAACAAAAGTGCTATAGGGTTGAGTTGCATCATAGGGTTTACCAGTTGCCAATGCTTCAGTCTGCGCCAAACAATTGGCAAGTAACATTGTATCTAATGTTTCATTCCCCAGTAAAGAGTTCGTAAAGCAAATAAAGTCTGTTGGGATAATTTTGGTACCTTGATGTAAAAGCTGGAAAAAAGCATGTTGGGCATTGGTTCCCGTAGCGCCCCAAACAACGCCCCCGGTTTGGTATGTTATTGCGTCCCCGTTACGGTCTATACTTTTACCATTACTTTCCATCACCGACTGTTGTAAATATGGAACTAGTTTGTGCAACGTCTCGTAATATGGAATGACGGCCTCGGTTTCGCATTTATAAAAATTAGTATACCATACCGAAATGAGCCCCAACATTACTGGAATATTTTTAGATAAAGGTGTGCTAACAAAATGTTGATCCATTTGATGAGCTCCTTGCAAGAGCTTTTCAAAATTTTTATACCCAATGGCACAACAAACCGAAAGTCCCACAGCGCTCCAAAGCGAAAACCTACCTCCAACCCAGTCCCACATTGGGAACGTTTTTTCTTTTGAAATTCCGAAAGTTGCAACTTCTTCAGCATTTGCCGAAACAGCTATAAAATGTGTTTCAACAGCTTCAGCAGAAAAATTTGAGACAAACCATTCTTTTACGAAATGTGCATTTGCTAGGGTTTCTTTGGTGGTAAAACTCTTAGAAACCACAATAAACAACGTAGTTTCTGGACTTATTACATCCAAAGTGGCTTGTACAGCATCCCCATCAATATTAGATACAAAATGAAGCCGTATGCCCTGCCTGTAATGTGCCAAGGCTTCATACACCATTTCTGGCCCCAGATGGCTCCCTCCAATCCCAATATTTACAATAGTATCTATAGGTTTTCCAGTTGCACCTTTGTAGTTTCCATTATTTATTTTCTCTGAAAACGCTTTCATTTGCTGAAGACAGGCAGCTACCTCAGGTTTCATAGTACTGAAATCCCGTAATGCTGTATGCAGTACTGCTCTATCTTCAGTTTCATTAATTTTTTCACCAGAAAACTGTGCTTTAATTGCCTTCTCTAATTGAACCTCTTCAGCCAACTGAAGCAATAGCTCTCGTGTTTTTGGTGTTACCCTGTTTTTTGAGATGTCTACAAAAAAATCCTTCCAAGAAATGCTAAAATCTTTTGCTCTATTAGGATCTTCGGCAAATACATCTTTTATATGAAGGTTTTTAGTTTCTTCAAAATGAACCTGTAATGCGCGCCAAGCTTTGGTTGTAGTTGGATTTATTTTAGGAATTGAAGACATATTTTAAGGTACGATTTTAGAAATACAAGGTGCGAACTGGATTTGAATAAAAGTTCTTAATTGCAAGGTACTAAAGTAGAAAATTGAAATTAGAAATACGATACTTAGATTTTAAAGATTTTCAATTTATGGTATTATCAAAGTCTTTCTACTCCTATGAAGAACGTAATTTTTGTTGATAATAAGCCACTAAACCATCCATGGGACGCTGTACAATATTTCCTAAGTGTAGGTTATGTTTAGTAAAACAACCCTCTATAATTTCCTTGCTGAAATGTGCTATACTACCTATAAAATGAATAGGAACTGTAGTGGCTTCAGCAAAGGTTAGAATTCTTGCTTGAATAAATTTTTCGACCCCTTCTTCGAGTAACGATTTAAAATAAGGCTCTATAATTTCTTCAGCAAACATAAATTGAGCAAAATTTGCCAAATACGCATTGGGGTTGGACTTTTGGTAGAGATTCATTTTAATTTCGTCTGCAAGTATATTAAAATCATTCTCAAAGGTAATAGCCAGGTGCTTCGGCATTTTTTTATAAAAATAATCGCGCAATAATTGCTTCCCGAAATAGTTTCCGCTCGCCTCGTCCATCACCATATATCCCAACGACGGAATTGGTGCGTGTATGGTTTTTCCATCATAAAAACAACTGTTGGAGCCGGTTCCTAAAACACCAACTATCCCAGGTTGCGAAGTAACAGCAAAAACCGCTGCAGTTAGATCTTCTTGGACGTTAATCTTTGCATTCGAAAACAATCCCTGAAGCACAAGCATCAAAATTGTCTTCGGTGATTCTGTTCCACATCCCGCCCCATAAAAATCTACCTGGGTTACCTCCATCATGACATCTCGTAATTGCGGATTGTAAAGCACTCGACTTTCTAGTTCCTCTTTGGGGACTACGGTTGGATTTAGCCCAAGAGTTTGCGTTTGGAATACTTTTTCTCCATCTGAAGTTACAAGTACCCAATCGCATTTGGTAGAGCCTCCGTCTGTAAATAGAATCATATTACAAGGTTGCTGTGTAAACGGTTAATTCCACCAGTTTTGCTGAATAAGCGTACTCATTATCATACCAAGCAATGAGTTTGAAAAAATTGTCGTTTAATGCTATTCCTGCTTCTGCATCGAAATTACAGGTATGTGCATTGCTCACAAAATCCTGAGAGACAACAGCCTTTTCGGTATAACTTACGATGCCTTTATAACTTCCTTCTGAAGCTTTTTTGAATATTTTTTTCAACTCCTCATAGCTAACCGATTTTTTAGTACGCACCGTTAAATCTACTACCGAAACATCTACCGTAGGCACACGAAACGCCATTCCTGTAAGCTTCCCTTTAAGTTTTGGAATCACTTTAGTGACCGCCACGGCTGCTCCCGTACTGGTTGGGATAATGTTTGCCAAGGCACTACGTCCCAATCTATAGTTTTTGCGCGAAGGCTGGTCTACCGTACTCTGTGTGGCTGTTACCGAATGTACCGTCGTCATTAGTCCTTCTACAATTTCTAATTCGTCATCTATTATTTTTGCAAGGGGTGCTAAACAATTTGTTGTACAGGAAGCATTGGAAATAATGGTATCGCTGGCTTTCACTTGAGTATGATTTACACCCATTACAAACATAGGTGCTGTTTTGGAAGGTGCCGAAATCACTACTTTTTTAGCCCCCGCTTTTAGATGTGCTGTGGCAGTATCTAGTTCTTTAAAAATCCCTGTACAATCTAGCACCATGGTAGCACCAATGGCATCCCAAGCCAATTTTGCTGGATCTTTTTCAGCTGTTACGCGAATAGTCTTCCCATTTACTACTAAATTTTCATTTTTTACTGAAACATCTCCAGGAAACTTCCCATGTACCGAATCGAACTCCAGTAAGTACGCCAAATGGTCTACATCTAACAAATCGTTAATGGCAACTACTTCAACATCGTCTCTTTGCGAGGCTATTCTGAAAGCTATTCTCCCAATTCTCCCAAAACCATTTATTCCTATTTTTATCATATTTATTTTAATTTGTACAAATTAACTTTTAATTGTTAGAAAAGAAGTTCTGATATTAGTGTGACAACTGTATTATAAAGATCTAGTAACAAAAAGTATATTTACAACGAGGTAATATCTGCAACGCGTATTAAATCTTTATCAAGTTCATTTTTGCCTTCTAACGTTTCAGCAAAAGGTACGGCCACCACTTTTCCGTGACGAATACCAATCATTACATCACGTTTCCCTTCTAATAAAGCATCTACAGAAGCAACGCCTAATCTACTTGCTAAAACCCGGTCGTAACAACTAGGTGCCCCACCACGTTGGATATGGCCTAAGACAGTTACTTTTACTTCGTATTCGTTTAAGTTTTCACGGATGTATTCTGCCAAACCTAGAATGTTTTTTCCTATTTGGTCGCCTTCAGAAACTACTACAATGCTAGACGATTTCCCTGCTTTTTTACTTCGCTTTAAAGAGGCTAACAGGCGTTCTTTCCCCATGTCTTCTTCTGGAATCAAAATTTCTTCCGCACCTGCTCCAATGCCAGCGTTTAAAGCTATATCCCCGGCATTTCTGCCCATAACTTCAACTAAAAACAAACGATTGTGAGAGTTGGCTGTATCTCTAATTTTATCAATGGCTTCCACAACTGTATTAAGCGCCGTGTCGTAACCTATAGTAAAATCGGTACCGTTTATATCATTATCTATAGTTCCTGGCAAACCAATAATGGGAAAATTAAATTCTTCATTAAAAATCTTAGCTCCTGTAAATGTACCATCACCACCAATAGCAACAAGTGCATCTATAGCTTGGGCATCTAAATTTTGATGTGCTTTCTTCCTTCCTTCTTTTGTTCTGAACGCTTCGGAACGGGCCGATTTCAAAAAAGTTCCTCCTCTATTAATAATGTTTTTTACACTTCTTGGGCCAAGAGGCGTGAAGTCGTTTTCAATCAAACCCTGCAAACCGCGATATACACCTACACATTCTATATTGTGAAATGTACAACAACGTACTACAGCTCTAATGGCCGCATTCATTCCTGGGGCATCGCCACCACTGGTTAAAACTGCAATCTTTTTTATAGCGTGTGTCATTACTTGTAAAACTACTGTATTTATGCAATTTGCACAACATCCAACTACTAACTTTACTAAATTCTGAAAGAAAAAATACGTGTAAATACGTATATGCTATTTGAAAATCTCTGATTATATTTGAAGTGAATTAGTGAATTGTATATCACTATTCTTTTTGTGGGGATAAAAAGAATAGCTATGCAACATAAATTTACTAAGTTAGGTTTGTTATAAGCGTCTCTTTTAGGGACGCTTTTTTTTGGCCACCCCAGCGTTGCAGAAAAGCAAATTTACCCCCTCCAAAAGAGAAGTTTTTATATGAATTATTAAACTGACAAAATACTACTCCCCTTCGTTAAACCACTGTAGCAGCAGCAAAATTGACAGAAAAAGTGTCTTTGAAACATGCAACCCAGCTTTAAAAAGAGCGTCACTACTTAGATAATAGTGTAAATTCTATTGAAGAATCGTTAAAAACTTTATGGGTTTGCTTTTGAAAATCTGTCTCTTTCGCTTTAAAAATATTACCTACGTACGTCTGCGGATTTAAATCTATGTAGGGAAACCAAGTACTTTGTACCTGTATTTGAAGTTTATGACCTTTTTTAATAGTGTGATGCACGTCTTGTAGCTTAATGTTTACTAAAGTCTTTTCGTTAGCTACAAAGGGTTCTGGTTTGCTGAAACTGTTTCTGTACCTTCCCCGCATAACTTCGCTACGCACCAGCATGTGGTAGTTGCTCATTTTAAGATGGTCTTGCGTTTCTTCCGTATTCTTGGCATCTGCCGGAAATACATCTATTACTTTTACTACCCAGTCTGCATCGGTTCCTGTGGTAGCAACGTTTAATTTTGCCAGAATATCTCCTGCCAGCGTCATATCTTCAGTTAAAACAGGGGTTTCAAACACTAAAACATCTGGACGTCTTGCAGAAAACCGCTGATCGTCTGTCATGAATTTTCTTGGTGTGAAGACCATTTTAATATCTTCAGAATACGGAACAGGCTTTTTTGGGTCACTTACAAATTCTTCAAAAGTGGAGCTCCTTTCAGCAAAAGGATTTAAGCGTTGGTTGTTTTGCAACCAAAAAGTTTTCTTTTCACTATTTTTTGGTGGCCAATCGGCATATTCTTTCCAGACTAACGTACCACTGTCGAACATATACGCTTCTGGAAGATTCGGTTTACCTTTTCCACCGTCTTTCAGGAAATGCTTAAAAAATGTACTTTCAATATCACGCTGATAGTTTTCTGAAATGTTATCTCCAAAATACACATTCCCTATCGCTTGTCTTTTCTTGTTTCTTGCCCAATCTCCATGACTCCAAGGACCAAAGACCATTGTGTTATAATTGCTACTGTTTTTTTCAATAGTCTTATATGTTTCGAAAGGACCATATAAATCTTCGGCATCAAACAAACCGCCTACGACCATTACCGCTGGCTTAATATCTTTTAAATGCTGAATAATGCCACGCTTTTGCCAAAATTCGTCATAATCCGGGTGCTCCTTTAACTGTGTCCAGAACACATTGTCTTTCTTGTAATATTTATCCAAATTTGAAAGCGGACCCGCATCCAGAAAAAATTGATATTGATCTTCTGTACCTAATTCTGGAAAACCGTACCAGGCTTTTTTGGTAGGCGCTGTCTTTTCATATCCAAATACCGAGGTTGCACGCCAATAACTCAACAAATATGCTCCGTTATGATGAAAATCGTCAAAATAGAAATCCCCAATACATGCCTGTGGCGATGCAGCTTTTAAGGCAGGGTGTGCATCTAATAATGAATAGGTAGCATAAAAACCAGGGTATGAAATTCCCCAGGTCCCCACGTTACCGTTGTTGTTGGGAATGTTTTTTACCATCCAGTCTATCGAATCGTACGTGTCGCTGGCTTCGTCAAATTGTTTTCCTTTCTTATTAGGAATATACGCACGCATATTGTCGTAGGTTCCTTCGCTCATCCAACGGCCCCGAACATCTTGATACACTATAATGTAACCTTCCTTCATTATCGTTTCACTAGGGCCAATCTTAGAACGGAACTGATCTTCCCCATACGGTCTGCAACTATAGGGAGTTCGTAAAAATAACACTGGATATTGTTGCGAGGTATCTTTTGGAGCATAAATAGCCGTGAACAATTTGGTGCCGTCCCGCATCGTGATATACGTTTCAGTTTTATTGAAATTATCTTTTACATAATTTTCATCTTGAGCAAAGGTACTTCCTACGAATAAAAGTGCTAGTAGTACTGAAATTGTATATCTCATAATCTATTAACTATTGATTTTTAAAAGCTTCTACACCACTTTTCAACCAGTTTTCATAGGCTTCGGCATCTGGATTGTAATCTTCAGGCTTTACTAGGTTTTCTTCATTATGATCCATTAATACATAATATGGTTGTGCATTTGTCTGATATCTTTTTATCTGAAAATCACTCCACTTATTCCCAATAGTTTTAATTTTCTTACCAGTTTCGGGACTTACATATTGCTCTGCTTCTGGTAGCTTACGCTTTTCGTCTACATATAAAGAGATTAATACAACATCGTTTTTTAAGATACGTAACACGCCAGGTTCCGGCCAGACATTCTGCTCCATTTTACGGCAATTTACACACGCCCAGCCTGTAAAGTCTATCATTACTGGTTTGTTTACTTCTTTGGCATACTTCAACCCTTTGTCATAATCGAAAAAATGTAAAATATCATGTGGCGCCATTAAGTGACCCCCATCAGGCAATTCCTCTCCTCCAAGTGCAACTGCGCCGCCCCCTAGTTTCGAAAATCCTACTCCATAAGGCGATTCGCTATATTCTAATGGTGGTGGAAATGCACTTATAAGTTTTAGAGGAGCACCCCAGAGACCTGGAACCATATACACCACAAAGGACAATGTTAACAGCCCCAATAAAAGCCTTCCTACTGAAATATGAGTAAGTGGTCCATCGTGCGGTAATCGTATTTTTCCAAGAAGGTATAATGCTAAGGCTCCAAATACTGCTATCCAGATGGCAATAAACACTTCTCTTTCTAATAAGTGAAGTTGTAATACCAAATCTGCTTGTGATAAAAACTTGAAAGCAAACGCAAGCTCCAAGAAACCTAATACTACTTTCACAGTATTAAGCCACCCCCCACTTTTAGGAAGTGAATTTAACCACCCCGGGAAAATAGCAAATAATGTAAAAGGTAATGCAATCGCCAGTGAAAATCCTAACATCCCAATAATAGGTGCCATACCTCCTTTAGAAGCGGCTTCTACCAACAAACCACCAACAATAGGTCCGGTACATGAAAATGACACAATAGCCAAGGCCAAGGCCATAAAAAAGATTCCTACAATTCCGCCTTTGTTTGCTTTATTATCAACTTTATTTGCCCAGGATTGAGGTAAGGTGATCTCGAAAGCTCCAAGAAATGAAATAGCAAATACTACTAATAAAATAAAGAACACCACATTAAACCAAACCGAAGTAGACAGTTCGTTTAATACATCTGAGCCAAATATTGCGGTGACCATCGAGCCTAATAACACATAGATCACAATAATAAAAATTCCATAAAGTATTGCATTTTTAATTCCTACCGCTTTGTTTTTACTCTGCTTGGTAAAGAAGCTTACGGTTAAAGGAATCATTGGGAATACACAGGGTGTTAACAAAGCGGCAAAACCTGAGAAAAAGGCTAAGAAGAAAATCGCCCATAATCCACGACTGTCCTCATCTTCATCGGCTTTCTGACTCGTTGCCCCCTCTATTTCAGCATTTGCATCAGGGATACTTATTTCGAAATCTTGTGATGGAAAAATACATTTCTCATCGTCACACGTTTGATAGTCTATGGCTACAGCAAGATTTTTAATAGAAGAATCTGTGAGTTTAAATTTTTGACTAAAACTCGCAGCATTGTCAAAATACTCCAAGTCCATTTCAAAGACCTTGTCATAACTTGTATGTGGAGTATCAAGTTGATTTAGCGAACCTATCAGTTCCACATTAGGATTTTCATCGATTGCGAAAGAAGTTGGGTTTGGACCAATTATAGTGGGGTCTGAGTTATCGTAGGGATTCGTAGAGTACAAATGCCAGTTCTTATCGATAGTGGCATTAAAAATTATCTCATATGTATTTTCACCAATCTTTTTTATGGAATGATCCCATTTTACAGGTTCAAAAATCTGACTATTTGCTAATGCATTTTCGGCATCCTTTTTATCGGCTGAAGAATTTTCTCCCTTAGGAAGATCGAAAGATACATCTGCCATTTCAAAAATACACTTCTCATCGTCACAAGACTGGAAATCTACACTCCCTGTTATGTTTGTGATGGACCCGTTTAGGCGTTTAATCTTTTGCGTAAACGTTGCTTCTTTTGTGAAGGTGGTTAATTCCATCTCAAAAACGTTGTCGAACTTTGTTTTACCAGCACTTTCGGTTGCTTCTCCTATAAGTTCAAAAGCTCCGTTTTCATTTTCAAAAGTAAATCCTGTTGGAATGGGACCACCGTCTGGAACATTTTGAGAATACAAATACCAACCATCGTCAATAGTTGCATTCATAATTAAGTTAAATGTGCCATCGCCTAAATCTTCAACTTCCGTTTTCCATTTTACGGGTTCAAAAATTTGTGAAAAGCCAGCAGTGCTTATTAGTAATAAAACAGTAAGTGCAAATAGGGAAAATACCTTCTTCATATTTTAGTAGGTTTGTAAGAGATCTTTAAAATATTTTTTGTTAGTTGGGTAATTTTAAACCGATCGTCCAACCGTTGACCGATTACCCAAACAATTTGATTGTCACTACAAAGTAGCCACGTTTTTTGTTTGGCAACCAAAGATACCTTTTCATCTTTAAAAAACTTGCTCAATTTCTTCTTTCCTTTCATCCCGAACGGTTGAAAAACATCACCCTCCTGCCATTTTCTAAGTTGCAATGGGTAGTTTAATTTGTCTGTATCTACGTAAACGATAGTCTTTTCAATATGCCCTATTTTTTCAGTAGGAATAAGGCTTAAGGAAATAGGATTGTTGATTTGTTGTTGATTTTTTTTTATTAAAAACTCTTTTTTTTCTGAAATTTTATCAATTTCAGTCAAAATAAGCTCGTTTCTATTGCGAAGTAGCCTATGAGAAGTCGAAAAAACTGCTTTTCCTGTCTGGGCATGTATTAAATTTAATACATTGTCCCATGCTGTAAATCCGAAAGGATGTAACAACTCGTACAACAAGGCCTCGGTATTGGGTAACTCTGAAATTTTAGCAATATTTATACTATAACCGTTTTCAATTTCGGTAACCACAAGGTTATAAATTAAAGCCATGTAATCTTCCACAAGTGCTTGTGATTCTTGCAAATGTTCCTGTGTTTTCTTGAAATTTTGAAGTGTTTTTTCTGAAACATCTTTAAACTTAGGCAACACATCTATTCTAAGCTTATTGCGGAGATAGTCTGTCTTGGCATTGCTACTATCTTCTCGCCAATATAAATTTTGAGATTTAGCAAAGTTCAAAATAGCCTCTCTCGAAAAATTGAGCAACGGTCTAATAATGTTTTCATTTTGCTTCGGAATTCCGGTTAATCCTTTTAAACCCGTCCCACGAGATAGGTTTATAAAAAACGTTTCCAAGTCATCATCGGCGTGATGTGCTGTAAGAATGTACGCATACTTAAAATTATCTGCCACTTCCTGAAACCATTGGTAGCGTAATTTCCGTGCTGCCATTTGGGTAGAAAGCTTGTGGTCTTTTGCAAAAGTTTTAGTTTCAAAAGTTTCAGAATGAAACGGGATTTGAAGTGTATCGGCAAGATTTTCGGTAAAGATGGCATCTTCGTCGCTTTCTTTTCCGCGTAATGAAAAATTACAATGTGCAATGGCTAAGTTATATTTCAGCTGAAATAACAATTGTGTTAATACAACACTATCCAGCCCACCACTGCAGGCAACTAGTATTTTTGAGTGTTCCAAAAACGGAAAGTTTGTAGAAATATGTGTTTTAAATTCTGAAAGCATGTATTTAGATTGCTCCCGCTAAAATACCCAAAACAACTGCAATACCAAAGCTAAGCATGGTGCCAATTAGGACGTATTCGGTTTTAAGTGTATCTGTGTCTTTGTAGCGTAAAACAGATTTTGCAGCAATTAAAAATCCTACTGCCTGGTATTGCCCGATTAATATAAAAGTAAGCGCTAACATACGTTCTAAAACCCCAATAAGTTTTCCAGCGTTTGGGAGTTCGTCCGTGCCATCTAGTATTTCAGCTTTTTCCTGCTCCGCGATGGCAACATCTATTTGTGATGATCTAAACACCTCTTTAATTACGTAATTAGCGGGTTGTATGCATAACATATACGCAGTTACAATGGCAATAGTAGTGGCCGAAACAGGTATTTCAAAAAGCGGTTCCAGGCCGTGATACCTTTCAAAAAACAAAGAAACCCCAACCAACACCAGAATATGAAGCAACTGATCTACAAAGAAAGCATATTTCCAAAATGTAGGATGTTTGTTGGCTTTCGCCTTAAAACCATCGATGATATAATGGATAATAGCAATGATACCCGCACCCGCAAAAAATTCGATTTGAAACGATAACACCCAAGAGCATATAAAAACAATCCCCACGTGAACAGGCAGCAACCTACTCTTAAAACCAATGCTGTTTTTTTCATTGGCCATTTTTTGGGTCTGGAAGAAAAAATCGGCTACTATGTGTGCCAAAAATTGTAGTACTAAAAAAGTGGTTATTTGCATAGTTATTTAGTTAGCGATTCTTTAAAATAAGCAACTGCGGTTTCTATAGCGTTCCAACCTACGTTGGTAGAATGACGGTTTACAACAGATTGGTCTATGCCTAGTTGTTTGGAAATAGCATCTTCATTATGCCCTAAAAGTTTTAAGTATACAACTTCACACTGGCGTTGGGTTGCTTTTGTAAAAAGTACATCTAAGAGTTCCAAAATAGCCGTCCACTTTTTATTTAAAGCTTCGTCTTTAGAGGCAAAAAACAAGGTGTTTTTTATAACAACCCGTTCTTTATCATGCGTAGATTTGCTATTTATTTTACGTCCGGAATAATAAATAGCCTCTCCGTCTATCACTCCGTTTTTAGGATCATACCTTTCTAACTCACCGTAGCCAATTGCTATACGCACTCCATACTCTTTAAACAGTTTAGCTCTATTTTTATCTTTTTGTATTGATTTTTCTGAAATAGGAATGGTTTTTACATAACTTTTTATGGCCAAACAAGCTTGTAGCGCTTCTCCAGCCTTGGGAACCACACATTCTAAATAGTCTCCTTTAAGAACACGCCCAAAGATTTCAAAGTGTTTTTCCAAATCTACTAATAGCATTTGAAGATGTGCTTCTAAAATCTGTTTATCCTCTATACCTAAGCTACTTGAAGATATAATATCGCCCGATAAAACCGAATACTTCACTACCATACTTTTTCACAAAGATAACAATTTATGTTGTGTAGAGCACATAAAGTATATTTATGTTGCCTAGAATGCATAAATAGTGTTTATGTATGCTACAGTGCATAGTGATAAAATTCAAATTTTTAAGTTTTAAAACGTAAGTTATATTCTGACTTTGAAACCTTGCCCAGTTAAATACAGTGCTCCAAAACACTTCGCATTGCTCTGGCTTTCAGTAAGCATTCCTCATATTCGGCTTCTATAGTAGATTTGGCGGTAATGGCACCTCCCACCGAAAAACTTACATATCTTTTCGATTCATTGTACAAAATACTACGAATTACCACGTTAAAATCGAAATTGTTTGTAGGTGTAAAATAGCCCACAGCACCACTATACACTCCTCTTTTGGCATCCTCCAGTTGTTCCATAATTTTCATAGCGCTAATTTTGGGAGCACCCGTCATACTGCCCATAGGATATGTGTTTTTTATAATTTGAACCGCCGAAAACTCATCTTCGGCTTCGCAAGAGATGGTGGTAATCATTTGGTGCACCTGTTCGAACGTATAGATTTTGCAAAGTTCTTCTACCGCAACAGTTCCTTTTTTGGCTATGCGGGAAAGATCGTTACGTACCAAGTCTGTAATCATGATATTCTCGCTACGCTCTTTAGGGTTATTTGCTAGCGTTGCAGCCATTTCTTTGTCTTTTATAGCATTCTGTAACCGTTTGGCAGTTCCCTTAATGGGTTGGGAAATAATAGTGCTTCCCTCCTTTTTCAGATATCTTTCAGGGGAAGCCGATAGCACATACTGTTGGTCTAGTTTTAAGTACGTTGCAAAAGGTGGTTTAGATATTTCGTTTAAGGATAAGAATACCTGTTTCGGATTTATAGTAGTTTCTTCGGCATAAAATTCTTGACAAAAATTAGCTTCATAAATATCGCCACGTTCTATATGTTGAAGCATTTTACCTACTTTTTCGGCATAGGTATCTTTTGAGGTACGCAGCTTTATTTTTATTGCTTCGGAAGTGGTTTCAGTTTCCAAAATTTCAGTTTGCAAAATCTCCTCCCAATCAGTTTCTAATTCATCGTCTACCATAGTTAGGTAGTGTAATTCAACTTCAGTTTCAGAAAAAAGAAAAACTTTTTTGGGCTGAAAGAAATACAAATCGGGGAAGTTTAGGGCATCAAAATTTTTAGAAGTGAGGCGTTCCACATCATTCTTAAGATCATAACTTAAATACCCAAACAGCCAATCTTTTGTGATTTTTTGGTATTCATCTAGCTTTTCGAAACCATGGTGATAGTCTGTTTTAATTGCTGTAAAGGCGTCTACAGCCAAAACTGCTTGGTAGGAGCCATGTTTTTGTTCATAAGCATTGCTGTCTAGCCAGGCTACTTCTTCAAATTGGTTAGCCCAAGACAACAATTGTTGTTTTAATGTTGAAGTAAGAGTGGTTGAGATTTTTTTGGTTACGCGCATTATACACGAAGGTATTGAAAAAAAAGAACCATCTCAAAAGGTTTAAGATGGTTCTACTATTATTTTTAATATTTGCTTATATATGCAACGCTCTGTCTCCAGTAGCAGCCAATGCCGCTTCTTTTACAGCTTCGGCATAGGTTGGATGTGCGTGGCTCATACGTGCGATATCTTCGGCACTTGCTCTAAACTCCATTGCAACAACAGCTTCGGCAATAAGGTCGGCTGCACGGGCACCTACCATATGAACTCCTAAAACTTCGTCTGTTTTTGAATCGCTCAGGATCTTTATAAATCCATCGGTATCTCCACTAGCACGGCTTCTTCCTAAGGCTCTCATTGGGAATTGTCCAGACTTGTATTCAACTTTTGCCTCTTTAAGTTGTTCTTCGGTTTTTCCTACACTGGCAACTTCTGGCCACGTGTACACTACGCCAGGAATTAGGTTATAATCTATATGTGGCTTTTGACCAGCAATAATTTCGGCTACCAAAGAGCCTTCCTCACTTGCTTTGTGTGCTAGCATGGCACCACGAACTACATCGCCAATTGCGTAAATATTCTTTACATTGGTTTGCAAGTGCTCATTTACATCTACCTGCCCACGCTCGGTGATTTTAACACCTGCATTTTCGGCTTTTAAACCGTCGGTATAAGCTCTTCTTCCAACTGAAACCAGACAATAATCCCCTGTAAAAGTTACTTCTTTATCTTTTTTATCTGTTGCTGTAACCGTTACTTCATTTCCTTTTTTAGCGACTGCTGAAACTTTATGAGAAAGGTAAAACTTCACGCCTTGTTTCTTCATCACCTTCATAAGTTCCTTACTTTGTGCGCTATCCATTGTTGGGATGATACGGTCCATATATTCTACAACCGACACCTCGGCGCCCAATCTACGATATACCTGGCCTAATTCCAATCCAATTACACCACCACCAATTACAATCATGTGTGTTGGAATTTCTTTAAGACTCAAGGCTTCGGTAGATGTAATAACGCGTTCCTTGTCTAGCGTAATAAAAGGCAAGGTAGATGGTTTACTACCTGTAGCAATAATAGTGTTTGCAGCTTCGATGGTTTGCTTTTTTTCACCGTTAATCTCAATGTGTGTTGCATCTTTAAAGCTACCCATACCGGTAAAAACATCAATTTTATTTTTATTCATCAAAAAATCGATTCCTTTGGTAGTTTGGTCTACCACAGATGCTTTACGCTCAATCATCTTCTTGAAATTGATTTTTACCTCCCCAGGAATTTCAATTCCGTGGTCCTCAAAGTGCTTGATAGCATCTTCGTAGTGGTGAGAAGAATCTAGTAATGCTTTACTTGGAATACACCCAACGTTAAGGCAAGTTCCTCCTAAAGTATTATATTTTTCGATGATGGCGGTTTTCATCCCTAGTTGTGCGCAACGAATTGCTGCTACATATCCTCCAGGTCCAGAACCTATTACTGCAACGTCATATTTAGACATATTAAATGCTTTTTTGAATTGAAATGCAAAGGTACTATTTTGATTGTAGATTTACGATTGTTGATTTTAGATTTTCTGAATCACAAATAAGGTTTCTAGTGTATGGTTTCTGATTACTGCAAACTTAAAATAACTGAATCAGGTTTCCATCCCCGGAAACGCTAACATGTGTCCCATGCCCACAGTGAATAGCCAATTGCCATATAGTGCATGTTCTATACTAACTGCAGTGGTACTTCTATACTTTAGGTAGGTGTAGCCAAAGATCATTCCGCCGATAAAGGTTAAGATTAGTACCAACGTATTTCTGAAAAACAGGTGTGCCAAGGAAAATACGATTGCATTTATAAAAATAAAGAGTGTTTTATTCTGAAACAAAGCTTCGTACCGCTCAAAAAAGAACGTTCTATAAATAATTTCCTGCGGCCAAACCGAAAGAAAGGTGTAAATAAAAAGTATGGCAATAAACAATCCTGGTTTTTGCACAGGAACGTAAAATAAGGCATCTTTATCCTGAAACCATACATATGCGGTAGTAGCTATAACGACTATTAAAAAGGTAATTACCAGCCTTCGCCAATACGATTTCCAGTCTATCTTTTTCTTAATCTGAAAGTTGATGTTTTCAGATTTCTTTAAAACAACCAGAATATATATAAAACCAATTACCACCATCCCTACTTTTATCCAAATATTGAATGGTAATGCCAAACTTACAGGCAATAGAATAAAGAGAATGAAAAACTCGGAAAGAAAGAATAGCTTGTTGTTTTTCATAACTCAATAGCCGTTGTGTTTTTCACTTCATTAATACTAAACGAACTCTGGGTACTGCCAATATGCTCCAACGTGGTTAGCTTGTTAATCATAAAAATACGAAAATGTTCCATATCTTCTACGATAACTTTAAGGAGGTAATCGTATTCGCCACTTACATGAAAACATTCCAAAACCTCTGGCAACTGTTTAACTTCTGTTTCAAATTTAGTAATGTAGTTTCCGCTGTGTTGGGTTAGTTTCACATGGCAAAATACCATAAACCCTTTGGAAATAGCATTTTTATTTACCAAGGCAACATAGGAGGTGATAATTTTATTGCGCTCTAACTTTTTTATACGTTCGTACACAGCAGTAACCGAAAGGTTTAATTGATAGGCTAACTGTTTATTGGTTTGTTTAGCGTCTTCTTGAAGAAGCTGTAATAATTTTTTATCGATTGCATCTAATGCCATACTAACTAATTTTCATCAAAAAATAGAATAAATGTATAAATATAGAATATAATTCTACTAATAAAGATACTTACAAACTAATTATCCAAAAATACAACCATACATTGTTTTTTATTCTACGGATAATTAGTTTTGTTTTATGAAAGATTTTATCATTATTGGAGCTGGACAGGCTGGATTGGCAATGGCTTATCAACTCCACAAATTGGGTAAGGATTATTTAATCGTAGATGCCAATACTGAAACTGGCGCTCCGTGGCTAAAGCGCTGGGATTCTTTAAAATTATTTACTCCTTCAGAATTTAATCATTTACCGGGAATGGACTTTCCGTGTAAAAAAGGATACTACCCTACTAAATATGAGGTTGCCGCATATCTAAAATCGTATGTGGAAAAATTCAATATACCCATCACTTTCAACCAAAAAATAACTCATTTAAAAAAGGAAGATGAGATTTTCATCTTACAAAGTGAAAACACCACGTTCAAGGCAAAAAATGTAGTAGTAGCAACCGGACCGTTTCACAAACCTTTTACACCACCTTGTCACACTAACATTTCAGAAGCCATTATTCAAATTCACAGTGAGCATTATAAAAATCCCAAACAATTACAGGATGGAGATACTTTGGTTGTAGGCGCTGGTGATTCTGGCGTTCAAATTCTTGATGAAATATCGAACACAAAGCGGACCGTTTATTTTTCTGGAAATACCAATATCACTTCCATCCCGCAAGAAGTACTTGGAAAAACACTTTGGTGGTGGTTCAAAAAGATTGGATTTTTATCGGTTAGTAAATTTTCGTGGATTGGAAAAAAACTAAGTAAAGGAGGACAGCCCATTATTGGCACCGATGTGAAATCGTTGTTTAAAAAACCAAATGTGATTTGTGTTGGAAGAACCTTGGATGCTTCTGAAAATGAACTTCATTTTGAAAAAGGCACGTATAAAAACATCAAAAACATTGTATGGGCCACAGGTTTTAAGCCCAATTTTAAATGGATTGAAGGCGTTTCCTTTAACGAATACGAATATCCTAAAAACTTCAGAGGGATAAGTAATTTAAAAGGGCTTTATTTTTTAGGATTACCCTGGCTCTACACACGAGGTTCTGCCACTTTGGGAGGTGTGAAAAAAGACGCTGAGTTTCTCGGAGATTTTATTGCACAGGAACAAGAAGAAATTGCACACGACACTATAATTTTAAAAAAACAACTTGCCTAATGTAAGCTATTCAATATGAAAAAAAGTTATCAGGATATTGAACACATAAGGAAGCAAGGTGAAATTTGGTTTAACGACCTTACACGCACGCGAACGCAAGGTCCCACATTACACACAAATAGGTATGAAGGATATAGCGAATCTACAAAATCCATCCACGCCGGACAGTATGACGATCCTGCTACGGGAGCTTTAGGCACGCCAATTTTTCAATGTTCTACCTTTTACCTCAACCAATCTTCTTATGAGGCCATAGAGGAAGGTCGTGGACGGGACGAAATGATCTATACCCGTTACGGAAACCCCTCGCAGTGGAGTGTTCAGGAAAAACTTTCGGCTCTGGAAAATGCCGAAAGCTCTCTGGTTTTTTCATCCGGAATGGCAGCTATTTCTACTGCAATCTTAGGAATGCTGGACAAAGGAAGTCATGTTGTTTCCTCTAGAGATATTTATGGAGGAACCTATAATTTTTTATATGAAGATTTAGACAAGTACGGAATGTCTGTTACATTTACCTCTCCTACCAATCTAGCTGAAATTGAAGCGGCAATTCAGGATAACACAAAAATCTTATATTTCGAATCGCTTACAAATCCGTTACTCAAACTTGTACCAATTGAAGCTATTGTAGCACTGGCTAAGAAGCATCATGTACGTGTTATTATAGACAATACTTTTTTAACTCCGTATAATGTAAAACCTCTCGATCTTGGTGTGGATTTGGTTGTTAATTCGGCAACAAAATACTTAAATGGGCATTCCGATTTAATTGGTGGAACCGTCTCAGGATCTCGTAAGTTAGTAGATAGATTATGGCCCCAAATGTTAAAAAACGGTGGCTCTCTGGATCCTCACGCTTGTTTTTTACTGGAACGGAGTCTTAAAACCTTTGCCTTGCGCATGCGGACCCATAATACAAATGCACTGGCGTTGGCCACCTATCTGGAAAAACATCCATCTATTAAAAAAGTATATTATCCTGGATTGCAATCGTATAAGCAATATGAACTGGCACAGCAGCAATTAAAAGGGAAGTACTCAGGGATGATTAGTTTTGAAATTGAAGGAGGCGACCCTAATGCGCATGCCCTTTTAAAGCTTCTAAAATTACCAAAAGAAGCCACGAGTCTTGGGGGTGTAGAGAGCTTAATCTCCTTACCCTATAACACGTCACAAGCATCTCTAACCAAAGAACAACAAAAGGCTATTGGAATTAATGACGGCTTAATTAGACTTTCGGTGGGTGTGGAAGATATTGAAGATTTGATTTCAGATTTTACACAGGCACTAACCATTATATTTAATACAGAACATAGCTATGCTGAATAATATAAACATTGCTGGATTGAGTGAATTTGCCAACGAAGTAAAAGAACGACCCATTGAAGGAAAAGCTTCTTATGGTGTAGCACTTCATTGGGAAAGTGGCACTAAAACAAAGGTGCACACAAAAAATATGATTTTTGGAGAACATAAATTAGTACGTAATTTTGAATTTACCATTGACGAACCTACACAATTGCTAGGTGTTAATTGCGCTCCTAACCCTGCAGAATATATGCTAGGCGGTATGGCAGGCTGTATGGCTGTTACTTTTATGGCTGGAGCTACGGCAATGGACATTCAAATAGATCAACTAACACTTGAAATTGATGGTGAATTAGACCTGCAAGGCTTTTTGGGGCTAAATCCTAAAGTAAATCATGGTTTCCCTGAACTGAAGTTTATATTTCACGTTAAAGGAAATGGTACACAAGCGCAATATCAAAAATTAATGGAGCGCGTTACACAGCACTCACCTAATTACAATACTATTAAAAATGAAGTAAAGATAATAGGTGAAATCCACTCATAATTTTGGATTTTATTGGGAAGTTATTTTTTATTTTTGAGCAGTGCTTTTATTTCATCAATTTCACGTTGCTGAGATTCTAACTTAGTCTGAAGTGTATCGTTTTGTTTTTTTAATTCGATGATGTACAAAAAGGCTTCTTCAATTTTTTCTAGATTGGTTACTGCCATAGCGCCCACATCAATAGTCATTCCATCGGCTTTTACATCTTCATAAGATTTCACATTAGGCAAATGCCCATTTTCTATAATAAAGGACTCCAATTCAGCTAAGCTTTTAAAAGAATAATCACTATTTAAGTTGGAGTATCCTTGGAAATACGACTCGAACACATAATCTGGGTACGTAGTTGTATCGGACTGAAAATTAACGGCTCTTGCAGTTCCATAGACCCGCAACGGAAAGCCTCCCGCTAAATCTATCTCTACTCTTTCTTGGGAGGAAGACTTAAAAATAAAACTATCCGTAGTATCCTCATACGCTAACCCCCAATCGGAGTAAGTAGGTGAATGCGACAGTACCATTCTATCTACATTTCCAGCACCTTGAAACATATAAATCATGGAGCTTGGTGTACCCGTTGTATTTGGAAACGAGATACTGGTTTGGTCGCTTGTAAATGCAATGTCGTCTGTGGCATTTGCAAGATTTAACACACCCCCAGTCCTCAACCAGTAAGATGGCGAGGGATCATTAACCCAACTTAAATTCCCCACACCATCGGTTTGCATAATTTGGCCATTTGTGCCTCTTGTAAACGGGAGGGTGTACATATCTGCAGCAGTAGTACCTACTGCTAATGGTCCCAGAAAATATCCTGAATAGTCGTTGCCACTACTTACCACACTAGAATAAACTCCATAATTAGCAGCCAGTGCTCCTCCTCCACTCATAACATTATAAACTCCATAATTGCTGCTAGTACCGGTACCATTATCGTGTATATCATTGTATACCCCATACGTGTCCGCACTATCATCACTAAGCTCATTCTTTATTCCATACTGCGTATTAGTGTGAGGATTCATTGAAGAATTATGCACCCCTATTACTTCATTTGTGTATGTAATGTCTCCAGCACGATCAAACTCATTTAAAACACCAGTCAGATTTCCCGCTGTAAATTGCTCAAACAAATTGTGCATCCCAATTTGTGTTAGTGCTCCATTACTAACATTAAATTCGTTATATACTCCAAGATTTCGTTCTGAAGGAGTACTAATATCAGTATTAAATGCATTAAACACACCATAATTTTCTAAGCCTGATCCGTCACCTGAGAACGTATTGTGAGTACCAAAGCGTTCATTGCTGGCCGAACCACTATTAAAGTTATTTCTTGTTCCGTAATTAACATTAGAAGACGTATTGTTTAGAAATGTATTTTGTGTTCCATGCGTATAATTTCCTCCAGACAGAACATTGGATGTTCCATACATAAGCCCTGTAGGAGACGTTAAGGTGTTACGCATACCAAATTGATTGCCGCCAGCAGTTGATCTCAAGTCGTTTTGAATTCCGTAGTTATTACCACTAGCAGTTCTATCTATAATAGTATTGATCCCATATTTGTCTCCAGTACTACTACCATTCATGGTGTTGCGTATTCCATGATGATTTCCTGATCCTTGATTGGTAATCAAATTTAAAAGTCCGATCTGCTCCCCATTACCAGTACCCTCTAGCCTATACAAAGCGCCATAATGTGAATTAATTCCATTATTAGTGACTCTTGAAAAATATCCAACCTGTGCCCCATTGCCAGCACCACTAAGCTGAGTCCAGTATCCATAATGAGAGCCCGCTCCATTGCCGCTTAAAGAATTTGCATTTCCATAGTGCGTACCGCCTCCTGAATTGTTAATGTCGATGTAATTTCCAAATTGATCATTAGCTCCACTACCTTCCAATCTCGCCCAATTTCCATAATGAATTCCTGTACCAGTGCCTCGCAATACATTATACGAACCGTAATGCAATCCATTTCCACTGTTATCAATTACATTAATAGTACCTAATTGGGCGCCTCCTCCAGAACCTGATAACTGAATCTCGGTGCCATTGTGTGTTCCTGATCCATTTCCTTCTAAACGTATAAACTCGCCGTAATGGGTATTATTGGAAGTTCCATTCAATAAAATAGAGAGACCGCGTCCTCCATTAGGTGTTTCTATATCCAACGGGTAATCTGCAGTATTTTTGCCAATAGCTACATTCCCCATCGTAAATTGGTCGTCGTTAATATCGTCTGGTGCTGTGGTTGTGCCCTCCTCGTAAAAATCGTGATCGGTATTCCCAACTGAGGTGGCATCAACCCAAGTTATAGTACCCGAGCCATCGGTTTGCATGATCTGGTTGCTCGTCCCATCGGCTATAGGAAATGCATACCCAGTAATGGTAGGATTTCCTATTTGAAATTGAGAGTTGGTACGTAGTACATTTCCAGAGGTTGTGTTGTCTATACCAAATTCACCATAAACAAGTGCATTGTTAGCATCTGCATTCGAATTTTCAATATATAAACTGTTACTTCCAGTTTCGAAATATCCCGAATTAAACCCCAAAGACACATTATTATTCCCAATAGAATTTGAATATAAGGAATTTGAGCCTACGGCAGTATTTCTTACACCAGTTGTGTTAGAATATAATGAACTATCTCCTAAAGCAGTATTAAATCCTCCTACAGTTGTTAATAGCATAGACTCATTACCTACCGCTGTATTATTACCTCCTGTGGTAGAAGTCAATGCTCTATAACCTATGGCGGTATTGTACTGCGAATTTACTAGTTGATTAAGCGTATAGGCGCCTAGCGCTGTATTGTATCTTCCATTTGTAGCTTGAAAATTCATTGACGAAAATCCAACAGCCGTATTTAAAACCCCAGTTGTATTATTTAGTAAAGTACCTCTTCCAATAGCAACATTCTGGGATCCTGTAGTATTATTGAATAGCGTATAACTACCAACGCCAACATTTTGATTATCGCTTGCATCATCATTTGCACCAGCTCCTAATCCTAAAAACAAAGAGGATCCATTATCGGTACCATCATTATCGCTTTTACCATCTAAAAGATCATTTATTTTTTCTACACCAGTTACAGATACCCAAGATAAAATAACTTGATTCCAGTAATAAAAACCTTTAGTTGGTGTGCCATTTCCACTTATATACAACAGCAACCCATCTTGTACTGCTGTTGGATTGGTAGCAGGAAATTCATCTACTTTTGGTATTAAGATACCATCTGAATTTGTTGGTGCAACTTGGTTAGACGAACGAATATCTAATAACGCATTGGGGTTTGTAGTACCAATTCCCACTTGAGCCTGCATCGTTATGGTAAACAAAAGAAAAATAGATAACGGTATGTGTTTCATTATGCAACAAATTAAATTGTTTGTAATACACAATAAAACTGCACATTTTATGACTAAAAAAGCCTAACCTTATGGGTTAGTATTTAAAAATCAAATTTTAATTTATTGAATGTTAGGCGGTTAACGTTTTGAGATATATAAAGATGTAGACTTGTATTTTACGTGCAAATAACGAAGATTCACGTATACTCTAACATATATTGAAAGGCCTCTTTTCTATTATTTACACCTAATTTGCTGTATGCGTTTCGCAAATGAAATTTCACAGTACTTACCGTAACAAACATTTGTGCTGCAATAGTAGCATTGGTCTTACCCGCTATGCATAGCTTAAGCGTTTCAAATTCCCGTTCGGTAAGGTGTGAATGAAGTTTATGGTTTAACTCTTCCATATTTAAATCTACAGAGAGTTCGGACGGGCTTCTATGAAGTTCCATAAAACGTTTTTGCAAGGCTTCTACCTGTAAAGTCTGTGCTTCACGTTCGGCTTTTACTTTTTTCTGCTTTGTTATAAAGAATAATAGTAGTACTGCAATAATGGCTACTCCACCAATAACAATGATAATTAACTCATTGCGTGTTTTTGCCAACTTAGCACTATTGAGTTCACTTTCAAAAGTAAGTTCTTGTATTTCTTTTTCCTTTTTTGCAGTTTCATACTTTGTTTCTAAATCGGCAACACGAGCTTTTACTTCTACATTACTTAAAGAATCGGCAAGCAGGATATATGCATTTCGATAGTTTAAGGCTTCTCTTGTTTTTCCTTTTTTCAAAGCAATTTTATATAGTATGTCGTAGGCTTTTTGTTCGCTGTTGGAGTATCCATTTTTTTGTGCGCCCTTAAGTGCATCTTCTGCATACTTTTGAGCCTCTGTTAATTTATTTTGTTCAAGTTTAACGTTGGCCATGGCAAGTAATGTAGTAATATACTCTTCTTGTTCCCCTAAAACTTTAGCGTAAACGTGGGCTTCTTGGTAATGTGTAAAAGCACTATCCAACTGCTGCTTTTTTAAGAATATTTTCCCCAAATTACTTTCGGCGTAGACCAACATGGCAGGATTATTAAGATCTTTAAAAAATATGCGTGCCTTCATTAAATGATTAATTCCGTTGTCTAATTCATTTAAATCGTTGTACACCATTGCCAATCTCAGATGATTTAGCGCTATATCTGTAGTATCCTGAATAGTTTCTGATAGTGTCAAGCACTTTTTTGTAGTTTCTAACGCTTTGTCTATTTGTCCTAATTGATAGTATACACCCCCAAGATTGCCATAGGTTTTACTCAATACGTCGTTAAGTTGCGGGTTGTTTTTACTTTCAGCTAGCTTCATCACTTTCTGATATGCATTCAAAGACGCTTCATATTCGGCTTTACCCATATAAACCAGGCCACGTGTATTATGGATCATGGCAAATAAAAAATCTGACTCTGTTTTTTGTGCAATTTTTTCGGCTTTTTTAAGATACCAAAATGAGGAATCTGCATGGTTTACTTGTCCATAGGCAATTCCTAAATTAAGATAATAATGTCCTCGTAACGAATCACTGGCTTGTCCTACAATATTCTGAAATGAAAGTAGGTTATCTATCCCGTCTCTTGAATTTTCGGTAGTCATAAATTCATCCAAACCCTCTTTTAATAGATCATTGGGTGTTTGGCTATTTGTAAAAATCGTTACAAGCAAAAACAAGATAAAGAGCAATCTAGTTTTCGAAGTTATATTTTGTAGGTGGCCCAACATGGAATCACAGATTAGCAGTCTTAATTTTTAAAGATACTAAAAATGATTTTAGGTGACTTCTTAAATAAAAACGCTTCACAAAGTAAAAAATAAGACCATTAAGAGAAACTTACTAGTGAAAACTGATGGGTAGTAACACTTACATTGTAGAAAAAAATGTAACCGCAAAAACCAGTGAGTATTTAACCAATTATAGCGTAGAAAAAACGGTTCCTACCTTTGTTGAAATTTATAAGAGCCTGTTATTAAACTTAATAATCGGCGCTTTGATTTCTAAGCTAGAATAATTTATTTTTTTGTAGCTAATAGTTGTTTTAGCATTGTTTTTAGTTCATCTATTTCTTTGTCTTGTATTTCTATTTGTTTTTGCTGTTGTTGTACTGCATTAATAAGTGCATAAGTAAATTTATTGGGATCCACCTGTAGATATTCTTCTGTTCCATCTTTAGATGTTCCTCCATCTGCATCATCATTATCATTACTATTATTTGCATTTGCATTTGTAACCATATCTGGAGCTATTTTTTGTATATCCTGAGCTATAACTCCTTGAAACACCTTTTGACTTACCTCTTTATTTTCTCCAAATAATAATTTATAACGTTCATTATAGGAAAAGTTTACTGGCTTTACCTTCATAATCAAATCAAGTCCTTCCTTATAATTGGATACATTTGTTTTTAAACGAGCATCTGAGAAAACCGTCCAGGTGCCTCCACCTACTTTATTAGCTGCTCCATTTACAGATAAGCTGGCCGTTGGATTAGTGGTAGCGATTCCTATATCCCCTCCCCTTTCAACTGTCATAATTCGCAGTTCAGTTGTACAGGCACTACTTAAATGAAATTTATCCGTAGAACCATCCAGATAAAACTGAAATCCACAATATACAGGACCAGCAGTATTATATGTTGGAACATTTTCTTCAAAAGTTAATCTTCCCGACTCTACTTCGTTAAAAGCTAGTGCACCTAATTTTAAAGAAGGTGTTGTACTACTAGCTGCTGTTAACAAATGAGTGCCATAGCTGTTATGTTCTCCTATTACAGCTCCTGTATTAATACGAGCCCCTCCGTTTACTTGCAATACTTCAGAAGGGTTTGCCGTTCCTATTCCTACTCTGTTGGTATTTGCATCTACCGAAAACATATTCGGGTTCGTGTTTGATGCTACTTTAAAATCGGCAGTACCATCAAGATTGTACGTCATACCAAAATTTCCTTGCGTTATGGTAGTATTTTGCGTGAGTGCACCACCTAACATTATATTGTTTCCTGTTTCATTTAACCCGTTAGATGCCGTAGTAGCACCAGATGAGGCAGTAGTGATAAGACGCTCCCAGATTGTTCCATTAAAATAGTAATACCCCTCACCACCTCCACCAACAGTGGTAGCATTTGTATTATAAATTAACAATCCTGTGGCTGCAGTATGAACCCCATCTATAGTTATATTTCCAACATTCGACAGGGAAACACGGGGAATTAATAGACCTTTATCGGTTCCAACAATATCCAGTTGTGCAGAAGCGTCAGGTGTTGTGGTTCCAATTCCTACTTGACCAAACATACCATGTATTGTTAGCAAAGTTAAGAGGGAAATTAATATTCTTTTCATAGCTAGTAGGTTTTGTTACTATAAAACTACTAACGCAAGAAAAAAGCTGCAAAAATTTGTGAAGTACGAACCGTTTTTTGTTAAATAGACCTCCTTTAAATTAGAAACGATTTATTTTCTTTTTTCAAACTGGTTTCAATACAGATATATTAAGATTCCTTTTTTAATGCTTCGGAGATACTATGCTAAATAAGCTTAAGAAAAAAACTTAGTTTATTTCTCAAATAATTGAGTTTTCGAAGTTCAAAATGCACAAAAAAATCACTAATTATACATAAGGGTTCATTCAATTATTATTATTGATTTTAATCTGCTTTAATTAACTCAATATTTAAGTAAGTTCCATCAGCAATAGTTTTTACATTAGAATTATTAGCCGTATCTGTAAAAACATATACTTTATCATTAGTATCTAAGTGTACCATTTTAGTTAAAGTTGCAGTAGCTTTGTCACCATTTCCTACAAAAACATAAGAAGCAGAACCAGAGATAAAATTAGAATTCCAACTTTTTGCAAGTTGAAATCTTACATTTTTATCACTACCATTTGTTTTTTCAACAGAAATAGAATATGTTATGCGATACACTCCTGCTGTAGAAACTTGAATATTATTAGTATTCGTGTTAATATTTTCTGACACAGTTGTTGCCCCAAAATTAATAGGATTCCATTCGCTTAATGTTTGGCTATTGGTTGCGTATACATCTGCATACGCACTATCAGCTAATTGTGGATACGATACCCAATTTGTGTTTCCATTTTCATCGGACGTTAATAATTTGCCAGCACCTTCTGCTCCATTAGTTATCTTGAGAGTACCATCAATTTTAACATTCCCTTTTACTTCAAGCTTTTCAGTAGGATTACTTGTTCCTATTCCAACCTTGGTAGCATTCCAATTAGTAGTAGCTAAATTATTTCCTAAAATTAAAGTATTTGGATTATTTGCTACCGAGCCATTTCCAACCGCAACAGCATTTTGACCGCTGGCATTAGAATTATTTCCTAAGGCCGAACTATTTGCCCCTGTAGAAAGACTTTCTGTCCCTATTGCTACGGCATATTGCCCTGTTGCTTTAGATGAAGTACCTAACGCTGTACTATTTTCTCCAGTTGCCTCACTATTGGTTCCTACAGCAAGTGTATTGTTACTGGTAGTTGCCTTAGCGTTAACACCTATGGCTGTAGCTTGAAAACTTGACGCCGTTGATGACTTTCCTAGTGCTAAGGTACTATTACTTGTTATTGCTCTTGCATTGTAACCCAGAGCAGCAGACTGAAAACCTGAAGCAACCGATGATGCTCCTAACGCTGTAGCCTGATTGCTATTAGAAGCATTGGCGTTTGTTCCAATGGCTACTGAATTTTCAGCATTTGCGACTGCACCATTTCCTATAGCTAAACCGCCATTGGGATGAAACAGACCAAACTCATTATTGTTCACTTTAAATTGTAAAGACGTGTAATTTGTAGTTCCTAAAAACTTATTACTATCTATCGAATTACCTGTTAGAGACCATGTGTCATTATTTGATCCTGTTCCTGAAGAATTTTCAGCAACAGTGTTCCACTCTTCACCACTCCAAAAATAAAACCCAGGAGTAAGCCCACCAGAAGTCGATGTATTATAGACCAATAAACTAATTGCTGGGTTAGAAATTGTAGATGAATCTGAAGTTCCAGACAATGCTACTCGTGGGAATAACACACCTTTATTTGTTGACGATATATCTAGTATACTAGAAGAATCTGGATTGCTAGTGTTTATTCCTACTTGCGAGAAAATTGAAAAAGATAGAAATACTAATAGGGTAAAAATGTAGACTTTTTTCATTATTTGGTTAATTAGGGAGTGCAAACGTAACCCACCTGTAGATTCCTACAAAACACATATACCAACTATTCGACATAAGCATATAAATACTCGACAAAACACACTTTTCTCCTACATTTCAATACTTTTTTTAGGATTTTTCTTACAAGTAGCTGTAAAATAACCTATTAGCAAAATCACGCTAAACATCAACACGATTTAAATTTGCACATTTTTTTACAAAATCGTAACATTACATTTCAAATGAAACCAAACCTCATGCAAGAAAACGACTCTTTTTCCGAAATAGATATTGAAAACCAACACATCATGGAAAACAAAGAGCTTTCTATATGGGAAGCACTTGTTCCAGTCGTGATTTTAATGGGGCTTCTCGCCTACAATATCTTTTTTGTTGAAGGACAAGAATGGTTGGGTGGTTATACAAATCAACTTATACTTTTAATGGGCGGCGTTGTGGCAGCCATTGTAGGCTTTTTAAACAAAGTATCACTAGGGATAATGCTTACTGAAGTTTGGGAAAACCTAAAAAGTGTTTTTATACCTATTTTGATTCTTTTATTAGTAGGTGCTCTTGCAGGTACCTGGCTTATAAGTGGCGTAATTCCCGCCATGGTTTATTATGGTTTACAAGTATTAAGCCCCGAAATTTTCCTGCCAGCATCCGTGATTATTGCAGCTATTATATCGATTGCCACAGGAAGTTCTTGGACCACCTCAGCTACAGTAGGTATTGCGTTGGTAGGAATTGGAACCGCACTGGGTATAAACCCGGGAATGATTGCTGGAGCCGTAATTTCTGGCGCTTACTTTGGAGATAAAATGTCACCGTTAAGCGATACAACCAACCTAGCCCCGGCAATGGCAGGAACCGATTTGTTTACACACATAAAATATATGGCGTGGACTACCGTACCTACAATTATAATTACACTACTTGTCTTCGGAATTATAAGCGCTACTGTAGACGTTACAGGAGACGCAGACATAAGCGGTTTATTAGCAAATATAGATGCAACCTTTACTATTACACCTTGGTTATTTATCGTGCCTGTGATTGTGATAGCGTTAATTTTCATGAAAACGAAACCTCTTATTGCATTGGCTATAGGAGTAATTTCGGCAGCTGTAGTTGCTGTCATTTTTCAAACTGAAATACTAGCGGGACTGGCAGATTCTAATGTTGGAGCAATTACAAAATCTATTCTTACCGATACAGCCATCGTTACCGATAATGAAAAACTAAACGATTTATTTTCTGCCGGAGGTATGGAAGGAATGCTCTGGACCATTTATTTAATCATCTGCGCAATGGTTTTTGGAGGAATTATGGACGGAATTGGCGCTTTAGCCAGAATAACAAAATCGTTACTTTCTATGGCAAGTAGTATTTTTGGATTGTTTGCTAGTACCGTAATTAGCTGTTTAGGGTTAAATGCAGTAGCAAGTGACCAATACCTCGCCATTGTAATTCCAGGAAAAATGTTTAAAAAAGCATATGAAGACAAAGGCTTAGCTCCCGAAAACCTATCCAGAACCTTGGAAGATAGTGGTACAGTAACTTCAGTATTAATCCCGTGGAATACCTGTGGAGCCTACCAAAGTGGTGTTTTAGGAGTAAGTGTGGCAGACTATTTTGTGTACGCCATCTTCAATTATATTAGTCCTTTTATGACATTATTGTTTGCTGCTTTCAGATTAAAAATAAAGATGCTGCGCACGTCAAAAACAGCATAATATTATACTAATTTATACAGCAAGATGCTTCGGAATTATTCTTTTCTGAAGCATTTTCTTTTTAACTAAACTTTATAAAAATCTATTGTAACCTTCCTTTCAATTTGAAGTTTTAATACCTACTTTTGCACTCGCAAAAACAAGGTGCATTACGACTTCTAGTTTTTTCAGAAAAAAAGTATCATTTCAAACACAAAAAATATGGCCTTTGTAGGTAAAAAATTTCCAAATCTTAGCGTAGACGCAACCGATAAAACAGGTGTTACACGTAAGATAAATATTCTTGAAACCGCTCAACAAGAGAACAAAAAAGTAATCCTTTTCTGGTATCCAAAAGATTTCACTTTTGTATGTCCAACAGAGCTTCACGCTTTTCAAGCTGCTATGGACGAATTTTCAACAAGAAACACGCTTGTAATTGGTGCTTCTTGTGACACTCCAGAGGTTCACTTTGCATGGTTAAATACTCCAAAAAATCACGGTGGTATTGAAGGGATTACCTATCCACTTTTGGCAGACACCAACCGAAATCTTGCCAACCAATTGGATATTTTGGATATTACAAATGAGCGTTTTAACGAAGAAACTGGAACTGTGTTGGTAGACGGAGACAATGTAACCTACCGTGCAACCTACCTTATTGATGAGGAAGGAACCGTATTTCATGAAAGTGTAAACCATATGCCACTAGGGAGAAACACTTCAGAATTTTTAAGATTGATCGATGCGTATACACACGTTCAGAAAAACGGTGAAGTATGTCCTGCCAACTGGCAAGAAGGTGCTACAGCGATGAACGCAGACCGCGAAGGCGTTGCCGAGTATCTCACACAGCATTTAAACTAATTGTATTGAAATATTAAGTTTAGTTTTTAAGTACGTTTGGTTAAACGTAACCCGCTTTTAAGAATGAGAGCGGGTTTTTTAATGTTATAGTAATTGATATTGCCTTCATTTTATTAAAAAAAGCAATTGGTTAAAAAATACCTACCAATACACTTTCATTAAAAGGTTTGGTATTAAAGCAAGCGAAAATTTATCGACAACCATAACAGGATCATTTAAACTATTATTTCCTGAATATTCTTTACTTAAATGATTTTTCTTATTGTATAAATTTCTAACCGAAACTCCTATTTTTGCTCTTAGCTTGTGTGTCTTAGAAAAAGAAAAATCGTAGGTTGTAGAGGCATCTAATCTATGGTAACTAGGAAGCGTTTCCGTATTAATTTCATCAAAATACAAACTCCCATCATTTGAATTTACTAGTGCTTTTGTATATGGCTTTCCTGAGCGCCAATTCCAAGAAAGCCCCATTTGAAACTGCTTCAATTTATAAGCCAATGACGCAGTAAATGTATGCTTCAAATTAACACTAGATGTAAAGTATTTATCATCATTTAGTCCTTTATACTTAATTTTTATGTTTTGAAAAGAATAACTAAGCCAAACTCTAAACGGTTTAAAATCTTTTTTAAGATAGAAATCTATACCCCGTACTTTCTTCTTTCCTATGTGGTAATAACTATCTAGGGGGTTCAGAAAACCTAGGGAAAGGGTTGCCATGCCCGCTATGGTTTTGTAATAATAATCCATGTCGAGACTCCAGCCTTTATTTGTATATAGGGCACCTAACGAAATTTGCCTACTAGTAATTAAAGGGAAGTCATCATTATTGACTAAACGCCACAATTTATCTTCTAATGAAAAGTCGCTCAAAACAGTTTCTTCAATTTCAGTAACGATCTGATTTTTTATTTCTCCAGAAGCTTGTAATGTTAGATTTTTAAGTATTCGTTGAGAGAGCAAAACTCTAGGTTCAAACGTTCCTTTCTTAAATTCTTTGAAATAATTGATTCGTGCTCCCAAACTTGCATATAATCCTTTAAGACCTTGAAACTTATAATTTCCATACACACTATGTGTCCTCACGACACTTTTATCTTCATCTAAAATGAAGGATAAGTCCTCTGTATTAAGGAAGACATAACCCACATCCTTCAAATTATAGCGGTATCCCACTAAAACATCTTGTTTTTCTTTAATTTTAAAGACTACTTCTGAGGAAACACCTGAATCGAAAACTTCATTCTGCTTACTAAAGTCTGAAACATCTCTATTATTCTCTCGAGTTAAAAATTGATATTTAAACTTATATTTAGACAAGAATACCTGTGTGTTTTGTTTTATTTTATCATTCCAGTTAGCTTTCCAACTAGCACTATACCCATCATTTTTTATGGAGAGCTTGTCGTTAAAGGTTGTCCTTAGAGATGCATCCTCAATCAAATGGTCTAGGTTATTTTCGATAAAAATAGTACTTACTGAAAAACGATTTTTTTTATTCGGTCTGTAGTTGATTTTGAAATTATAATCAAGAAAAGAAAAGTCATTCATCGTACTTCTTGAATCAACAATATGGGATTCTTGAAACACTTTATCAGCCAATTTCTTATAAGTAAAAGATTGGTATAACTCATTATAACTTCGCCTAAAGGAGCCCTGAACACTCAACTTTTCTTGGAATACAGGAGTATCCAAAAAAACATTTGCACTTATACCATTTATTTCAATACTTCCCTTTAGTTTCTCTGCAATATTTGAATTAGATTCAATATCAACAACACTCGAAACTCGATCTCCAAATCGCGGATGTGTACCTTTGCTATAAAAATCAACGTTTTTAATGGCATTGGAATTAAAAGGTGAAATCATTCCAAATAAATGTCCTTTATGATAGATGGAAACACCATCCCAAATAATATGATTTTGATCTAGATTTCCTCCACGAACAATCATTCCAGAAGCTGTTTCATTAGGACTAACAACTCCCGGTAATTGTTGAATACTCTCCAAGACATCTGGTCCTGTAAGCCCAGGAAGAAGTTCCAATTTTGAAGGTGTTATGGTAAAATTTCCATTAGATTTTTTAAAGATTCCAGAAGTCAGATAGCTATTTAATACTACAACATCCAGCCGCTCAATGTCTTGTTTGTCTTCAAAATTTGTAATAAAAATATACCGCTTGTCTATAAATGTGAAGTTAACTTGAGCAATAAGAGAAATTTCATCTAATAGCTCCAATAAGGTAATTTCATTGGTATTTAAAGTGATTACTTTTTTAGAAACAAAAGCATCATTATACGAAAAGCGCACATTACAGGCACTTTCAATTGTTGTTAATACCTTCGGAAGAGGTTGGTTATTAAACTGAAACGAAAAAGTAGCTTCCGTTTGCGCAGAAGCTACTATGGGAAAAAACCATACTAAAACAAAAATGATCTTTTTCATAAATTATTTAGACAGTACAATACTCAAATCATCTTTTTTTACATACTTAATATCCATTGTTTTAAAAACTGAGGCCAAAGCGGTCTCTAAATTCTCATGAGTAAAGCTTCCCGTAAACAACTCAAAATTATTTATTTGTGTCGCATCAAATTTTACCTCATATTGCTTTTCAATAGCCAATATAACATATTGTAAAGGGACACTTTTAAAACTACTTTCGCCAGAGAGCCACGTTGGAACTGTTGAGGTGTTCTCCAACTTTTCTATAGGGTTTCCATTAATTTTCCGAAACGTGTTTGTTGGATTTAGAATATAGTTTTTATGATCGTTAATGACTTTCACCTTTCCTTCAAAACAGGTTACTTCAAAATAATCCAAGTTAGAATTTACATTAAATTGAGTTCCCAATACCTGAACGCTACCGTTTTTGGTTTGTACAGTAAAAGTACTTCCCTTCTTAACTTTGAAAAAAGCTTCGCCTTCTAAAACTACCTCGCGATATTCATTCCAGTCATTTTCATTGTAATAGATATTCGACTTTGAATTGATAATTACTTCCGAACCATCTAACAATTTAATTGTTTTTTGCTGAGAATACGAAGTTGAAAATTCTGAAGTTTTATTGGAAAGAAACATGGTTAAACCGAAAATCAAAATTAAAGATGCCGCTATGGACATAGCCCATTTTAAAGTTAAACTACGGGACTTCTTAATTTTCTTTATTTCCATTTTACGTTTAATCGATTCAAAAGATGAGTCTAGTGGTGCTTCTAAATCAATATAGGCAGAAATACCCAAGCGCAATTTCTTATATGTAATAAAGTCCTCCTCAGAAATAAATTGCCGTAACTCTTTATCTGAAATTGTTCCATCGAGCCATTTAGCCAAATAGGTCTCATTATCAATCTGTAAATCCTTCTTTTTCATATTGTATCATTAGTAAGACAATTAGTAAACAAAAAACCCTATGCTTAGTATCAATTAACATTAACGAATTTTTATACGTTCCCGATTTCCTTTTTCATTACCAAGAGCGCATTATGCATTCGTTTTTCAACTGTTTTTATGGAAATTTGAAGCATTAATGCTATTTCTTTATACTTCTTTTTTTCAAGCCGATTGAGTAAAAAAACTTCTCGATCTTTTGCTGGTAAAGAAGCAATGGTGATTTCAATCTTGCTTAAAAACTCTTGTTCAATTAGTTTAAACTCAGGTGTTTCATTTGTAACACTGTTAAAAGGCCGGCTTTGGAATTTTCGGACCACTTTTTCATGCTTTTTATGATTCAGGAATAAATTGGTTGCAACCGTATATAAATAAGACTTTACCTTACCGTATGAAACATTATCACAATTATCCCAAAGTTTTATAAAGGTTTCTTGCAAGAGGTCCTCAGTTAACTTAATATCCTGAGTTTTAAAAAAAATGTACCGTTTTAAATCCTTAGCATACCTCTTAAATATGTCTTCAAAAATTTTTTCGTCACATATATTATGTAGCCCTTTTCTCATTTATTAAGCTTAATTTGTGCAACAAAGCTATATAAAATAAAGAATTAATTTTTTATAGGGTTTTTTAATTCTTAGTTGTCTTAGGTATGATTAATCGCAAATAAATGAAGTTTAACTTTTTTAAAAACATATTATGAAAAAAGTAAAATACCTAATTCTAAGTGTAATTATCGCTTTGTCTTCTTGTACAAATAACGATTCTTTAATTGAAGAAATAAATAGTCAAGAAAGCGCATCTTTACAAAAAGTGCTGTCACATATTAAAACAAATAGTGAATCTAATGAGACAAATTTAAATAGAGGTTTATCTTTCAGTTTTTTATATAAAACATCGTTCGTCTATAATAATGGTGCTGTAGTTGAGGTTAATAACTTTTCTGAATTAATCACAATTATAACTAGTTCAACCCCCGAATTATTCCTTAACGGCATAGAATTTCCATTCAATGTGAAAATGAATGGAAATACCCAAACGAAAATAATAAACAACGAAATAGAATTTGCAGCGATTGTATCTGCTAGCAGTTTTAACAATTGTGATTGCCCAACCGATTACGATCCCGTTTGTGTACTAACAGCAAACGGTAATATTGTAGAATATGACAACACCTGTCTGGCAGAATGCGATGGATACACACCAAATAATTTTGTAGATTGCAACGGAAATGGGTGTGGATGTTCTACAGATTACGATCCGGTTTGTGTACTACTCACAAATGGTGATATTTTTGAATATAACAATGCCTGTCTGGCAGAATGCGATGGATACACTCAAAATGACTTTGTAGATTGTAACGGAAATGGATGTGGATGTTCTACAGATTACGACCCGGTTTGTGTACTACTCGTAAATGGTGATATTTTTGAATATGATAACGCCTGTCTGGCAGAATGTGAAGGATATTCACCAAACGACTTTGTAGATTGCAACGGAAATGGATGTGGGTGTTCTACAGATTATGACCCGGTTTGTGTACTACTCGCAAATGGTGATATTTTTGAATATGATAACGCCTGTCTGGCAGAATGCGATGGATACACTCAAAATGACTTTGTAGACTGCAACGGAAATGGATGTGGATGTCCTACAAATTATGACCCGGTTTGTGTACTCCTCGCAAATGGTAATGTTTTTGAATATGACAACGCCTGTCTGGCAGAATGCGATGGATACACTCAAAACGATTTTGTAGATTGCAATAGTAACTGCTATGAATTTATCTTTCCAATAAATATGTCATCAAATAATGGTAATGCAGTTACAGCTAATTCAAATCAAGAAGTTGATGATTACTTAGCCTTAGGTTACGTATTGGTATATCCAATTGAAATTATTATTAATAATCAAATTATTCTCACACAGCAAGGGATTCTTGAAGGATCTTATGGTCCCAGGTGTGATTAAAATATTATTATATAGTTCTGAATAACCCATACAAATTATTTAAGAATTAATTTTAATTAAGAGACTGTCTAAAAAGACCGTCTCTTTTTTTATTTCTGAAAACTTTAAGTTTTAAATAAAATTGAATGCTTATTTTTATGATTCTATATAACTCAAAAAAAAATGGCTTCAATTACACTTGGTGGAAATCCTGCCAAAACTATAGGTTCTCTTCCTGTTAATGGATCTACTGCTCCAAACTTTAGATTAACGGCTATCGATCTATCCATTAAAACACTTTCAGACTATGACGGCAAAAGAAAAGTTCTAAACATTTTCCCAAGTGTCGACACTGGAGTTTGTGCAGCTTCAGCAAGAAAGTTTAACGAAGAAGCCTCCAAACTCAATAACACCAAAGTACTCTGTATCTCCCGCGATTTACCTTTTGCGCAAGCGCGTTTTTGTGCTGCCGAAGGATTGGAAAACGTAGAAATGTTAAGCGATTTTAAAGATGGTACCTTCGGAAAAGAAAACGGACTCGAAATTAGTACTGGAGCTTTTGAAGGCTTACACTCGCGTGTGGTGCTGGTTCTAGACGAAAATAATACCATTATGCATACCGAACAAGTTCCTGAAATTGGACAAGAACCAGACTATGCTGCAGCATTAAAAGTATTACAATAATGTGGAACACTTTTCTTGGAAAACGGCTTTTAGGCTTTAAGTACGCCACCAAAGGAGCCTATATGCTACTAAAAAATGAAGCGAGCATACAAGTGCAGTTTGTTATTGCCCTTATTATGATAGGTGCCGGGTTTTACTTTGAAATTTCGGCAACTGAATGGTTGGCACAAATGCTGGCAATTGGTCTGGTTTTAAGCATAGAAGGTCTTAATACTGCCGCCGAAGAAATTGCAAATTTTGTACATCCAGATTTCCACAATAAAATTGGTTATATTAAAGACGTAGCCGCTGGAGCAGTATTTTTTGCCGCTGGTATTGCAATTGTTGTAGGGTGTATTATTTATATTCCGAAGTTTTAAGTAATAAAAATAAATTATGGTAGCATTAAGACTAATAGATCCGAGAGGACCTAGATTTGACCCAACATATTTGGACATCATTGATGTTCCCTTTTTTCTTATTGCAATAGTATTAATTTTTATAGCATATTATAAAATTAAAAAAACAAAGAAACTATCTCGCAAAGCAGATAAATCGAATTAGAGAACATCCAAATTATAGTTAAGCATACTATAACTATCCAAAAAGCAAGAGGCCATACATACAATATCTTTTTTCTATTAACATTTCTACGCTCCACGCTTTTTCCCCAGTCGCTCGTCGGTCAAAATTTATACTTCCAAAATATCACCCAACTGGGTAATTGACAGGCTAACACATTGGTTGTAAGTTTATTCCTAATTAAAACTTTGTTGTAACTTAGGTTTTCAGCAACCATAACCAAAACTGTTTCAGATGAAAAAACTATTCCTTTTTGCAGGTGTGCTACTGTATACATTCTCTAGTTTCGCACAAACCAAACAAGCCCCCGAAGTCCCCTCTCCTATTATCTTTATTTATGATGCCAGTGGCTCTATGTGGGGCCAGATGGAAGGTAAAACCAAAATGGAAATTGCCTCAACGGTACTTTCAGAATCCATTGACGATTTTGCTGAAAATCAAAGAATTAGCTTAGTTGCCTACGGACACCGTAAAAAAGGGGATTGTCGCGATGTAGAAACCTTAGTGCCCATTTCAAATACTTCAAAGAGTAAGGTGGCTTCGGCAGTAAAAAACATTAAACCTTTAGGAATGACGCCTTTGGCATATTCTGCAGAAACAGTTATTGGGCAACTTCGGATTTCAAAAGAAAAGGCAACTATCGTTTTAATTACCGACGGAATAGAATCCTGCGATGGCAATATTTGTGATATCGTGAAAGCTGCAAAATCTGAAGAGATTGACTTTAAACTGCATATAGTAGGTTTCGGATTAAAAAAAGGAGAAACTGAACAATTGGAGTGTGCAGCCAAAGCAGGCGATGGTAATTATTACGATGCAGCAGATGCCAGTGGATTAAGCGATGCTATGACCGAAGTGACTGGCCAAACAGTGGACAAGCCAAAAGGTAATCTGGGCGTATACGTTTTAAAGAACGGTAAACCATTAGATGCTCAAGTGCAAGCGTATAAGGCTGGCACAAAAAATAAAGTAGACCAAGGGAGAACCTACGCAGATACAACTTATTTATACCTTCCGCAGGCAACATACGATTTGGAAGTTTGGCAACATAGTTTGAATGCAATTTCGCCGGTTCTAATTAAAAATGTAAAAACTTCTAATGATGAAACTACCTATAAAACGGTTTCTCTGGACGGAGCTAAACTAAACTTTAGTATTTCAAATAATGGTGAATCTTGGGATAGCAATGTTAGTGTAAAGACGCTGGAAGGTAAAAACGTAATTGGAGGTAGGACCTATGGAAAGAAGAAAGAATTGCAAGTAGATGCGGGGGTTTACAATATTGAAGTAATCGCAAGAACTGTTCATGGAGTAGAAGCTACACATATACTAAAAAACGTTACCGTAGGTAATGGCGAAATAACCAAGGTTTCTCATAATTTTGAATCAGGTATAGCTATCATTGGAGGAACATTAAATGGAGTTCCTTTTGACGTGGGTATTAGGATAAAAGATATAGCCACAGGAGAAAACATATATGCTGGAAGAACCTACAAACAAAATAAAGAAATTATTATAACCCCAGGAAAATATGAAGTGACTCTGGTTGAGCATGGGGTTTATAATAGTTCGGCCAAAAGTGTGGTATTTTCTATTGAAGTAAAACAAGATGAAACATTAACCGAAGTAAGAGACGTAAAATGAAAAAGCTACCACGTATGTTAACAAAGGTACTCATACTCTCTTTTTTCCTTGGAAGCAATGTATTGGCGCAAGAAAACCAATTAGGCGAAGGCTTTTTCTCTCCCAGAACTGATGCGTTGGAAACACTTTACCTTTATAACATTCCAAATAGCAGAGCTGGTAGGCAAGAGAAGCCTATAGATAGTATTACGTTTATAAAACAATATGAAAGCCATATAGATGCTATTGGCTATGCACCCAAAGGTTTTGCCCCTTTTAATGAAAAACTAGACTATGGAGTTTTCATTTTGAAAGTTAAACGCTTGGGAATCGATTTTACTGAAATTGTTATTAACGAAAACACGGGTAAAACAGCCTACGTACATACCTCCAATGGAACTTTTATGACCTGGGGCCAATTTCTACTGAATTGCCATTCGGTTGAATTTTTAAACAAAAACCAAAAAGTGTTCGATCATCCCTTGGTAAAATCGGCTGGACGTATTGTCGACCCTGCAAATTTCAGATCCCGCTACATCATGGGCGATTGGATGGAAGTTGAGATTTTAGCAGACGATTACAATACCGTAAAAGGGAAAGGTTGGATTCGCTGGAAAAAAAATGGAAAATTACTTATAAACTATAATCTGTTTGCTTAAGAAATTATGAGGTGGAGCGCATGGAGTATGGAGTATGGAGCAAAATAATTAATACAATGCCTAATGCCTAATGCCTAGAATTTATGAAAAATTTCTTTAAACCCGCCCGTATTGGATTTTACATACTAATGCTCCTAACATTTTTTGTATTGGGATTGTATTATGCTGGTTTTGTAGCTGCTGGAAAAGGACAAGGACTTGCTGGTGGCGCAATTGTTTTGGGCTACGGTGTACTATTTGGTGGTGTAGCTTTTGTGGCTTCCTTTTTTATTGCTCATTTCTTAGAGGTTTCAAAAATTAAAATTATTAATTGGGTACTTCTTGCGTTGCTTGGCGCAACGTGGGTTTATAAATACTACGAATATAAGACCCGAGATGCACAACAAGAGAAAAGAAACGAGCCTTACCAAGATAAAAATACAATGCCTACAGAAACTGCGGAGCCTGTTTCGGCTAGCTTGGTTTTTAAGCGTGCTAATGCTTCACATATTGAAGAACCTTTAGCAAAAAACAACCTTGGCCTAGGATTCTTTACACCCAATTTTTATGAGTATCCTACCCTTTATTTTTACGGAAATATAACGCACGGAAAATCTGTGAGTGCGCATATACCGCAAGACAGCCTTGCGCTGGGAAGGGATCAATTTGGTGATTTTACACTTATTGCTGCACCGCCCTGGTTATGGCCAGAAGCTATGAACCAGCAGTTTGGGATTTTCCATTTTAAGGTAACAGCTATAGGACAAGAATTTATTACTGTTGAGGGAAATTCAAAAAACGGAAAAAGGATAATACTTAACAAACAGCAAGGACAATTACACTATTGGCCAGACATTTTACTGTTGGCTACCACGCTAACATTTGTAGAAGAAAAAAAACAACTCCCCAGAAGTAAACCCCTAGACAATGCCATTGAAGTTACAACACCTTTTGAATATATGACTGCCATAGAGATTACTAACGAATGGGCACTCGTTAGTTTAAAAGATAGTAACCACCGTCACGTTGGAAAAGGGTGGATTCGCTGGCAAAAAGAGCATCAATTGCTTATAAACTATACCCTCCCCAATATAGAAAGCTAGTATCCTACGGCTGTGAAAGGCGGGGTATATAGCTGGTAACATTTTAACGTTCGTATTTAGTTCATCTTCTATAGTTCACTTATTATCATTACTTTTAGAGAAACATTTTAGTAGTAATGAAAAAATGGCTCTTTCTTATTTGTGTCTCTTTTAGCTTAACAAGCTGCTCTTACCTTACCAATTTCTATATTTTTAACACTACCGAAGAGACTATCACTCTAACATACAAAACGAAAAAAGCCGAATTAAACCATCCATTTGTCACTGCCCCTAAAATTTTCACCTTCAAAACGTACGAGCAAATTGAAAAAGAGGAAATTAAAAATCCTGCGATTCAGGTAAAAGATTCCCTTACTTTACAAGCCATGTTACAACCTAAACAAGCATTATGGATAGGTGTGGATCGTAATTTTAACCTAAACTATGATGAAGAGCTTCTTAAAGAAAACGTAGCATACTTAACAATTAAAAATGGCCTGACAACAACAGAATACACAGCTATAGACTTGGTAACACAGTTTAAAGAATATACGTATGAAATCGTAGGAATTGCGGTTGAATAACTTCTCCTAAATTTAAATACGATCAATTTACCTCTTCCAAAATTTTTATGTAGTTTGTAACGTTGTATTTTTGCACGACGACATTAGCATTTATGGCCAAAAAGAAAAAATCTTCCACCAAGAAAACTTCCGCTCCGCGTAAAAAGATATCGCTTACGCTTTCGAAGCAACAAAAAATTGTATTGGGAAGTTTTTTAACGTTATTAGGACTGGCCTTACTTATTTCTTTTGCTTCCTACTTTTTTACGTGGCAAGCAGACCAAAGCGAGATTGGCATCCTAGATCGAGAAACCGAAGCTAACAACTGGCTCAATAAATTTGGGAGCAATGTAGGGCACTTTTTTATCTACCAAGGATTTGGTATTGCATCGTTTATTTTTGCTTTTTTAATCACCCTTACCGGGGTGTATTATTTTTTAGATTATGCAAAAAAACAACTCCAGCGCTTTTGGTTCTGGGGTGTTTTAGTCATGATATGGATTGCCGTTTTCTTCGGATTTTTTACGAAAACTTCAACTATTTTAAGTGGGGTAATTGGGTATGAATCGAATGATTATTTACAAGACTACTTAGGACTCACAGGCGCTATTCTTGTGATGGTGTTTTTAGCAATTGTATATTTTGTGATTCGTCTAAAGATTACACCCGAGAAAGTTTCAGCAGCATTTCAGAAAACAAAAAGTGAACTAAAAGAAGATTTTAATTCTGAAACTATTCATCAGACAGATTATGAAAAAGATGTAGTAGAAACACTGATTACAGAAGAAAAACCAGCACCTTCTTCAACAATGGAAATAGTTACGCCTCCCGAAGAAAAAGTAGAAGAACCTATTCTTAAAACACAAATCCAAAAAGAACTCGTCCAAGAGGGTGATGTAGCAATGGAAGTAGAGACTGCTACCGAAGAGGACGAAGTAGAAGAAAACCTAAGTAAAAAACTAGTGGAAGATTTTGGACAATTTGATCCTACGCTGGAGCTTAGTAACTTTAAATTTCCTACTATTGAATTGCTAAAGGATTATACGGCAGGCAAGGGAATTACTATAAACCAAGAAGAATTAGAGGAAAATAAAAACCGTATTGTTGAAACGCTACTTAATTACAAAATTGGCATTTCAAATATTAAAGCAACGGTGGGCCCAACTGTAACGCTCTACGAAATTGTCCCCGAAGCAGGTATCAGGATTTCAAAAATTAAGAATCTGGAAGATGATATTGCACTGTCACTTTCGGCTCTAGGAATACGTATTATTGCACCTATTCCAGGTCGCGGAACCATTGGTATTGAGGTTCCTAATAAGAATCCGCGGATTGTATCGATGCGTTCTGCGATTGCTTCCCCAAAGTTTCAGAATGCTGAAATGGAACTTCCATTAACCCTTGGAAAGACCATTAGTAATGAGACGTTTGTTGTAGATCTTGCCAAAATGCCTCACCTGTTAATGGCTGGAGCAACAGGACAGGGTAAATCGGTTGGGTTAAATGCCATCCTTACCTCCCTACTCTATAAAAAACATCCTGCCGAAGTAAAATTTGTCTTGGTAGATCCTAAAAAGGTGGAATTGACGCTTTTCAACAAAATTGAAAGACATTACTTAGCAAAACTACCCGACACCGAAGAAGCTATAATTACAGACACCAATAAGGTAATTAACACCTTAAACTCACTCTGTATTGAGATGGACGAGCGGTATGATTTGCTCAAAGACGCCTTGTGTCGTAACATTAAAGAATACAACACCAAGTTTAAAAACAGAAAGTTAAACCCCAACGACGGACATAAATTTCTTCCTTACATTGTACTAGTAATTGATGAGTTTGCAGATTTAATTATGACAGCCGGGAAAGAAGTAGAAACACCTATTGCCAGGTTGGCACAGTTGGCCAGAGCGATAGGGATTCACTTAATTGTTGCTACACAAAGACCCTCGGTTAATGTAATTACTGGTATTATTAAAGCAAACTTCCCCGCTAGAATTGCATTTAGAGTTACAAGTAAAATAGATTCCAGAACTATTCTAGATTCTGGAGGTGCAGACCAATTGATAGGTCGTGGAGATATGTTATACACCCAAGGAAACGATTTAACCCGTGTACAATGCGCCTTTGTAGACACCCCGGAAGTAGCAGATATTACCGATTTCATTGGTAGCCAAAAAGCATATCCAGACGCACATATGCTCCCAGAATATGTAGGTGAAGAAGGTGGCACAACAATTGATAATAACATCGAAGAACGTGATAAATTGTTCCGTGAAGCTGCCGAAGTATTGGTAATTGCACAACAAGGATCGGCTTCTTTATTACAAAGAAAACTGAAGCTAGGATACAACCGCGCAGGACGTATTATAGACCAGTTGGAAGCCGCTGGCGTTGTAGGACCTTTTGAAGGTAGCAAAGCAAGACAAGTTAACGTTCCAACAATAGACGCCTTAAATCAACTGTTAGACAACGAAAATGAAAACATTTAAAATGAAAAATCTAGTACTAATTTTAATAGCAATAGCAACCTTCGGATTTGCACAAGCACAGGATCCAAAAAAATTATTGAATGAAGTTTCGGCCAAAGTTAAAAGCTACGATAATATTAAAATAGATTTCAAATACAACCTCAGCAACGCAAAAGAAGGCATTAACCAAGACACCCGTGGCGATGTAACCATTAATGGAGATAAATATGTATTAAATATGCTGGGAACTACTACTATGTTCGATGGCGCAAAAATTTATACTGTTGTTCCAGAAGATGAAGAAGTAACGATTTCAAAATACGATCCTGCCGAAGACAAACAAATTACTCCAAGTAAAATGCTTACGTTCTATGAAAAGGGCTACAACTACAAAATGGATATTACCCAAAATATAAAGGGTCGTAAAATTCAGTTTGTGAAATTAATCCCAATTGATAGTAACGCTGAAATTAAAGACATTTTGTTAGGCATAGATGCACAAACTAAACACATTTACAAGTTAATCCAGACCGATGCTAACGGCACAAAGTATACATTAACGGTAAATTCTTTTAAAACCAATCAGCCCATTAGCAAAGCAATGTTTACTTTTGATGAAGCCAAATATAAAAAGGACGGCTATTACATCAACAAACTAGACTAAGCAACTAGTGAAAATACTAGACCGGTACATATTAACTACTTATCTGAAGACGTTTACGAGCGTCTTCGTTATTTTAATGTTCATTTTTGTACTGCAAAGTATTTGGTTATACATTTCAGAACTGGCGGGTAAAGACCTCGCCTTTTCTGTTATTCTGAAATTTCTCTGGTTTTTTTCCCCTAAGTTAATCCCCATGGTATTGCCACTTACTATTTTAGTAGCATCCCTTATGGTTTTTGGAAGCTTTGCCGAAAAATATGAATTCGCCGCTATGAAATCTACAGGGATTTCGTTACAACGCGCCATGCGAAGTTTAATGGTTTTTATAATAGCCCTGGCCGGAATCGCCTTTATTTTCACCAACAACGTTATCCCCTGGTCCGAATATAAATGGCAAAACCTGCGCCGTAACATTGCCCAGTTAAGCCCTTCTATGGTGATTTCTGAAGGACAGTTTAGTCAGGTAGGTGACGATTTCAACATAAAAGTTGATAAAAAACATGGCGACCGCGATCAGTTTTTGGACAATGTGATTATTCATAAAAAAAATCCTAAAAGACCTAATAGCAATAACATTGTAATAGTTGCCGAAGAAGGCGAACTCATTGGTGAAAAAGACAGCAATACACTTACCTTATTACTGAAAAGAGTAAATTATTATGAGGATGTAGTTACGAACAAACAAGAAGATAAAAACAGACTTCCTTTCGCCAAAAGTTATCTAGCTGAATATGCAATAAACCTAGATTTAACCAAATTTAATGACATAGATGTAGATAAGGAAAACGAGCTTAATAGCCACAACATGTATCAAGTACACGAGCTGGTTAGGGAAATAGATACGCTATCTACAGCATACTCTAGTGATATTTTGGCATTTGGAGACAATATGTATTACCGTACAGGATTTGTGAAATTTAATGATGATAACGTTAAGGATTCCGTTCTTACTGAAACTCCAGCTAGTATTTTAGATGTTATTGAACCCTTACGAAAAGGTGAAATTATTACCATGGCACTTAATAATGTAAAGGGCACATTACAAAGTGTAAACGCGAAAAAAAATGAATTTCAAATAAAAACTAAGCGTATTAATAAACACGAAATTGCTTTTCATGAAAAATTTGCATTAGCAATTGCATGTATTATTTTATTTTTTGTGGGGGCGCCGCTAGGAGCTATTATTAGAAAAGGGGGGATGGGATTGCCTATGGTTATTGCAATCTTATTATTTCTTACCTATCATTTTATTGGAATTTTTGCCAAAAACAGCGCCGAAGATGGCACTATGCATCCTTTTATAGCCTCGTGGTTAAGTACTGCCATTATGTTACCATTAAGTATTTGGCTTACGTATAGAGCCACCACAGATCAGGGCGTGTTTGATATGGATACTTTCTTCCAACGTATTGCGAGACTCTTTGGGAAAAAGACAACCGATGCTGCTATTGTAGATGGAGAACAGGCTGTTTTACTCACACAATCTGAAAAAGCATTAGTGCTTTCCAGAACCGACAAACAACTTATTGCCATTGTTAAGAATACTGAAGGAGAAACCTACTCCAACGAAGTAATCCAAGCCGCTAAGCAGCAGTTAAAACTGAAAGGATTTGATTTAGAAAATTTAGAGTAATTGAGAAAATAAATTATTAATCTCCTCAAAAATTATCCTTTAAACTTTCGATAATATAGCTTGTATATATTTTCGAACCAACTTTGTTTAAGTGTGAATAATCAACAAACAAACTATCATCCCATTTTCTTAATTGACTGTTTATAAAACTACCTTTGTTCTCTTCAATAATTTTTTTAATACGTAGAATATGTGATTCTAGTATATCAGATTCAGCATCTGATAAATTTGAAGTCCAACCTTTTCTATATGGGCTTTGGGCAAAAATGAATTTTATATCCCGAGTAGAACAAAATCTTGCTATACTATCCAAATATCGATATTGATTCTCATCTGCCTTTAAATATCTAAAGTTTTCACCATTCCACCTTTCTTTTAAAATTTTAAAATTTTTTGGACTATAATTTATACCTCCATAAGAGTCAAAGCTCAAGTATCTATACGTTTTATCATTTGCTCTGTAATTGTGGTATTTTTTTGAATCTTCAAAGAACTGTTTTAGATTATTATATAAGGATATATGAGTATTTCCTTTAAATACATATTTTTTAAAATTATTGTAATCAATCGACTTTGAGGAAAGCTGAAAATCTATTAAATTTGAGGAAATCAAAACAATTTTTGGTTTGTAAAAGCTATCACATATTTTAATAATTTTAAAATCTTCTTCCATTTTTAATCCCCAAGATGAAATATTAAAATAGCTTTTACCAAACTCTCTAACAATTGTTTCAGAATTTAAATTGTTCAGGGTCATAGAAGAACCTATTGCAAGCACTGTAAGATTATCTTTCCAACCACGTTCTTTTGCAAATAAACCTTTAGCATTAAACGACATACTATTAGATAACTTGGGAGGAGGAAAACCAAAATATAAAACCCAAGCTGAAATAATGGTGATGAAAACCAAACATAAAATTAAAATATTTCGTAGAAATTTTTTCACCACTATATAACTTTAAAACATGTATACTTCTTAAATTGAGGTTACAAATAACATCCGTAAAGAATTTGTTATAAGCTTCTAATACTTATTTAGAGCGCTCCACACAAAAAATGCTATCTCATTTCAGCAACATTAAGTTAGTACCTAGAATTGAAAAAAAATCAATTTATGAAAGACACATCAGCAATTAGAATCCTTTAAGTTTTATTGAAAGCAATATCTCTATAAAATTGAATCTGTGCAAATTTTAAATATTTAAAGACACACTAGTTTTAAACTTTCTCCTTATCAATAATTAGCACTTAAACAAAAACTCAATTCCGTATCTTTGCACTTTAAAATATTGCTATGATTACTACCGAAAACGGCACACAAATTAAACTGAATACCATACAAGAAGCCATTGAAGACATTAGACAGGGCAAGGTGATTATTGTAGTAGATGATGAGAACCGCGAAAACGAAGGCGACTTTCTGGCTGCTGCCGAATTGGTAACACCAGAAACCATCAACTTTATGGCTACCCACGGACGTGGATTAATTTGTGCTCCCATTACCGAAACTCATTGTAAGAAACTACAGTTGGAAATGATGACGGGTAATAATACCGATCCTATGGAAACTGCCTTTACTATTTCGGTAGATTTAAAAGGGCAGGGTGTTACTACGGGAATTTCAGCTAGTGATAGAGCTAAAACTGTAAAAGCACTCATAGATCCAAATACAAAACCGCACGATTTAAGTAAGCCTGGACATATTTTTCCGTTAAAAGCAAAAGATGGTGGTGTATTACGCAGAACAGGCCATACCGAAGCAGCTATAGATTTTGCGCGTCTCGCCGGATTACAACCCGCAGGTGTGATTGTAGAGATTATGAACGAGGATGGAACTATGGCGCGTCTGCCACATTTAGTGGAAGTTGCCAAGCGTTTCGATTTGAAATTAGTTTCTATTGAAGATTTGGTTGCTTACAGAATGGAACACGATTCTTTAATTGAAAAAAAGGAGGATTTTAATATTAATACTAAGTTTGGGCAGTTTAGATTAAGAGCCTACCAACAAACAACGAACGACCAAGTTCATATTGCCTTAACTAAAGGGTCTTGGAAAGCAAACGAACCAGTGATGGTGCGTGTAAATTCTACCTTGGTGAATAACGATATACTAGGAACGCTCACCAACAATGCCGATAAAAAACTGGATGACATGTTCAGCGCAATTTCTTCGGAAGGCAAAGGAGCAATTGTTTTTATCAATCAGCAGAGTCAATCGTTTAACCTATTAAGTCGTTTAAAAACACTAAAAGAAAATCAAAAAGAAAACGAAGTAGTGAAAGCACCAAATATTGCTATGGATAGCAAAGATTTTGGGATTGGCGCACAAATTTTACACGATTTGGGTATTCACAAAATTAAGCTATTATCCAACAGCGAGCAAACCAAACGGGTTGGGATGATTGGGTATGGGTTGGAGATTACGGAGTATGTTTCGTATTAAAAATACTCCACGATCTGGGATTTCATAAAATAAAAAACCGTTTTCCAACACTACTTCACCTTATAGTTGGGGGTGTTTGGGTATGAGTGGGAGATCATGGAGTAGACCATATACTAGTCTTTTATTGTAACTTCCTTAAGAAACACTGCTTCCAGTTTTTGTAAACGAGCTTCTAATTCTTTCGATTTTAAATTGCCTGCATTTGCTTGCTCCTTTAACGTAACATTTTCTTTCTGAAGACTTTCAATTAAAGTTTGCTGTTCTTTTATAGCCTCAAGAAGTATTGGAGTTAATTGTATGTAGCTAACACCTAAATGGCCTTTGTTATCAATGGTACGAACCATTTCCGGAAATACCTTTTGCACATCCTGGGCAATAACGCCAAACTCCCGTTTTTTAGTTGCGCCATCTTTCATGTTATAGGTATATCCAATTACTTTTTCCAGCTTAGGTAATACATTGGTTATTGGTTTAAAATTTTCCTTTAAACGTCTATCTGAAACATCTGTAATGGTTCCGGTATATTCAATATCTCCAACAACTTCCAAAGTACCATTCACTCTCAGTAAATTAGTATTAAATTCACCATAAACAAGTGCATTATTTGCGTTTGCGTTACTGTTCTCGATATACAATTTATTGCTTCCTGTTTCAGAATAACCAGCTCTATTGCCTAAAAATATATTTCCGCTTCCAGAGACATTGCTAAAACCTGCGCGATCGCCAATAGATGTATTGGTAGCACCCGTTGTGTTGTTATAAAGTGTTTGGTTCCCCAAAGCAGTGTTATAATCTCCTCCAGTTTTTAAGCGCAACGAATTTACCCCCACGGCTGTATTTTCTAGCCCTGTAGCATTATTGGTCATTGAATTCATCCCAATGGCGGTATTGCTATGTCCTGTTGTATTGAGTTGCAATGCGTAGGTTCCAAAAGCATTATTATAACTACCCGTATTAACCGCTAAAGTGTTATAACCTGTGGCTGTATTAGAGGCTCCAGTGGTAATTTGCTGGAGGGCATTATAGCCCACACCAACATTCCTATTATCAGAACTATCGTCATTTTGCCCAGCAGCGATACCTAAATAAACAGAGGAACCATTTTGGCTACCATCGTTATCAGATTTACCATCGCTTAAATCGTCTAATTTTTCAGCACCACTAGCTGCCACAAAGACCAACTGCCCGTTACCATCTGTTGCCAGTATTTGGGTAGCGGTACCATCTACAGTAGGTAATGCGTAGCCCGTACCAGTAGGATTTCCTATTTGTAACTCCCCATTGGTACGCAGTATATTAGTATCGAACTCACCATAAATTAAAGCATTATTGGGATTTGCACTGCTATTTTCTATGTAGAGTTTGTTGTTGCCTATCTCATTGAAACCTGAACTTGCACCAAGAAAAACGTTACCACTACCCGTAGATAAACGGCCTGCAGCAAATCCAATTGCAGTATTATTGTTTCCTGTAGTGTTAGTATAAAATGAACTATAACCTAACGTTGTATTAGAACTTCCTGTAGTATTTCCGCGAAGTGAATATGAACCAGAAGTTGTATTTTGGGTTCCTGTTGTATTAAAAACAAGTGAATATGAACCAGAAGCTGTATTGTAGACTCCTGTTGTATTATTAGCAAGTGAAACCGTACCTATAGCTGTGTTGTTTGATCCTGTTGTATTATCTTTGAGTGTTTCAGTTCCAATTGCTGTATTAAAAAATCCAGTAGTATTATCTTTGAGAGCTTCTCTACCTATAGCTGTATTATAAAATCCAGTAGTACTAGACATAAGCACCTGATACCCCACTCCAACATTGCTATTATTTGTACCGTCATCATTAGCTCCTGCATCTACCCCCAAAAATAAAGAAGCCCCATCATCTGTGCCATCACTATCAGATTTACCATCGCTTAAATCGTCTATTTTTTTGGCCCCTGTTGCTGCTATCCAAGCAGTAGCGCTATTGTCCCAATAATACAAGCCCTTAGCTGGTGTGCCACTACCCGTTACAAAAAGAAACATCCCGTCTTGAGCAGCTCCGGGGTTGGTTGTTGGAAAGTTGTTTGCCTTTGGAATAAGTATACCATCTGTATTGGCTGGTGTGGCCTGATTACTAGAACGGATGTCAAGTTTGGCAAGTGGCGTAGCTGTTCCAACTCCAGTTCTACCAAACTCAGTATCTACGGCAAAGTCTGTGAAACCCACCTGTAACTTACCATCGTTATCGGCTTGAAGGTGCAATGGCAAATTGGTATTGGTAATAATCTCATTACTGTCCAAACGCAGACCATTTCCTATTTCTAATGTTCCAGATCCTGTAATAGGACTTGCATCTGTTGCAAAGGGCAATTCCAAACGGCCATTCACACGTAACATATTGGTATCAAACTCCCCATAAATTAAGGCGTTATTAGCATCTGCATTACTGTTTTCTATATAGAGTTTGTTACTTCCTGTTTCATTCCTACCGGCTTCTGATCCTAAATAAATGCCACCATTTCCTAAAACGCTAAAACCTGCTCTATAGCCAAAAGCAGTATTGTTAGTTCCTGTGAGATTTTCGAAGAGGGCTAAATGTCCCATCGCAATATTATAATTACCATTGTTATTTCTTAAGGCTCCATAACCAGTAGCGGTATTTGCAAACCCTGTATCATTTAAATATAACGCTCTATACCCTAGTGCTGTATTAAAAGACCCACTGGTGTTGTCTACAAGTGCTTCAAAACCAAGACCTACATTAAAATTGTCGGTTCCATCATCATTGGCACCTGCATCTACTCCTAAAAAGACCGAAGAACCATTGGCATCTGATTTACCATCGCTTAGGTCGTTTATTTTTTCTGCACCGCCGCCACTTCCACTAACAGATGTCCAACTAATTAATGTATTGTCCCAATAATAAAATCCTTTACTTGGTGTTCCAACCCCTGTAACATAAACCATCATCCCGTCTTGGTCTACCGTAGGATTTGTGAGGGGAAACTCATCTATCTTAGGGATTAGCATACCATCGGTATTCGAGGGTGTTGCTTGGGTTGTAGATCGAATATCTAATTGTGCTTTTGGGTCTGTGGTACCAATACCCACTTGAGTATAAGCGGTTCCCCAAAAAAGACTACAACATAGTAAGATGAAACAATAAAGATTTTTCATTATAAATGAGAGGTTAGAATAAAGAATACTTCCTCTTACGAAACTATAACAAGAAGTCTGTTTTTGAAAAAATTAGCCATAGACAAATAATAGACAAAAGCAAAAATGTAGAATATAAGTTGCTGACAAAAAGTGTTTTAAAGTAATCATAAGAGAACAATGAAATTATCTAGATCTTCATCATTGGTTAGCTTCAGTTTCCTCCGTAATCGATAGCGCGCGGTATTTACTGAAGCCAAAGTGATGTTTTGGAACGTAGCTATTTGCTGGCTATCCAGTTTTAACCGAATAAGCGAGCAGAGGCGTTTTTCGGTTTTTGAAAGATTTGGGAATCTGTCGTTTAATTTTTTATAAAAAGCATCATTTAAAAGGTCCAGTCTATCGAAAAAATCTTTTGTATCGTGATTGTAATCAATTTTATTCTGAATAGCTTCTCCAAACTCTATTAACAATTTTGCGCGGGCACGTCCAGTACTTTCGGTAACCTGTTGCAATTTTTGAGATAATTCTTGTGCCCATTGGTAATTTTGGGAAAGGTTTATGGCGAAATCTGATAAATCTCGCTCTTTCGAGATTACTTCCGACTTTAACTGTGTATTCTTTAGTTTTTCCAAATCGAAGGCTTGTTGAGTTTGGATGCGTTCGTTTTCAGTATTGATCAATCGCTGGTTCCTTCGTTGGTACAACAAAAATATAATGGTTATTATAATTACTGCAGCCAATGTAGTAATCCAATACAATAACCGCTGCGTGCTTATTTGAGCTTCTTTTTTATTTTGCTCCAGTTTGTGTGCTAACTTCATACGATCTGAAACAATGGAATTTAAAGTAAGGGTGTAATCTTCGTGTTTTTTGCTTTCAATAAGATTAAGACTATCGGACAACACATTGATTTTTTGGGAATACACATATGCCGAATCTACCTGATTGTTTATTTCAAACATATGTTGTTTCAATGTTAAAAATTCAATACGCATACTTGGTTGCAAGTTGTTTACAGAAATTGACTGCTTGAGTATTTCAAAATTGCTTTCTGCAGTTTCACCATTATTAAGTTTCAAATTGGTTTCTATTAATTGTATTCCGGCACTCACAAATCTTGAAACATCATTAATAAACCCATCTTCGGTTGTGTCATTTTTAAAAAAATAAAAATTTTGTTGGTAATAGTCTCTTGCTTTTTCAAAAGCGCCTTCTTCCAAGTATATATCTGCTACGTTATCTCTAATGCTACCTAACAAAGGGTCATCTGGAAAATCACTTGCTACTAGTGCAAATGCTTTTTTAAAATAAAATACAGCCGAATCTCTATCTTTTCTATGTTCATAAAGAAAAAGCCCGTAATTATTTAAAGCTGAAGGATACGACACTGTTCGGGTAGGTTGTGTAATTGAAATGGCCATCTTTTGATACATGGCTGCACTGTCTAATTTCTTGAATTTGGCATAAGACCTGGCCATTACGCTATAAGCAAACATTCGTTCTTTAAGGAGATTTTCTTGTGCCTCATCTGAAAACTCCGTCTTCCTCTTTTCGTATTCCTCAAAAAATAAGTTATAGCTTCGTATGGATTCTGAAGGCAAGTTTATAAAGTAAAAATCATGACCACCATTTAAGTAAGCCTTTAATTTTTTTTCAATTGCAATATCCGATCTATGTACTAAATCTAAGTACCTAATACGTAATGCCATAGCATGGGCAAGAGTCGAATACTTTTTGTTTTTTAAGGAATCATAAACCTGGTTGGCTAGTATGGTAGCCTCTTTGACCGAAATATCGTATTGCGCTGTAACCTGAAAACTACAGCAAAGCCACCAAAAAATAAATACAATAGATTTGATACAACTGTATTTCAATTGCTTTCAATTTACAGAATGATGACACAAGATACATATAAAACTATAGCAATTAACAATTTGTAACAAAAGCAAAGCTGTACTAATAATCTTAGTAATTTGAAATAATCCCAAAACCAGTGGATTGGCGAACAAATCTGCCCGGATTCGGGTTGGAAATTATGGAGTATGTTTCATATTAATTAAAGTTTCCTGAAAAAATAAGCAGCGTCACTTGGCAATTTTTCCAGCACCGTATGCCCATGCTTTTTGAACCAGGATGCATTCAAACCTCTTTCGTGTTCTAAAGGATAATTGCCAATAACTTCGGTTTTTACAAAATTCCAACCAGATTTAAAGTCTAAGTCATATATAACTGTTGTCTCAGCTTCAATGGTATTTGTTCCGTCTCTTCGCACTTTATTGGATCTTATTTCAGAGCCTTTTATGCTACTGGCGTTGTCTAAATATGCTAGATAGAGAATATACCCTTCATCGCCCATAGTGAGTGTACTTTGATTAACAAGGTTGTATGTTGTGCGTACAGCGTTTCCCATTGTTAAACTACCGATACTGACACCGTTTTTTTCAACCTGTAACGTTGTGTTTGAGAAATAACCTGTATTGCCGTTTTCGTAAGTTATATTAGAAATATCATGAAGATTATAAAAGACAAGGTTATTCAAATTATCCAGCTTGGTTTCCGTTTCGATTTCAGAAGGTAATTTAATTTGGATGTTACCTTCTGCATCAATACTGCCCACGGTGATAGTTCTTGGCTGGGGATCGCTTTGCTTCATTTTATACTTCATTACGAGGGATACTTCACCCGCTTCCCAGTTTTCAAATTTGTTGTTGTTGCTCTTTGTGGTATTTTTCCAATACCAATCTTCTTGATTTGATTGCGCATTATTGGTCTCACTAGGATCCTCTACTTTAGTTTGAGGAATAGTTAAACTTTTTTTCGCTTCATCGATTTCCTTTTTCGAAGTATTCGCATCGTTACACCCCGTCAAAGCAACTACTATGAATAGAAAATATATTGAAAGTTTCATGTTTTAAAATTTTAATGAATAGTGGATTTTAAAATATCACTTGAAACTAATTTAGTTGAAGCTTGGAATTGAAATTTCTTCAGCTATTGGAAGTTTCACTTTATATGAACCGTATTTAAATTTAATTGTAACCTGCTCCTGCCCCATCTCAATTAACTTACTACTTGGGTTAAAAATGGCATAATGTCCTTTTTCCTGACCTGCAATTCCCGAAAACTTCGTGCACATTTTATTGTCTCCACAATTGATAACGTGTTGCTTGAAATTTGTATTTTGTTCGTAATCACGCATCCTATGATTTTGAGCCCACGCAATGATTGGAAATTTAAATGTACCCGAATCATTATTTATATGTTTGTTTCCAGTAGCAGCAGTAAATGAAAAATTACCCGTGAACATAGACGCCATTGCTTTAGACTTTACCCAACCCAAGGGTATTCCCTCGCTATCATTATAAAAATAAAAATAGCCTTCCTTGTTCATATAGCTATGGTTTGGAGAATCTTCAGTTTCAACACGGACGGCATTTGCGACGTGGTCATAATAAAATTTTGCAAGTTGCTTTCCGTCGTTAATAATAGCCAAGATACCTTGTGCTCTAACTTTTACTTTTTCTGAATGAATTGAAAAATAAGTATCGTCAAAATGAAGGTAGCTTGTTAACGTAACTTCCGTTTTATCTCCTAAATCGTCTATTTCTATATCCTTTATTTCCACTTCAATTCCATATTCGTTACCTGGAATATCCCGAACAATGATGGAGCCCTCTTCTTGATTTGGAAGAAATTGAATTTTATTCAAAATGGTTTCATCATCTAATTTTAGACTCAGCCGCATTTGTTGTGTTTCAAATTCAGCTTTTGTATATCCTAAGAGTTTCACTTTAAGCGAAATTATTTCGTCGCGTCCATCGCCAAAATCACCAGTAACAGGATACAGATCGCCTGTTTTTAAGGTTTGGCTTGTTTCTGGATGAAGCATTTCTACTACCTCAATACCATGTTGATGCACACCAGTATTTATAAGTTCAAGATTTGACACGTAGGTCATCAGCTGCTTATCACCTAACATAAGTGTGTCGGAAGGTAGGTTCTCTCTAAGTTTTTCAGGTATTAATCGATGTGCATTAGTAGCATTCAGTCCTTTCTCAACTAGGTTTTTATAAAATTCTTTTGATGCTTTCTGCGCATCATCAGATTCTACTGAATTTGTCCAGTATAAAAAGTGACCATTTTCGTGGATGCTGTTCATTGTAGAGGTCATATCTGAAAGTTCTCCTATTTCACAGGATGAGAAAAACCAAATTTTATTAGTGAGCTTACCACTGTAGAAATGCTCAAAAAAAGTACTTCTCAAATAAAATTCCTCCACGCTAAATCCCAAAAGGTCCCGATACTTATTTGTATTCAAAAAATTGAATGCTTCTTCAGAATTCTCAAAACCGTGTTTAATGTTTGGATACAAAATAGTTCTACAACTTTCATCTTTGACAGTGTACGTTGCTACTCCATCATTCATCAAAACCTCAATATTTCCGCAGAACATTTCACTATGCGTGCTTATATGCACAATATCAAATGTATCAAGATCTTCAAAGTCTGCCAGAGTTAAATTGTTTTGTCTTACAGTAATGTTACCGCGATAATTTCGGTTACGGTCGAGAATATCTTTAACAACGTAATAGTCGTCATTGGTACCGAATTCGGCTAAATAGAGCGATATCAATACAGCCTTTTTCTGCTGACGATCTGTTTCCCCTCTCTGACTCCCTACTATGTCCACAATAGTATTAACCTCCTCAATTGTGCTATAAAAAGTGGTAAGACCGGTAAATAATGACGTTGGATTAATTCTTTGCTGAAGGAGTGTACCCGAATCAGTATTTTTAGGATTTTTATTGGAGGCATCTTTAAATTTAATGAGCATGGGCGTACTTCCTTCTAGTAAGAAAAGAAGGCTTGCATCATTTTTTTGAATTATGATAGCATCTGGAAGAATCTTAAGTATGTCTTCGAGCGAGCCACCACTATTGGCCAATTGTTGTCCTTTCTCCATTAGGCTCCAGCTTCTTTTAAATGCTTCTTCCGAGAATTTTGCAGTATTTTTTGTTGCGCTGGTTGTTTTTTCAGACTCGTTGTTCGGTGCTTTTTTATCTTGCTGGTTGTTACAAGATATGCAAACAAATAAAACGAAAAATATAGCTGTGAATAATTTCATGCTATTTCAGTTTATAAACTATTTAATCTTTTTAAGTCTAAAGCATCTATAACTTGCCAGACCTCATCGTAACTTAATCCATTGTTTTCAATGGTAATTCCAAAACGCATATTGTATAAAAACGAAACTCGATAGAATTCGTCTTTTTTCACATAGGTTTCCAATACTTTTAAACCATTTTTCTCATAGGTTTTTTCATGTTGTGAAGGTTTTACGTTATTCAACTCAAGCGTTTGTGCCATATAATGAGATTGAATTGCTAAAAGCCCATCTTTACTGGCACCATCTACAATTTTAATTTCTAGATTTTTGGTGTCATTCTCATTATTATAAATAGCTCCTGCCGAGGCGATATTATCTTGTGAGATGCGTGTTTTGGTAAATTCTTTTCTATTAAAATTGGCAATATTTTCTGGCAACCAGTTTTGAAATTGAGCTTCTGTAGCTGGTTCTTGTGCTTTTAACTGCTCTCTGAAATCATCACTTTTTTGTTGATTCTTTACTGTTTTTACTGTTTCTTCAACAATGGCTTTAGTCTCTTCTTTTTCTTTAGTAGTACTACCACAGGCGGATAATAAGGTGACAGTTATGAGACTGGTATATATAAATTTCTTTTTTTTCATAATAGATTTAGTTACGGTAGTTAATTTTCTCTAGCTGATAGTTTAGCGCTGGCTTCTGTAATTCGGTTTTAATTAAAAACTTTTTAGTGTGCTTAAATTTAATTCCTTGACTATTTTTTCAAGCATATCTTCTGTAAATTCGTGCGTTTCAATATCTACAGCAAATCGGTCTGCATAAAACATAGAAAGACTGTACATTCCACTTGTTTTTACATAGCTTTTTTTCGCTTTTACGCCGTCGATAACTGCAGTTTTTGTATAGCCTCTTTTATCACTAGAGTCATAATCCATTTTACTGGACATACGGTAAGGCCCCACACCGCTAGCGCCTCTTTCTCCAGCACCGTCTATAACCATAACCCGAATTCTTTTATTACCTACCTTATAGTTTGCAGAACAGGAACCTAGTCCGGGTAAAAAATTAATCTGTGGTGTTGTTAATGGCATACCCAATACAGTTTCTGGCAACCAGGTTTCCCATTGTTCTTTTGTAAGATGTTCCATTGTACGTAGTAGCTGAACATTCTTTTGCATATCTGATGCACTTTCGGCTACTTTTTTTGAGTTCTTTACTGTTTGGGTAGCATTCTCAATCTCTCTTGTTACTTTATTGGACTCGTTTCCGCAGGAGGACAGCATCATTATTACGAAGAGGATAGTTAGTATGTTTTTTAAATAGTTCATAAATTTGTTTTAGGGTATTAGTTTTAGGGTAATTCTTTGTGTTTTTGTTTTATTTCCATCGCTTTTGGTTGCGATATGGGGTTACTTTCGTTACAATGTAAAAGGTACCGTTGTAACTAACAACTACAGATAAATTCATCTTCATTAAGTGGTTGGTACCACTGACACCCAAGGTCTTCGCAACTTTCTTGCGCATCTTCTTCCTCACAACTTGTAAAAGAAATCGAGATAAACAATAATAGGATACATAAAAATTTAGTTTTCATAATAAATTGATTTAAGTAATTAATGAATTGTTTTTATTAATTGAATTTTAAATTATTTCAGCAGCCTTTCAAAAGGTATTGCTTCTATGATTTTATTTACATGTTCTTGCTCTATATTTTGCGCATTGACTGTAACAGTGAGCCTGTCTTTATATAGAAAATCGATTGTGTACATGTCTAGCGACTTTACAAATATGGATTTTCCACTTCTCCCATCTTTGTTGAAATAGGTTGTTATGCTTGTGCTGTCTTCATGTTCCGATTTCGGGCTTTTATATCTTGCATATCTTTTATAAATTTTTTCTGCGTCTTCACCTGCTATATCGGTTATCGACACAGAAAACTTTTTATTATTACTTCCGTCGTAAAAAGCACTGGCTCCATGAGCTGCAAGACCTTGTAGGGTACCTTTTTGACTCGAGGTTTGATTTAAATTTATAAGGGTTTCGGGAAACCATTGCTGTATTGCTTCTTCACTAAGAGGAGTGGTTTTTACTAATTTTTGTACAGTTTCCGTGTTGTCCTTAGTAACGGCTTTGGTAGTGCTTGTTTTGTTAGTTTCAGAAGTTTTATTTTGGTCACTTTCAGGCTTACTTTTGCTATCTTTTATATCTTTACAGGCGCAAGTAAATACTAAGAATACAAGTGAAATTAGATGTAATGTTTTCATTTTATTATTTTTAATTTTTATAAATGCTGGCTTATTTATCGACAATTGTGAAAACGCGATCAAAATCAATAAGCTCATAGTCATCATTTCTATTTTTTTCATGCATATCCATAAAACTGCAAAAGCTTAATGCTGGTTGTTTTGCTGGTACATAACTGGTACGAATGTCATCTTTTCCGGAAGGATCCCAAATACTCAATACATGGCGGTCATCTAAAGCTAATCCACCTTGCGCCATATCTACATCCAATAAATTTCCTAGGGAAGCATAGGATCCATTTTCTATTTTTTCTTTAAATACTAATGGGGTTTCTATTTCCAATCTATTACCATTCCCAGTAACATATAACATCAAAGACCAGGTATAACCACCCGCACTATTCTTCTTGGTTGGATGGCTCTCAACATCAATTATGTTCAACTTGTTTTGATTTTCTGCTGCATAGGTTGAGAGATGAGATAGCGATGGAAATGTTCTATAATTTGACTGTGGAGCACCTTTTTCAAACAGTGCGTTTAAGGCTATATCTTCTGGGTTATGTAAGCCAGCTGTAGTAGCTGAAAATTCTATATCGGTAATTTCTAATCCTTGAGCCGTTAATCTATCTTTTTCAGCAAGCATACCCATAATATCTTGTTGTGTAACAAGCACTTGCACACGCTTACCCTTTTTGAAGACACCATCGTAAATAGTTTTTTTATCCTCAGTCATATGAACCTCAAAGTCGTCTAAATGATATCCATATTCGCGCATAATATTTATCTCATCCCGAAATTCGACCAATTCGAGACCTGTACGTATGATTTGTTCTTTAGCCGTCTTCTTCCAAATACCAATAAACATATCTTTTCCACTTTTCATTCCATTATGGCAACGATCTAATGGTCTAGTTCTGGTACTTTTATACAAAGTAGGGCGTAAATTAAGGTCATTAAAAAGGTTGGTAGTTACACGTTCTAGGTTTGCTTGTCTGAATGGAGCGAGCATGACAACACCAGTGTGGTCACTAGGTAAAAAGTGTATGTAGGCACGACTACCACCGTTGGTTCCCCCATGATATACACGTAGTGTATCGCCTATTCCTCTACGATTAACCCCAAGACCATAACCGCGAACACTGCTACTATCGAACACATACATGTTCTTCTCGCTCCAGAGTGCCGATCCGTCCGTTAACAGCTCTCCTTGGCTTAAGGCTCTAGTGTAGGTAGCTAGATCGCAAATGGTCGATTCCCAGCCACCAGCCGGAAGTACATCATCTTTATCAGCCAACGGAGCATTGGTTCGGATTCCATCTTCTATAAATTCATACCCATAGCGATTCTTTGAGCCTTTAGTCATGCTAAAACTACGCAGGCCTAATTTGGTGGCAATTTTAGATTTAACCCAACTGTCGTAACCATAATGAATCTTTGAATCAATCATAGCACCCGCCAAATTAAATCCATAAGAAGAATACAAATTTTCAGTACCAGGATTATAATCTAACACTGAAGCATTAAACTGCTCAACAGAGCTTTTAGCATTCCACCCTCCGTTTATGGCACGAGTATAATCATCATTATTCTTAAACGGAATCTTACGCCCTTTATAGTTCGCGAAATTTTTATCGTCTTTACCAGACCCATAGTGTTGAATTCCGCTACTATTGGTAAGCAACTGATGCAACGTTATATCTGAATACCGATCTTCTGTAGCTTTTTTACCATTCTCGTCCTTTACTTTTACACTATTTGGCCAGTATGTAAGCAGTTGTGAGGGGCGGTCTGATAATTTAAGCCTGCCGTCTTCAATCATTTGTAATGCAGCAACACCTGTAACCGATTTTGATACAGAAGCCCATTGCAATTGTGTCTCAAGTGTTAATTGGGTGTCATATCTCATCTTCCCGTAAGCTTTCATGTGAATTATGGAATCACCTTTAAAAACGCAGACCAAAAGCCCCGGGATATTCTGATTGAGCATTTCTAACTTTATAGTTTTATCAGCAATCGCATTCACGACTTCCTCACACTCAAAAGCGTTGGTTTCTTGATCACCAGAAGGGAGATTTCCTCCAGAGCTATTTCCTCCGGTGTTACCATTACCTCCACCAGTCGAACCATCATTCCCTCCATTGCCACTAGAACCAGTGTTTCCATCATTCCCTCCAGAACCGTTATTGCCTCCAGTAGAGCCATTATTTCCTGTTTCGCTACCAGTATCATTAGAGCCTCCACCGCCTGTTCCTCCATTACCGCCAGAACCACCGCCACCTGTTGTAGGCCATACAGTTCCCCCTGGAGGCACATCGGTTTGAATAATTCGTTGTCCCGCTGTATTTGCAGGGGTTGCTATAGAGTTTCTGGATTGATAGTGTTTTCCTTGAACAGGGGTAACTAATTGGTCTAAGTTTGGACCTTTACCTCTTATTGGAGCATATGCCTCAATATCATTTTCAGGCACATATATTTGGGTATGGGTGCCTCGGTACCCTTGTACTCTATAGCGAATAAAAAAGCCATCAGGGTGTTTGGTCCAACGACCTTTGTTGAAACCTTGAAATATAGGTTCCACCCCCGCTCTCATGGCAATAGCTTCGTATTCTGAATACTCATTAATTCCTTGATAGTACTTTTTCCGTAAGTTATTTTCAGCTTCAATAATATGTCGTAGCGTTTCATTTTGTTTAGCTACTTTTTTTATTTCATTTGAAGCAAATTCTTCTAACGCGCCTTTACTCAATCGAGCAATTTGTTCTGGGGTAAGGATTTTTAAAGCAATTGCTTTTACGTCTCCTTTCATTTTCTGAAAGTCTGTCTTTGCAACAATTGCCCATAATAACAATTGCACCTCTTTTTGAGTGATATCTGGATTGGTTTGATATTTCTCGATAATTGCCAAAACGATATCTGCCTTAGGGCCTTTCAACGCAGCATAAAAGCGTCCGTTACCGCTTTGTGGCGAATAAGTACCCGCTTTGATACAAAATGAATTAAAATTTCCTTCATAGAATCCAGGAGTAAGAAAAAATCCTTTTTCCCAAGTATAAGGCTGGTCATGAATATTTTTATAAACAGCATCATTTCCAAAGTCATCTGCTAAATATTTGGTCATATCTACATCTTTAAATGAAGTCGTGACAGGGTCGCTAGTAAGTTTGTCTAAAGAAATAGTACTGGTTACCTTACCTGCTACTTTTTTAATTTTATCAAGTATTTGAGCAGAAGATGGGAGGCAAATTGCCATTGCTATGATGGTAAAAAACAATTTCATAATTTAAAATTAGTTAGAGGTTTCAAGCTTAGGTTTTACAGAGTTAACATTTTACTGAAACGCTACAGCAATGCTATACTATCTGTGATATCAGTATTTGTGATGCTATTTTTTTTATTTTTAATGACATATTTTTAAAAACTAAAGTTTGCCTCACCTGAAATGGGAAAATTCTTCCCGTATTCTAACACACCACTCCCCTCACCTTCAAAGGTCATGTGCAATTCATGTTCATTAATTTTTGTGATTTGAATAGTTCCTTTTCTGAAAATGATGCGCTTATTGGTTCGTTTTACATCTCGATCAAGGTTAAAAAAACTTAAGTCTACTTTTACCTTAGGCGAATTAACATCTGGGATAGTATAGGTCGCTTCTCCGTGTTCGAGAATATTTGTATTATTAAGATTAAGATTAAGCTTTAAGGGTTGGTCTTCGGACCACACTAAAAATTGCAGGGTGTCTTGTGCTCTATAGCGAATGTTTGGTGCTAACTGCCCTTGTTTTAACACAAGTGTTTTACCTTCCATAGAAACCTCCACAGCATAATCTGTTTGTGTGTTTGTGTGCACCGTGGCTGTTTCGACCTTAGTTTTTGTGGTTCCTTCACCACAAGAAATAAAAAGTGTAAACATTCCTATTAATAACAATATTCTAGTTTTCATAAGGTTTAAATTTTAATGAGTACAATCAATCAACCATCACCAAAGACTTCTTCACAGCGACTCCAGATATTTTCTATATCTTCTTCCAATTGCCTTATTCTATAATTATAATCTTCGATAATGGAAGTTGCTTGTTCCGAGGAACATTCGTTCGAATTAAAATATTTAGCTTGGTTTTCTTTTAATAAGCTTATATAGTTTTCCGTAATATGAAGTCTGTTTGTACAAGCCTCTAATGACTGATCATTACCCTGACTATCTGGTTTACTCATCCAGCGGTCGTAATTTCTTTCATTAGCATCGTAAAGAGATTGAAAATCCCTTTCACAAGCAAAATCATCTAATTGTTCTTTAGGGGTACAAGAAACGTAGATCGTTAAAACTGTTAAGAGTAATATTCTAATTTTCATAATTCTTAGTTTACGTTATTTTGTGAATAAAAATCAAAGCTGCTTTTATCTAAAACAATTAATTTATTAATTTATATTGCTTCATATTGTACTATACAAAAAAGCATAAACTAACATTCATCATAAAATGTCGCTAGGCCTTCCTCATAATTTTCGATATCATTTTCAATTCTTTCTCGAAATTCTTCAACTTGACTAGGATCACATTCATGCAAAGCTGATAATTGAAGTTTAAAACCTTCAAGCGTATAAACATATTGACGAGTATAATTTCTATCTTGAATACATTTTTCTGTCGATGACATATTTCCATTGCTATCAGGTTTCATTAAGTCCTCTAGATACTCATCCTCAGCATCATCTAATCTCTTCTGAAAATCCAAGGCACATTGCAATTCTGGAGAAACTCCATCGTCTTCGCTACAAGACACAAACGCAGTTAGAACTACAAGTACAACTAAGGTTAGTTTAATAGTTTTCATAAATTTTAGCTTTTACGCTCTAATATAAATAACAGTTTAAAGTCTATAAATAGCTATTTTATATACCGTAGTAATTACTGTATAATTCGCTATAACTATAGTATGGTTTGCACGAGATTCATTATGAGTTGAATTTTGTAACTTATACTCTATTTTATACCAACTATTCAACAAATAGCGCTAACTATATAATTTGGAACGATATAATGCATTATCTCCCTATATTTGAGATAGAAACCTAAAACTGTATGCTTAAAGCTATAATAGTTGATGATGAATTAAATGCCATTAAAAATTTGAAATGGGAAATTGAAAATTTTTGTGACGACATTACAATCTGCGATACCTTTACAAATCCTGTAGAGGCTATTTCGGCAATTAATTACTTACAACCAGATTGTGTATTTCTAGACATTGAAATGCCAGAAATGGATGGCTTTCAGTTATTGAATGAATTAAATTTTAGAGATTTCGAATTAGTAATTACTACAGCCTATGACAATTATGCCATAAAGGCATTTAAAGAACACGCCATCGACTATTTACTGAAACCTATAGATTCTGACGATCTAATTGAAACTGTACAGCGCATTCACAACAATAAAAAAAGAAATACATTGGGTAACGAAATTAAATCCATGATCAATTCTTTTGCACCCACTAAACAACCCGAAAGATTGGCTTTATCACTTATAGGAAAGACCATTTTCGTAGCTTTTGAAGATATTGTATACTGTAAAGCTAATGGTAACTACTCTGAAGTTTATTTTAAGGATGCTAAAAAAGAAATGTTGTCAAAAAAACTGAAAGACATAGAAGAAGTTACAAATCAATCCTTTTATCGAGCACATAATTCGTACTTGGTAAACATAGATTATATTAAAGAATTTGTAAAGACAGATGGTCCATATCTGGTGTTAAAAGACGGAACTACCATCCCCGTTTCTAGATCAAGAAAATCTGATTTGTTAGCGCTTTTAGGCAACACACTATAGAAAAAAAGCTCGAAAATAGATACACTACAACATATATTTGAATATCATAATCGAAACGGCATAGGTACATTTATCATTGGCGGATTGCTTGTTTTATCAATTTACCATTTCTTACTTTTTTTTCAACATAAGGACAAAAGCTATTTATTTTATAGTTTTTATACCTTTTTAATTTTCTTGAGAAATAGTATCATTCCCGAAAATACTTTTTTACACGACTATTCTTTATTTACTCCTTATGTAGACTTTGTACAATATTTCAGCATAAATATAGAATGGGGGTATAATACTGTTTATTTTATTTTTGCCTTTTCATTCGTAAACCTAAAATCGTATTCAAAGAAATGGAGTCGCTTTGTATTTTGGGGAGTTATTGTTTTATTTGGTTTAAATATTGGTATAGAGATTATTGCGCAATTGGGCAATAGCTCTCAGGTTTATGACGCTACGTACTATGTTATGTCTGTTCTACTCACAGTATTTGCTCTGGTTTGTTACATTCCATTACTGAAAGCAAAAGGGTTTTTAAAATACTACATTGTTATAGGCTCTGCTACGTTTTTATTTTTTTCCATCCTTGCACTTATAGAATCCAGATTTCATTTTTTCTCTAGCCATACGGAAAGTAAGTTGTTTATCTCCATATTCTATATTGGAGTAGTTTTGGAGAACATGCTTTTTTCATTAGGTCTTGGTCATAAACAAAAGGTTATTTTAGAGGAAAAGAACAGAACAGATAAAGAACTCATTATTCAGTTAAAGAAAAATGAAGAGCTTCGCAATGAAATCCAACTACAACTAGAAACAGACCTGAAAACATTAAGTAAAAAAGCAGAGGAAGCCAAAATTAAAAATCTAAAAACAAAGTACGAAAAAGAACTAGCCGAACTTAAATTATCCTCCCTGCGAAGCCAGATGAATCCTCATTTTATCTTCAATTCGCTTAATTCTATAAAAAGGTATATTATAGATAGCGAAAAAGAAAATGCCGTATTTTATCTCAATAAATTTTCAAAGTTAATCCGAAAAATATTAGCATCAACTGCCTCCAGAGAAATCGCTTTATCTGAAGAAATTGAGACAATAAAACTATATGTAAAGATCGAAAACATCCGTTTTAATAACACTATAGAATTTACAACAAATGTAGATAAAACCTTAAATCTAACTACTATAAAAATCCCTTCCTTAATAACTCAACCCTTTATTGAAAATGCAATCTGGCACGGATTATCCCTAAAAGAAAAAGATAGAAAATTAACCCTTACCCTTTCAAAAGAAAACCCTTTACAACTGAAAATTGAAATTATTGACAATGGTATTGGAAGAGTTAAATCCGGACAGATAAAAGAGAAAAAGCTACACAAGCGTAGTTCTTTTGGTATCTCGCTATCCAAAGAAAGGTTAATGCATTTTAGTAGTGAGTATAAAGGAGATTACAGCCTTACCTTCTTAGATTTATACGAGGGTGACAAGCCCGCAGGCACCAAAGTAACCTTATTAATCCCTACACAATAATTAATTTCTTTAAACAGTGTTAAAGCACGCTCTCAATCGCCTTTTTCATTGCCTCTGCCCTATCTCTTACCTGGGCTTCAGTCCAGCCAATTTTTACTAAAGAAGAAACTGTCCTACCCATCCAGGCATCACTTTTACTGAAATCTGAACTATTCAAATCCTGCATTTGTGCCTTTATTTCAGCAGAAAGATTTCCTAAGCTTTTTAAATCACGAAGGTGTTCCCAACCGTTTATGTAGTGCCAGTTATTTTTATACCAATAAAAACAAGCATCTACGCCATTTGCTGAAAGTGCTTTATGCGCTTTTTCAGCTAACTCCTGTGTTGGAAGAAAGAAATTTACAAAGCTGTAATTCTCTACGCCACCTTCAGGAACACGTCTAAAAGTAACACCCTCTATAGTAGCCAAAGTCTCCCTCATAATCGTGTAATTACGCTGCTGAATTTTAAGGATACCATCCAATTTATCTAACTGCGCCAAACCTACCGCTGCGTTCATTTCAGAAATTCTAAAATTGTAGCCTAAAAATGGATGCGTTTCTGCCCCGCGATCGTTGCCAACATGGTCGTGACCGTGATCCTGATAATGGTCTGCATTCAGTTTGTATGTTTCAGAATTGGTAATAATCCCACCACCTTCACCACAGGTAATGGTCTTTACATAATCGAATGAAAAACACCCCAGATCGCCATAGCTTCCCAGTGGTTTTCCTTTGTATGAGCCCCCTACTGCCTGACAAGCATCTTCTAATAATAACAAATCATGCTTCTCGCAAATAACTTTTAAAGCGTCTAAATCTGCCATTGAACCACACATATGTACAGGCATGACGCATTTTGTTTTTGAAGTAATCGCAGCTTCAACTGCTGCTGGATCTAAAGTCAGCGTATCGTCTATATCTACTAATACTGGAACTGCTCCTAGCATCATAATGCTTTCAAAACTGGCTACAAAGGTAAACGTGGGCATAATCACTTCGTCCCCAGCACCAATTCCTGCGGCGGCCAAAGCAATTGTTAAGGCAGCTGTTCCACTGGATACTAATTGGCAATGTTCACTTTGCATTCGTTTGGCAAAGGCAGTCTCAAACTCTTTGGCTTTCCAGTGGTTGTTTCGCATGCCATCAAAGCCATAACGCATTAACACTCCAGTTTCCAGTACATCGTTTACTTGTTTGCGCTCTTCAGCACCAAAAATTTCAAATCCAGGCATATGTTGTTAAATTCCAAATTAAAAAATACCAAATAGGCATTTGTGTATATCTCAAAGATGACAACAAAGGTAATGGTTGCGTTAGCGGTGTGCAATACTAAAATTAGAAGTAAAAATGTACTCTTAAAGATTATAGGAGTATTAGTTCAACAAAGTAACCTCCACGTTTTCTGTTTCAATCTTTGAGAGTAGTGTTAGTTCGTTTTTCTGAAATAGGGAGTCTAGGTCGGTTAATGAAGTTTCAAGACTTGCTGGCTTATAATTGTTATAATCTACAAAGCGAATTCCTTCTACAACTCTTGGGTTATACGCTTCTCTAAACCGCACTCCACCTCCATTCACAGCATAGCTATAAGCAAGATAATCTACGTGAAATGTGTTTTTATCTACCCAATACACAAATGTATCTTCAAAATCGGTACCGCCACCTTTTTCATTGAAGGTTACCCCTATTTCATAATATTCTTTCGCATTAATAGTGGCTTCGCCCAGAAGTTCTTTATTTGCTGCTGGGGCATTTAACCCGTATGGTAATTGCACAAAATAATGAACGGAGTTTACGCTTTCAGCATATTTTTGGGCAGTAGAATCTGCTATTTGTTGAAGTGAATCGTTTACAAAACGTTTAAATCCCGTATTGGATAACACGTCTCGTATAGTGCCCGTAGAGTCTATAAAATTTCGTTCGTATTGAAAGTGTGCACCTTCCCGTATACTCTTGTAATTTAGTTCTCTGAAAACAAAATCTAGTTGGGCATACTCGCAATTTCCGCTGCAAGCTTCCGCAATTGCATTATCGACAATAGTATTGGCTGTTAATGTCTTTTTTTCTTCGCAAGCAACTAAAATTACAAAGAGCAGTAAAATATAAAACGATTTCATGAGTAATAATTTATGGTAAATAAGGAAATGGAAAACCCAATTAATTCATCTCCTATTCATTGTATAACAATAATGGGCATTCGAACGTTGTATTTGTAACAAATGTAGCCAATAGGTCACTTATACTTAGTAAACCTTTCAGAAGAAATCATGATAAAGCAACTTTTTATTATTGCGGTACTATTTTGTGTTTCAACTTCGGCTTTTACTCAAAATGAAAAAAGCGTACTTGCTCTCACCAAGCTTCAGGATTATTACAATGTTGGTAAAAACGATGCTATTCATACAATGCTTAGCGAATCTTTTCAGCAGAAAGTAAGTCCTTCAGCTATGAATCAGTTACTTACTACATTTCAGAAAAACTTCGGAAATTTCACCTCTTTTAATTTTACTGAAAGTCAAGGGAGTAGAGATACTTTTTTAGGTAATTTTGAAAACGGACAACAAAATATAGCAATCTATGTAGATGAAGACAACAAAATTGCCGGACTCCTTTTTAAACCTGTTGAAAACACCGTACCTGCAAAATTTGAACGTAATACCACCAAACTACAACTTCCGTTCGATGGCGAATGGATGACGTTTTGGGGAGGCACCGAAAAAAGACAGAATTACCACGCCACTACGAGAGTACAACAAGGCGCTTTCGATTTCGTGAAATTAGGAAAAAACAACCGTTCCTATCAACGAAGTGGCACAAGAAATGAAGATTATTATGCATTTGGCCAACCCTTATACGCAGTATGTGATGCTGTGGTATATGAGGTAAACACAGGCGTGGAAGACAACCGACCTACCATAATGAATCCGGCGCAACCACTTGGAAATAGTATAATGCTTAAAACAGTAAATAATGAGTATATCGTATATGCTCATTTAGAATATGGTACTATTTCCGTAAAAGAAGGTGATACAGTTACAAAAGGACAGTACCTAGGTAATTGTGGCAACTCCGGAAATTCCAGTGAGGCACATTTACATTTGCATATCCAGGATGGTCCCACTATAATGACAGCTGTAGGTGCGAGATGCTTTTTTGAAGAAGTACTGGTAAATGGCACGGTGCAAAAAGATTATAGTCCCGTGAAGCTTGACAGGATTTCTACTCCTGAAAAATAATTATTTACGGAAAGTTTTCATCCTGAGCCTGTTAAAGCATTATTAGTTATTCCTTTCAACAAGCTTAGGGGAACACTGAAAGCGTCCTATTTCATAAAAAATCTACTACCTTTGCTAGCCTATGGCATTACAGAAAAACGTTAAGATTAAAAATAAAAAAGCGAAGTTCACTTATGAGCTGTTAGACACCTTTACAGCGGGAATTGTATTGGCTGGAACGGAGATTAAAGCCATTAGAGAAGGTAAAGCCAGCATTGCTGAAAGCTTCTGCGAATTTAATGATCATGGCGAATTGTTTGTGATTAACATGACGGTACAGGAATACTCCCACGCCACGCATTTTAATCACAACCCTAAGAGCGAACGCAAATTACTTCTCAATAAAAACGAGCTTAAAAAACTGGAAAAAGAAGTTAAAAATAGCGGTCTTACAATTGTTCCGCTACTACTTTTTACGAACGATAATGGACTGGCAAAACTGAAAATATCTCTTGCCCGTGGTAAAAAACAGTTCGACAAACGAGAAACCATCAAAGACCGAGACAGCAAACGAAACTTAAGCAGAATTAAAAAGGCTTTTAATAATTAAACTGTTGGTTTTATCAAGTACGGTACATGAATAAAACGATTTTTGAAATCAGCAAAATGGATTGCCCTTCGGAAGAAAACTTAATCCGAATGAAATTAGAGGGCATTACCAATATAGCACATCTAAATTTTGATATTCAAAATCGTAAGCTTACTGTTTTTCATCATGGAGAAACCCAAGAAGTTGAAACCGCGCTACAGGATTTAAAGCTTGGCGAGAAAAAAATTACTACCGAAAAAACACTCCAAACAAATTTTGAAGAAAACACCAATCAAAGAAAATTATTATGGACGGTTCTTATTATAAATTTTATGTTTTTTGTTGTCGAAATAAGTACGGGGCTCATTTCAAAATCGATGGGATTGGTGGCAGACAGCCTAGATATGCTAGCAGATAGCTTTGTATATGGAATAAGCTTACTAGCCGTAGGGGGAACATTAATTAAAAAGAAACGCATTGCAAAATTAGCTGGATATTTTCAATTACTATTGGCAATTATTGGTTTTGCAGAAGTATTACGACGATTTTTTGGTGCTGAAAGGTTACCAGATTTTTCAACAATGATCGTTGTTTCTATATGTGCACTCTTGGCGAATGGGCTGTGTTTATACCTTCTTCAAAAGTCAAAAAGCAAAGAGGATGCGCACATAAAAGCAAGTATGATTTTCACCTCTAATGATGTTATCATAAATTTAGGTGTAATTTTAGCGGGAGTTTTGGTGCATTGGTTGCATTCTAACAAACCAGACCTAATCGTGGGTAGCGTTGTTTTTATATTAGTTGTTCAAGGTGCAATTAGGATTCTAAAACTGAGCAAATAGTGATGCTTTATTTAAAATTTCATCAAAAGAGAGTAACGTATACCTTAAAAAGACGTCTATTTAAAAAACTAACACCAGTATGAAAAAAATAGTACTTCTTCTCTTTTTCTTCAGTACTTTTATTTCACAAGCCCAGATTGTAGGTAAAATAACCGACACCAAAGGCGACCCGTTGGCTTTTGTAAATATTTATTTAGAAGGCAGCTATGTAGGTACTACTTCCAACGACGATGGTAATTACGAACTTAATGTAACTGAAACTGGAGACTACACTATTATTTATCAGTTTTTAGGATTTAAAACTGTGGCAAAAAAAGTTGCTATTTCATCTTTACCACATATCTTAAATATTTCATTAACAGAAGAGTCTGTAAGCCTGGATGAAGTAGTACTAAATACGTCCGAAGATCCTGCCTACCGCATTATACGTGAAACCATTGCCAGAAGAAAAATTAACCTCGATAAAATTTCAGAATACAAAGCCGACTTTTACTCAAGAGGACTATGGCGTGTGGAAGACCTTCCTGAAAAGATCCTTGGGCAAGAAGTGGGAGATTTGGATGGACAATTAGATTCAACCAGAACCGGAATTATCTACCTTTCTGAAACCATTAGTGAGATTGCCTACCAAAAACCGAACGATTTCAAAGAAAAAATCATTGCCAGCAAGGTAAGTGGTAACGATAATGGCTTTAGCTTTAACAGTGCCCGAGATGCTAATTTTTCATTTTACGAAAACACGACAGATATAAACGCTTCTATTGTTTCTCCTATTGCGGCAAGTGCACTTTCCTATTATAATTATAAGTTAGACGGTATTTTTTATGAAGGGAACAAACTCATCAACAAAATAAAAGTAATACCAAAACGTCCTAAAGACAGGGTTTGGGAAGGTGTTGTATACATTGTTGAAGACGATTGGCAGCTCTATGGCGTAGAACTTAGCACTACGGGTGCCGCCATACAAGTACCTATGGTTACCAAGCTACTTTTTAAACAAAATTTTAAATACGACCCTGAAAAAGATTTTTGGGTAAAGCTCTCACAAACCATAGACTTTGGGTTTAGCTTTTTAGGTTTTAAAGGGGATGGTAAGTTTATTGCTGTGTACAGCAATTACGATTTTAACCCAAATTTTGAAAAAAAATCCTTTACCAACGAAGTACTTTCTTTTGAAAGTGAAGCAAATAAAAAAGATAGTCTCTTTTGGAAAGGCACGCGCCCCGTTCCCCTTACCGATGAAGAGTTGAATGATTATATAAAAAAAGACAGCATACAAACCCTTCGAAAATCTGAAACATATTTAGATTCTATTGACGGGGAGAGTAATAAATTTAAAATTTTAGATCCCGTTATGGGGTATACCTATAAAAATAGCTACGACAAATGGCAAGCGAGCTACACTGGTCCATTCCCGGGTATAAATTTTAATACCGTACAGGGATGGAATGGTGGAGCAGGGCTTTCCTATTTTAGCTGGAAGGACGAAAACCGTACCAATTGGTTTTCAGCAAACCTGAACGCCAACTACGGAATTGCTGAAGACAAACTTCGATTTACGGGAAGTGTTACCAGAAATTTTAACCGCACAAACCGTTTACTACTAGGATTGTATGGCGGAAGTCGCGTACAGCAGTTTAATGGCGCACAGCCCATTTCAGAACTAGTAAACAGTGTCTCTACCCTCTTTTTTGAGCGAAATTATATGAAGGTATACGACCTCACTTTTGCCGGGGCAACTTATAGCCAGGAATTATTTAATGGGCTGCGATTAGCGACCAATTTTAGCTACCAAGATCGGAAACCACTTTTCAATAATACAGACTACGTAACAATTCCAAATGACGATGTGGATTATACGTCTAACAATCCGTTGAATGCGCAGGATTTTACCAATGCTGGTGTTGTGGAACATTCTATTTTTAAAAGTACTATTACAGCAAATATCACTTTCGGACAAAAATATATGACATATCCCGATGGTAAATACAACTTAGGAGACGATAGCTATCCAAATCTTTCCGTGACATTCGAAAATGGTCTTGGAGGTTCTATAGACGGATATGATTACAGCCAGTTAAGTGCGCGACTCTCGCAACGTGTAAATACGGGCAACAAAGGAGAATTTGCCTATAATTTAAAGGGAGGAACTTTTTTTAATGGAGACGACATTAGTTTTGTAGATTACCAACATTTTAATGGAAATCAAACACGTATTGGAACTTCAGGGAGTTATACTAATGTTTTTAACCTATTACCCTATTACGATTTAAGCACTAACCAAAGTTATTTTGAAGGACATTTTGAGCACGATTTCAAAGGTTGGATTTTAGGTAAGATTCCAGGTATTAATCAGTTAAATTTCAATCTGGTTACAGGAGCACATATTTTGAGTATTAATGGTGCAAAACCCTATCAAGAACTTTCTATAGGAATTGATAATCTGGGTTGGGGGAAGTTCAGGTTTCTTCGGTTAGATTATGTGAAATCGTATTATAACGGTGGTAGTGATGGCGCCTTTGTATTTGGATTAAAATTCTTAAATTTTATTGATTAGAAACCCTACGGGTAAATCACAAAATACAAATGCCAAAATAGGATAAGAGATAATTATTTAAATTTCAGCTTCAGTTTCGATTTTATCAGTTCTTATCCTCCAACAACGGTACAAACCTGAATTCACCAAATTCTTCTTTTTCAAAGTTTGTAGGCGATGTTCTTGTAAAAACCGTCATAATTTGCACTTTATCGCCAACTGGAATTACTAGCTTAGCTCCTACTTTTAACTGTGCTAACAAAGGGTTTGGTACATAAGGAGCACCCGCCGTTACAATAATCCCATCGAAAGGAGCTGCTTCTGGTAGGCCTTTGTACCCATCGCCAAAAATTAATTTTTTTGGTCTGTACCCAAGTTTTGGAAGAAAACGTTTGGTGATCTTAAATAACTCGTTTTGCCGTTCGATAGAATATACTGTAATACCCATTTCCAGTAACACAGCGGTTTGATATCCGCTTCCAGTACCAATTTCAAGCACCGTTGCACCTTTTGTAACTTCGAGTAATTCTGTTTGCCTGGCTACCGTGTAGGGTTGCGAAATTGTCTGGTTAGCTGCAATGGGGAATGCTTTATCTACATAGGCATGATCTAAAAAACTGGAATCCATAAACAAATGCCTGGGGATTTTATTTACAGCTGCTAACACTTCAGTATTTACAATTCCTTTTTTTTGAAGCGTTTTCACCAACTTTTTACGCAGTCCTTGATGTATAAAAGTATCTTTCATTAACACAAAGTACGGAAACAAAATTGCAACTCGCAAGCACTGTTTTTTAATTTTATTTGAGTTTGGAATGACTTTGGCATTGCACAAAATCTAAGTATCTTTCAACGCTATATTTTAATATATGAAACATTTTATTTTACTTCTTTTTTTATTCATTTTTGGTGCCATTCAATCACAAGAGTTTACACGTGCCGACACCCTTCGTGGTAGCATTACCCCAGAACGCGTCTGGTGGGATGTACTATATTATGATCTTGACATTACCGTTTCACCCGAAGAAAAATTTATAAAAGGAAGCACTACCATTACTTACAAAGTTGTAGACAATGCCCAACGAATGCAAATAGATTTACAGGCGCCTATGACAATTCATAAAATTGTACAAAATGGTACAGAGCTTTCTTTTACTTCGGAAGGAGCCGCACATTTTATTACCCTTCAGCAAAAGCAAAAAAAAGATAGCGAGTATAACATAAAAATATACTTTTCAGGAAAGCCACGAGAGGCCAAAAATGCTCCCTGGGATGGTGGTTGGTCTTGGAAAAAAGACAACAATGGCAACCCTTTTATCGCCACGAGTAATCAAGGAATTGGCGCCAGTATTTGGTGGCCCAACAAAGACCACGCCTATGACGAACCCGATAAGGGAGCCACGATTAAAATTACTGCACCAAAAAACCTAGTTGCTGTTGCTAATGGACGCTTGACAAAGCTTATTGAAGACACCACAACCCATACCTACCAGTGGAATGTAGTAAACCCAATTAATAATTACGGTATTAATATAAATATTGGAGATTATGTAAATTTCAATGAAAAATACCAAGGGCTCAAAGGCGTTCTTGATATGGAGTATTGGGTGCTACGCGATAATCTTGAAAAAGCAAAAAAACACTTTAAACAAGCGCCAAAAATGATGAAGGCGTTCGAGCATTGGTTTGGTCCTTACCCTTTTTATGAAGATAGTTTTAAGCTCGTGGAAGTTCCCTATTTGGGAATGGAGCACCAAAGCAGTGTTACCTATGGAAACAACTATAAAAACGGGTATTTAGGGCGCGATTTAAGCGGAACAGGTTGGGGCTTAAAATTCGATTTTATTATTATTCACGAGGCCGGACACGAATGGTTTGCTAATAATATTACCCATGTAGATGTAGCAGATATGTGGATTCATGAGGGTTTTACAGCCTATAGCGAGGGGTTATATGTAGACTACCACTTTGGTAAAGAAGCTGGAGCAGCATATACGATTGGCACCCGTAGAATTATTCAAAATGACCGTCCGTTAATTGGAACTTACAATGTACATCACGAGGGAAGTAGCGACATGTATTACAAAGGCGCTAATATCTTGCATACGCTAAGAACTTGGGTAAACGACGATAAAAAATGGCGTAACATTTTAACAGGGCTAAATACCGAATTCCGTCACCAAACAGTCACTAGCAAACAAGTTGAAAACTATATTGCCAAGCAAACTGGACTTGATTTAAAAGCGTTTTGGGAACAATATTTACGAACTACTAAAGTACCCAAGCTGGTCTATAAAACCAATGGAAATTCGCTGGAGTATAAATATGAAAATAGTGTAGCTGGTTTTACTATGCCGTTACTAATTTTCGTTAATGGAGAAGCAAAAGAAGTGACGCCAACTACTGTTTGGCAAACAGTTACCAATGGTACTCCCATAACTGAAGTTGTGGTACAAAAAGACTTTTATGTAGATGTTGAGAAAGTTAATTAGCCTTTAAACCGCTTTGCCTCATTCCAGTACACATCCATTTCGGCTAACGTCATATCGCGCAAAGCTTTGCCTTGCTCTTTTGCTTTGCTTTCTAAATACTGAAACCGTTTGATAAACTTTTTATTGGTACGTTCCAATGCATTTTCGGGATCTACTTTTAAGAACCTAGCGTAATTGATCATAGAGAAGAGTACGTCGCCAAATTCCTGCTCTATTTTTTCTTTATTGTTTTCTGAAACTTCATGTTGCAACTCGGCAAGTTCTTCCTGTAGTTTTTCAAACACCTGCTGGGGTTCTTCCCAATCGAATCCTACGCCTGCCACCTTATCCTGTATTCTATTCGCTTTCACCAGTGCTGGTAGCGATTTTGGAACACCTTCCAAAACGCTTGATTTCCCTTCTTTAAGTTTTAAATTTTCCCAGTTTCGCTTTACTTCTTCTTCATCGGCTACCTCCACGTCACTGTAAATATGTGGATGACGGGAAATGAGTTTATCACAAATTTCGTTGGCTACATCGGCCATATCAAAATGGTTGGTTTCGCTTCCTATTTTAGCGTAGAAAACTATATGAAGTAACAAATCGCCCAGTTCTTTTTTTACTTCAGTGAGATCGTTTTCAAGAATGGCATCACCTAACTCGTAGGTTTCCTCTATGGTTAAATGCCGAAGCGTTTCCATAGTTTGTTTGCGATCCCACGGGCATTGGTCTCGGAGTTCGTCCATAATGGTGAGTAAACGATCGTATGCGGCGAGTTGTTGTTTTCTGGAGTTCATATAGTGTAAAAATAAAAATTCATCTGCTACGGAATAACAAATGAATTTTTAGTTATGAAAATTGTATGAACGAAAAGACTATTCTTCCTCAGAAGATACAGTTTCCTTTTCTTCGGTTTCTTCTGAAAAATCTGTTACGCCGTTTTTATGAAGCAAATTATACCATTGCACAACTTTTTTAATATCGCTAGGATATACTCTGTCTTCATCATAATCTGGTAGTACTTCAAAGAAAAACTCTTCCAACTCTACTTTAGGTACTTTATGATTAATGGTTTCTCCGCCATCTTCTTTTTCTGAAATTTTCTTGAAAACTTCTCGAAGTGGTAATTCTTCAGTTAACGTATAAATGGCAATTTCGCTTAGCAAACTAACGTTATCGCGGGCACCTACACTAATTTTTTTACCGTCTACAAGTGATTCAGCTAAAAAGCCATTACGGGTTTGCGTTTTTAATTTGTATAGTCCTGGTTTGCCAGAAATGGAAAGGATTTTCTCTAAACTCATAAATCTTGGTATGCTATTTTTTTATATAAGGGTGCAAAGATGCGTGGTTTGGTCTTTTTGTGCAAGAATGTTAACGTTTCTTTTTCGCCATTGGAAATTTCATTCTGTAGGACACATCTATTTTTCCCTTGGAAATATTAGCAAGCTTGCCTTTAAGTAAACGCTTTTTTAGTACCGAAAGTTTATCGGTGAATAAAATTCCTTCAATATGATCGTACTCATGCTGTATAATTCGCGCAATAATACCGTCATACGATTCGGTTTGCTGGTCTAAATTTTCATCCTGATACTCTATCGTAATCTTCGGTTGTCTAAAAACGTCTTCATTTATATTTGGAATACTCAAACAACCTTCATTAAACACCCACTCGTCACCTTCTTCTTTAATAATTTTTGCGTTAATGAAAACTTTTTTAAAATTGGCACATTCCTCACGCTCTTCTTCTGTAAGCTCTTCATCGTCTTCAAAAGGAGATGCGTCTACAATAAATAAACGAATGGCCAAACCAACTTGTGGCGCTGCCAAACCTAGACCACGTGCACCATACATAGTTTCAAACATGTTTTCTATGAGTGCATCTAACTTAGGATAGTCTGCGCTAATGGCAGTTGCTTTTTTTCGTAAAACTGGATCGCCGTAGGCTACAATGGGTAAAATCATTTAAAAGGTTTAAAATTTAATATCTAAAGGAATAATTTAGCTTCGTTATTCCTTCGAATTAGGTTTCTTTATGCTATTATTCTCGATGCAATCTAGAATCACTCGAGGTAATATAATCTATTTATTGTATAAATATTCCTGAAGAATAATTGTTGCGCTAATTTCATCTAGCAAGGCTTTATTTCTTCGTTGTTTCTTTTTTAGACCGCTGTCTATCATGGTTTGGAACGCCATTTTACTCGTATACCGTTCATCTACACGTTTTACGGGCATTACGGGAAATTGTTTGGAAAATACATCCAAAAATTTTTTGATTTCAGATTCTACGTCACTTGGTGTTCCATCTTTCTGCAGGGGTTGTCCCACTATGACAAGATCGACTTTTTCAGCTTCAAAATATTTTTTCAGAAAATCAATTAGCGTTGTGGTTGCTACTGTATCAAGACCCGAAGCTATTAGCTGTAACTCGTCTGTTACGGCAATACCCGTGCGTTTGGTTCCAAAATCTATTGCTAAGATGCGTGCCATATTTGGGTGCAAAAATAAGGGTTTTATTTTGAAATAAAGACCCGCCCATACCGAAAAGGCAAGTTCGGGCGGGCCGCTTTGCTGAATGACAGCGTAATGAAAAATAAAGTTTTACCATTAAAGGTAGCTGAGTGTTTTATTGAAAATTGTTGTAAACAATATTTAGTAAAATATATCGAAGCTATTTATATTTCTGAAGTACCTGTAATACATCTCCCCGTTTTATTTTGCCAGTTTCGGTATAGGCAAAACGGGAGAGGCGGTACACTTTTTTGGGTTGTTCGTAGGGTTCTAATACTTTAAAAGCTTGTTTAAAATTTGGTATCTCATTTTCATTGCCTTCGTAGATTAATATAACCCGCTCCCCAAATTGTTCATCTTTTTCTGAAGCAATCATAAAAGGAAGCTTAATGTTTTCTAAGAGTTTCGCCTCCACGCGCTCGGGAAATAACTTTACACCACCACTGTTAATTACATTGTCCCATCTGCCCAGCCAAACAAAAGATGTGGCCGATTTCAACGCAACCAAATCATTTGTCACAATTATTTTTTCTGAAACTTTAGGTGCGTGAATTAGTAAGCATCCACGATTATCTTGTGAAAATTTCACATCTGGCAAAGCGCTGTACGATTCACTTTTGGCAAAGCCGTTAATGCGTCGTACGGCTACGTGGGTGATGGTTTCGGTCATTCCATAAGTAGCGAAAGCTTCTACGTTTATCTCTTGTAATTGAGTTTCTAAGGTTGCTGAAACAGCTCCTCCGCCAATAATCACTTTCTTTACTTTTGGTAATGCTTCTAGAGAATGTGCTACTTGGTACGGAACCATAGCGACAAAATCGTAATCGTTATCGTATTCTACCAAAGCATCTTTAGAAGGTTGTACTACGTGTAAATCCCAGCCTAACACCATAGCACGCACCACCATCATTTTACCTGCGATAAAATTGGCAGGGATGCAGAGTAAGGCTTTGGTGCCACTTCCTGTTTTAAAGTAAGCGCCTGTTGCTTTAGCACTGTTCACCATTTGCTGTTTGGTGAGTATTATTTTTTTTGGTTTTCCTGTGGAGCCCGAAGTTTTCACCATTACTTCTTCGGTAAAATCTAACCAATTTTCAATAAACTGAGCAACCAGCATCTCTTGTTCGTTGCCTTCATTTAAAAGATCGTCGGTAAAGTTCAATACTTCTTCGGGGGAAGAAAAATCAAGGCCGTTGAGCTTAAAGGCAGGATGAAGTGTGAGGGAGGTTGGTTTCAAAATGCGCTAGGTTATTTCAATCTCTGAAGGTTTTTCAGGTGGTGTTATTTTTCCGAAGAGCTTCTCACCCCAACCTGTCCATTTATAACGCCACGCCATAATTGCTAAAAAAATAGGATACATTACAATTACAGGTAATAAAATATCAAAACCTGCCGAAGGTTCGGAAACGTCTTTTAAAATAGAATTGGTCTGGAATACGGTCCAATCTGCAGTGACCAGTAATGCACCCACCAAATTGTTTCCTGCGTGAAATCCTAAAGCAAGTTCCAACCCTTCATCCATGAGCGTCATAATACCCAGTAAAAAGCCTGTTCCGATATAATAGACCATAATAATAGGGCCTAGTTTGGTTACTTCAGGGTTAAAATAATGCAAACCGCCAAAAACAACAGATGTGACAAGTAATGGCAACCATCTATTTTTAAAAATCACACCCAATCCTTGCATGATGTAGCCTCTAAAAAGGTATTCTTCAAAACTAGTTTGTAATGGAATAAAAATGATAGCAATAACAGCTAATATTATAAACGGAACTGCTTCAAATTGTAGCACATAATCGTCTGGATTACCATAATAATCTAACACTGTTAAAATTACTGTGAGAATAGAAATAAGTCCAAAACCAAACCAAAAACGTCCCCAGTCTGTCTTCTTTCGCGATGTGGTAACTGCTTTAAAAGGTTGTTTGTGTATATATTTCACTACAAAATACAGGCCTACCAACCCTACTGCAAATCCTAAAAGCATTAAAAACAAGGTGAGATTAGAATCCAGAATAGTCATTAGTTGTTGCTCATCCTGCAATTGTTCCATACTACCACCTTCATTAATTACTTTAAACATGGCAATTACAATGAACGGAACAGTTCCTATTTGGGATGCAATAAATATAAGTACGACCCCCACGGCATAGCGCCACCAATCGTGTAAATAATTAAATGCTTGTTTTATGTACATGGGTGGTTAATTTGTTAATTGGTTATTTTTTCAATTTTGTTGAACCTCATTAGGCATTGGAATGTCTTTTATTGCGATTTCCCTTCAAGGGTTGAATTTACAAAAGTTCTTTTAGATGTCCGGCATCCCAGTTTTTGTTTTTGTTGTAACGAATGGTTCCATCGATAACCTGCAATGGCGATGCTATATTATTGCTAAATAAACTGCCAGTTCCAAGTCCCTGAGGCTGGCTGCTTTTTTTTGATGCCGTGTATTGAGCAATAGCATTTAAGCCAATATTACTCTCCAATGCCGAAGTAATCCACCAGCCAATTCCCATAGACGTAGCAAGTGAAATCCAGGTGTCACTACCTTGAAAACCACCTATAAGCGTTGGCTTTAAAATAATATATTGTGGTTGTATGGTCTTAAGAAGTTTTACTCTTTCTTCGGAAGAAAATATACCTATCAATTCTTCGTCTAGCGCAATGGGTAAAGGCGATACTTCACAGAGACGTGCCATTTCTTGCCATTGACCCTGTTTAATAGGTTGTTCTACGGAATGTAATTGTAGTTCAGAGAGAATTTTAAGTTTTTCAAGCGCTTCGGAAGGTGAAAAAGCACCATTGGCATCTACCCGAAGTTCAATTTCTGAAGGAGAGAATTCTTTGCGAATGTGTTGAAGTAAAGAAATTTCAGTTTGAAAATCGATCGCGCCAATTTTCATCTTAATACAACTGAAACCGTTTGTCAGTTTTTCTGAAATCTGCTGTTTCATAAAGTTTTTGTCACCCATCCAAACCAATCCGTTAATGGGTATTGCGGTATTTCCACGCGAAAATTGTGAAGGGAAAATTTGAAAGGCATCTTCAGCAACTAACGATTTAAAAGCCGTTTCTAGGCCTAATTGTATGGAAGGAAATTCGGTTAATTCCTTCAGAAGCACTTCTTCTCCTAAATGAATATTTTCACAAACCCATTGTAGTTTTTCTTCAAAATCCGGTTTGTCATCAATACTTAATCCACGAAACATACCGCACTCCCCTATACCGTGTTTTGCAGCTGCTTCGATTTTCAGAAACCAAGTTTCCTTAGTCTTTAAGATACCCCGTGAAGTTCCTGCAGGAATTTTAAAATTTAGAATGTACTTAGAGAATGTAGCTTTCATGCGAGTTAAAAGTACGATTAATGAAATCGTAAATAGGATATAGTTTTTTTAAATTTTAGCTACAGGTCGATGGAGGTTCCAATATCCAACAGCATTAAATCTTTACCTGCCTGATCAAACTTTCTTTTGGCTTCGTCGTGGTCAATTTCAATATAACCGAAGGTATCGTAATGTACCCCAAGTACTTTATCACATTCAATAAAATTGCAGGCTACAATGGCGTCATCAACGCCCATGGTAAAGTTGTCTCCAATAGGTAGAATTGCGAGATCTAGTTTGGTATGTAAAGGGATTAATTTCATATCCATGGTAAGCGCAGTATCACCTGCAATATAAATATTTGCCTGGGCGGTTTCTATAACAAATCCGCCTGGCTGACCACCATAACTACCATCTGGAAAAGAACTGGTATGGATGGCATTTACATATTTTACACGTCCAAAATCGAACTCCCACCAACCTCCATGGTTCATAGGATGCACCTCAATTCCTTTTGCTTCGTAATGGTTGGCGATCTCATAATTACTAACAATGGTCGCTCCAGTATTTTTTGCAATAGCTTCGGCATCCAGCGTGTGATCCTGGTGTGCGTGGGTAAGCAAAATATAGTCTGCCTTCAAGTCCATAATATCCACTTTATCTTTTGAAAGATCATTCCCAGTGATAAATGGATCTACAATAATATTGAAATCGCCTATTGTAAGTGCTAGGGAGTTTTGCCCGTAGAATGTAATTTTCATTTTGTATAGTTTTCTCTAAAAATAAAGTTCTACTTTCTTTTTTCTGTTAAAGAAATTAGAAATTATACTAGGTATAGTTCCACCACAAAAAACAGTACAGCAAATAAAAACGTGCTCAATGCAACTTTCTTAAGTTCTGGATCCAGTAATGGTGGTGACTGATTCTTAAATACTTTTAGTACGTTTAAAAATAACGGCAAGAAGGCTATCAAAGGTATATAATTGTGCCAAGATGTTCCTTTTAAAAAAAAATACCCTAAAGCGCATAAAAATGCTACTAGGATGAGCAACGCATGGTATAATTTCACGGGTTTTTCTCCAAGCACTACGGCTAGTGTATTTTTATTTACTTTTGCATCTGCCAATCTATCCCTCATATTATTAAGGTTTAATACAGCTGCACTTAATAAGCCAATGGTTATGGCTGGCAGAATAATTAATTCTGAAAGTTCTTGTGTAAACAAAAAATAGCACCCCATTACTCCTACCAAACCAAAAAACAAAAAGACAAACAAATCTCCCATCGCCCGATATCCATACGCTCTTTTTCCAACGGTATAGGTAATGGCCGCTATAATAGCTGCAATTCCCAAATTGAAGAAAATTACTGAAAGAATAAAATTTTCATTCCCAAAGGCTATGAAAATTAGTAAACTTGCTAAAAAGAGGGTGAGTACAGTAGTTACAATCATTCCGTACTTTAACTCTTTTGCGGTAAGCAAACCGCTTTGTAATGCTCTGGCGGGACCCACCCTATCTGCATTATCAGTTCCTTTTACACCATCGCCATAATCATTTGCAAAATTCGATAAAACTTGAAATCCAAGGGTAGTTAATAAGGCTAGCACTAGTATTGGAACAGAAAAAGCTTCAGCTTTAGCTGCCGCCGCTCCAGCTACTAAGATTCCAGAAATAGATAGCGGGAGTGTTCTTAAACGAGCTGCAGAAATCCAAGCGCGGACTTTAGTCATACAAGGTTTTTTTTTAACAGCTCCAAAAATACATTAAAAAAGAAAAAGCCACCTCATAAAAGGTGGCTTTAAGATTCCAAACGTAAATAGTGTGCTACTTAATGATAAGTTTCTTAGCTATTCCATCTTTATTAGAGACCAAATAGATTCCCGTAGTAAAACCTTGCACATTAAGGCTTGCTACATTATTGTACTGCTTAATTGCTCTACCGGTTACATCGTAAATAGTATAATCGCCTGGTTTACTAAGGAATACTGTTCCACTCGCTGGATTTGGGTACATACTGAAATTTTCATTTCCTGTGGCATTAAAATCTTCAACACCTAACAAAACATCATTATCTAAAGCATAAATGCTTAATGTTCCACTAACTTCATTTGCAACAATAATAAGTCCTGTTTCGGTTGGGCTATCTACAAAAGGGACATAGACAAGACCTTCTGGTCCTAAATCACCTGCTTCATCTCCTCCAGCAACAGCATCACGATTATTTAAATACTGTAAAAATACTGGGTTTGCCGGATCTGAAATATTATACACCATTACTCCACCAATTCTCTCCAACAAGATAAAAGCATATTGCGCACCGTTAATTTCCTGAACCAATACTCCTTCTGGTTCTGGTCCTTTATTATCACTTCGGTTTTTAAAACTGTTGTTTTCGTTACTGGCATTAAAAATTGCGCCATACGTTGGGTCGTTAGCAGTAATTACCTCAAAATCGTTACCACTATCGTATACTAATGTTCCTGTTGCTGCTTCAAAAATTGAAAACGAACGGCCTCCAAACACATGGATTTCATCAAAATCTCCGTCGCCGTCTATATCTCCAGAAGCATTGGTAACAGCTATTTGAGATAGGTTGCTATCTAGTTCCAAAAGATCGATATTAGAAAATAGTGTCGGGTCTAGAGTATAATCGATATCTCCAATTTTTCTTTCTTCTTCCAAACCGTCGTACTCTCTGGCATCACCTTCATTGGCCGTAACAATGTAATCTGCTCCATTCACGCTATAAAAACTAATGGCATCTGGCATATACATTCCTTTTATAGGCCAGGTTGCATTAAAAATGAAGTCTGTTTCGTCACTTACATCTAAGGAATTTTGAGCCAAACTATGATCTTTTAAACCGAAAGGAATAATATCGGTAATTTCGGCATTTGCTATATCTATAGTTGCGTACGCGTTATTTTCTTGTAAAGTAACATACGCTCGTTGCGAATCTGCTGAAACAGCAATATACTCAGGTTCTAAGTCTTCAGAAACTGAAGATCCTGGTCCAAATATTCTAACGCCTGCTGCCATTAAAGTTGCTTGTTGCGCATCGAAAGCATTAAAATTTAACGTAGTAACACTTGCCTGAGAAATAGACCCCAATCCGCCACTTACATCTATCATTGAGACACTTCCCTCTGGATCAAAAGAATAATCGTCGCTTGGTTGCCCTTCATTAGCCACCAATACCATATTTCCATCTGGAGAAAACGTAAGCATATCTGGCAATGAACCTACTTCAACGATAACTTGATTGGTACCTGCTGCATCACTAAACACTACAAAACCATTATTGGTTGCTGGATCTGCGGCAACCGCGGCTGCTACAATTCCATTTTTAACGGCTACACTTTGCACACCTGAAGTTCCCGATGGTAATGCAATAGTTGCAAGGCTCGTTATATTAGAAGGATCTGAAAAATCCAAAACCTCAACTTTATCTGCATTGGTTACAAATAGTTGTTGTGATTCGGGATCGTATGCTACAATCTCTGCAGTACCATCTGCATCTACTGTATAGCTGGTAAGGTAGTTCATGTCTAATTCTGAAGTGTCTGCAGTTGGAACTACGGTATCGTCGTCCAAAATATAGATTGAAAATATATTATTAGTACCAATTTCCAATGTAGAAGCATTTTCTAGCTGAAGTACAAAAAATTTATCTGCTTCATCTTGCGTGTTATTAGTGATCGCTATTGTTATTTCTTGCGACGTTGTGCCTCCTGCTAAAAATGTTAGTGGCACTGTAGTAGCAAAAGTAAAATCGGTTCCTGCAACGGCTGTTCCTCCAGGTGCTAACGCTATATTTACCGTACCATCGGTATCGGGCGTATCTGAAAGCGTTACGGTAATTGTTACTTCAGTTCCAGCTTCAGAAACCGAAGTGAAGGCACCAGCAAAGGCTACTTCAATGTTTTCGTTCGGGATTACATTCCCTGGAGAACCAATATTAGGAACATCATTTCCGTCTCCACCCAACGCTGTAGTTGCTACCGCTCCGCTAGCATTACCAACGCTACTAAAAGCTCCTAATTCTACATCGTACGATTCGCCATCGTTTGCAGCTGTGTCTGGATATGTTCCCATAGATACAGGTGTAGTGGTGTTAGGATCTCCCATCCACAAGGTAACGCTATCGCCACCTGCACCAAGACCAGAACCGTCTGTAAAACCTACTTTTACATTGGTAAGATCGACAACATTATTCCACACATTGTTAAATTGAGTTACTTCGCCACCTGTGTTATCTGTAACTAACACAATTACATATTCACCAGGCTGAATATCTGTAATTCCTTCAATAAGATCTGCCGTGCTTCCATCTGCAGAATCATCGTCATAAAATAAATCTGCATCAACACCAGAAACCCAAGCTACTTGACCATTATTTTTAATCTCAAACCAATCTTCTGTAAGGTCTGTTCCTTCTTGTCCTGAAAAAACTTCGGTAATTATAAGCTCTGCCATTAAAGGTACATTTCCTGGAGAAGCAATATTGGGAACATCTCCAGCTGCGCCACCTTGTGCGATTGTTTCAACTGCGTTACTTGCATTGCCAACACTACTAAACTCTAATAAGCTAGTATCGTAACTCTGACCATCGTTAGCGGCTGTATCCGGATACGACTCTGTATCTACTGGCGATGTTGTAGTTGGGTCTCCTGCCCAAATATTTACAGCATCACCACCGGCACCAAGACCTGCACCATCTGTAAAACCTATTTTAATTCCTGTAAGGTTTACAACAGGTCCCCAAATATCTGTAAACTGGGTTACTTCTCCACCAGTATTATCTGTTACCAAAACAATAACATATTCACCAACTTGAATATCTGTAATTCCTTGTATTAAATCGGCTGTAGTTCCGTCTGCAGACTCGTCATCATAAAATAAATCCGGATCTACCCCAGATACCCAGGCAGCGGTTCCATCGTTTTTAATTTCGAACCAATCTGCTGTTAGATCGTCGCCTTCTTGTCCAGAAAATATTTCAGTAATTTGAAGATCATACGTAGTACCTTCTTCAGAAAACGAAGCATTTATACCGTTTTGAGAAATTCCTGCTATACCTATTAAAAGAAGCAAGAGTGTAGTAGTTTTTTTTGACATTGTGTTTTTGAGTTTTATTTTTTTGCTAAACTACAATGGCAGTGTACCTTCTATCTTATATAAATATTAAGTTAACTTCAACTTAATGGTGGCAATTCTTTTAAACTCTATGCTAATTTTAATTTTACGTAAACATTACAATTTCAAATTGTAAATTCAATAATTTTTATACTTTTAGGCAACCTTAAAAACCCCAATCATGAAAAGAAATTACGACCTAGGCCTACTTGTATTACGAATTGGAATTGCTGGGCTTATGCTTACTCACGGAGTGCCAAAATTTTTAGCCTTTATTGGTGGCGACCTGTCTGTAGTAGGAGATCCCATTGGTATTGGAGCATTACTCTCTACCATTCTAGTCTTACTTGGAGAGCTTATTGCTCCTGTTCTTATTATAATAGGTCTTAAGACCAGATTTGCTGCTGTAGCCAGTGCTATTACAATGGCTGTTGCAGCTTTTATAGTTCATGGAGCAGACCCACTAGCCAGAAAAGAAATGGCACTCTTGTACCTTATAGGTTTTGTAGCTGTTGCTTTTATGGGAGCTGGTAGTATCTCGGTAGATAAAAAGTAAATACTTTTCTAAAATGCATACTCGTCACATTACCTAGGAGTTATAGCTATAGCTCTAAAAAGACTATACCGTTTGTCGAAAAAAATTTGTGCTTGTCTTGAAGTTTTGTACTATTGAGCTGTAATTTCCTACAAAGAAATAGAATTCAAAACAGACGGTCACAGTTAGAGACTATGCAAATTTAAAGAGGTTTATATTTGTTTGTTTTAACGGGTGTGGCGGGTTCGATTCCCAACCGTCTTCTTAGTAAATCTTACTTAAAAATTGAGGTAAGTAATTCTTTAAACAAATCGGCTGGCGTCATATTTGCCGCACCTACTCCTTTACTCTTTAAATCGATCTCCCGAATACCTGCTATAATACCACTCACTTCTTTCATGGAATAATTGCGAGCGGCTGTTTGGTAGTCTTTTATAAAATACGGGCTTACGCCTATCATTTTTGGTGCTTCGGCTTTATTGGAAATGGCATGGTATTTCAGTAATTTAGAAAAGAAACTATACAACAAAGCTACGGTCATTACTATAGGGTGGTTTTTTGGATTCTGTGCAAAGTACTGCACAATAGCAAATGCTTTTTTCACATTCTTGGAGCCAATAGCATTTTGCAATTCAAAGTTGTTGAAATCTTTACTTATCCCAATATTTTGTTCTACTATTTCGGGCGTGATTTGCTGTTCTGGCTTCAAAATAAGTTGTAGTTTTTCCAACTCATTATTCACCTTACTCAAATCATTTCCTAAAAACTCGGTAAGCATTTGGGCAGCTTTTGGTGAAATGGAATACCCTTTCCCAGATAGTACTCGCATAATCCAATCTGGCACTTGATTTTCATACAATTTCTTACTTTCAAAAATCACAGCATGATGCTTTTTCAGGACCTTCGTTAATTTTTTACGAGCATCCAGCTTTTTGTATTTGTAACAGAAAACTAAAACCGTTGTAGGCTGTGGGTTTTCGGCATACGGAACTAAATTCTCAATTGTGCGAGATAAATCTTGTGCTTCTTTTACAATTACCACTTGCTTTTCGGCCATCATGGGATAGCGCTTTGCGTTGCTTACCACTTCATCTATAGTAACATCTCTTCCATAGAGCACCATTTGGTTAAAACCCTTTTCTTCTTCGGTAAGAACGGTTTGTTCAATATAATTGGAAATACCATCAATATAATACGCTTCCTCGCCCATAAGGAAATAGATAGGCGCTAAGTTTCCTTTTTTTATATCGGTTATAATGGCTTTGGCTTTGTCTAAAGGCATTGAGGGTTAAGATTGATGATTTGAAAATTTAGATTACTGAAATTATAAAATTTAAAATTGAATAGTTTCCTAATTTAGTTAAAAACTGAAATTATAAAACGGCAAAAATAGTACCTTGCGCTATGCTTCAATTAGATTTCCCTAACTATTCATTCCGTTTCAAAAGTAACGAAAACAAACCTTTGATTTTTGATGAAATCCGAAAAAAATTTGTTGTCCTCACTCCCGAAGAATGGGTACGCCAACACGTGGTTCAGTACTTAATTTCAGAAAAAAACTATCCAAAATCTTATATAAACGTAGAAAAACAATTACTACTTAATGGAACTAAAAAGCGATATGATGTAGTCGTTTTTAATTCCGACGGAAGTATTCAACTAATTGTAGAATGTAAAGCGCCTTCGGTAAGAATAACTCAGGACGCTTTCGACCAGATTGCAAGATATAATTTGGTCACAAACGCCACTTATTTAATGGTTACTAACGGACTACAACATTTCTACTGCCAGCTGGATTATGAAGAAGAACGATATCAGTTTTTGAAAAAAATTCCAAAATTTAAGACATAAAAAAACGCTTCCAAATTGGAAACGTTTTAAATCTTATAGAAAAGGTTACAAAATTACATTGCTCCCCATTCTTTCAAACTTTTTGTGTTTAACGCTACATAGTCATCATTTCCAGCCTTCTTAGCTAGTTCTAAAGATTTTTTAGCAGCCGTTATAGCTCCTTTTTTATCCCCAGACTTTGCATAGATTAAAGCCTGTTGTCTGTACATCCAAAATGCTGGTTGCTCACGCATTTCAATAGATTTGTCGATCCAAGTTTTTGCCTGGTTGATATCTTGATCCGATTCTAAATAGTAAACAGCAGATTGGTAGTAATCGTTAGAAGATGGCCCAGCCATTACTTGGTCAATATTTGCAGCAACCATTTTATCAGTCATAAATTCAATGGGTAAAGCCACATAACTTTTTTCCCACATCAGTCCAAGATTGGCACTGTTATTTGTAATATCATCGAACGAAATTGTAAACGTTTCGATATTTATTGGCAACTGATACACTTGTGCTTTAACGGTAACCGCAACTTTTGTATCGTCCCATTTTTGTGGAGTGCCAGAGTTGTTGCTATCTGTGTATAACATAACATCCCAGCTTTGTGCACCAGGCTTCGTATAAATTGCATACGATCCTGCTTTTATTTCTTTACCACCTACCATTACATCATTGCTAAAGGTGATTTTAGTATTTGCGTTGGCACCTGTACGCCACAATTTATCGTGTGGTACCAAACCTCCAAAAATAGTACGACCTTTCATAGAGGGTCTAGAATATTCTACAGTTACATCTGTAAGACCAACTGTTTGTTCAATTTTTTGAAAAGTACTTGGTGCTGGCGTCTTAAGTTGTGCATTTACAGCGACGGCAGTAACAACTGCAAATACAAAAAGGATAATTTTTTTCATGATAATAGTGTGTGTTTAAGGTTTATGCGAAGTTACAATCCAAGCATCGCAAAATAGTTAACAAAAACTTAAAAAAGCACTACATGTTCTATTAGTAAATGTAGTTAGAGAAAACATATAAGTACTAAAGAAATAGACATTTGCTTTAGTATTTAAGGATATAACGCTAGAAAAACAGGGGGCGCAAAAATCGCTATAAGTAATTTAGTTTTAAAAAGACTATGTTTGCTATCCAACACTATAACAGGCATTGCTAAATATCTGTTAATCTTTTAATTGAGTGTTGACTCGTAGTATTTTTCTGTCGTATATTTACTATAAAAAGAAAAGATGCTTCAGTTATTCAAAAAATTATTCAGTTTTACGCGCTTCAGGAAACCTAAAGTTGACACCAATTTATACCGCATTTTGCGAATGAACCGTCGTTTAGTTTCAAACCGTAAATAAACCTTTTATTTTAAAGGTTTCAATCTTTTGGGGGTATCCATCACGATACCTTTAAAGGATTTTTATTTTAAAATTTAACTATGTGAGTAGCTATTTGTTAATTATTGTTTAATCTTATAAAAATAACATTAAACAATATGTATTTTTAACAATTCAAATAAACTACGTTGAAAATATATACACTTACATCAAAACAAAACCTTCCAATTTCAGAAGCAGAAGCTTGGCAATTCCTTTCAGATCCAAAAAATTTAAAAGTTATTACACCAGACTATATGGGATTTAACATACTTTCTGGAGCAGACAAACCTATGTTTGCTGGTCAAATAATTCAATATATTGTTACTCCTGTATTAAGCATAAAAACTAAATGGGTAACAGAAATTACACACGTAAAAGAAAATACTTATTTTGTAGACGAACAGCGTTTTGGGCCCTATTCACTTTGGCATCACAAACATTTTATAAAGAAAATTGATGGAGGTGTAGAAATGGAAGATATTATAGATTATAAGCTACCTTTTGGGTGGTTAGGACAATTGGCACACCCTTTTTTGGTTAAACCGAAATTGAATGAAATTTTTGAGTACCGCAGACAAAAGCTTATTGAACTCTTTGGAGAATTGAAATAATATATAAATGGCAAGCAAAGTAAATATCTTTTGGTTTAGACGCGATCTTAGGCTGGATGATAATGTTGGATTTTATAAAGCACTACACGGAAAGTATCCTGTACTCCCCCTCTTTATTTTTGATGAAAATATTTTAAATGAACTACCAGAAGACGATGGCCGTGTTACCTTTATTTTTGATGAATTGCAAAAAATGCGAGACCAGTTACAAGAGTTCAGCAGTAGTCTTGCTATGTATCACGGTTCACCCAAAGATATTTTCAAAGAAATAATTTCAAAATTTAATGTCCAAAATGTAATCACTAATCACGATTATGAACCTTACGCAAAGGATCGTGATATTGAAATTTCAGAATTGCTACAAAGAAAAGACATAGGTTTTTACACATTTAAAGACCAGGTAATTTTTGAAAAAGATGAAATAGTAAAGGACGATGGCAATCCATATGTGGTATACACTCCATACATGAAAAAGTGGAAAGCTACTTTTAATGAAGATAAGCATCTTAAAATTTACTATACCTCTCAAGTGATGAATAACCTACTCCAACACACGAGGTTGCCAAATTTAAGTTTGCATGCTATTGGTTTTAAACGTTCCAAAATTGAAGTGCCCGCGTATGATGTGACTCCCACAACCCTTCAAGAATATGAAAAAAACAGAAATTTTCCGGCACAGGAAGGCACTTCACGATTAGGACCACATCTTAGGTTTGGAACAATAAGCCTTCGAAAAATTATTAAAAAAGCCATTTCCGAAAAAAATGAAACCTTCTGGCAAGAACTTATATGGCGTGAGTTTTTTATGCAGATTTTATGGCATTTTCCAAAAACGGTAGATAATGCCTTCCGAAAAAAATACGATCGTATACCATGGCGTAAAGATAAAACAGATTTTAAAAAGTGGAAAGAAGGTAAAACTGGATATGCATTAGTAGACGCTGGTATGCGGCAATTAAACCTAACTGGTTATATGCACAATAGAGTACGCATGGTGGCTGCAAGCTTTCTATGTAAACACTTACTTATAGATTGGCGATGGGGTGAAGCATATTTTGCTGAAAAATTATTAGATTATGAACTTTCAAGTAACATAGGTAACTGGCAATGGGCAGCAGGCAGTGGTGTAGATGCAGCACCGTATTTCAGAATATTTAATCCTACCACACAATTAGAAAAGTTTGATAAAAACCAAACTTATGTCAAAGAATGGATTCAAGACTATGGAACCAACTCCTATCCAGACAAAATGGTGGATCATAAAAAAGCACGTGAGAGAGCTTTAGAAACCTATAAAAAAGCAATAAATTAACATTTATTTGTAAGATTTTTCTTTATTTATGCATTTTATCGATTATTTTTATATATTTATCGAATAAACAAGGCGTTGCCCCCAAACGTAGCCTATGCAGTCTTACGAAAATAAATTCACCAATGGTGATATTACAGTCACTTATAAACCAAAACAATGTATTCATGCAGAAACCTGTGCCAATGGACTTTCAGAAGTTTTTAGGACAACAGTAATTCCGTGGATAGATTTGGATGGCGCTGCAACAGAAAAAGTGATAGCTCAAGTAAAAAAATGTCCTTCGGGAGCACTTTCATTTTGTTACAACAATAAAATGGCAGTTGTTAAATAAATGGTAATTTGCACTTATTTTTGGGAGTTTTAGCACAATTTTTCTACTCTTGCGCTGTTATCCATTTCATAACAAACCCAACAAAACTCTAATGAAAAAATTTACACTAACATCGGTAGTCGTATTTTTGTGCATATCCCTAACCTTCGCACAAGAACATACACAAGAAAAACCACCTAATACTATTGAAAACCAATTTGTAGACGTAGTGGATGGCTCCAACAGCTATCAGGAATTTAAGGTGATTAAAAAAACAGAAATTAATAAGCTTCGTGCGAATGTTTTAGATACCCTTGGTACTTTCGAAAATAAAATTTCAGGATTAAATTCAGAAATCGACTCACAAAAAAATGAAATTGCTTCTCTTTCTCAAAATTTAAGTAAAACTGAAGAAGATTTAGCAGTAAGTCAAAAAAAGGAAAACGGTATTGAAATCTTAGGTATACTAACTCAAAAAGCTACTTATAACACTATTATGTGGTCTATTATTGGAGTTTTAATTTTAGCATTAGTATTCTTTATCTACAAATTTAAGAGTAGCCATTCGGTAACACGGGAAGCACAATTAAAACTTGCGGAAACCGAAATTGAGTTCGAAAAGCATCGCCAAACCCGTATTGAAGAACAACAGCAACTACGTCGTAAACTACAGGACGAGATAAATAAAAACAGGAAGTTACAAGGGTGATTTAAATACGAGGTACGAAATTAAAAAAGCGTTCAGAAAACAATTTCCGAACGCTTTTTTAATATTTCAAATTTCAGATTTTAGTTAATCCAAGCGAGAAATCTTAGCACCGATAGCTCTTAGTCGCTCGTCAATATTTTCATAACCACGGTCTATCTGTTCAATATTATGGATAATACTGGTTCCTTTTGCCGAGAGTGCAGCAATTAACAACGAAATACCTGCTCTAATATCTGGTGAAACCATGGTAGTTGCCTTCAATTGAGACTCAAAATTGTGTCCCATTATGGTAGCACGGTGTGGATCGCACAAGATAATTCGTGCGCCCATATCAATAAGTTTATCAACAAAGAATAAACGACTCTCAAACATTTTTTGATGGATGAGTACATTTCCTTTGGCTTGTGTACACACCACCAACACAATGCTTAGCAAATCTGGCGTAAAACCTGGCCATGGGGCATCTGCCACTGTTAATGTAGAGCCATCGATATAGCCTTGAATTTCATATCCATTATCGTGTGCAGGGATGTAAATATCATCTGCCTTCTTTTCGAGTGTAATTCCTAGCTTTCTGAAAGTATCTGGAATTAACCCAAGATTTTCCCAGCTAACATCTTTTATGGTAATTTCGCTTTTTGTCATTGCCGCTAGACCAATCCAGCTACCAATTTCAATCATATCTGGTAAAACGCGATGGTGACAACCTCCCAGACTTTCCACTCCTTCAATAGTCAGTAAATTTGAACCTACACCAGCTATTTTTGCTCCCATGCTATTCAGCATTTTACAGAGTTGCTGTAGATAAGGTTCACAAGCAGCATTATAAATTGTAGTAGTTCCATTTGCAAATACGGCAGCTAACACAATATTAGCAGTTCCCGTAACCGAAGCTTGATCCAATAACATATCGGTGCCTGTAAGTCCGCCGGGGGCTTCAACGCCGTAAAAACGTTCTTCACGATTGTATCGAAACGTAGCGCCTAAGTTAATAAATCCTTCAAAGTGCGTGTCTAGCCTTCGTCTGCCAATTTTATCACCTCCAGGACGCGGAATGTATCCTTTTCCAAAACGACCTAACAACGGGCCAACAATCATAATAGAACCTCGTAACGAGCTTCCTTCTTTTTTAAATAATTCAGATTCGAGATATTCTAACTTCAATTCATCTGCGATGAAGGAGTATTTCCCTTTATCCAACTTTTGGATTTTCACACCTAAATTTCCAAGAATTTCAATGAGTTTGTTTACATCCCTAATATCTGGAATGTTTTCTATTATTACTTCTTCAGGCGTTGCTAATACGGCGCAGAGTATTTGCAGGGCTTCATTTTTAGCGCCCTGCGGACGGATTTCACCTTTGAGTTTGTGACCGCCTTCAATTTTAAATGTTCCCATAAAATACTAGAGGAGATTAGTAGCGCTTGCGGCCACGATTGTTATTGTTTTTGTGATGTTTTTTGTGATTGTTACTGCTGTTGTTGGTATTAAAGCGTTTTTTGCTTTTCATCAACTTTTGAGCGTCACGTAGATCCTCATCGCTGTTTTTCAGGTTAATTTTCCCATCAGAAAGTTCGTAGAGATGATTAAAGATCACATCATCTTCTACCGTATCCTTGTTCCAGTTCAAAAAACATTTTTTCATGTGGTTCGCGATGGTAAGGATTAACCCATCTTTTTTATCGCCTTCTTCCCAGCTGTTCGCCACATCTATCATTCGTTTAATATTATTTCCGTAGAAACGATACTTGGGATAGTTTTGTGGATACGCCAATGGCCCAGGAGGTGCATACAACTCTTCTGGAGTAGGCTTAGGGTAAGGAGATTCTACATCCAATTGAAATTTGGATATAATAAATAATTGATCCCAGATCATATGCTGAAAGTCTGGTACATCACGTAAATGAGGATTGAGATTCCCCATCACAGCAATGATGCTTTTAGCTTGTTTGTTTCTTTTTTCTGGATCTTCTTCGGCAACGGCCTGATCTACCATTTTCTGAATATGGCGACCATATTCAGGTATAATAAGATGCGGGCGCTCCGTATTGTATTCTATAGCTTCTATCAAAATAATAGGTTTAGGGAGTGTAATCTAGTAGTTGAAGTAATAACGCTTGCAAAATACTAAAATTATAGCGATATCACACCTTCCACCTCCGAAACTTGCAAATATTTCTCAATAACTGCGTCTGGAGAATCCATAGTTACTTTTATAGAAACACTGGTATAGGTCCCTTTCGAGGAATCCCGTGTTTGTATTTGGGCTCCTGTTCCGTCAAAAACAGCTTCTATTTCAGCAATTTTTTCAAGACTTGCAGGCACTATAAATTTATATAAATAAGGCGCTGGCCACTCGGTATCCCCTTCTAATTGCTCACGCAGGCGATTGTAAAACGCTTCAGACTTTTTATCGGTACTCATACAATTTTGTTTGCTACAAAGATACAGATTCTTGTAGCAAGTAATTAGAGCGGGATTTGTACTTTTGAACATCCTAACCCAACCTCCCTTCCGAAAGAGAGGAGTAAAAGTCTTTCTTAAAGTAGAGCTTTAAAGGGTTGTTTGCATATTTTTAAAGTTTTGAATGGCTTTAAAGCAAACTTTTTACATATTGATTTTCAATTTTACTGAAATTTTAAATGAATTTAATTTCTACAATGCCCAAAAGAATAGCCATTATAGGAGGCCCGGGAACGGGTAAAAGCACGTTAATACATGCCTTAGAAGCTGATGGGCATGCCTGTATGCACGAAATTTCCAGAGATGTAATTCTGGAAGCTCAAAAAGAAGGAATTGAACAGCTGTTTTTAAGTGATCCCATCCTCTTTAGTCAAAAATTACTGGAAGGCAGATTGCAACAATTCCATGAGGCTGAAAAACACAAAACAAAACACCTGTTTTATGACCGCGGCCTCCCCGATGTCCCTATTTACATGGACTATCTGGGAACTGACTATCCAAATCATTTTACCGAAACGTGTCGTGAAAATAAATATGACACCGTATTTTTATTACCGCCCTGGCAAGAAATTTACCAGCAGGATAACGAGCGTTACGAAAGTTTTGAAATCGCCAAAAAACTCTATCTATTTTTAAAAGAAGGGTATAAAGATTTTGGTTACACAACTATTGAAGTGCCCATTGGTACTGTTACCAATCGAAAAAACTATATTTTAAAAACGTTACAAAAAACTACTTGACCGAACCACTTCAAATACTTGAGAATTACTGGGGATTTACTTCTTTTAGGCCACTACAGGAAGAAATCATCCAATCGGTTTTGGCTGGAAAAGACACTGTTGCTTTACTACCTACCAGTGGTGGGAAATCTATTTGTTTTCAGGTACCTGCACTCGCAAAAGATGGTATTTGTATTGTAGTTTCTCCCTTGGTAGCATTAATGGCAGATCAAGTAAATGCCTTAAAAGAAAAAGGGATAAAATCACTGCAAATTTCTGGAGGAATTTCATTTCAGAATCTACAGGCCTTGCTTGACAATGCCAAATACGGAAACTACAAATTTTTATACCTTTCGCCCGAGCGTCTACAGCAAGAATTGGTGCAAAATGCCATCAAACAAATGCCAGTAAACCTCATTGCCGTAGACGAAGCGCATTGTATTTCGCAATGGGGAAACGATTTTAGGCCTGCCTACACAAACATCACCATACTACGGGAAATACATCCTTTGGTTCCAGCGATTGCACTCACAGCTACGGCAACACCCAAAGTACTTGAAGATACCATAAAAGAGCTAAAACTAGAGCTTCCCAACGTATTTCAAGCATCCTTTGCCAGAGAGAATATAAGTTATCAAGTCTTCAAAGTGGAGGATAAAATGTATCGCATTGAGCAATTATTGAAAAATAGCAAAGGTAAGTCTATCATTTATGTGCGGAGTAGGAATTCTTGTGTAGAGATTTGTACCCAGTTAAACTCATTGGGTATTGCCAGTACGTTTTATCACGGCGGAATTTCTTCAGAAGAAAAAACAATACGAATGAATTCTTGGCAAAACGGCAACACTCCAACTATAGTCGCTACAAACGCTTTTGGAATGGGAATTGACGAGCCAGATGTACGTTTGGTGATACACGTACAGCTACCCGATAGTTTGGAAGCCTACTTTCAAGAAGCCGGACGGGCAGGAAGGGATGGTGCTTTGGCGAAAGCTGTTGTGTTATGGAGTGATTACGACAAACATTTGGTACACCGCCAATTTGTTGCCTCCTACCCTACTACAAAGGAGGTGAAATATATTTATAAAAAATTAAACAATTACTTCCAAGTTCCCTATGGCGAAGGCGAATTTACATCGCACCCTTTTAACTTTTCAGACTTTTGTAAAACATACGAACTAAATACTTCATTAACATTTAATAGCCTACAAATATTAGACAGGTTGGGAGTTTTACAGCTTTCTAAAAGTTTTGGCAGGAAGTCTATGGTTCATTTTGTAGCAGCCTCAAATGTGGTGCTAGACTATTTCAAAAAGGATATGTTGGCCTCGGTAATTGGCAAAACTGTATTACGATTGTATGGTGGCGTTTTTGAAACGGATACCAGTATAAATTTACAGTATGTTGCTACCAAATCTGGGCAGTCTATTTCTACTATTATTAAAGTGCTCGAACAAATGGAACGGGATGCATTACTTACCCTACAGCTACAAGTGACCGATGCTGTTTTAACGTTTGTTGTTCCAAGGGAAGATGAGAAAACCATTAACCCGTTGAGCAAGGAGATTGCACTTCAGAAAGAAAAGAAAGAGACACAAGTTGAATCGGTACTAAAATATATTGATAATGATAAAACGTGTAGAAGTATTCAATTAGTTCGGTATTTTGGGGAAGAAAACGCAGAAATATGTGGTATTTGTTCAGTTTGTAACCCCGAATTTCAGAAAATTTCAACTAAAGAGCGAAAAACACTTTCAGAAAAAATACTGTTGCTTTTGGAAGAATCCCCTCAAAACTCGCGGGAACTTTCAGAAAAACTTACTTTTGCTGAAACCGAAATTATAAACACATTGCGCCTTTTATTAGATAGTAAAAAGGTAACGTTGGGGGTTCGGAATAAATATCACTTAAAATAAATTTACGATGTTAAGTGGAGCATTATTTGAAAATTATAATAAATAATTTTGAAGATCGCCAACGCAGTTGTCAAAACCTTCATCGCTATTTTCCAAATTAGAATAGTTCTCGAATGCGCTCAAACGAACAGTTATTAAAATACAATGAAAGACTTAAGAATTATATTTATGGGCACACCAGGTTTTGCTGTGGGAGTGCTGCAACACTTGGTGGAACACCAGAAAAATGTAGTAGCGGTTATTACCGCACCAGACAGACCTGCAGGGCGTGGACGGAAATTACAAGCTTCGGCAGTAAAAGAATATGCTGTAAGCAAAGAAATTCCTGTACTACAACCTACCAATCTTAAAAACGATGATTTTATTACAAAATTAAAAGCGTTTGATGCTAACCTTCAAATTGTTGTAGCATTTAGAATGTTGCCAAAAGTAGTTTGGCAGTTGCCAGCATATGGCACCTTCAATCTTCACGCATCCTTACTTCCACAATATCGTGGCGCGGCTCCTATAAACTGGGCAATTATAAATCAAGAAAACAAAACTGGTGTGACTACCTTTTTTATAGATGAAAAGATTGATACAGGTGAAATTATCTTTAAAGAAGAAGTTGCTATTGCCAAAAGAGAAACCGTAGGAACGCTTCACGATACCCTAATGAATGTGGGAAGTGAATTAGTGCTAAAAACAGTAAACGGCATTGCTGAAGGAACAATAATCACCCAAGAACAGCCAAAAACTGAAACGTTTAAAGAAGCTCCAAAACTCACCTCAGAAAATACCAAAATAGATTGGTCGCAGGCTATAGAAAAGATTGATGCGTTAGTACGCGGACTATCTCCCTACCCTGTTGCCTGGTGCTATTTACAGCAAGATGATGTGCAAGTAAAGGTAAAACTCTATAAAACCGAAATTGAATTCACTCAACCACCTGAAACCATTGGTACCATTATCACTACTAAAAAAACCATAAAAGTAGCGTGTACAAATGGGTACTTACATTTAAAGGAGTTACAGCTTCCTGGCAAACGAAAAATGGATGCAGCATCGCTTTTAAACGGATTTTCGTTTCAGGATGGAGCAAAACTCACGTAAGCCCCGTGGTTGCTCGCTTGTTAAAATGAGCTTAAAATAACGTTTGGTTATCAACAAACCGCCGAAGTTATTAACAAATACCCGTATTTAGCCCGTCATTCCTTGCGTGGACGGATAATCCGTTTAAATTTGTAGACACAATTTAAAATAAGTTTAACCAATACTTTAATTTAATAACTAAACTATGAACAAATCAGATTTAATCGATGGAATGGCAGCAGATGCCGGAATTACAAAAGCAGCAGCAAAGAAAGCATTAGAGTCTTTTTTAGGAAATGTTGAGAAGTCACTTAAAAAAGGAAACCGTGTGTCTCTAGTAGGATTCGGATCTTGGTCAGTATCTAAAAGAGCTGCAAGAGACGGTAGAAACCCACAAACTGGAAAAACAATTAAGATTGCTGCTAAAAATGTAGTAAAGTTTAAAGCAGGATCTGACTTATCTAGCTCTGTAAACTAATTACGACCTTCGTAATAAAATTTTATCCCGCCCAAAAGGCGGGATTTTTTGTATCAAAAATTTGTTTGTACACTATTTTTATTGGTTTTTAAATAATTAATGTTTAGTTTTAATATAATAAACTAACTCAAATGATAACTTTAAAACCAACCAAAGGGGTATTACTTGTGGCAGAACCCTCTATTATAGGCGATGTTTCTTTTAATCGCTCTGTAGTTCTTTTGGCTGAATATAATGCTGAAGGCTCGGTAGGTTTTATCTTAAATAAGCCATTAGAATATACACTTAAGGATTTTATTCCCGAAATTAACAGCGAGCTCACCGTATACAACGGAGGTCCTGTAGAACAGGATAATTTGTATTTTATTCATAAAGTTCCAGACTTGGTTCCTGGCAGTATTGAAATTTCTAATGGTATTTATTGGGGTGGAGATTTTGCCGCTATTGCAGGTTTACTGAAGAATAACGAATTAAAAGAAGACCAGATTAGATTCTTTTTAGGGTATTCTGGATGGGAACATGAGCAACTGGAACAAGAACTAGAGCTCAATAGTTGGGTGGTTACGCCTAACGAGTATGAAAATAAAATAATTGGGAAGTCTTATTTCGATTTCTGGAAGGAAAAAATGATTGAGTTTGGTGGCGATTATCTTATCTGGTCTAACGCTCCAGAAAACCCAAATTACAATTAGAATTAGAATTAATTTTACCCTAACCTGGCTTTTACATTTAATTTCTGCAGTAATTCTCTGGCAACGCTAAAGCCATATTCCTTTTTACGGTATTTGGTAACGGGCTGTATTCCAACAATGGTATTGGTAATAAAAATTTCATCTGCTTTCTGAAGCTCAAAAGGTGAAACCGATGTTTCTTCTAAAATATAGTCGGGCACTTGTCCTAAAACTTTAAGTAATTGTTTGCGAAGTATTCCATTTAAGCATCCATCTGTTATGGGGGGTGTTTTTATTTTATAGCCGTTTACCAAGAAAATATTTCCATTTAATGCTTCTACCACTTGTTTCTTTTCATTTAACAACAAACAATTCGCGTAGTCATTTTCTTTAGCATATATGCTTCCCAGTACATTTATAATTCTATTAGTAGACTTTAATGTGGAAAGCAAACCTGAAGTTACATAGTGATCTTTAAAAAGCTCTATTTCGTATGCATCTTCAGAAATTGTGTAGAAAGGTGTGGACAAAACTTCGGCAGTAATAACAAAGGATACATCTTTTGCTGTGGGGGTGTATTTTCCACCTTCGTTACGCCACACTAACAATTTTGCACGATAGGTTTTATTTTTTTCACCAGCAGTTTCGACAGTTTTTAAGATTTCAGCTTCTAAGTACTCTGGAGTAAATGACATAGGAATTTCCATGCGCATAATGCGCATAGACGCCATTAACCTAAAATAGTGATCTTCCCAAAACAAGACTTTCCCTGCCGAAATACGAAGGGTTTCGAACACCGCATCTCCATAATTTAATCCGCGATTGGTAAAAGAGATGGTAGTTTCGGTTTCCTGAAGTATGTTTCCGTTGTGATTAATCATAAAAAAAGCCGCCTCTTTTATGAGACGGCGCAAAGATATTATTAATCTTTCCCAATGGAAAGTAGATTAGGTAGAACCTAAGATTTGTTTTAATTCTGACACCATGTTTTCCCACAACATTTTTCCTTCGTCTATCTCATCGTCTTCTGCGAAATCTGTTATCATTAGGGAAACATCCTTTGTAATTTCGTCAACCTGTATACGAAGTTCAAAGAAGTAATCGCTCCCATCGTCTACCATCCAACGGAATTTTATGCGTTCATTTGTCTTTTTACCTAATAACTTAGCTTTTTCTTCACTTCCGTCCCAGATAAAGGTAAAAAACTCACCGCGAGAATTTACATTATCTGCATACCACTCGCTCATTCCCGAAGGTGTAGATATATAATTATATAATAAAGAGGGGGATGCCTTTATTGGGAACTCCATTTCGTATTTAACTTTTTCTTCCATAATGCTTGTTAGTTACCGCCCAATATATAGATTAATTTTAAAACGGAAGGGCTAAAATAGAACTTTTAAACACATTTTTGGATTCTATTTTTTTCTGAAGAAGATTTTAAAAATAAAAACAAAAAATCCCTCCAATAATTGAAGGGATTTGTAGCGAGAACGAGACTTGAACTCGTGACCTCCGGGTTATGAATCCGACGCTCTAACCACCTGAGCTACCTCGCCGTTTTTGCGGTGGCAAATATAGAAACAAAAAATTCCTGATGCAAAGATAAAATTGGATTATTTAAGTTTAGTAAATAAGCCCGCCAGAGAAACCTGCTCCTGCTCCCCACTCTTCATATTTTTAAGCGTATAACTCTCTTCGTTCATTTCACTTTCACCAGCTAACACCACGTACGGAATATCGCGCTTATCTGCATAGCCCATCTGTTTGCCCATTTTGGCATTGTCAGGGTATAATTCGGCAGAAATACCAGCTTTCCGTAAATCTGAAATAGCCTGCATCGCATACAAGGCTTCTTTTTCTCCAAAGTTTATAAAGAGTACTTTGGTCGTTGCCGTAACGGTTTCAGGAAACAAATTGAGTTCTTCCAATACCAGGTAAATCCTATCCAGTCCAAATGAAATCCCAACACCACTCATATCCTTCATCCCGAAAATACCTGTAAGATCATCATACCGGCCTCCCCCGCCAATACTTCCCATTGCCACACCTTCTGGAGCGCTCACTTCAAAAATGGCGCCTGTGTAGTAATTAAGTCCGCGGGCTAAGGTGACGTCTATTTCTAGTTTGGTTGCTGAAAGTTTTAAGGTTTCAATAGCATTTACGATGAATTCCAATTCTGAAATTCCCTCCATCCCAATGGCTGAAACAGCTAACAAATTCTTCAACGTAGCTAACTTTTCTGAAGCATTCCCAGCAACCGAAAATAGTGGCTGTAATTTCTCAATAGCAGTTTGCGAAATCCCTTTATCCAGCATTTCGGTCTTTACTTTTTCTTCGCCAATTTTATCTAGCTTGTCTAGCGCTACAGTAAAATCTATGAGCTTGTCTTCGGCACCTATCATTTCGGCAATACCGCTTAAGATCTTACGATTGTTCATCTTTATAGTAACGCCGTCGAGTTTCAGTTTGCTGAAAACCGTATCGTACAATTGTACCAATTCTACTTCCTGCCACAACGAGGTACTTCCCACCACATCTGCATCACACTGAAAAAACTCTCTAAAACGCCCTTTTTGTGGTCTATCTGCCCGCCAAACGGGTTGGATCTGGTAGCGTTTAAAAGGAAAAGTGATTTCGTTTTGGTGCTGTACTACGTAACGCGCAAAGGGAACTGTCAAGTCATACCTAAGTGCTTTTTCAGAAATTTTAGGGGTTATTTTTCCACTATCCTTTTCAGCAAAGGTGGAGTCGTCCACTTTCCGAAGAAAATCACCACTATTTAAAATCTTAAAAATAAGTCGATCCCCTTCTTCCCCGTACTTCCCCATCAAGGTGTCGCTGTTTTCAAAACTTGGCGTTTCTATAGGCTGAAATCCAAAATTGTTGAATGCATCTTTAATCGTATCCATTATATAATGCCTACGGGTTACTTCAACTGGGGAAAAATCGCGGGTGCCTTTTGGGATGCTTGGTTTTTTCAAAATAATTCAGGGTTTGTCCTTCGACAGGCTCAGGGTGACAGTTAATTTTTGCAAATATCTTAATTTCTGCTGTAAATTGTAACTTTATACGCAGTTAATAGTCTAATCACAAACCTTAGTCACCAACCTATGTTTTCACTCTTCCGAGAAAATATCCGTATTGCATTAGATAGTATTAAAAGTCAGTTGTTACGAACCATCCTTACCATCATTATTATTGGTATTGGTATTTGGGCACTGGTTGGTATTTTGAGTGCTGTTAAGGCTTTAGAGAACACTATCTCTGGCGATTTTGCATCTATGGGCGCTAATACGTTTAATATCCAGCGGTACGAGTTTCAGGTAAACAGTAACCGTGGAAGTGAAAAAAGAAAGGTAAATCCAATTATTAGTTACAACAATATTAGAGAGTTTCTAGATGTATATGAGTATCCATTTTCGCAAACATCGGTTTCATTTTTAGGTACCAACGCTGCCGAAGTAAAATTTGAAAGCGAAAAAACCGACCCTGAAGCACAAGTGTATGGTGTAAATGAAAACTATTTAGAAAACACAGGAACCAAAATAGATCGTGGCCGAAATTTTACCATATTCGATATTCAGAATAACGCTAAAGTATGCATTCTGGGATCAGATTTCACAAAAAATCTTTTTAAAAACGACAACCCCATTAATAAAACTATTAGTGTTCGTGGTGTAAAATTTAAAGTCATTGGATTGCTAGAATCCAAAGGAAGCACTTTTGGAAACAACCAGGATTTAAAAGTGCTAATCCCCATACAAGTAGCCCGCGGTATTTATACCAATGCCAATATAAATTACAATATTAGTATTCGCGTAGACGACAAAGAGATGTTACAAGGCGCACAAGACGAGGCGATTGTGAAATTTAGAAATGTACGCGGCCTAAATCCTATTGAAGAAAATAACTTTGGGATAGAACGCAGTGACGACCTTATTAACCGTATTGGAAGTATTACGGGAGCCTTGTCTATCGCCGCCTGGATTATTAGTATTATTACTATTTTAGGTTCTTCTATTGCTCTTATGAATATTATGTTGGTTTCTGTAACTGAACGAACCAGAGAAATTGGTGTCCGCAAAGCATTAGGAGCTAAACGTAAGACAATTTCTACGCAGTTTTTTATGGAAACCATTGTTATTGGTCAACTAGGAAGTCTTTTAGGAATTATCCTGGGACTTGCTACAGGTTGGCTCTTTGCGTATTTTACAGGCTTCGATTTTAGTTTGCCTTGGACTGCACTCATTGGAGCTACTGTCATTTCGTTCGTTACTGCCGTAATTGCAGGATCGTATCCAGCATCTAAAGCTGCAAAGCTAGATCCTATTGAAAGTTTGCGATATGAGTAGGAATAGTGGTGAGGGGTAAGTCTGTTCTCTGTTCTCTGTTCTCTGTTCTCTGTTCTCTGTTCTCTGTTCTCTGTTCTCTGTTCTCTAAACCTATATATATTTTAGGAATTAGTAACTTGAAATTTGAAATCTAAAACTGTTTTTTAACTAACAAACCCTATCTTTGCACTCCAAAATTTTAGGAGATGATTTACAGATTTAGAGCCATTCTGGACACCCACGAAGACGTATTTAGAGACATTGAAATTGAAGCTTCCAGCACCATGGAAGACTTCCATAATGCTATTACACAAGCGTTTGGATTTGCCGGACAAGAAATGGCATCGTTTTATGTGAGTAATGAAATTTGGGAACAGGGCGAAGAGATCGCATTGTTCGATATGAGCGAAGGTGGCGATACCGTTCGCACCATGAGTGAGACCATCCTAGAAGACGCCGTTTGGGCAGAACAGCCACGATTATTGTACGTATACGATTTTCTAAGTATGTGGACCTTTATGGTTGAACTTGCTGAAATTACCGATCCAGAACCCGGAATGCCTTACCCTAATTTGATGTATTCTCACGGTGAAATACCAGAGCAAGCTCCAGAAAAAGAATTTATTGCCGAAAAAATAGACGGTGAAGGCAATTTTGAAGACGATGAAGATTTTGATGCCGACGATTACGAAGACCTGGATTTTGACGAAAACTGGAATTGACATCAGTTGTCAGTTCTCAGTTCTCAGTTCTCAGTTGTCAGTTGTCAGTTGTCAGTAGAATTCTATTAAAAAAATTATACCAATTCACTAGTTACCCATTTCACCAATTCACTAACTCCCTATGATTAACCTATACAACACTCACATCGCTTCTCTTTCTATTCACCGGGTGGGGAATAAAAGCCGTAACGAAGGTATTTTGCTTTCGGCTTCACCTTATGAAATGGATGATGAGTTAACGCCTCTGTTGAAAGAATTTTTCCTGAAACCATTTCGGGACAAAGAAGAAAATTATTTCAACTTTCAAACTGAAACAGATCTTGAGTTTCACGAATTATATAATCTGGTTTCTGAAGGTTTTGCAAATCCAGACAGTATTCACGAGCAAAGTAAAAAAATAGCCAAGCACTTATTCGATCAGGCTACACACCCACATATTAAAAGTGGCGAGGTGTATATTGCTTATATGGAAAATCTGCAGCTAGACAACGAAAAGGTAAACGCCATCGGTATTTTTAAATCTGAATTAAAGCAAGATTTTCTTCAGTTTAAAGAAGGAGAACATCAACTGGACGCTGTGTTACAAGAGGGTGTTAACTTAAACAAACTGGACAAAGGGGCTATCATTTTCGATGTAAAAAAAGAAGAGGGATATAAAATTCTTTCCGTAGATAGCAATCGCTATGATGCTCGGTATTGGTTAGAAAGCTTTTTAGGAGTTGAAGCACTGGCAGACGACAATTTTTACACGAAAAAGTATTTGAAATTTTGCCAAGACTTCGCAAAAGACGTGGTATTACCTGCTGAAGATAAACAACAAGAAGTGCTCTTTATGAATCGTGCGGTAAACCATTTTGCTAAAAATGATACTTTTGAAGAGACCTCTTTTATGAATGAAGTGATGGACAATCCGGACCTCATTCCAGAGTTCAAACACTACAAAACCGAACAAGCACCTAAATATAAAATTGAAGACGTCACCAACTTCCCTATTGCCAATACAGCAGTAACTGCGGCACGTAAAAAAATTAAAAATGTTATTAATCTAGACACCAACATCCAGATCAAACTGGATTTTATAAACCCGGAGAGTGCCGAAAAATTTGTAGAAAAAGGCTGGGACGAGGAAAAACAGATGTATTATTACCTGGTGTACTTTAATAAAGAGCAGAAGAGCTAGCGCTCTCAAATTTCAAAAAAACACATCCCAACTTCCAAAGACAGTATTTTTTGGGATTTGGGATTTACTTTTTGGGGTTGTTTTTTTACGTTTGTAACAAAATCACTCCCTATTCGTCATATGAGTAGCTAATCTCCAAAACCCAATCACTTGGAAACAATTCTTACAATTAACAATCTCACCAAAAAATTTGGTCCCATTACAGCTGTAAATGATCTTTCCTTCAGCATTGAAAAAGGAAATGTCTATGGCATTCTAGGCCCTAACGGAAGTGGAAAATCTACTACGCTTGGTATTGTCTTAAATGTTGTAAATAAAACCAGCGGTGACTATAGTTGGTTTAACGACACATTGTCTACGCACGAAGCTCTTAAAAAAGTAGGTGCCATTATAGAGCGGCCTAACTTTTATCCCTATATGACGGCAGCTCAAAACTTAGAATTGGTCTGTAAAATTAAAGGGGTAGATGCTTCTAAAATTGACGAAAAACTTGAAGTAGTCGAACTACACGAACGAAAGCACAGTAAATTTAGTACGTTTTCGTTGGGAATGAAACAGCGTTTGGCTATTGCTTCGGCCTTATTGAACGATCCTGAAATTTTAATTCTCGATGAGCCTACTAATGGGTTAGATCCGCAGGGGATTCATCAAATTAGAGGGATTATTAAGGAAATTGCCAGCAAAGGCACTACAATTTTATTAGCCTCACACTTATTGGACGAGGTAGAAAAAGTGTGTACCCACGTTGTTATTTTGCGCAAAGGGGTAAGCTTGTACAGTGGCAGCGTAGAAGGGATGAACGCCAGTCATGGTTTCTTTGTAGTTAGTGCTACAAACAAAACACAATTGCGAGCAGAACTAGCCAGCAATCCAACCTTTGGACTGGTAAAAGAAGAAGGAGAAACACTTATTGCCTACTTAAATGAACCTATGGATGCTTCCACATTTAATGCACAGATGCATGCCAAAGGGATTGCACTTTCACACTTGGTAAAACGTAAAGAAAGCCTTGAAGAACAATTCCTAGAAATCACCAAAAACCTCAACTAACCAACATGTTACGACTCCTTTCTATAGAATTACAGAAATTAAAATACAACCGCTCCGCCAAGGTAATTTCTATTATTTACTTTGTGCTTATCACTTTTATTGCACTCATAGCCTCGATAGAATTTAATATCGGGAAAGTTAATTTTAGAGTGGCAGATCAAGGGATTTTTAACTTCCCTTTTATTTGGCATTTTAACACATATATGGCTGCAATCTTAAAGATTTTCTTTGCGATTGTTATTGTTTCCATGATGAGCAACGAATATAGTTACCGCACTTTAAAACAAAATTTAATCGATGGCTTAAGCAAGCGCGAATTTGTTCTTTCTAAGTTTCTAACGGTTATTGGTTTTGCAGTTATTTCAACATTTTTTGTCTTTATCGTTTCTCTCGTTTTAGGCCTTAGTTTTTCAGATTATAAAGAATTCGGTATCATTTTCAGTGATATGGAATACCTTTTGGCTTATTTCATTAAGTTGGTTGGTTTCTTCGCATTTTGTTTATTCTTAGGCGTTTGGGTAAAACGTTCCGCCTTTGCTATTGGCTTTTTAGTAGTCTGGTGGATTGCTGAAAGTATTATCTATGGCTTACTGAAATGGCAGTTTTTTAAAGGAACAGATATAGCCGATACTATAGTTCAGTTTTTACCCCTTTCTGCTATGAGTAATCTCATTAAGGAGCCATTTACACGTTTGGGAGGCGTTCAATCTGCCGCAAACCAATTAGGTGAAGAATTCACTAAAAGTTATGATGTTGAAATCTTACCAGTAGCCATTGTATGTATATGGACCTTCCTTTTTATTTACTGGAGTTACGCCTTATTAAAACGTCGCGATTTGTAAATCACGGAGTCTTGTAAGTTTTGCAGTATATTGAGTACTAAATATTCCTTATATTTAGCTACCAATCATATACCATGCAAAAAAAATATCTTCTCCTTCTTTTTATCTTATGTACAACCCTATCGCAGGCGCAACAAATTAGTCAATTTGCCCAATACAATGGTCGGTTTGATTATACCGGTATTGGGAATACAATGAATCTTGTTGAAAATGGAGACGACGATTGTATGATTTTGACTGAAAGCAGCGCAGATTTAGTATTAGATCCGGGGCAAACAGTAGTAGCGGCTGCACTGTATTGGGCTGGTTCCGGCGATGGCGATTTTGATGTAGCACTTAACGGAACTCCAATTTCTTCATCCAGGGAGTTTAGTTATGAGTTTGATAATGGTACAAATGCTTTTAATTATTTTGCTGCGTATGCCGATGTTACCGCTATAGTAAACGCTACTTTAAACGGCACATACACCCTTTCCGAATTAGACCTTACCGAGGCCATCTTACCCTTTTGCACATCAAATAATGGTACGGGAACCAATTTTGGAGGATGGGCTCTCTATGTTATTTACGAAGAGGCTACCCTACCGCTCAATCAAATTATCTTATTTGATGGTTTAGAAGGCGTTTCAGCATCAAATGTTGAAATAAATATTGTTCTGGAGAACTTAAACGTACTTGATAACACAGGGGCTAAAATTGGCTTCCTGGCCTGGGAAGGTGACCAAGGAATTGCTGTTAATGAAACCCTTTCTATTAATGGTAATATCTTAAGTAACGATCCGCTAAACCCTTCAAACAACCAATTTAATGGCACCAACTCGTTCACAGGCTCCGACCAGTTGTTTAATATGGATCTAGACTTTTACAATATAGAAAACAATATTAATCCGGGAGATACAACTGCAGCCATACAAGTAACTTCTGGGCAAGATTTAGTAATGATAAATAATATTATTACTGTATTAAACGTAGAGCTGCCAGATGCCACAATTGTAATAGACAATGCCTTTGGCGCCGATACGTGTGGCGATCGTGATATTACGGTAGACTATACCGTTTTTAACATTAATAGTACAGGAGAGCTACCTGCCGATACACCAATTGCATTTTATGCAGATGGAACATTGTTAGGGCAAACCGCAACAACAATGGCACTTCCTATTGACGGTTCAGAAAGTGGCTCTATAGATCTTACAATTCCAGCTGGGGTTCCGGCAGATTTCTTGTTAATTGCCTCGGTAGACGATTCTGGCGGTGGGGTGAGTACCGTAAACGAGCTGGACGAAACCAATAACTTATTCTCCATAGACTTTAACCTTCAAGTATTTCCAAATGTTACAACAACCCTCGTAGATCTGGAACAATGTGATATTTTTGGAACTGAAACGTTTAATTTGAATGAAGCGGTAGAAGCTGTGACTGATGCAGACACCATAACATTTCACTTAACGGAGACAGACGCGCAAGACGATATAAATCCAATTGTAGACCCTGAAGATTACGAAAATGTAGACAATCCGCAAACCATTTGGGTGCGTGCCTCCAACCCTAATTGTTTTAGTGTAGATAGTTTTATGGTAGAAGTAATTACCTGTCCGTTACCAGACGCTACGATCGCTATCACTAACGATCTTAACGCCTGCCGTCTACGAGATTTAACTATTATGTACACCGTGTTTAACACGCTAGGTACCGCACCACTTCCTGCCAATACTCCAATTGCATTTTATCTTGATGGAGCTTTGGTTGCCCAAGCCAACACCAACAATACCATACCAGCCGGAGAAAATGAACCCGGTGTTTTAGTGCTCACTTTAGCCGATGATATACCTAATAACTTTACACTTCTTTTGGTAGTAGACGATAATGGTACTGGCAATGGTTTTGTTTTTGAACTGAACGACACTAATAACGAATTTGAAATTGATGTAGTTTTTGGCACCATCCCTCCTATTGGTATGCTGCCAGATCTTGAAGCTTGCGATGAAGGGTTTGACACAGCTACTTTTAACTTAGTTGAAGAACTAAACGAACTTATCTCTACCAACTTCGGAGATACTATTACCTACTTCCTAACCGAAGAAGACGCCATAGCAAACACCAACCCCATTGAAGACCCGGAACAGTTTGTAAACTCCAGTGACCCGCAACAGGTATTTGTGAGATTAGAGAATGACATTTGCTTTACAACCGCATCCTTTACAGTGCGTACCATAAATTGCGAGCCAGAAATACCACAGGGAATCTCTCCAAATGGCGATGGCTTAAACGACGTTTTTAAAATTGAAAAAATAATAAATGTATTTGTAGATTTTAACCTGAAAATCTACAGCCGAGAAGGCAATTTAATATATGAAGGCGGTAACGAGGAGGGTCTTTGGGATGCCATTCCAAATACAGGACTGCTACAACAAAACAAAATTGTACCAGTTGGAACCTATTATTACGTACTTCAATTAAACGATCCAGACTATCCAGATGCGTATCTAGGATATGTATATGTAAATTATTAGGAATTTAGTAGTAATAAAACCAAGAAATTTGAAAGCTTTATCTATTAAATCAAAATAAATAACGGATGAAAAAATACTGTTTCTAGCTTTATTTTTAATTTCTACAACCCTTTTTGTCAATCCAATACGCAGGTTTTTTTACTAGATATTACTAAGTCGAATGACAAAATTGAACTCACAAATCTTACTAAGACATCTACTAATGAAGGATATACAACAACCACCTTCATTTTACGTCAACAATAGGATTCTTTTCTCTTCCACTAGAAATAATCAAACCGATAGTAAAAGTTATAGTATAGACAAAAGAAAGTTTCTGGAAAACAAACACTTCTGTGAGAAGTGAGTATTCCCCATTAAAAATTCCGAGTAAGGCATCAATTTCCGCGGTGCGTTTAGACAAAAACGGTCTACAACGTTTGTATCAGGATAATTTTACAAGTAGAAAATCTAAAGCAATTAAAAGTAGGCTATCACGTTTGGTACAATGAAAACATTTTAATTTCTTCAGTTTTAGTGGAGGATCGCATGAACTTAGTTGTTTCTAATCTAAAGGATGATTCTAATACACTTGTAACGACTTCTTTTCCCAAACAACTGATTTATATTGTGTAATTACGAATAGAATAATTCTTGGAAGCGTGGTTATTGACGAAGAATATTTAACTGTTAATGGAGACCATTACAATGCGATGGCCATGTATGAAATAGAAAAAGGTAAAATTACCAGAATAACAACGGTAAGATGAAAATTATTTAAAATAAGTATTTAAAAACTTTCGACAATTTTGCATCCAATAAAAAGCGCTAGTAAAATTTGAAACTACACTTCAAAAAACTACACACAACTGCTTATTTCCACATAAATTTCCATCCAATAATCTGTATCTTTGCGCAGCTATGAAATTCAAAATTAAATCAGATTTTAAACCTACTGGAGATCAGCCAGCTGCTATAAAAACATTGGTAGAAGGCATAGATGCTGGAGAAAAATATCAAACTCTGCTTGGAGTTACCGGAAGCGGTAAAACCTTTACGGTAGCCAACGTGGTGGAATCTGTTCAAAAACCTACACTTGTTTTAGCACATAACAAAACACTGGCGGCGCAACTATATACGGAGTTAAAAAATTTCTTCCCAGACAATGCAGTGGAGTATTTTGTGTCGTATTACGATTACTATCAGCCAGAAGCTTTTATTCCTAGTAGCGGGACTTATATTGAAAAGGATCTTTCTATAAATGAAGATATTGAAAAATTACGTTTAAGTACCACTTCTTCCCTGCTTTCAGGACGTCGCGATGTGCTTGTAGTAGCTTCGGTTTCTTGTTTATACGGTATAGGAAATCCTATTGAATTTCAGAAAAACGTGATTAGTCTTCAAAAAGGGCAAATTATATCACGTACCAAATTATTACATCAGTTGGTGCAAAGTTTATATTCACGTACCGAAGCAGAATTTTCTAACGGAAGATTCCGCATAAAAGGAGACACCGTGGACGTATTTCCTGCGCATGGTGATGACGCTTTTAGAATACACTTTTTTGGTGATGAAATTGAAGATATTGAAGCCTTCAACCCACAAAACAACGAAGTCATTGAAAAGTATGACCGATTAAATATCTATCCCGCCAATATGTTTGTTACATCTCCAGATGTATTACAGGGAGCCATTCGGGATATTCAAGACGATTTGGTAAAGCAAGTCGATTATTTTAAAGAAATAGGGAAGCATTTAGAAGCAAAACGATTGGATGAGCGCACTAATTTCGATTTGGAAATGATTCGGGAATTGGGGTATTGTAGTGGTATTGAAAACTACTCACGCTACCTAGACAGACGTTTACCAGGCACCAGACCTTTCTGCTTGTTAGACTACTTCCCAGACGACTATTTAATGATGGTGGACGAGAGTCATGTATCTATTCCGCAGGTTAGTGCTATGTACGGTGGTGACCGTTCCAGAAAAGAGAATTTAGTGGAATATGGCTTTAGACTGCCAGCTGCTATGGATAACCGACCGTTAAAATTTGAGGAATTTGAAGCAATTCAAAATCAGGTAATTTATGTGAGTGCTACGCCAGCAGATTATGAATTGGAAAAAAGTGGTGGCGTGTATGTGGAGCAAATTATTAGACCCACTGGATTGCTGGACCCGCCTATTGAAATCCGCCCAAGTTTAAACCAGATAGACGATTTACTAGAAGAAATCCACCTACGCATTGAGAAAGACGAGCGTATTTTAGTCACAACCCTCACAAAGCGAATGGCCGAAGAGTTGACTAAATATATGAGCCGTGTAGGTATTCGCTGCCGTTATATTCACAGTGACGTAGACACATTAGAGCGCGTTGAAATTATGCAGGATTTGCGTCTGGGCGTTTTTGATGTTCTTGTGGGTGTAAACTTACTTCGTGAAGGTTTGGATTTACCAGAAGTTTCTCTGGTAGCCATTTTGGATGCCGACAAAGAAGGATTTTTACGTAGCAATCGTTCCTTAACACAAACAGTAGGAAGAGCAGCTCGGCATATTAATGGAAAAGCAATTATGTATGCAGATAAGATTACCAACAGCATGCAAATGACAATAGACGGAACTAATTACAGAAGAGAAAAGCAAATTGCGTATAATCTTGAAAATAATATTACACCAACTGCTATAAAGAAAAGTTTCGAAAATGCCCTCACTAAAAAGAAAACAGATCGCTATACGTTTGATACAGCTGAAAGTCTAGCAGCAGCAGAGCCTGAGAATGAATATTTGACCAAACCACAACTCGAAAAGAAAATTCGCGATACCAGAAAAGAAATGGAAAAAGCTGCTAAAGAGTTAGATTTTATGATGGCTGCCAAATTGCGAGACAAAATTAAAACATTTCAAGGGCAACTTGAAAAGGTTCAATAATATATAACTACTGAAAACAATTCCTCTTTTCTCTATTTTCTATTTTCTTTACGCTACCAACAAGCAGAAATTATTTAGTATGCCCTTAACACGCTACTTTACAGCTATTTTGTACTTTTCGACTTGTATGATAGCGACTTCCCAAATTGACCAATCCAATAAAATTTTCCCCGAAAGCATTAAAAATGAAGCGCTTACTGCACTTTCTTATTATCCAGAGTTAAAAGACACAGCAATCGAATTCAAATTTAAAGACAATATTAAAAAGTCTACTATGCAAGCCCAGCCTACTTTTGCTAGTATTTTTAAGGGAAAAGAGAATAGACGGTATATTATTTTAATAAGCCGGAAGATTCAGATCGAAGATGAGCTTTTCACAATTAAAGATATTCCAAATGAAGTGCTTATTGGTTGGTTAGGACACGAATTAGGGCATGTAATGGATTATCGTGATAGAACAGGTTTTGGAATGATTCTTTTCGGAATAAAGTACCTTTTTAGCGGAGCCCATATTAAGGAAGTGGAGCGCGCTGCCGATACTTTTGCCATTAATCACGGGATGGGTGAATACATTTTAAAAACGAAAAATTTTATTTTGGACAACGCCAGTTTTTCAGAAAAATACAAAGCAAAACTCCGAAAACTCTATATGTCTCCCGAAGAAGTAATGCATTTAATTAAAGCAAAACAATAGGCTTACTAGGTATTTGCAGTCTTTTCAACAAATGCTTCCCACTCCGCAAACTTTTCCTCGCTCATCACACGAGCCATTTTTACCTGTCCACCCTTCTTTTTACTTGCGCCACTCCATTCGTGAAATACTTCTGGAGAGACTGTGGTAACCTGAACCCCTTTTAAAGCTTTTCCCCGTGCGACTTTATAATTTTTATTTGCATCTTTTAAAGCCTTGTCAAGTGCTTTGGCTAGTTTCGATGCTTCAAGATTAGTGTCAGTTCCCAAGTACCAATGATGGTAAAATTCGCCATCTATTTTTACGGCAGCGAGCGTAAATTCAGGAATTTTAATGTCGAATTGTTCTTCAAGTTCGCGAAGCGCTGTGTCCATTTTATTTACTGAAAGTTGAGAACCTACTACATTTAAGAAAAATTTTGTGCGCCCCGTGATTTTAATTTCAGCACGTGCTACATCTGTAAAAGCAATAGTATCGCCAATTAAGTAGCGCCAGGCCCCTGAAACGGTTGAAATTAAAAGTACATAATCTTGCTCTGTTTCAACTTCAGCCAACGTTAATGCAGGTGCATCTTGTGAGAGCGCTCCGTCTTCTAATATATATTCTGGTTTAAAAGGAACAAATTCGAAATAGATTCCGTTGTCGGTAACCAATTTCATAGCGGTTGTTTCTGGACGTTGCTGGAAGGCAATAAATCCCTCCGAAGCCAAATAGGTGTCAATTACCGTAACATCCTTTGCGCACAAAGCACGAAAGCTTTTTTCATAAGGCTGAAAGGCTACACCTCCACTCGTGAATACTTGTAGGTTTGGCCAAACATCATGAATAGTTTCGGCATTGTGATAGCGTATTACTTCCTTCATCATTAACTCCATCCACGACGGAATACCGCTTAATGCCCCTATGTCCCATTCTTTTGCTCGTTTAGCGATGGTGGCAACACGTGTATCCCAATCGTCTATTTTTGCTATTTCTTCGCCTGGTTTGTAATACCCACGAAACCAAAATGGGATGTTACTTGCCGAGATCCCACTAATTTCTCCTTCCAAAAATTCGTCGCGTTCTGTAAGGTCTGTGGAACTTCCCAACATCATAATTTCTTTTTCGAAAAAATCTGTAGGTAATTCGAAATTGGCGAGTGCTCCTACTTGCTGTATTCCAGCAGCACGTATGGCATCTAACATAGCATCGGTTACGGGAATTCGTTTACTGGATTTTCCTGTAGTACCACTACTTAATGCAAAATATGATGGCTTTCCCGGCCACGAAATATCCTCTAAACCTTTTATAGTTTGGTTCCACCAATCATTTTTCATCTGATGGTAATCGAAAAAAGGTACCGTTTCAGCAAAACACTTCTGGATATCTTCAGCATTAATAATTTTGGAGAAGCCATAATACTTACCAAAAGCTGTGTTCTTAGCAGTTTCCAGCATTTCTTTTAAAACCTTCTGTTGTTCTTCAACTGGGGAGGCATCCGAAACTAAATTTCCTCGCAGCTCAATTGCACCTTTAATAATAGAACCTAAAATTGCCATATTTTCATTGTTAGTATTTAAAATTACAATTTTTGAAATGTATAGCAAACAGCTTTACATCAAGTTTAACGGTTCGTCTTAAAACTGTATTTTTGTAGTATGAGCCATCACCCAGATTCTACCCGATTAAACAAAGCTATTAGCGATAGTGGTTACTGTTCTAGAAGACAAGCCGACACGCTTATTGAACAAGGTCGTGTTACCTTAAATGGCAAGCCTGTTTCATTAGGCGACCGAGCCATGCCTACCGATGAAATTAAAGTTGATGGAAACCTAATTACCGAAAACAACAACCTTGTCTATATTGCGCTTAACAAACCAGTTGGAATTACATGCACTACAGACCAGCGTGTGGATGGCAATGTTGTAGATTTTATTGGTCATAAAGAACGTATTTTCCATGTAGGACGTCTCGATAAACCCAGTGAGGGTTTATTATTAATGACAAATGATGGCGATATTGTAAACAAAATTCTACGTGCGGGTAACAAACACGAAAAAGAATACATTGTAAAAGTTGATCGCCCCATTACCAAAGATTTTATTTTGAAAATGAGTAATGGTGTCCCGCTGGCAGAACTAGAAACTACCACTAAACCCTGTGAAGTAGAACAACTAAGCCGATTTGTTTTTAGGATTATATTAATTCAAGGATTAAACAGACAAATAAGACGCATGTGTGAATATTTTGGGCACGAAGTGTTAGAGTTAAAACGAACCCGAATTATGAATATTGAATTGGGTACCCTTCCTATTGGGGAATGGCGTGATTTAACTGAACAAGAATTAAAAGATTTACAAAACTCTGTGGCTGAATCTGATAACAGTTCTTATGTAGATAAGGTTGAAAAACGAGCTACAACTGGAAAACGTCGAAGAGGGAGAAACAATGGTTAAATTGTAGTTGAATATACTCCAAAAAAAGAGCCACACACCGATTGAGTAGCATGTGGCATTTTCAACTAACTAACCAAATTAAATTTCAATTATGAAATCTCAACCATTTTCTTCATTGCTTTTTCTTCAACCTTCTTAGGTAGCGAAATTGCAAGTATGCCATTTATATGAGTGGCACTAATGTTTTCTGTGTCAATTATTTGGGGTAAGGTAAACTTTCTCTCAAAGTTAGTGAAATCGAAATCCTTACGCAAATATTTTGTAGTGTCCTCGGCAGGATTTTCGTCGGTTGTTTTTGAAGAAACTTTCAAAGTATTTTCTTCAATTTCAATTACAACATTATCTTTTGAAATACCGGGGATTACTATTTCGACTACAAAATTCGCCTTTTTTTCTGAAATATTAATTGCTGGAATGCTAAAGTTTTCATAATTGGGCGAATCTAATCTGTTTTCAGCTAATAATTCATCAAAAATTGATGCAAATAATGGGTTACTTCTTTTTATTAAGTTCATATCTTTTTATTTTAAGTGAATTCGTTATTCTTCTTACTGCTAGTCAAAAAAAGTTCCAAAGCATAAAAACTGTCTTTTTGGCGCAAAAAACAAGATTGTTAGTGACGTTTTGACTGTATTGTTCTATTATTTTTTCTCATTTAATTCAATTTTAAGAATATTCCTGTTGCAACTGCTTAACTTCGTTATTACAGACTACCCTCCTATGAAAAAACTGTACATTCGACTCAAGACATTTTTCAATACTATAAAAGGAAAAATAGCCTTTTACCCAACTTTATTCGCTTTAATAGGCTTCAATCTTGCATTTATAATGGCCTGGTTGGAAGAAAGTCAAATTTCAAAATTTCTTTTGGAAAAGGCACCTCAGCTTATGCTGGAAGATGGAGATACTGTCTTAACAATTATGAGCGCGTGTATTGGCGGTATAATATCTATGATGGTATTTAGTTTTTCCATGGTTATGCTATTACTAAGTCAGGCTTCCAGTAATTTTTCACCTAGATTGTTGCCCGGTCTCATTAGCGACAAGAAAAATCAGTTTATTCTGGGTATTTATTTAGCAACTATTATTTACTTAATTTTTATTCTGTTTTCTATTGAGCCAGACGATAAAAAATATACGCTTCCAGGGCTTTCAATTTTACTGGGCATTGTTGCCACTCTTGTTTGTTTAGGTGCTTTTATTTATTTTATTCATAATATGTCACAGAGCATACAGATTACAAACATTCTGGATACTATTTTTTACAAATCGAAAGACAGGTTACAACTTGTTACAAGTCAAGAGGAAGAAAGAAATATTGAGATGCTAAGCAGTTTTCCTTCTACTGAAAACTGGCACGAATACACCATTGATACAAGTGGTTATTTTCAGAATATTTCGCTCAGAAATATTGCAAAATTTTGTGAAACCAACGAAACTAGAATTTACATTACTATTCCTAAAGGCTTTTTTGTCTTACAGCATATCCCTTTTATTAAATCTGAAAAGAAATTAACCGATACGCAATTAAATGAAATATTTGATAATATTAATTTTGCAAGAGGTGAGTTTGTGGAGGACAACTACATATTGGCCTTTAAGCAAATTACCGAAATTGCTGTGAAAGCCATGTCACCTGGCGTTAATGACCCCGGCACGGCCCTTAACGCTATAGATTATTTAACGGAACTCTTTGCATTACGTATGCGAAAAAATGATAATGGAATTTTAGTTGAAGATAACAAAGCCTGGTTAAAAATAGCAATCATTCCTTTTGAAGAATTGCTATATACCTGTATGGCGTCTCTTCGCACCTATTGTAAACAGGACCCTATACTAGTAGAAAAATTAATCTGGATGCTTACTTATCTCTACAGTCAGAAAATTTATAAAAATGAAAGCTATAAAGAAACAATCGCAAAGGAAATAAAATTACTTCTCAAAGATGCGAAGTCGTCGCTGGCCAATAAAGAGGACTGGAAGAAACTGAAAAAATTGAGTACAATTAATTTATAATCGATTCCATTGAATTTTAACCGCAGACAAATTTGACAATGCTAAGCGTATTTCGGGCAGTAGTTTAAATCCATTTTTCAGATAAAACTCCATTGGGGAATTGTATGGTTTTCCATTTCTTTTTACGCCCTCATTTTTATCGATAACCCACCCGTTTAATACAGGTTCTTTCTCTTTTGCGAGATTCAATAATTTTGTCCCGTATCCTTCACCGTGTAGCGTGGGGTCTATTATTATTGCAAACCATTTTTCACCTTCACGAATAAAATCGAAATACCAACCTCTTACGTTTTCCTCAGCATCAATTAATATTAGATGAAAAGGTTCTGCTAAATTTTCTAGATAGCTATTAAAATCTGTTACAGCCATGTAATTAAGTTTTTGGGGATATTCGGTATTCCAAAGATGGAGTATTTGCGATTTTAATTTTGGAGATACAGTATTGGTTCTAATTAGTTTCATCGCTAAAATGTTTTACTAATTATAATATGTATTAAAAATTTGCAGCAATTCTTCGGTTGGAATTAATTTATGTTCGTAGCGTTCCATAGCAACGAGTACTTGCTCAATTGCGCCGGGCCGTATGCCTAACTCTAACCCAAAATTATGTAAAAATTCAACCTCTTTTTCGTGGGTTTCACCGTCTACATTCATTAATAACACCATTTTATGAAAATGGGTAATGCGTTCTAATTCGGTAAACGTCTTTTTTGTAGGCAACGGATTGTGATACAAATTACTCACTTCCTTAGCTGAAATACCCATTCGTTCGGCAAGACGATGGATAAAATCGTATTCGCCTTGAGTAATTTTATCATCGGCTTTTGCCATAAGCATTAAATCGCTTAATAAAGTCTTTTGATCTTGAAGGGTAGGTTTTTGTGGCTTATTCATATTCAAAAATAAAAAAAAATCCCGAAGCATTGTTGCTACGAGATTTTTTGAGATCTGCTAAAATTTAGTCTTTAGATAAAAATTTAACTGGAAGGATAAACACTTTACCTTGTTCTAATTTGTTTTCCAAAACTTTTCGGTTTAAACGCTCATTGATAAAAGTACGCACAGCCACATCATCGCAGTCTACCGACAATACAATTACTTCATTATCCTTATTTAGGACAAACTCTACCGCTACAGTACGCTCCTGGGTGACCAAAAAGGAAGGATGGTCTAATAAGGAGGTAATTTCATTAGTCACTGTCTTAGGTGTACTTTTAAATGTTGCAAATGCACTCGATGTGATGAGGATCGATAATGCCACGAATACTGTTTTTAATGTTTTCATGATTATTTTTTGTTTTAATTAATGAATACTTACTATAATAGACGAGCACCAACTGCATTTTGTTACACAAAATACTGAAATATAGCTAATTGTTAACAATCGTTAACATACAACAAGGGTAAGAAAAGTAAGTGGTTCTCCCTTATTATAATGTCATCAAAATATTTTTTTGGGAATATAATATATTCAATATCTATAACTTTTTGTATAGCTGTTTCTAGATTATTTTCCAATGCGGTGATTTAGTCTGCCAGTAACCGAAACCTATAAAATAGATAAAACATTCCATGAAAAAAGCCCTGGTTTCCCAAGGCTTACAATTTTATATACTGGTATGCTTATGAAAGCACCGCCTGTACTTTATCTGCGGCTTCCTGGAACTCAATCGCACTCTGTACGTCCAATCCACTATTGTCTATCAATTCTTTTGCAATGTCTGCATTGGTTCCTTGTAAACGTACAATAATAGGTACGTTAATGGTTCCCATATTCTTGTAAGCATCTACAATTCCTTGTGCTACACGGTCACAACGTACAATACCTCCAAAGATATTTACTAAGATAGCTTTTACGTTAGGATCTTTCAAAATTAAATTAAAAGCTATTTCTACACGTTCTGCATCTGCAGTACCTCCTACGTCCAAAAAGTTTGCTGGCTCACCACCTGCTTGCTTAATTAAATCCATAGTTGCCATTGCCAATCCTGCTCCATTTACCATACACCCTACGTTTCCATCAAGGTCTACATAGCTTAATCCAGCTTCTTTTGCCTCTACTTCAGTAGCGTTTTCTTCTCTAATGTCTCGCATAGCCGCATAATCTTTTCTACGGAATAGCGCATTATCGTCAATACTTACTTTAGCATCAACCGCTATAATTTTATCATCACTTGTTTTTAATACAGGGTTGATTTCAAACAAAGAAGAATCACTATTTTCATATGCTTTGTACAAAGCCGTAACAAACTTGGTCATTTGTTTAAATGCTTGTCCGCTTAATCCTAAATTGAAAGCCACACGTCTTGCCTGGAAAGGCATTAATCCAACTGCAGGATCTATCTCTTCGTGAAAGATAAGATGTGGTGTTTCTTCAGCTACGGTTTCAATATCCATGCCGCCTTCGGTAGAATACATAATCATGTTTTTCCCTGTACCACGGTTAAGCAGTACACTCATATAATATTCTTCCGGTTCATTATCGCCAGGGTAATAAACATCTTCAGCAACAAGTATTTGATGTACTTTTTTACCTTCAGCACTTGTCTGTGGTGTTATTAGGTTCATCCCAATAATCTGTCCAGCGATATCTTTTACCTCCTGAATGTTTTTGGCTAGTTTTACACCACCACCTTTTCCGCGACCACCAGCGTGTACTTGTGCTTTAAGCACGTGCCAACCAGTTCCTGTTTCTTCGGTTAATTTTTTTGCGGCTTCCACAGCTTCTTCTGGAGTTGTAGCTACAATTCCTCGTTGGATTTCAACACCAAAACTGTTCAATATTTCTTTTCCTTGATATTCGTGTAAATTCATAATAGGATGTTTCTGTTTTTAAGCGGGACAAAAATACAAATTGTATGGCGGATTTCTAGTTGATTTTTTTAAACTTTTGACCGTAAAAGTATTTATCGTTTTAACTGATGATTTGTTTGGTGAAATTTCATCTACTAAGCCTATGCACACCCAACCTGAAAGGGGCCAACGCACGATTTAATTATAACAAGATAAACTCACTAATTAACTAGTTACCAAATTCCCGAGTTCACTTTTTCGGAATTTCCTTTAAAATCTCTTTTACAAAATCCCAGAATTTTTGGGTAGACGAAATACTGGCACGTTCGTCCGGTGAGTGCGCTCCCTTAATCGTGGGTCCAAACGAAATCATATCCATTTTAGGATAATTTTGCCCTAAAATTCCACATTCCAAACCGGCATGACACGCAGCTACGTGTGCTTTTTCACCGTGTAGTTTTTCATACAGGCCGTCCAGCACTTTTAAAATGGGACTATCCATATTAGGAGCCCAACCAGGATATTCTCCTGAAAATGTTACATCAAATCCGCCTAAACTGAAAACAGATTCTAACGTATTAGCCAAATCCAGTTTTGAAGAATTAACAGAGGAACGTGTTAAACATTCAATTTTAATCGTCCCATCGGCAACTGAAATTTTCGCGATGTTATTAGAAGTTTCTACCAAATCTTCGATAGCAGGACTCATTCTATAGACACCGTTTGGAGCAGCATATATAGATTGAATAAACAAAGTCTGGTCTGTTTTAACCATAACTCTTTTTGCAGGAGTTGCTGTTTTTTCAAAAACAATATCGAGGTCTTTTTCTAACAACCCATATTCCTCTTTTATAGCGTCTGTAATTTTTTTAAATTCGGACTGAAATGCGTTATCATTTAAGTTTTCAACTACTACTGTAGCAACACTCTCTCGCGGAATTGCATTGCGCAAACTTCCTCCTTTTAAAGTAGCAATGTGCAACACATCCTGGCAGGCGTTCAGGACACGGTTCATCATTTTATTCGCATTACCCAATCCTTTTATAATGTCCATCCCACTATGTCCACCTTGTAATCCTTTTACAGTAAGTGTATAGGTAGTAGCTTCTTCTGGCGCATCAATTTGCTTATAGTGTTTTGAAGCAGTAACATCTACTCCACCTGCGCAACCAACTCCTATCTCGTCGTCTTCTTCGGTATCTAGGTTTAACAAAATATCACCATTTAAAATGCCGCCTTTTAACCCCATGGCCCCTGTCATTCCCGTCTCTTCATCTATGGTAAAAAGCGCTTCCAAAGCAGGATGCGGAATGTCCTTACTTTCCAAAATTGCCATTATAGTTGCTACGCCCAAACCATTATCTGCTCCTAGTGTTGTTCCTTTGGCACGTACCCAATCCCCATCTACGTACATTTCAATCCCTTGAGTATCAAAATCGAAATTAGTATCATTATTTTTTTGATGCACCATATCTAAGTGGCTTTGCATCACAATTGGGGCACGATCTTCCATTCCCTTCGTAGCAGGTTTTCTTATAATTACGTTCCCAACTTCATCTTCAATAGTTTCAAAACCTAGATTTTTTCCGAAGTCTTTCATAAAAGCAATAACACGCTCTTCTTTTTTTGAAGGTCGTGGCACAGCATTAAGGTCTGCAAATTTATTCCAAACAGCTTTGGGTTCTAGATTTCTTATAGCTTCATTCATGATGTTATTTTTAAAGTTGAAGATTAGCTAACAAAGTTACAAGGTTTTAGTATTTTTAAAGTCGAATAGCTAGCTATGTTATTATTAAAATGAGTTAAATCTTTCCTAATGGATTTTTTCTTTCTGAAACAACTAAAAATTTTTATAAAAAAATAATCCTTGAGCAAAATTCTGAAATTTCTAAAAGGCAATAGAACCAAAACACTCTTGGCAATTTTGCTACCCATTCAATTTTATAGTTTAAAATTACTGCGTTATTTTCCTGAATTTGTAGAATCGTATTACAGCCAGGGAGTATTCCCTATACTTTCAAAAATTAACAGGTATTTATTTGGTTGGATTCCGTTTTCAATAGGTGATATATTTTATGTTTTAATTGGTGTCGTTGCGCTCCGTTGGCTTATTGTAAATTTAAAACGTCTACGATTTGAGCCCGTAAAATTCTTTGTAGATATTGCAGCAACAGTTTCTATCGTATATTTTATTTTCAACTTGCTATGGGGCTTCAATTATTATAGAATGCCCCTAAACAAAACATTAGGACTAGAAAAAGATTACACCACAGAGCAATTAGTTGCTACTACAAAACGACTGATTAAAAAATCTAACGAGTTACATCGCGAATTAGGCTATGCAGATAGTGTAAAAATAGACCTCCCCTATTCTCAAAAAGAAATTTTTAAGATGAGCGACAATGGGTATAAAAACCTAGAAACCGAATTCCCGCAATTAGCCTACCACCCAAAAAGCATTAAAAAAAGTGGTTGGAGTCTAGGGCTTACCTATATGGGATATAGTGGTTATTACAATCCGTTTTCCGGGGAAGCGCAAGTAAATAATTTAATAAAAACGTATAAATTTCCAGTGGTAAGTTGCCATGAGCAAGCCCATCAAATAGGTTATGCAGCCGAGAATGAAGCTAATTTCATCGCTACAATGGCAACACTTAACAACGATAACACCTACATTAAGTACTCTGGGTATATTTTTGCTCTTCGCTACTGCGTAAACGAATTGGCACGCCGAGATTTTGAACAATACGAAGCATTACTCCCCACTATCAACTTCGGGATTTTGGAAAGTTACCGTGAAATGCGGGAATTCTGGGCAAGCTATCAAAATCCGTTCGAGACAATTTCTAAAGCCTTCTGGGATCAATTTTTAAAAGCCAACAACCAATCGCAAGGTATTATGAGCTATAGTTATATGGTAGCCCTGGTGGTAAATTATTTTGAGGACAAACCGTTTTGAATGGAAATTGGAGATTGCAGATTTTTGAATTCAAAAAAGGCGAGCAGAGCAGCGCGTTCCCTACAAGCAACATTAGTTGCATCCAATTAATTACCGACTAGAAGCCGAAGGCGTCCTATTAGCTCTAAGCCATTTTTCTTAACGTCTTGTTAAACCAGTCTTAATATTTTTTTAAAAACAATCAAGCTTAGTATCTTCACAATCCTATAATTTCAACCAAAAAAATAATGAAAAATTCACTCTTCTGGATGCTGTGCTTATTCAGTATTTCTTACATGTCTGCTCAAGAGTACTTTCCTGAAAATGGTGGTCTTAAAGAGCAAAACACCAATTACACCGCATTCACCAACGCTACCTTATATATAACCCCTGCCAAAGTGGTTAAAAATGGTACACTCCTTATTCAAAACGGGAAGGTGGTTGCTTCGGGTAAATCGGTTGCCATTCCTAAAAACGCTATCACTATCGATTTAGAAGGAAAACACGTGTACCCTTCTTTTATTGATGCCTACACAGATTTTGGTGTAGAAAAACCGAAACGAGCAGCAGGAAGTCGCCGTTCTCCACAATACAAAGCTTCCCGAGATGGCTTTTATTGGAACGATCACATTATGCCCGAAAACGAAGCTATTTCAAAATTTGACTACGACAAAAAGAAAGCAGATGAATTCAGAAAAGCTGGTTTTGGAGTAGTAAACACCCACATAATGGACGGAATCGCCCGTGGAACAGGGGTTTTAGTAGCTTTAAATGATGATGAAGGCGCTGGCACCAGAATTATTAATGACCAAAGCGGACAGTATTTTAGTTTCAGTAAAAGTGTGGCGAGCCGCCAATCGTATCCTGGTTCGCTAATGGGTTCTATGGCCCTTTTACGCCAGATGTACAGCGACGCTACTTGGTACGCCAACGGAAATAGTAAAACAAAAGATCGCTCCCTGGAAGCATTAAACGCTAACAAAGCAATCGTTTCATTTTTTGAAGCTGGAAGTAAAGACAATAATCTAAGAGCCGATAAGATTGGCGATGCTTTTAACGTAAATTATGTGATTGTTGGTGGTGGTGACGAATATGAAATGCTAGCCGAAATTAAAGCGAGTAATGCCAGATATATAATCCCAATCAATTTTCCAGATGCATACGATATGAGTAATCCGTATGCCGAAAAATATGTAAGTCTGGCCGATATGCGCGATTGGAACCAAGCGCCTATGAACCCGAAATGGCTTTCAGATAATGATGTTCAGTTTTCATTAACTACATTTAAGTTAAAAAAGCCTTCAGAATTTAGCGGAAAGCTACAGAAAGCCTTTAATTACGGCTACGACGAAACAAAAGCGTTAGAAGCGCTCACTACTATTCCTGCTGCTTTCTTAAATGCTTCAGATAAAATTGGAAGCTTAGAGGTAGGTCGGTACGCAAATTTCTTAATTACCTCGGGACCTGTTTTTGACAAAGAAACAACCCTTTACGAAAATTGGGTACAAGGACAGAAAAATGTAATCAACACCAAAGATCAACAAGACATTCGCGGAAATTATAAAATTTCAGCTGGAGGTAAATCATATGATGTAAAATTAACTGGCGAAGTGTCCAAATTGAAATCGGAAGTTTCGGTTGGTGACACAAAGTATCCTTCAAAAATAGACTATAGCGAAAATTGGGTGAGCTTAAGTTTTACAGATGAAAAAACCAAGGAAGTTTTCCGAACGACGGGAATTATTCCGAAGGGCGAGCGAAACTTCTATGGAAAATTGGTACTTCCATCGGGCGATGAAACAGATTTTACAGCAACCCGCCAGGCAGATTCCAAAGACGATAAAAAAGGTAAGGATAAAGATAATTCAGAAAAAATAGAAATTGTACCTCTTACTTATCCTAACGTAGGGTATGGGTTTGCTACCAAACCAAAACAACAAAACATGTTGTTTAAAAATGCCACCGTTTGGACAAGTGAAGCAGCCGGAGTCTTACAAAATACCGATGTTTTAGTAAAAAACGGAAAAATAGTTTCTGTAGGTAAAAATTTAAGCGCAGGTGGCGCTAAGGTGATTGATGCCACAGGAAAACATCTTACAGCAGGGGTAATCGATGAGCATTCACATATTGCTGCCTTGTCTATTAACGAAGGAGGTCATAACTCCTCGGCCGAAGTTACGATTGAAGACGTAGTAAACCCTGAAGACATAAATATTTACCGCAATTTGGCGGGTGGGGTTACATCTATTCAAATTTTACATGGAAGTGCGAATCCTATTGGTGGACGCTCTGCCATTATTAAATTGAAATGGGGCGAAAATGCAGACGGACTTATTTACGACAACAGTCCTAAGTTTATCAAATTTGCCTTGGGAGAAAATGTGAAGCAAAGTAACTGGGAAAGTTATAGCCGTTTTCCGCAAACACGTATGGGAGTAGAACAACTATATGTGAACTACTTTAACCGTGCGAAAGAATACGATACCAAGAAAAAAGCAGGACAGCCGTTCCGATATGATGAAGAGATGGAGGTTTTAGCCGAAATTTTAAACGGCGAACGCTTTATTAGTTGCCACAGTTACGTCCAAAGTGAAATAAATATGTTAATGAAGGTTGCCGAACGCTTCGATTTTAAGATTAACACTTTCACGCACATTTTGGAAGGGTATAAAGTAGCCGATAAAATGAAGGCACACGGTGTAGGTGCTTCTACCTTTAGTGATTGGTGGGCGTATAAATTTGAAGTAAACGACGCTATACCTTACAATGCAGCCATTATGGCTAATGAAGGACTAGTTGTTGCCATTAACAGTGACGACAGAGAAATGTCCAGAAGGCTGAACCAAGAAGCTGCAAAAAGTGTAAAATATGGTGGTATGAGCGAAGAAGAAGCCTGGAAAATGGTGACCATTAATCCAGCAAAATTGCTACACCTCGATGACCGAACCGGAAGTATTAAAGAAGGAAAAGATGCCGATTTGGTATTGTGGAATGATCATCCGCTTTCGATTTATGCAAAAGCCGAAAAAACTATTATTGATGGCATTACTTATTTCGATTTGGAGAAGGACACCCAAATGCGAAAGAACATAAAGTCTGAACGTAATAAACTAGTAAAAATGATGCTAGATGAAAAGAACGGTGGTGGAAAAACCCGGGCACCTAGAGGAAGAGATAAACGTCATTTCGAATGTGAAACAATTAACTAACACTTCGACTCCGCTCAGTGTACGTTAAAAACTTCGTTTTAAAATGCATTAAAAATTTAAAGACTCAAAAATGAAAAAATATATAAACATACTCACACTATTGGTTTTGGGAAGCACTGTATGTGCCCAACAAACACCAGCCCCCAAACAAACTGAAGCCATAACCATTACAGGCGCAACAGCCCACATTGGTAACGGTACCGTGCTAGAAAACAGCGTACTTGTTTTTGAAAATGGAAAAATAACAGCTATTGGTAATGCTTCAACACCCACAAAAGGAAAAGTGATTAATGCGCAAGGAAAGCACGTTTATCCTGGGTTAATTGCTCCTGCAAAATCGTTAGGACTTGTAGAAGTTAACGCAGTAAGAGCCAGTGACGATCAGGACGAACTGGGAGAGTTTATTCCCAATGTTCGAAGTTTAATTGCCTATAATGCCGAAAGTAAAGTGGTTGAAAGTATGCGTCCAAACGGCATCTTACTTGGGCAAATCGCTCCACAGGGTGGTGGGATTAGTGGAACTTCTTCTATTGTTCAGTTTGATGCGTGGAACTGGGAAGATGCAGCTATTAAAGTAGATGACGGAATCCACATGAACTGGCCCAACAGTTTTAGAAGAGGCAGATGGTGGTTAGGGGAAGAGCGTGGTTATAAACCCAACAAAGATTATACAAAGCAAATCCAAGAAGGTGTAGATTTTATGCTGAATGCCAAGGCATATGGAACTGGAAAAGCAGGAGAACAACCCAACGAAGCCTACAAAGCAATGCAAGGCTTGTTTGATGGAAGCAAAAAACTATATATCTACGCAGACGGAGAAAAAGAAATGATAGACGCAGTGACTACCGCTAAAGAAAATGGCGTAGCACACATTGTAATCGTTGGTGGATACGAAGCTCATAAAATCATTCCGTTTTTGAAAAAAAATAACATTCCAGTACTTGTACAACAACCACATGCCGTTCCTTCTCGTGAAGATGATGATTATGATATGCCCTACAAATTACCAAAACTTTTGGCCGATGGCGGACTCCTAGTAGGAATTCAAAACGCAAACATGAGTAACTTCCAAACACGTAATTTGCCTTTTTATGCAGGACAGGTAGCTGGACAAGGCTTGGATAAAGAAAAAGCACTACAGCTTATTACCGAAAACTCTGCAAAAATCCTAGGTATTGACGCTAGTTACGGAACGCTAGCTGTTGGCAAAAGTGCCACCTTATTTGTAAGTGAAGGAGATGCGCTGGATATGCGAACTAATATTTTGACTAATGCATTTATCGACGGACGCAAGGTTTCGCTAGAAACACACCAAACAGAGCTTTGGAAAAGGTATATGGAGAAGTATGCTAGAGAATAGTTGAATGGTGAGTTGGTGAGTTGGTGAGTTGGTAAACTTGTTAATTAGTTTTTCATTTCCCTCTTGAGAGAGGTTAGGGGTGTGTTTTTTGGGATGTAAATAAATTAAAAATACAGGAGAGCATTAAATCATTTAAATCAATCTTAAGCCTCTCAACTACAAAAAACCATTAAATATAAATCAATAAATGAAACCCGCCACTGCAGTACAAATTCGTAAAGAAATAAAGTTTCGTTCTAAGGAAGAATTGGAAGCGTTGTGCCTTCGGTTGGCTCGGTTTAAGAAGGAAAACAAAGAGCTCCTCACCTATTTACTTTTTGAGGCAGACCATGAAGATAGCTATGTGGCCGAGGTAAAAGATTTTATAACACAACAGTTTGAAGAATCACCCAAAACCAATTTCTACCGCACCAAAAAACGTATTCGAAAGATTCTCCGGGAGACGAAGAAATTTATTCGATATTCTTCGGTAAAGGAGACGGAGGTGGCATTATTACTTCATTTTTGTGACCAGATGATTCATTTCAGCAACAGCATAAAACGCAGTAAAACTATGATGCAAGTGTACGAAAGACAACTCACTACAATTGAAAAAAAGATAGGTGAATTGCATGAAGATTTACAATTAGATTATATTTCAGAATTAAACGATTTACCCAGGTACCAATATTCCTAATGCCTAATGTATGATAACAATATACCATAACCCACGCTGCAGTAAATCCAGACAAGGACTTCAACTCGTGGAAGAAAGTGGAAAAGACTTTGAGATTGCAAGATATTTAGACACTCCACTTTCCGAAGAAAGACTTTCAGAAATTATTGAGCTATTAAAAATTACTCCTATAGAGTTAGTTCGTAAGAATGAAGCTGTTTGGAAAGAAAACTACAAAGGCAAAAAAATGACCGATGCTGCCATTATTAAAGCCATGGTGCAACACCCTAAATTAATAGAGCGCCCCATTGTTGTAAATGGTAAAAAAGCGGTTGTTGGCAGGCCGCCAGAAAGTATCCTCGATATTTTATAATTTCCCCTTTTTTATTTAACAAAATTTTGTGGTTTCTAGGTTAAACCCAAGTGTATTTTCGTAGTCGAAGAAGAAAAATTGACTATGAAATTATTTACCAGCTTACTAGCCCTATTATTTACTACACTTTTATTTGCCCAAAACACTTCAACAGCCAAAGGAAAGGTCCTCGAACAAGGGACTAATTATCCGTTAGAATACGCCACCGTTTCTTTTATAAATGCCTCGGGCAAGACTGTGACTGGTGGGATAACAGACCTTGATGGAAATTTTAATATTGAAGTCCCTGCTGGAAATTACACAGTTAAATACGAGTTTATTAGTTATAAATCGATTGAAAAAGCGAATCAAAATCTTCAACAGGATGCTACCTTACCTACGGTGTATCTTTCGCTGGATTCTGAGAGTTTAGATGAAGTTGTGGTACGTGCCGAAACGACCGAAGTTCAGATACGATTGGATAAAAAAGTATACAACATTGGTAAAGATTTAACTACCAGTGGCGCCACGGTTAGCGATGCGTTAGGAAATGTTCCTTCGGTTACTGTTGATGTTGATGGAGCAATTGCCCTACGTGGTAATGAAAATGTACGTATTTTAATTAATGGAAAACCCAGTGCCATCGCAGGGTTTGGAAGTACCGATGCCCTACGCCAGCTCCCGGCAGATGCTATTGAACGTGTAGAAGTGATTACGTCTCCTTCAGCCAGATATGATGCTGAAGGAACTGCAGGAATTTTAAATATTATTCTGCGAAAAGAAAAAACATTGGGACTCAATGGTTCGGTACAAGTAAATCTAGGTGTTCCGTTAAGTAGTGGTTTAAGTACTAATATTAACTTGCGTACCGATAAATTTAATATTTTCAATACTACCTCTATTAGGTATCGCGAGTCTCCAGGGAATGCAATTTTTGAGACAAATTATTTAAACTCAAATGCTTCTAACCCACTAATAATTGAGGAGAGAGACTACGATCGCTTAAATAGAGGATTTAATACAAATTTGGGTATTGAATATTATTTAACTGAAAAAAGCTCGCTTACAGCTTCAGGATTTTTACGCTTAGGGGATGACGAAGATGTTACGACCAATTTTACACAGGAATTTGATGCTGCAAATGCATTAGCTGTTTTAAGAAGTAGAATAGAAACAGAAACCGAAGAAGATACCAGCCTTCAGTTTTCATTAAATTATGTAAACAATTTTAATGATGATGGTCATAAATTAACCATAGACCTGCAAGCCGAAGATGATGCAGAAACCGAAACCTCATTTATTGATGAGTTTAATACCTTTCCAACAAACGAAAAATTACCTGCCGAATTTATCACCCAACAAGAAGATCAAAATGAATATTTAATTCAAGCAGATTATGTATTGCCTATGGGTGAAAATGCTCAATTTGAAGCTGGCTACCGGGGTAATTTTAAAAAAACAACCACAGATTATCTATTAACAGAACAATTAGCTGTAAATGGTCCTTATGTTCGTAATGATAGTTTATCGAATGTGTTTACCTATGAAGAGAATGTAAACGCTCTCTATACTCAATACGGTAATAAATTTGGAAAATTCTCTTTCTTATTAGGCCTCAGATTAGAAGACACACAGCTAAAAGGAGAAGTAACTGGCGAAGATATAACCAGTAACGACGACTTTAACGTAAACTTCGACAACAGCTATACAGGGCTGTTTCCAACGGTAAATTTGGTATACGAATTAGGAGAGCGTGAAAATGTGACATTAGGGTACAACAGAAGAATTAACCGTCCGCGTGGATTTTTCATTAACCCATTTCCATCCAGAAGTAGTGAAGCCAATGTGTTTCAAGGAAACCCCAGCTTACGTCCAGCTTTTGCCAATGCATTTGACCTAGGGTATTTAAGACGTTGGAAAAAATTAACACTAACCACATCGGTGTATTACCAGCGCGAGACAGATGCTTTTGAGCGTGTGAGTGAAGATACAGGGCAGGTTACACCTAACGGAGTACCAATTATTAGAACAATTCCTTTTAATTTATCTACCAATGAGCGCTATGGTTTTGAAGCAGGAGTACTGTATAATCCGGCTAAATGGTTACGCCTTAACGGAAGTTTCAACTTTTTTGGTTTTCAAACCGAAGGTATATTTAACGACGTAGATTATGGTACAAAAAATACAAGTTGGTTCGCTCGTGGAAGTAGTAAAATAACACTTCCAACAAAAATTGATTGGCAAACTACCGCCTTTTACCGTGGACCAAGAAACGATGCACAATCTGAAACCGAAGGTTTACTAAGTATTAACCTGGCCTTCAGCAAAGATATTATGGACGATAATGCTACCATTGGTTTCAATGTAAGTGATTTATTGAATAGCAGAAAAAGAATTACACATACCGAGACATCTTCATTTATAAGCGACAGTGAATTTCAATGGCGTGAGCGACAGTTCAATTTAAGTTTCACCTACCGTTTCAACCAAAAGAAACAACGCCAACGTGAAGGTAGAAATGGTAATGGCGATGAGGATGGAGAAGGAGATTTTGGAGATTAAATCTTCGATTCAGAACAGGTATTGTATATAAAACAAAAAAGGAGCTCAATTCAGAGCTCCTTTTTTAATATATGTAGAAAGCAATTAGTTTGCTTCTCTTTCTTTTCTTTTTGCTTCACGCTTCATTTTGAAATTCTCTAGCAAAGCACCGCCAATCCAATATGGAATGAAAGACACCAGGAAAATCATTAACCAAAAACCAATGGTTAAAATGGTTAAGAATGCTAAAAATCCTAAATACTGGTCAAAATCGAACATAGTGTGTGTCTTTTCTAATTAAGCTTTCGCAAAGATAATAAGGTTTTTTCAGAAAAAACAACAAAATTTTCCGTTTTATAAACATTAATTAAACAACTGCCCCCTTGAACCAACCTTGTGCTTTTTGTACCTTTACATTTCTAAAATTGAACCACTATGAACTACCGAATTGAAAAAGATACCATGGGCGAGGTAAAAGTACCAGCCGATAAACTTTGGGGCGCACAAACCGAGCGTTCTCGCAACAATTTTAAAATTGGCGCACCTGCTTCTATGCCTATTGAAGTTGTGTATGGCTTTGCTTATTTAAAAAAAGCCGCAGCACATACCAATTGCGAATTGGGTGTTCTTTCTGAAGAAAAAAGAGACTTTATTTCTAACGTGTGCGATGAAATTTTAGAAGGAAAACATGACGATCAGTTTCCGTTGGTGATTTGGCAAACTGGGAGTGGCACACAAAGTAACATGAATGTAAATGAAGTAGTTGCCAATCGTGCACATCAATTAGCTGGTAAAACCATTGGTGAGGGTGATAAAACCCTGCAACCCAATGACGATGTTAACAAAAGCCAGTCTAGTAATGATACCTTCCCAACAGGAATGCATATTGCAGCCTACAAAAAAATTGTGGAGGTTACTATTCCAGGTGTAGAACAGTTGCACAGCACCTTAGTTAAAAAATCGAACGACTTTAAAGACGTGGTAAAAATTGGTCGCACACATTTAATGGACGCTACTCCCCTCACCTTGGGACAAGAATTTGGTGGCTATGCATCGCAATTGGAACACGGATTAAAAGCACTAAAAAACACCTTAGCGCATCTTTCTGAATTGGCTTTAGGAGGAACCGCTGTAGGAACAGGAATTAACACTCCTAAAGGTTACGCTGTAAAGGTTGCTGCCTATATCGCAGAATTCACAGAGCTGCCTTTTATTACTGCCGAAAATAAATTTGAAGCCCTTGCTGCACACGACGCTATTGTTGAAAGCCATGGAGCTTTAAAGCAACTAGCTGTTTCTCTTAATAAAATTGCACATGATGTTAGAATGTTAGCCAGTGGTCCTCGTAGTGGTATTGGTGAAATTATAATTCCTGCGAACGAGCCAGGATCTTCAATTATGCCTGGAAAAGTTAATCCTACACAATGTGAAGCTTTAACTATGGTATGCGCACAAGTTATGGGGAACGATGTAGCAATAGGTGTTGGAGGAATGCAAGGTCATTTTGAACTAAATGTATTTAAACCTATGATGGCTGCTAATATCTTACAATCTGCACAACTCATTGGTGATGCCTGCGTTTCTTTCGATGAGCATTGTGCAACAGGTATTGAACCAAATAAAGAAGTAATTAAAAAAATGCTTAATAATTCTTTAATGTTGGTAACTGCTTTAAATACTAAAATTGGGTATTACAAAGCTGCAGAAATTGCTAACACAGCCCATGAAAATGGAACTACTTTAAAAGAAGAAGCCGTAAATTTGGGATACCTAACTGCTGAAGAATTTGATGCTTGGGTAAAACCTGAAAACATGGTTGGAGAAAAATAAATAATTTTTATGGTATGTAGTAGTAACTCCTGTTTAAAAGACAGGAGTTTTTTTATTTCTAAAGTGGAACCAACATTTAAAATAAGTATATATTTTATCGATTAAAAGCAAATAAGTTAGTTGAAATGTAATTTTTATGTATATTGGACTACCCAAATTATTAAAACTTACTTATTATGAAACTACGATTTTACCCCGTATTGTGGTGTCTTTTAGCGGTTATTTTCTTGTCTCCAACAAGTTCTGAGGCCACTTCTAAAGCAACGGTTTTCAAAACTGAATCTTCTGAAAATAAAGACTTTACAATTAATCTGAATGCTGCTTTCCTTACTTCAAATCATTTGGTTGCAACGTCAGAGTCAACAGCCATTTCGGCAACTACAAAAAAACTACACACCACATTAGAAGAAAGTACGAAACTAGTTGAAAATGCATTCGTTGAAGAAAATTCCTACAAACACTCTGAGTTTTCAAGTGCGAATTCAGGCAATATTTCAATAAAAAATGCTGAGCTTGATTATACAGCTTCGGAGGCAACGAAAACCTCCTTTTTACAGGGTATGTATTATGGATTTGCGCTAATGATACTTTTAATTAATTTATTTTGTTATTTCATATTTGAGGAAAAGTTATTTCTCTTTTATACAATTACGCTGGTAGGAGTCACTACTGTATTTTTCTTTAATGATGGATTACACAATTTATTTGGTATTCCAGCGCCTACGAATCCGTTCTTAATACAATCGCTATTATTATGGTTTGCTATGGGAAGTAGTGCATTATTTGCAGCAAGTTATTTAAGCATGAAAGAATTTTTTCCAAAACTTAAACTTCTTACCTATCCTTTAATTGCTATTGGCGGTTTACTTACTATTGTGGCACTGCTAACTGAAAATATTGTGATGGCGTATGCAACTAATTTTGTCTCTATATCGATTCTGGTATGTTATTTTGGAGCGAGTATCTTATTATTCAGTAGAAAGAATTATGCGAAGTTTTATGCCATCGCAGGGTTTATTCCACTACTATTTGCTGTAGATTTCTTTATCCTGAAAAACCTTGGTGTTAATTTTTTATCTACTGAAGCAATTCATATTAAAACCGCTGGTCTTCTTGAAATGCTTATCCTTACCTATGCTATTGTGTATCGTATGCGTGCCATAAAAGAAGAACACGAAATGCGGCAGACTGAAATGCGTATTTTCCTAAAAAGACAAGAAACTATGAACCGCCAAAGTGCTATGAAACTGATGGAAGATGTTTATTTAGAAAACCTCATCATGCACTACGACTTGGACGGACTTGAAATAAAACTCCTACAATACATAAGTGAAGGCAAAGAAAACGATAAAATTGCCCGAAAACTTAAAACTACTGAAACCGATGTAGAAGAACTCACAAAAGAACTCTATCTAAAACTAGAGATTGGTGAGCAAATAAAAGAAGATTACAGACTGTTGGATAGCCAGCCTGATTATTTATATAATTAGAATGCATCTCATAAAAAGAAAAAAGGATAGACAAATGTCTATCCTTTTTTAATATAGTATTTTTTATATTGAATGTAAGAGACACCACTAAGGAGCACAAAGAAACCAACTAAATAATAGATAAATGTTGGTGTTACAGGCACATCTCCACTTGCATAACTATGCAGTCCTGTAAGATAGAAATTTACTCCAAAATACGTCATCATAATACTTGCATATGCAAAAATTGAAAATACTGCAAACGTCCATTTACCACGTAATCCAGGAACCAATCGTGCGTGTATTACAAAGGCATAAATCATAATGCTAATAAGTGCCCACGTTTCTTTTGGATCCCAACCCCAATAACGTCCCCAGCTCTCATTGGCCCATTGGCCTCCCAAAAAGTTTCCAATGGTAAGCATGACCAATCCTACGGTTAAAGCCATTTCGGTAATAATGGTAAGCTCCTTTATATTTAGATCCATTTTTGCATGGTTCTTTTTATTGGTTAATAGAATGAGTAGTAAAATAGTAGTTCCTAAAATCATTCCTAGTGTAAAGGGGCCATAACTTGCCACAATAACCGCCACGTGAATCATTAACCAATAACTATCTAAAACGGGCACCAAATTGGCAATAGAAGGATCTAACCAATTCTGGTTAGCAACCCACAAAATAATGGCTGCTACAAATGCGGTGGATGCAATAGTAAGATCACTTTTTCGTCCAAATGCTAATCCAAAGAAAACCGTTGCCCACGCTACGTAAATAATACTCTCATACGCATCACTCCAAGGAGCGTGACCACTTATATACCATCGGAAAGCGAGCCCTAAGGTCATTAAAACAAAGAAGACCCAAATAGTATATTTACATACCTTAACTAGGTTATTTATAGTCTTCCCTTCTTTGAATATTTGGAAAATCAGGAACACAAACATCAATATACCTACAAGTGTGAAATATTTGTAAAGCCTATTAAAAATATCCACTTCATTGTAAACAATCTCTGCCTTTACTTTGTTATCGCTAGGCATTACTTCTGCTCCATACTTATGCTGAAATTTATTAATTCCGTCTAACAAGGCATCTGCTTGTGAATAATCTCCCGTTTGCCTGGCCTGTTGTAAACTCTGAAAATATGCAGGTAGAATATTCCTCACATTTGTGGCTTCTTCGCCAGTAAAATTAGCTTCTCCCAATTCTAAAAACGAAACCCATTTATTTCCTTCATCGTTTGGGATAGGGAATATTTTTAGGATGCTTCCGCTTAGTGCCTGATTTAATAGAAAAACATTTTCATAGGTTTTTACAAAATCTTTTTCAAACTGGTTAGGGTTTGTTTTGGAAGAGGCTTCTTCTAAATAAGGATCCAGTTTATTGATGCCTTTTTCATCAAACAAATCTAGCAAACTAATTTTCTCTGTATCTGTTGGAACACCTAAGACCTTTCTAATACTGTCGTTATAACGCTTTAGATGCACTAAAGGTACTTCTACCCAAATCCGAGGGAACTCCGTCATAGATAAAAATACTTGGTTTGCATCCATGTCTTCGTAGGTATCGTCATGGCTAATTTTACGAAGCAATTGGCTGGCATAGGTATGTACAGGCTTCATGCGGCCATTGTCTTGTATTACAAGTTTAGCAAATTTTGCAGCGTGTGCTTTGTCTACCACATTTGCTTTTATAACGCTGTCAATTTGTTCTTTCTTAACTTGGGTATGTGCGTGATTGCTATCCTGCGCGTGCATTCCCAGACCAAATAGTACTACTAAAACAGTCGTAATCTTTGCTTTTTTATTTTTCACTTTCTCGAGCATTCGCTCTAAAGCACCAAAACGAGAACCTTTTACAAAAAGAATTGCCATAAGACCGAAATACAGTAAGAAATAACCAATGTAAGTTATCCAAGTTCCCCAAGCATCGTGGTTAACCGAAAGGATAGTTCCTTTTTCATCGGGTGTAAAGCTCGCTTGGAAAAAACGATAGCCTTTATGATCCAGAACATTATTCATGAAAACTTCAGTATCGAAAAATTCGGTATCCGAATCACTAACGGTAAGTTTACTTTTAAACGACTTATAATTTTTTTCGGTACCAGGATATTTTTCAGCTATAAAATCACGTAAGGTGATACTAAAAGGAAGTTCGTATTCTTTACTTCCGTAAGTGAGGTACACATCCATACCATCTACAGTTACTTTTTTGGGATCTGGAGCTGTACCTGCGCCACCCAACAACTCAATAGTTTTAGTCTCTCCCCCGGATGAAACATCCAGAACAAGACCACTTTTATTCGTTTTTTCTAACCCTTCTGCTTTTACAATCCCCTGTCTTCCTTTTGTTACCGGGCTTGGAATAACAAACTGCATATCGGCAAGATTATAAAGGGAGCGTAACAGCAAAGGTTGCAAACTATCCTTGGCAAAAGGTCTTTGAAACTGGCTCATATCGCCCGTCATTTCACCAGGCTGAATTCCGGCAGCGCTTAATTCGGCCATATTTAAAAAAGAACCTTCGAACGGAGCTGAAATGCTGTAGCTACCATCCTCGGGATTGTACGTTATATTTACGGCGCCTTCGGTAGGATTATTTAATGCAAAAAGTATGTTGTGAATATTGGCAACTTGTCCTATTTCTAGCCAATGATCGTGTTTTTCGCCACCACCGCTTTCAACTATTTGTAGATACTCTTTACCATCGACAGTAGTAATAAGACTTTCTTTGGCATTATTAATAAAGTTGTTATAACGAATGGTAACCGGCTTTCCGTTATAGTCGGTTTTCATTGTAAAATCGTTGTCTAGTCGTTCAGAAAGATTTAACTGTTCAGGTTCCAGTACCCGGCGTTGCGCGACACCATCTACCATATAATCTCCATCTATAAAAGCCGTTAAGTAGACTTTTTCTGAAAGAAACGAACTCTCGGTAGCGCCTTCTCTTATTTCCATACGGCCTTCGTACCCAATATAGCGGGTTACGAATGCTCCAACTAAAATTAAGATAAAAGATAGATGTAAGAGTAACGTAGCCCATTTCTCTTTTCTGAATAACCTGAAACGAAATATGTTTCCTATAAAATTTATCACGAAAAATACCATTATGGCCTCAAACCACCAGGCGTTATAAATTAGCTCACGTGAATATGGGGTTGGCGAGGTTTCTGAAGAAGCATCTAAGAATGTACCTACGGCCATAGCAGTGGCAAAAACTATAAATAAAACGGCAGTGAGACGGGTTGAAAACAGGAAAGCGGCAAGTTTCTTTTGCATCGGGCAAATTTTTGGCAAAAATAAGGAAAATCTAAGGGTTGAATGCTTTTTTTTAAATGAAATTATACCCCTAAACTGCAAGAACGAGCTTTAACATTTTTTTAAAAGTTACAAGTTTTTGATAGATACCCGACAATCGATAACCTGGTGTGGACAAAATTTTTATTTACCTGAAATTTTGAAATGAAATTGTAAAGTTTTAAAGATCTAGTAACATATTATTGCCTAGCTTCAAAAATTTTAAGGTGGATAAATGTTCCCATATTTCTAGCTCTGTTTTTTGCTCTGTTTGCTAGTTCACCTTCAAACAAATCATCTACTGTTGCAAACCATAAATTTAGCCAGACACCAAAATGCATCTCATTAATCGTGTGATTAAATGTAGCATCAACTTCCACATGTTTTTGTAACGGATTGCCTTGATAGCTCTTTTTAAAAAACAGATTGCTTTCCCAAAAATTGGTTAGCTTTTCAAAATGCTCCTCCCAATCGTTTATCATACTATTAAATACGGGACCTAGAAGTTCGTCCTTTTGTACCTGAGCATAAAAAGTAGTGACCAATTTATGTACGTCTTTTCTATTTTCAATTTCTTTACGCATCGTTTAGTATAAAGGTGTAAGATAAGGCGTCCTAAACACTTCAGCAAACTTGATTTCATTCCATAAAAGACAGCCCGATTCTCTTAAATTCTAGTTATTTTTACAAAATGATATCGATTACGATAATAGGCTACGGAAATGTTGGGCAACACTTGCATAATGCCTTGCAAAATGCTTCAGGAGTTGGAGTGCAACAAATCTATAACCGAAGTTTTATAAAAAACCTAAACACGCCTCAAACACAAAATCTTTCAGATATAGTTGAAGCCGATGTTTGCATTATTGCCATTCCGGACAATCTTATTGGTGATTTTTCAGCAAAACTTCCATTCCAGAATAAGTTAGTGGTACATACTTCTGGTGGTGCAAATATAGATGCGCTTTCCAAAAATAACAGACGTGGTGTATTTTACCCGTTGCAGACCTTCAGCAGGAATACCGAAGTAAATTTTAGTAACATTCCTATTTGCGTGGAAGCTGAAAGTAATGACGATGTAACTTTGCTGAAAAAATTAGGACATTCTATTTCAGAAAAAGTGAACAAAATCAGTTCTGAAGAAAGAGAGCATTTACACGTGGCAGCCGTATTTGTAAATAACTTCACCAATCACCTGTACCATATTGCTGAAACAATCACAACTACACATAAATTAGATTTCAACTTACTGAAACCGCTCCTTACTGAAACTGCTAATAAGATAAAAAATCGTTCCCCATCTCAAGTACAAACAGGCCCCGCAATGCGAAATGATAGTAAAACCATCGAAAAACATTTGAAGTTATTAGAAGGGAGTGACTATAAAGAGTTGTATAAACAGCTTACAAATTCCATAAAAAGTAGTGGTGAGTTGTGAGTTGTGAGTTGTGAGTTGTGAGTTGTGAGTTAAAAATAACAATATAGCCGCATCAATGGCGAAAAAAAAAACTATGGAGAAAAGTTACAAAGAATACCTCAGCAATATTAAGGCATTGGTTTTTGACGTAGACGGTGTCCTTACAGATGGCACCGTAAATATCACAACCGCAGGCGAACTATACCGTACCATGAATATTAAAGACGGCTATGCGCTTAAAACTGCTGTAGATCAGGGGTTACATGTTTGCATTATTAGTGGTGGCTCTAACGAAGGTGTTCGCAAACGCCTACAAGGTCTTGGGATTACCGATATTCATTTAGGGACTCACCAAAAAACTGAAACGCTCCACCAATACCTAAAAGACAACAATCTAAAACCTGAAAACACACTTTATATGGGTGACGACATTCCAGATTATTATGTAATGCAAGAAGTAGGCTTACCGTGTTGCCCTCAAGACGCCGTTCCCGAAATTAAGGAATTAAGCAAATACATTTCCCATAAAAACGGTGGTAAAGGATGCGTTCGCGATATTATTGAACAAGTACTAAAAGTACAAGGAAAATGGATTTCTAAAGGTTCTGTAAGTGCTAAATACGACTAAAAAGCACTGCCAGGCTGAGCCTGTCGATGTAGAAAACACAAAATTCCTAATGCCTAAAAATCAATTTTTCAGATAATGGCGTATTTAAAAATTATTCGCCCTATAAATTTATTGCTGCTCTTGCTAGTGCAATATGTTATAAAGTTTGGTTTTTTGGAGCCACTTGGTGTAGACACAGCAATGGACACCTTCGATTTTGTTCTTTTGGTTGTTGCAACACTTTCTATCGCAGCAGCTGGAAATGTTATTAATGATATTCAGGATGTGGGTATCGACTTAATCAACAAACCTAAAAAAGTTCAGATTGGGAAGAAAATTTCAGAAAAGAGGGCTTATAATTTTTACATCATTTTGAATGTTTTAGGAGTTGCTTCGGGGTTTTATCTCGCTAACAGGCTGGGGCATCCTGGACTGTCGGCTGTTTTTATAATTATTTCAGCCTTACTCTATAGTTACGCAGTATATCTCAGGTTGTTCCTTTTTGTGAGTAATCTGGTTGTTTCATTTTTGGTAGCTACCAGTCTTTTGGTACTCGTAGTTTTCGATATCTATCCAGCCATTACCACAGCTACTATGGAGTTGCAAGTAACCGCCTCCAAAGTTATTTTATGGTATGCTGGGTGTGCCTTCTACATCAACCTTATCCGTGAAATTATAAAAGATATTCAAGATATAAATGGCGATAAAAAGGGAGGCAGAAATACACTTCCTATATTTTTAGGAAGAACCCGTACAACAACCTTAGTTTTTGTGATGGGTGTTTTTATCCTTGTAGGTATTTTATGGTTTGCATATGAGTTTTTATATCAATTTATCTGGGTAGCAGGCTATTTTATGTTTTTAGTTGGCGGGCCGCTCCTCTATTTTTGTATAAAAAGTTGGAATACTACAACACCTAAAGATTACAAAATCATGTCTGTTATGTTAAAAATAGTTATGTTCACAGGAGTGTGTTCACTTCCTTTTTTTGCTGAAATTTTAAACGTTTAACACTTCAACTACGCTCAGTATACACTGTGACAAAGTAATACAAAACTCAAAAGTATGCTACAAAAAAAACTTAAAAACTACAACCTCATCCTAGCCTCTGGATCTCCTAGAAGACATCATTTTTTTAAAGAGTTAGATTTAGATTTTACTATAGACGTGCGTTCCGTAGAAGAAGTGTACGACCCTTCTTTAAAAGAAGCTGAAATTACCGACTACCTTTCAAAATTAAAAGCTTCCGTCTTTACAGATTTAAAAGAGAACGACATCCTAATTACCAGCGACACCATAGTCTGGAAAGATGGAAGACCCTTAGAAAAAGCCCAAAATGAAGCCGAAGCAAAAACCATGTTACGTGATTTAAGTGGTGAAATGCACGAGGTGTTTACGTCTGTCTGTTTTACAGGAAAGAATTTTCAAGAAGTAGTAAACGATTGCACTAAGGTTTGGTTTAAGGAACTTTCAGAAGAAGAGATAGACTATTACATTAAAACCTATCAACCTTACGACAAAGCTGGCAGCTACGGAGTACAAGAATGGTTAGGGTATATTGGAATTGAGAAATTAGAAGGCTGTTATTTTAATGTTATGGGAATGCCTACGCGGCTTCTTTATAAAATGTTAATGATGATCTCAAAGGGATGATTTTCCGTAATTTTACTGAAATTTTTTACGAAATGAATTTTTTAAAAATCGCTTCTCTGGTAATTTGTGTTTTTATACTTTCCTGCAAAAAACCTGAAGGACATCTAATTCCCAACAGCGAAACCACCGCAAAAGAAATCCCTTCTAAAGACAAAAAAAGAACACTCTCTGAAGATTTCAAAACCTACTGGTATAATGGCACTGCCGAAATTACTTCCTATAAACTATCTCAAGAACGTTACGGTGAACAAAGAAGTGGAACCGCAGTAAACATTTTTGTGACCGAAGATTTTCTGCTGAAAGAACAGGTAAAAGCCAATTCCCCTTCCGAAGAAAACATTCCTGTTTTAAAGTTAAATCAGACCAAAAATTACGTCACAGGTATTTATCCATATTCCGTAATGACCAGTACTTTTACGCCTACAAACACCAAAAATAACGCTATAAAAATTTCACATTCTATCCAGGAATGGTGTGGGCAGGTGTATGTACAGCTTAACAACAGGGACGATTTTAGAATTCAGTCTCATTCGTATTTTGAAGGGGAAGCAGACCAAGAATTCAGTATAGACAAAACCTGGCTGGAAAGTGATGTGTGGAATTACATCCGTATGAATCCTTCAGCGTTGCCAATGGGTGATTTCAAGATGATTCCTTCGTTTGAATATTTCAGAATGAGTCATAAAAAAGTAGCAGCACACCAAGTTTCGGCAAGTGTAACGGTAGGAGATTCCATTTCGAATTACGAAATAACCTATCCTTCATTAAAACGAAAATTAAAAATTTACTTCAGTAGCACCTTCCCATACACCATTGAACGGTGGGAAGAAACACATGCCAATGGGCTCATCACTTCAGCAGAAAAAATGAAACGTATAAAAACAGCCTATTGGAGTCAAAATAGCACTAAATTTGAAACGTTGAGAGACACATTAGGACTGTAAATTATGGTAAAAGACTATTTCTATAATCACGGTATCCAAACAGTTAGCGTACTTGTTTTTTTAGTATTGCTACGCTGGGTGCTTGTATTGGCTACAAGACGTGCCGCCAAAAAATTTGAACGTGTTGAGCACAGGACTGGCTTAATTGTAAAACATATTAATTATGCCACTCTTTTTTTAATCTTCCTTTCAATAGTGATGATATGGGGAGTAGATTTCAAAAATTTTGGTTCTGTTATTTTATCCATATTTGCCGTAATCGGAATTGGTTTTTTTGCACAATGGTCTATCTTAAGTAACATTACCAGTGGGATAATTATGTTTTTTATCTTTCCGTATAAGATTGGTGATTATATTAAAATACATGATAAAGAACACCAATATGAAGGCATTATAGACGATATAAAAACCTTTCACATTATTCTTAAAACTGAAAAAGGCGAAACTATTACTTATCCTAATAGCCTTATACTTCAAAAAGGAGTGAGTGTACTGAAGCCAGATGAAATGAATCTTGTGGATCAACTTTTCCATCCTGAAATTATTGATGAAGAAGACAAAAAAGAAGAAGACAAAAATGTTAAAGAACAGCCAATAGATTAATGTAAGGTAGCATTTTCGGTATATTTGATTCCCTAGAAAAATATGGAATAATGCTCAAAAAATTGTTTGTATCCCTCCTACTTTTTGGAGTTGGCCTTACCACTCTCACCGCACAACAACCCAGCAAGCCCACAGCTTCCGAAATATACCACAACCTCCAAAAATTAAACTTTGTTGGTTCTGCCTTATACATTGCAGCGCATCCCGACGATGAAAATACAAGGCTTATTTCTTACCTGGCCAACGATGTAAAAGCCAGAACTGCCTATCTATCCTTAACCAGAGGAGATGGTGGTCAAAACCTTGTAGGTCCCGAAATTAGAGAACTATTAGGTGTTATAAGAACGCAAGAACTACTAGCCGCTCGCCGTACCGATGGCGGACAACAACTTTTTACCCGCGCCAACGATTTTGGGTACTCTAAACATCCCGACGAAACACTAGAAATATGGAACAAAGATGAAGTGCTGGGTGATGTGGTGCGTGCCATTCGGAAATTTAAACCAGACGTTATTGTAAACCGCTTCGATCACCGTAGTCCGGGAAGTACGCACGGGCATCACACCTCATCTGCAATGTTAAGTGTACAAGCTTTCGATTTACTGAATGATGCTTCCAAATTTTCAAATTCGGCTACCATGTACGGTACTTGGCAGCCTAAACGCTTATTCTTTAATACATCTTGGTGGTTCTACGGAAGTAGAGAAAAATTTGAAAAAGCCGATAAAACTAATCTCGTAGCAGTGCAAACTGGGAATTATTATCCCTCGCTCGGACTTTCAAATGGTGAAATTGCCTCTTTAAGCCGAAGCATGCACAAGTCGCAAGGATTTGGAAGTACAGGATCTCGTGGCGCTGAAACTGAATATTTAGAGTTTTTAAAAGGGGAAATGCCAAAAGATAAAACCAACATATTTGACGGGATTGACACCTCATGGAACCGGTTAGAAGGTGGTGCAGCAATTGGAGCTATTTTGAATCCGTTGGAAGAAAACTTCAACTTTCAGCATCCATCAGCAATGTTGCCACAATTGACACAAGCTTATGAATTAATTAAAAATCTGGAAGACACTCACTGGCGAGACATAAAGTTAAAGGAATTAGAAACCATAATTTTAGATTGTGGTGGTATTTTTCTGGAAGCCGTGGCAAATCACAATGCTATTAATCCCAAAGGCACTTATGAAGCAACGTTAGAAGCAATTAACCGTAGTGAGTATCCTGTGGTAATTAGCAGCATAAAATCTATAAAAGGGGAAGTTTTGTTAACTGTAAATGAAACGCTATTGCCTAACGAAAAGAAAGAATTCAACCTTACAATGACTTCTACATCGACTAAAGTTTCTGCGCCCTATTGGTTGAATGAAAAAGGAACCTTGGGAATGTACAAAGCCCCTGAAGAGATGATTGGCTTACCAGAAACACCCGCTCCAGAACAAGTAGTTTTTGAAATACAATTAAGTAGAACACAAATTCCAGTTGTGCGAGACGTGGTGTATAAGTTTAACGATCCTGTAAAAGGCGAAGTATATCAGCCGTTAGAAGTGTTACCTGCAGTAACATCAAGTATCCCTGAGAAAGTATTAATTTTTTCAACTTCAGAAAGTAGGCAAGTTCCTGTTACCGTAACCGCAGGGCGAGATAATATCACTGGGCAAGTAACCTTACAACATCCAAAAGGGTGGCAAGTAACGCCTGCGCAAGGTGTTTTTAATATTGAAACCAAAGGGCAATCGCAAACCATTCAGTTTACCGTGACACCTCCTATTGACCAAAGTGAAGGCTATTTGCGCTCACTTGTTCAAATAGGCGATCAGTTTTTTGAAAATGAGTTAGTGACCATAGCGTATGATCACATTCCGTTTCAACGGGTACTATTGCCTAGTGAAGCAAAAATAGTACGCATTGGTATTGAAAAGAAAGGACAAAATATTGGTTATATAGAAGGTGCTGGGGATGCCATTCCGCAGAGTTTACGAGAAATTGGGTATGATGTAACAACAATTCCTCCATCTGAAATTATGGCAACTCATTTAAAACAGTATGATGCCATTGTTGTTGGTATTCGCGCATACAACACGGTTCCCGAGCTCGCTTTTAAACAAGTGGAACTGAACACATATGTAGAAAATGGCGGCACACTCTTAGTGCAATACAACACCGCACACCGTATGGTTACCAAAGATATTGCCCCCTACCCAATTTCGTTATCCCGCGACCGTGTTACAGACGAGTTTAGTAAGGTAAAAATCTTGACACCCAAACACCCCGTTTTAAACAGCCCAAACAAAATAACCCAAACCGATTTTGAAGGTTGGGTGCAAGAACGTGGTTTGTACTTCCCAAACGAATGGGACGATAAATTTACTCCCATATTAGGGATGCACGATAAAGCGTATAAAGAAAGTAAGGGCTCGCTCCTAGTTGCGCCTTATGGAGAAGGTTATTATATTTATACAGGATTAAGCTTTTTTAGAGAATTACCTGCAGGTGTTCCAGGGGCGTATAGATTGTTTGCTAATTTATTATCTGTCGGGAAGTAAACTGGTTAATTGGTTAATTAGTTAAAAAACACTGCATAATATGAATTAAAATACCCTGACAGTTTAGATGAAGTTGAAGAATAAACAAACTAGTAACCTATTTAACTAATTACCTAATCAAACCATGCAAACAGACGAAATAGTTGAAAAAGTAAAAGATAAAATTGTCTGGAAGTGGAAATACACCCTCGTATTATTGCTTAATGCCGGATACATCGTCTTATTTTATTATATCATGAAAGCCTACGCCTAGATGGAACAGATAGATTGGATTGTACTTATTGGAACGCTTGCATTTATCGTTTTGTATGGAACGTATAAAGCACGTGGCAGTAAAAATGTAACTGACTACCTAAAAGGTGGTAACGATTCTAAATGGTGGACTATTGGGTTAAGCGTCATGGCTACACAAGCCAGCGCCATCACATTTCTTTCAACACCAGGGCAGGCGTTTCATAGTGGGATGGGTTTTGTTCAGTTTTATTTTGGATTGCCTATTGCTATGGTGATTATTTGCCTGGTTTTTATTCCTATTTACCACCGCCTAAAAGTATTTACTGCTTATGAATATTTAGAAACCCGTTTCGATTTAAAAACACGAACACTCACAGCTATTTTGTTTTTAATTCAGCGTGGGTTGGCAGCTGGGATTACCATTTTCGCTCCTGCGATTATCCTTTCGGCAGTATTGGGATGGAATTTACTGTATCTTAATATTATAATTGGGGTGTTGGTTATTATCTACACCGTTAGTGGCGGTACCAAAGCTGTAAGTGTTACACAAAAACAACAAATGGGGATTATTTTTTTAGGAATGTTTTTAGCCTTTCTAATTATTTTAAATTTTTTACCGTTGGATATCAACTTCAACAAAGCGTTAGAAATTGCTGGAGCGAGTGGGAAAATGGAAGTGCTAGATTTCTCTTTCGATTTTGAAAACAGATATACGTTTTGGAGTGGGATGATTGGTGGTACCTTTTTAATGCTCTCCTATTTTGGTACAGATCAAAGCCAAGTACAGCGGTATCTTTCCGGAAAATCGGTTAAACAAAGCCAGATGGGCCTTATTATGAATGGTTTACTGAAAGTTCCAATGCAGTTCTTCATTTTGTTAGTTGGCGTAATGGTTTTTGTGTTTTATCAGTTTAACGCTTCTCCTTTACATTTTAATCCAGCGGCGGTAAAAGATGTGATGGAATCTGAATATGCGGAGGAATATGTAGCCTTAGAAGATGAAAAGAAAGAATTAGATACTCAATTACGAGACGTGCAAATGACGTTTTCGAATACGGAAAGTGATTTAGAAAAGAGGGCGCTGAGCGCTGAAATCTTAACCCTTCAGCAACAAGAAGAGGCGCTTCGGGAACAATCTAAGGCAGTAATCAAAAAAGCCAATCCAGATGCCGAAACAAACGATAAAGATTATGTGTTTATCCATTTCATCTTACACAATCTCCCACGTGGGTTAATTGGTTTGTTACTAGCCGTAATTTTAAGTGCCGCTATGTCTTCTACTGCTTCAGAATTAAATGCATTGGGCTCCACAACGGCCATCGATCTTTACAAAAGAAATGTAAAAGGAAGAACCGATAAGCAATACGTAAATGCCAGCAAGTGGTTTACCATGTTCTGGGGTGTGATCGCAATTTTAATTGCTTGCGTTGCAAACTTGTTCGAAAACCTCATAGAGCTTGTAAATATTATAGGTTCTATATTCTACGGAAATGTGCTGGGTGTATTTCTTTTAGCATTCTTTATAAAGTATGTAAAAAGCAATGCGACCTTTATTGCGGCAATTATCACACAAGCAATCGTAGTGGTAGTTTGGTGGATAGATATTATGCCTTACCTGTGGTTAAATTTACTTGGCTGCGTTCTAGTCATGGGAATTGCAGTAGTGTTGCAAGTTATTTTAGGAAATACAGACAAAGACAATCCAGCACCAGCACTAGACTAATCTGGTAAATCTTTCATAAAAATCTTTGCAATAAGAGCGTAAAATAAATTTCTTTTGGGGAGATTTTTACCACGGTGGCGTGCCAGGCGTATCCTTTGTATTGTGTAGATTACAAGAACAGCTAAAGCAATAAAAATGAAAAAAGCCAAGTAGTAACCCACGTTTTTTATTGAAATTGAATTGGTAGCAATATATAAAATAAATACGGAATTTTTATATATCCGGGTGTAACTCGCTATATATTTTGCACTGTCTTTTTTGCTGCTTCAAATTCCTGAACCATCTCGGCAACAATTTGTGCCGCAGGTTTAATATCGTGAATTAGCCCAGCAATTTGGCCTATTTCCAGCTCTCCGTCTTCCAGATCACCTTCAAACATACCGCGTTTTGCTCGTGCTCTTCCCAGCAACTCAACAAGTTGTTCTTTTGTTGGATTTTGAGTGTAGAGCTCCATCACTTCACTGAAGAATTTATTTTTCAGCATACGTACAGGAGCCAATTCTTTTAACGTTAAAAGCGTGTCTCCTTCTTTGGCTTCTACCACCATTTTTTTGAAAGCTCGATGCGCACTACTTTCTTCCGAAGCTACAAAACGGCTTCCTACTTGTACACCATCTGCTCCTAAAATCATTGCAGCAAGCATTCCTGTTCCGTTAGCGATACCTCCTGCAGCGATTAAGGGAACATTTATTTGTTCTTTTACCATAGGAATTAAAGTAAACGTAGTAGTTTCTTCACGACCATTGTGTCCTCCTGCTTCAAAACCTTCAGCAACCACGGCATCTACACCAGCTTCTTGAGATTTTAAAGCAAATTTTACACTACTTACAACATGTACTACGGTAATTCCGTGATCTTTTAAATGTTGTGTATACGTCTTCGGGTTTCCTGCAGATGTGAATACAATCTTCACTCCTTCCTCAATAATTATCTGGATAATTTCTTCCAGATTAGGATACAGCATAGGTACATTTACCCCAAATGGTTTATGGGTCGCTTTCTTACATTTTATAATATGTTCTCTAAGTACATCGGGATACATAGAACCCGCGCCTAAAATTCCCAAACCACCTGCATTGCTCACAGCTGAAGCTAATCGCCAGCCGCTATTCCAGATCATTCCCGCTTGAATAATAGGGTATTGTATATTGAAAAGTTCAGTGATTTTATTTTGCACTATTTTTTAAGTATTTTGAAGTTATTAGCAACACCTTCAGCAGTAATGCTGGCGATATAAACACCTGCTGAAAGATCAGAAATATTCACTTTATTTTCTATAGCTGAAATTTCTTTTACGAATACCTGTTTCCCCATTACATCAAAAATGGTAACAACTGCTCTATCTATTTGTTGCGGAAAGGATACATTAAAAACATTGGTTACTGGGTTGGGATACACAGCAAATGTTTCTTTCAATAATTGATCTTCAATTGCCAACACTTGTAAAGCATTATAGGCATCTTCAAAATTTGGAATCCCGTAGCCCATTTCATCTGTTGGGTTATTAAATAAGTGTGCAGACTGGCGTACAACGTCCATAATACGATTGTTTTTAATCTCGGGTCTGGATTGCCATAAACTAGCCACAGCACCCGCCATAATAGGGGAACTAAAAGAAGTTCCGTTATTAAATGTAACCTGCCCAAACTCATTAACAATAGCAGCATCACGTCCTTTTGCCATTACATCTGGCTTTATACGTCCATCTACCGTAGGGCCAATTGAACTAAAATCTACATAATCTCCAGCGGCATCCACTGCTCCTACCGTTAAAACCCCTCTAGAATCAGCAGGCGTGGCAACAAAGGTAAATCCGTTACCATCGTTCCCTGCAGAGGTTACCAATAACATTCCTTTTTGAAATGCAAAGTTACCACCGCGAGCCGCAATAGTTGTTTCACCATCAAAATCTTCGTAGGTATGATCGTATTGTGGGTAATTTAGGAAATCTTGATACCCCAAAGAAGTATTTACTACATCTACCCCTAAGCTATCCGCTCTTTCTAGTGCTTCTACCCAATAAGCTTCTTCAACTGGATTTTCATCATTACCATCTTCTGTTACAAAAAGATAAAATGAAGCATCTGGTGCTGTGCCTACAAATTTTTCGGATCCATCCAAAAACGCTCCTATGTCGCTAAATGTTTTTGCACCATGCGAACCTGTACCATCTCCACTGGTGACTCTTTCAACAAAATCGTACGTTCCTAAAAGCCTTCCTTCTGAAATAACATGTGAAAAAGCAGGGTTTGTCGTAACATTAGGGAAGCCATTATCTAAAACTGCAATGACCATCCCTTCTCCCGTAAAATCTTGTTCGTGGAGAAAATCTGCTGCAATCTGTTCTACCTGATTTGCAGCATCTCCATAGTCATAAACAATACGACTACCTTCGTTTTCAATTTTAAACTTATCTTCAGGTTCTTTCTGAAATGCTTGTCTGTTTAGGCTTTTATCTGCAAATTCAATTTCAGTAACAAACGGGAGGCTTGTTAACCCATCAATAGCAGTTTGTGAACCTCTTACATACACTGCATTCATCCACTTACTTTTTGCGTGCACTGAAATTTCTGGGTCATTTTTAAGTTGTGTGATGTATGCTTCATTTACGGGAACATCCAACTCATCTATTGGTATGTTGTGGAGCGCTTTTCTATCCAGCGCTTCCTGTGTTAAAATGGAAATAGGATTTGCAATAGAAGCAGCCACATTTTCTTTATCGGCAAAAAACACTAAAGCATCTTGTTGTGCTTTGGCAAGGGTAGCAGCTAACAGTACGGCCACCAGAAGTAATTTTTTCATATCAAATTTTTTAAAGTTCCACTCTAAGAGGCAAAACTGAAATAGCATCATTTTTTAAGAAATAACACCGCTCCCTAACAATTCCTCGTCTTTGTACCAAGCTACAAACTGTCCTTCGGCAATGGCAGATTGGGGTTTCGTAAAGATAACATAAAGCCCCGAAATTGTACGATGTAACGTAGCGCTTTCTAGCGGTTGTCGGTATCGAATTCGCGCCATTACATCCATAGTTTCATCTACATTTATTCTTAGGTCTTCCCGCACCCAATGAATTTCTTCTTCACGTACAAATAAACCACGACTGTATAAGCCTGGATGGGTTTTTCCTTGTCCCGTATAAATTACATTTTCTTCAACATCTGTCGCAATTACAAAGAGGGGTTCCTGATGTCCTCCCACTCCCAAACCTTTGCGTTGGCCAATGGTAAAATAATGTGCGCCCTGATGGGTACCTACTATCTTTCCATCCGTTTTTTTATACTGAAATTTTTCAGCAAGTGCTTCTAATTCATTTTCTGTCGAACTCGTTGCATCACTTGTATATCCTTCAAAATCTGAAGCCACCTCTACAATAGCGCCTTCTTTTGGAGCTAATTGCTGTTGCAAAAATTCGGGTAAACGCACTTTTCCAATAAAGCATAAGCCTTGAGAATCTCGCTTTTCTGCTGTCACCAAATCTTGAGCGGCTGCGATTTCCCGAACTTCTGGCTTTAGTAACTCGCCAATAGGAAATAATGTTTTAGCCAACTGCTGTTGCGATAATTGACATAAAAAATAAGACTGATCTTTATTAGGGTCCTTTCCTGCTAATAACTGATGAATCGTTTCCCCGTCTTTCTCAAAACTTGATTTTCTACAGTAATGTCCTGTCGCTACAAAATCTGCTCCTAGACTAAGCGCAATCTTCATAAAGACATCAAATTTTATCTCTCTGTTGCAAAGTACATCTGGGTTAGGCGTACGCCCCATTTTATATTCACGAAACATATAATCTACAATACGCTCTTTGTATTGCTCACTTAAATCTACTGTTTGAAATGGAATGCCTAATTTTTGAGCTACCAACATCGCATCGTTACTATCTTCTAACCATGGACATTCGTTGGATATAGTAACAGTATCGTCATGCCAGTTTTTCATAAACAGACCTATAACTTCATATCCTTGTTCTTTTAGTAAGTAAGCGGCTACGCTGGAATCTACTCCACCGCTTAATCCTACTACTACACGTTGTTTCTTTTTCATTGTAATTGCAAAGATACGAGGTGAAAATTACAAATTCTAAAAACCAAATTCCAAAATACAATACCTGTATTGATTGGCTCTATAAAATGCTTAATTTCTCTTTTGTGGCTTTGGATATGTTTCTTCCACCTCAACTTTTCCGTTTTTGAAGTATTGCCAAAGTCCGTGCTTTTTACCTTTTTTGTAGTAGCCCTTAATGGTTACATTACCATTGGCATCGTAATATTCGGCTGGACCATGCAATTCGTTATCATGGTAAATTAGTTTTTTAAGCAAGACACCTTCGGGCGAATAATAGAAGTTATCGCCTTGTTTTACGCCGTTTAGGTAGGTTATTTCTTCGGTTACTTTCCCATTCGGGTAATAGGTGGTTTGCACGCCATTCAATTTACCAGCCACATAAACCTCCTTACTCATTATATTATTAGATTTTTTTTGAAAATAAACCCACTCACCTATTCTATCCTTTCCATCCATTTGGCCTTCGCTAACTAGCTTGCCTTTGATGGTAAAATATTTAACAGTGGCTATCTTGCTATTTGCATTAAAATCTTTTGTAGTAGTAGGTTTGTCACCGCATTCTTCGCAGTAAAATTTAAATGTTCCCACTTCTTTTCCATGTTCAAACTGTCCTTCGTACCGAAGTTGCTTGGTATTGGGATAAAATTTCTTCCAAACACCGTGACGCTTGCCTGCTTCATCGAGTTTATTGACCTCTTGGGCAACTATTTTGTTTGCTGAAATTAGTGCAACAATAAAAAAGATGGCGATACGTATCATAAAATGGATTTTAAAGAATAACGTGTATTTAGAGATTCTATTGAATTCTATAGGCTACTTTTCAAAAAGAATACCAAAATTAGAATAAAGACCGCTTCGCTGCAAGAAAAAAACAAGTCCTCTCTTGTCTCTTGTCTCAAGGGATTATTTCTTCTTTTTCTGAGCTTTTTTCTGTTCTTCGGCTTGCTCCATCATATCTGCCATTTTACGTTGGAAACGATTTTGCTTTTTAGGCTTTTTCTTATTTACCTGAATCTGAGCGTGAATCTTGTCTTCGTCTATAATATAATTCTTAATTACCAACATAATACCAATGGTAATAAGGTTAGACGTAAGGTAGTACAACGACAGTCCACTTGCGTAGTTATTAAAGAATACCAACATAAACAATGGCGATAAGTACATTAAGAACTTCATATTTGGCATCCCTGGTTGTTGTTGGGCTTGCATACTTTGTCCCGTACTCATAATCATATACGCACCAATGGCGATAGACGCCAAAATTGGGAATAAACTTACGTGATCTCCATAAAATGGGATGTTAAACGGAAGTTCTGCAATGGTATCGTAACTACTTAAATCTTCGGCCCACAAGAAACTTTTCTGACGTAAATCGAAAGCCGTTGGGAAAAAGGTAAACAAGGCATAGAACACCGGAATTTGCAATAAGGCTGGCAAACAGCCCTTCAGCGGACTCGCACCAGCAATGTTTTGAAGCTTCATTGTTTCCTGCTGAATCTTCATGCTATTTCCTTCATGCTTTTTCTTTATCTCATCAATTTCAGGTTTTAAAACCTTCATTTTTGCTTGTGATAAGTATTGCTTGTATTGTACTGGAGATAATGCTAATTTTATGAGTACCGTCAACATAATAATGGCAATACCTGCTGGTAAAAAGCCACTTAGCAATCCAAATAATGGAATAACAACATACTTATTAATCATTCCAAAAATCCCCCATCCCAATGGCATAGCTTCATCAAGATTTCTATCGTAATCGCTAAATATCTTATAATCGGTTGGGCCGTAGTACATATTCATGTTCTCGGCCAAAGCACCTCCTTTAGGTTCAATGAGTATTTTTGCTCCGTATTTTTTTGTATAAACAGTGTCAATTTCTTCATCTAGCACATAATCTTTTGAAGAAAATGCAACTTCTTTAAACGGTGTATCTGTTAGCAACATAGAGCTAAAAAAGTGCTGACGGAAATTCATCCAATTTACACCAGTTTCAGTTTCAGCATCTTCACCCGTTGGGTCTAACTTACTGAAATCTTCATCTTCATGCTCATACGTTAATCTTGAATATCGGTTCTCATACGAGATACTCTTTGCATGGCGATACCCTTTTAAATTCCAGTCCAAATACATAGGAGTAGACGTATCTAACACGCCTTGCAATCCTTGAGATTTTATGCTAAAATCCAACATATAATCGCCAGGCTTTAAAGCATAGCGGTATTCAATAAAAGAAGCTTCACCAGACTTTAATCGCATGGTAAGGACGTTATTCTCGCCATCTTTGGTTAACGATGGTTCAAAAAAGAGATCACGAGTATTCAACAATCTGTTTTCAGCATTAAACTGAAGGTTAAAATCGTTATTTCCATCCTTTATTAAATATACTTGCTCGCCTGTGTAAGTAGTATGTTCCTTTAGCATCGCTTCTACTACGTACCCACCCTTATTACTTACTTTTAAGACCAGTACGTCATTTTCAACAGTAGTAACGGCATCGGTTGCTGAAGGCAAAGTCCCTGAATAAGCAAACGAACCTAATCTATTTTTTAAGCCTTCTACTGCCAAAGAATCTGTAGCAGAAACTGCATTAATTTCGGCCGGTGTAACTTGCTTTGTGGTTGTGGTATCCTGAACAGTTTTAGTTTCGTCTGCTACTTCTTCAGTAGTAACTTCATCTTTTGCTTGTTCGTCTTTATTCATATAAAGCATCCAGATAAGGATAGCTCCAATGATTAAGAAACCTATTAGCGAATTTTTATCAAACTTTTTTTCTTCCATATTTCGGCTCCGCTTCTTATGTTATGGCGGTTGTTTTAATTTTATTCTTTCAGAATTACTGCGACACTTCGACAAGCGCTGTGTTACATTATTTTGTTTAATTGTTTTTACAACAACTTCGCCCTAACTCAATAAAGCGACACATTGTCTTGCTTTATTTTGAATGCTCGTGCGCTGCTTTTACAAACGCTACAAACAACGGATGCGGATTAGCAACCGTACTTTTATATTCTGGGTGGTATTGTACTCCTACAAACCAAGGATGTTCTGGTATTTCTATAATTTCTACCAAACCTGTTTTTGGGTTAATCCCAGTAGCCCGCAAGCCAGCTGCCTCCAATTGATCGCGATAGGCATTGTTGTACTCATAACGATGACGGTGGCGCTCCTGAATAATATCGTCTTCATATACATTACTCACAATACTAGTATCCTCCAACGCACAATCCCAAGCGCCTAAACGCATGGTTCCACCCATATCTGTAATATTTTTTTGATCTTCCATCAAGTTGATTACTGGATGGTCTGTATGCTTGCTCATTTCACTGGAGTTCGCATCTGCCAACCCTAGCACATTTCGGCTATATTCTATTACAGCCATTTGCATTCCTAAACAAATTCCCAGAAATGGGATGTCATTCATTCTTGCATATTTTACAGCTTCTACTTTTCCTTCAATACCGCGTTCCCCAAAACCTGGTGCGACTAAAATACCGTCCAGACCGTGAAATTGTTCCGAAATATTAATAGGATCAATATGTTCGGAGTGGATTGAAACTACATTTACTTTTACTTCATTTTCGGCTCCAGCATGTATGAAGGCTTCTAAAATAGACTTGTAACTATCTTGTAGTTCTACATACTTTCCTATAAGGCCAATAGTTACATTGCCTTTTGGGTTTTTTAGACGGTTCAGAAACTGATTCCAATGCGTAAGGTCTACTGGGTTGGTGTCTTCCATTTGTAATTTTGAAAGCGTTACCTTGTCCAACCCTTCTTCCAACATCATATTAGGAACATCGTAGATGGTAGATGCATCAATAGACTGAATCACCGCTTCTTTCTGAACGTTACAAAACAAAGCCAGTTTTTTTCGCAAATCGTCACTTAATTCGTGTTCGGTTCGGCATACCAGAATATCGGCTTTTATTCCACTCTCCATTAAAGTTTTAACCGAATGCTGAGTAGGTTTTGTTTTTAATTCGCCAGCTGCCGAAAGGTATGGCACTAATGTTAAGTGAATTACTAATGCATTTTCGTCTCCTAACTCCCACTTTAATTGTCGTACAGATTCTATATATGGTAAAGATTCGATGTCACCCACGGTTCCTCCAATTTCGGTTATCACAATATCGTAATCGCCGCTTTTCCCAAGGATTTGGATACGCTCTTTAATTTCGTTTGTAATATGGGGGACCACCTGTACCGTTTTTCCTAAAAATTCGCCACGGCGTTCCTTTTCAATTACACTTTGGTAAATGCGTCCCGTAGTTACATTGTTAGCTTGAGAGGTTGGCACGTTCAAAAAACGCTCGTAATGACCTAAATCCAAATCGGTTTCGGCACCATCGTCGGTTACATAACATTCGCCATGCTCATACGGGTTTAAGGTACCAGGATCTACGTTAATGTACGGATCTAATTTTTGGATTGTAACACGATACCCTCTGGCCTGCAATAACTTGGCCAGTGATGCTGCTATAATTCCTTTCCCTAAAGATGAAGATACTCCGCCCGTTACGAAGATGTATTTTGTAGTGTTCATGGATGCCTTTGCTATGTTCGCTATACGGGATGCAAAGGTATGTATTTATTGGTATAGTTTCCCGAAATTTAAACAGAAACTTATCGCTGTGTATGTTTACAATTTCTAAACATAGTTTTACTGAAAATTTACTACTTTGGTACTATGGTTATAGACACATTAGAAAATTGTGACACGTATGGTTCGCTTCACAAGCACATGGCTGCTGCCTTTCAATTTTTAAAAGAAAAAGATTTGAAAACATTAGCCGAAGGTACTTATGAAATAGACGGCAAAGATTGCTTTGCGATTGTAATGAGTTATACTACAAAACCTAAGACCGAAGGTTTTTCTGAATCTCATTACAAATACATAGACATACAGTACATTATTTCTGGCGCCGAAAAAATAGGAACTGCCATCTTGAAAAATCAGCAACCTTTCGAAGTAAACAAAGAAAAGGACTATGCATTCTACACCTGCAAAACTGAAGATTTCATTTTAAATGAAGGTTCTTTTACAGTATTTTTTTCGCAGGATATACACCAAACGGGTATAGAGATTGATGAACCTAAAACAATTAAGAAAGTTGTTGTAAAGTTGAAAATCAAAGCTTAGCGCTCTACCAAAGGCTTCAATAAACCTTCCAAACCATTTACTTTTATCTCGAACATTTCCTGCATCATACGCCCCAACTTTCCCTCTGGAAATCCCTTTTGTTGAAACCATACGAAATAAGCCTCCGGAAGATTCAACAAACGCTTATTCTTATATTTTCCAAACGGCATCTTATAGTTTGCAAGCTCTTTTAAATGGTTGGGATTGGGAAAGGGATTTTCACCGTTAAGATTTCCAGTGTTCATACTTCTTTAGTTCTTTGGCTACAAAACGTCGCCATTGTATTTCAACTGGTTCATTTTTGGAGTGATCTGTTTCAGAATCGTATTTGGCTTGTAGTTGTCTACGGGCATTTTCCATCTTTTGATACAGCTCATTTACCTCCTCTTTCGGATTGTTTGAAAAAGACGTCTCCTCCATTGCTTTACGTAATTTACGGGTGTAGAGTTCAGAAATATCAAAATGTGTTTGCTCATGTTTTAAAATATAATCTGTTACTAAATCTGGCTTATACCACGATAATTCGGGGTAAAAATTACAAAGTATCTCATACTCCATTGTCATTTTACCTTCCTTCACTTTATATGAAAAGGAAAAAGACATCCCGCTATTGGTACTCGCCACATACCCACCATCTAAATCTGGCACACCTCTAAAATCATCCCAGGTAAGTTGTCGATTTTCATTCCACTGCATTTTTACAGCATCATTTACCGGAAGAGATATACTTAAAAATAGGAAAAGTATTATTTTCATGATAGTAGTAACGGAAAAAATTGAGTTTTATTGAAATTTAGGAATGAACACGCAATAATTTTTGGCAAGCCAAAAAACTTCCCCCTCTCCCCAATGTAGTGCTACCCCCAATTAAAGGTGATCACCTTTTGGATATCTGGATGCAGGCTATAATGTACAGGACACGTGTTACCAGTATTTTCAAGTATTTTTTGATTTTTTTCTGAAATTTTAGCCGGCAACGATATCGAAACTTCAATTTTAGAAATGCGTCTTGGATTGGCAGCCATTGTTTTAGTTACCGAAGCGGTACTCGCTGTTAGATCTACACCAAGCGTATTGGCTTTAATGCCCATGACAGTAAGCATACAATTTGCCAAGCCAGTTGCTACGGTATCGGTAGGAGAAAAGGCCTCTCCTTTACCGCTATTATCTGTTGGAGCATCAGTTATGTAAGTGTTTCCAGACTTTAGGTGCTCACACTCTGTTCGTAAATTACCTAAATATGTTACTTTGGCTGTGCTCATTTTACGACATCAAATTGAAGTTTTTTATTGTACTGTAAAATGTACATTGCTTTATTTGCATACCCGGAATTAGACTGAGGCTCATATCTAAACTTGCTTTCAATATATTCGGTTTCAAACACATCAATTGTTTCATCATATATAGCTTCTGAAGATGCTAAGCGCAACAGCACATCGTACGTTACATCAAACCCTCTAACGGCATATTTATTTGGCAACACTCCATGCTTATTCTTATAACTTATTAAAAACGGTACCTTATCGTCATACGCGTAACTCTTACTTACCGAAGGAAATGTTAAGCTCAATCTAGCCAAATTCATGTTGCTAATGTCATCAAAATCGTATGCCTTATTCTTATCTAATGTAAACATGCGCACATTATACCCTTCTGGCATACCATTAAGAAGTGTAACCACATTACTTAACAAAACCGGATTTGTTGTTTCCACAATTACCCAATTGTCTTGGGTCCCTTTGGCCATATGTTTATCTATATCGCCAATATATAAATAGCCCTTATCTCTGGGTGTAATAATTTTTACAGAAGGAATTGCTGCAACAATTTTACTTTTCTGTTTCGCTCTTTTAGCGTCTGAAATAAGTACCACGTTTTTTCCAGCATTATTTTCTTTAAGCCATTGTATCATTTCATTTTCCAGCATTTCATCTGAAGGTAATGTCTGGAATACATTTCGCGAAGCTCTAATGGTACGATTACTTAAAGGTGAAAAAACAGGTACTTCACTCCTGTTTAATGCCGAAGAAGCCTTCTCTACATTATTACTAAGTAAGGGACCAATAACCGCATCCATACTGCCCACATTATTACTCGAAATTATAGTACCTACTTTTGAAGCACTTGCCTCTGTGTCAAAAACATGTAAGGTGACCGACACCCCTTTGTCTTTTGCAAACTCAGCAGCTAGTAAAGCACCGCTATAAAAATCCAAGGCAACACGCATAGTGCGTTCTTTTTGCAATACATCTGTATTATTTACAGAATCTACAGAAGCCCTATTCAGCATAAAAGGAAGCATTAATGCTATGTTTTTATCGCTTTTATTACTTAGTCTTGTTTCAAGATTTACCGCGGAGACATTCTCGGAAGAAATAGGGTCTCCATTTTTGGGAAGTTTTATAATCATCCCTTCCTTTAGTCCGTTCTTTGCGTACGGATTTAAGGTTACGATTTCTTCCTCGGTTAATCCAAATTTCACTTTTAAGCGGTAAAAACCTTCTTTGGGTTGTACTTCGTATAAGGTATATTTTTCGGTATCTATGGCTTCAGTAACTACCATCTTAGAAGGCACATTAATAGTTGTCCCTATTGGTAATCCTTCACCTAAGTTTGGATTGAGCGCTTCCAGTTCAGCAACCGTAATGCCATACATTCTGGCAATACCAAATTTGGTTTCTTTAGGCTTTACAGTATGTGTATCGGTTGTATGTGTCCCTGAAGACGTTTCAGTGATAGTTGTTGTATTTTCAGTAAGCCCTGTTTTTAAAATAGGAATTCTAAGTTTTTCACCTTTTTTAACTTGTTTGGCGTAGAGGTGCTTGTTGTATTTTTTGAGATCGTCTATAGAAACACCGTATTGCTGTGAAATGCCAAAAAGTGTCTCCTTACGTTTTACTCTGTGCATTTTAAAAGAAACAGCATTAGTTGTATGAATCACTTCAGCAGAAGGAATCACTAATACCGAATTTACCTTAACACCATCCCGAGCATCAGGATTTAACCTGTAAATTGCTTCCTGGGTTGTATTATACTGTTTCGCAATACTAAAAACAGTTTCACCTTTCGCTACTTTATGACTTTTATAGGTCTCTTGCGTTGGGGATGATAGTGCATCGCAACTTACAATCAAAAAGCTTACGATAGCAATATAAAGGAGATATTTCAATGTTTGAATCAAGGTTTTTTTCTTTTTCCTAAAAATACGGATAAAGCAGTTTTGTTCTTCTTAAAATATGATTAAAGTTGCACGTGGCGTGCCACAAATTATTCCCACTCAATGGTTGCGGGCGGTTTGCTACTTATATCATATACTACTCTATTAACGCCTTTTACTCGGTTTATTATATGATTACTTGTTTCTTGCAAAAATTCGTACGGTAAATTTACCCAGTCTGCAGTCATTCCATCTGTGCTTTCTACAGCTCTCAAAGCTACAACTTTTTCGTAGGTACGTTCATCTCCCATCACACCTACACTTTGTACAGGGAGCAAAATGGCTCCTGCTTGCCATACCTTATCGTATAGATCCCACTTGCGCAGTCCTTCAATAAATATAGCATCTACTTCTTGTAATACACGTACTTTCTCTTCAGTAATATCGCCTAAAATTCTAATTGCCAATCCGGGCCCTGGGAATGGATGACGTCCTAATAATTTTTTATCGATTCCTAATTGTGCTCCTACACGACGTACTTCATCTTTAAAAAGCATACGTAATGGTTCTACAATTTTTAATTTCATAAAGTCTGGCAAACCACCTACATTATGATGGCTCTTTATAGTAACCGAAGGTCCATTAACCGAGACACTTTCAATTACATCGGGGTAAATAGTTCCTTGTGCCAGGTAGGTTACGTCGGTTATTTCGTGGGCTTCATCATCAAAAACCTCGATAAAAGTACCGCCAATGGCCTTGCGTTTTTCCTCTGGATCACTCTTTCCTGCTAATGCGGTTAAAAAACGTTTAGAGGAATCTACACCCTTCACATTTAAACCCATGTCTTTATACTGTTCGAGAACGCTGTCAAATTCGTTTTTACGAAGCAAGCCGTTATTTACAAATATACAATACAGGTTTTTTCCAATCGCTTTGTGTAGCAACACGGCAGCAACCGTAGAATCTACACCTCCACTTAACCCTAAAACTACTTTATCTAAGCCAATTTTTGCCTTCAACTCGGCTACTGTAGTATCTACAAAAGCAGCTGGGGTCCAGCTTTGTGCTACGCCTGCCATTTTTACCAGAAAGTTTTCTAACAATTGCTTCCCGTGGGTAGAATGATATACTTCTGGATGAAATTGAATAGCATAGGTTTCCTCCCCTTCAATTTTGTAGGCTGCGTTCAATACATCTGCAGTGCTGGCCAACCGGACGCCGTTTTCGGGAAGTTTTGCAATGGTGTCGCTATGGCTCATCCATACCTGAGTGTCTTCTGGAATACCTTTAAACAGCGCTTCCCCATCTTTAATCATAGAGAGTTTTGCACGACCATACTCACGCAAATTAGAAGGTTCTACACTTCCGCCATGAAAATGTGCCAGATATTGCGCGCCATAACAAACGCCTAATAAAGGTAATTTCCCTTTTATATTTGAAAGATCTGGATGTGCGGCGTCTTCATTTCTTACGGAGAGCGGACTCCCAGAAAGAATTACAGCCTTGAAACTAGAAAGGTCTTTTGGTATGTTATGGAATGGGTGAATTTCGCAGTAGATGTTCAGCTCCCTTACACGTCTTGCGATAAGCTGTGTATACTGCGATCCGAAGTCTAAGATTAGTACGTTGTTTTGCATCTGCAAAAATAGTATTTAGCTACAATTTTTCATATAAAAAATAATGCTTTTTATATGAAAAGTTACGCAGTGCTCTTTTCAATTGACTTTTTATGAGTATATATTATAAATCATATCAATTCTAATACTGTAAACTGCACCTCCAATGGATCGAGTTCTTTTTTAAGAGAAGTTAAAAGAGTAGCTCCATAGTGCAGGTAATACTCCGAAAAATTAGTAGTGCGCTCTTGTAAACTTTGTTTTGGGAATAGCTGATTTTGAATTGCCATTAGCCTTTCTAGTTGGTCTGCTAATTTGCGTTTTTGCGCTTGTAGCAATCTTTTTTCAAGGGCATCCAGCCCATTGGACTGTTTCTTTTCCTGCGCTGCAACTGCGCCAACAAAAGATGCATCTGTTTTTTCAGCCAGCGTGTACAGGTCTTTAAATTGCTGTTCGATGTGCTTTTTTTGAGTTGAAAAATCAATTTCAAAGTCTGAAATCTGATGCGTGAAATCGGTTTTTAAGTCGGTTTCTTTTTGAAATAATCTTTTTACTGAAACCTCTAATTTTTGAAGCTTTGCTGAAATTGTTGAGGGCACCAACAAAACCGAATTTCGCAATAACAATATTGGGAAAGGGACCTCAACCGCTTCAAAATAGTCTTTTAACTGAAACCAATACGCCAACTCACCGCCACCACCAACGTAACAAAGGTTGGGTAAAATTACTTCCTGATACAGGGGTCGTAACAAAGCGTTGGGCGAAAAACGTTCAGGGTACGCTTGTAATTCTTTAAAAAGTTCATCTTTGGTAAACACAAGGTTTGTTTCGTTTACATAAAACTTACCTTCTACTGCTACAATGCGTTCACGAACACCTTCAGCCAAATAAAAAAGATTAATTTCTCGGGGATGTACTTGTTCGCTATACCCTAATTTCACTAATTTTTCTGTAGTATCTGTTACTTTTATAAAAGATAGATTTTCGGTTAATTCCTTTTCAGCATAGGGAATAAATTGCTTTTTTAGTTCGGTATCGTTTCCGTCTATAATTACTAGTCCGTATTCCTTAAATAATTCATTTCCCAGATAACGGGTAGCATCTGCCAAGTTTTTATGGTTTACATACGCATCAATAAAAAGCTGTTGCATGCGTTTTCCGTTTTTACTTTCTCCAAAGGCTTTTGCAGTTTCTTTGGCAACTTTGGCCAATCCTTCGGTAGAAAATTCACCCACTGCTCCGCCATCTGGCCTGTTCCAAGCAATTTTTTTTCCCTCAAAATTGAAATAATTTATTTCATCAAAATCGTGATCTTCGGTCGCCATCCAATACACAGGGACAAAATGGTTATTGGGATATTCGGTATTTAGTTGTTCTGAAAGGTTAATCACCGAAAATATTTTATATAAAAAATATAAGGGTCCCGTAAAAAGATTGAGTTGGTGCCCCGTGGTGATTGTAAAGGTATTTTCACTAGAGAGTGATTGGATGTTTTTTTGTGTGGCTTCGGAAGTAGCAAAACCTTCGTATTGCTTTGCAAGTTGTTTAACTAAGGTAGTTCTTGACTGCGCTCCAACGGACAATTTCTTACTATCTAACTGGCCTTTAAAATCTTTCAGTTTCGGAAACCTTCCATAAAAATCTTTCAGTTCGGGCTTTTCGGCCAAATAATCGCACATTAATTGTGAGAAATAGCCAGTTTCACAGTACGGAATCGTAGATTTTGACATAAGATTTTTAGAAGATTTGTTCAAAAATACGGGATAATTTAGATTTCAGAATTTAGATTTCAGAATTTGTGAGAATTTTAAGGTCAATTTTATGGAGGTATAATTTCAAACTAACTATTTCTACTTTATAAATTCCTGTATCTTTAGCCGTCAAAAATTAAACTCTTTACAATGTTGAAAAATCTCACGTTCGTATTCCTTTTTATTTCAATCACTCTTAGCGCCCAACTACAATCTCCAGCCGATTTCCTAGGCTACGAAGTAGGCACACAGTTTTCCCGCCATGCAGATGTGGTGCGTTATTTTGAACATGTGGCAGCCAATAGCACTATGGTTACTTACGATACCTATGGAAAAACAAACGAACGCAGACCACTAACCTACGCAGTGGTTTCGACCGCCCAAAATATTGCTAATATTGACCAGATAAGACGTGATAATTTAAAAAATATTGGGCTAGAAAACGGGAGTGCGAGTCCGCAAACAGCTATTGTCTGGCTTAGTTACAATGTACATGGAAACGAAGCTTCCAGTACCGAAGCAGCGATGAGCACCCTTTACAAACTTATTACCGAAAAACAAGCCTGGCTACAAAATACAGTGGTAATTATAGATCCGTGTGTAAATCCAGATGGGCGCGATCGCTATGCCAATTGGTATAACCAGGTAAAAGCAACTCCTTATAATGCAAAACAAGCTGCTATTGAGCATAACGAACCTTGGCCAGGCGGAAGGCCCAATCATTATTTGTTCGACCTTAACCGCGATTGGGCATGGGCAACACAGATAGAAACACAACAACGCTTAGAGATTTATAATCAATGGATGCCACATATACATGTAGATTTTCACGAGCAGGGAATTAACGAACCCTATTATTTTGCACCAGCTGCAGAGCCTTTTCATGAGATTATTAGCCCGTTTCAACGCGATTTCCAGACCGAAATAGGGAAAAACCACGCCAAGTATTTCGATGCAGAAGGTTGGTTGTTCTTTACCCGGGAACGTTTCGATTTATTGTACCCAAGCTATGGAGACACCTACCCCACTTTTATGGGAGCCATTGGAATGACCTATGAGCAAGCTGGCCACGGAAGAGCTGGATTGGGGATTAATACCGATGAAGGTTTTGAGCTCACCTTAATAGATCGTGTAGCACACCACACTACTACCGGACTTTCCACAGTGGAAATGGGAAGTAAGAATGCTGCAAAACTAAATACTGAGTTTAAAAAATTCTTCCAAAATGACAAACTTAAATACAAAAGCTACGTCCTAAAAGGGCATCCTGATAAATTAGATGCACTAGCCAAATTACTAGACAAGCACAACATTACCTACGGAATAAAAAGTAGCGGTACCGTAAATGGTTTTAACTATGCAGATAATAAAAATGGTTCACTGGATGCCACAAATGCATTGGTAGTAAGTACCAACCAGCCAAAAGGCAAAATGGTAAAAGTATTAATGGAACCAAATGCAGTGCTAACAGAACCTCTAACCTATGATATTACAGCGTGGAGTATTCCACACGCCTACGGATTGGAAGCCGTAGCAACTACAGGTTTTATTGCTACAGATAAAGAGATGGCTGCCTTAAAAACCACGAATGTGGCGTCTCCTTCTGCTGCAGGATACCTGGTTTCCTGGAATAGCATGTATGACGCACAGTTTCTAGCTGCATTATTAAAAGAAGATATTCGTGTTCGTTTCACTGAAAAAGATCTAAAATTTAATGGAAAAGACTTCAGTAAAGGTAGTCTGGTAATTACCAAAAGCGACAACCGTACGAATGCCGATTTCAACAAAAAAGTTGTGGAAATTGCCAACAAGCATAATAGACAACTATATGCTTCTAACACTAGTTTTGGAGATACGAGAACAGATTTTGGATCGCCAGATGTAAAACTCATTAACAAACATCGTATCGCTGTATTACGTGGCGATGGTGTTTCCTCTTTAAATTATGGTGCAATTTGGCATTTCTTCGAACAGCAGTTAAAGTATCCAGTTACGGCTATTGATACAGGTGATTTTAAAGCATCTACCCTTACTAATTTTGATGTTTTGGTGATGCCAAGCGGTTGGTACTCAAATTTAAAAGGCGACACTATGGACGCTGTGAAAACCTGGGTACAAAGAGGTGGAAAAATAATTGCCATTGGGGGTGCTATGAACTCTTTTGCAGATAAAGACGGTTTCAACTTGAAAAAAAACCCTTCGACAGGCTCAGGGATCGAAGATGAGGAAGACAAAAAAAGCAAAGGAAATCTTACCCCCTACGATCAACGTGAACGCGCCAATGTAAAAAACTTTATCACAGGAAGTATTTATAAAATAAAGGTAGACCCAAGTCATCCAATGGCTTTTGGCTATGGAGATTCCTATTATAGCTTAAAACTGGGAAGTGCTTCTTATTCGTTTTTAGAGAATGGTTATAATGTTGGGTATATAGAAACGCCAACTTCAGTTTCTGGATTTTCTGGAGAAGCTGCAAAAAATAAATTGACCAATTCTCTCGTCTTTGGAGAAACCAGAATAGGAAGTGGAAGTATTATCTATATGGTAGACGATGTTATGTTTAGAAGCTTCTGGGAAAACGGAAAACTGTTTTTTGTGAACTCGATTTTCTTTGTTAATAATAATAAATTTACACTATAAACCAGATGTAATAAGCTTCGGAAGCTCGTCGTACTAATTTTAAATTAAAGCATTCATTACACAAAGCGAATTCCATAAGATTCACAGATTTCGGTTACTTTTTTAAAATCAGGTGGACCAGCAGGGAGTTTGGCTAATTCCCTGAACATAATTTCAATTCCAGCTGGAAATGCCGTGGTGATCATTTTTGCCTTTTCGGTCCCTACAACTGTCCACGCGTGCGGTACGTTTTTGGGAGCTAAAGCCATATCCCCTGCATTTAAAATTTTTGTTTCTCCAGCAACCATTATTTCCACCTGTCCTGCAATTACTCTAAATATTTCGTCTTCCAGCGTATGAATATGAGGCGGTATTCCCGTTCCTGGCATTACATTGTCGACCCATTCAACCAATTGGTTTGCAGTGTCACTACCTATTAGTTTATGTGTCTGTATATCGCCAATTACATTGAAAATGACACCTTCATCGTCTTTAACAAATTTAGGTGTAGACTGAAGTTGATTGTCTTTGTTTTTTGAGTTCTCCTGACTCTTTATAACTCCAGGAATAAAGATCAGGCTTAGCCCTAACCCTGAAGTTTTTATAAAACGTTTTCTGTCCATGGTATAAGTTTTAGTGCAATGTATTACATTCACTTACGCACAGAAATGTGAAAATCACGGTATATTCCTAGAAATTGAGAACTGTTATGTTTTTCGGAGTGCAGAAGGGGTGCTGCCTGTGTGGGTTTTAAAAAAATAGCTAAAATAATCCGGAGAGGAAAAGCCCAATTCAAATCCAATTTCCTTTATTGTTTTGGTTGAGAATTTCAATTCGCGTCGGGATTGCATCAATAGTTGTTCTACAATAATGTTTTTTGAACTTACCGATAAGACTTCTTGTACACATTCATCAAGATATTTGGGTGAAATAGATAGAAGGTTTGCATAATACCCTACCTCGTGATGCACTCTCACGTGTTGATCTACCAAACTTTTAAACTTATAAACTATATTTGTTTTGGAGTTGGTCTCGGTAATTATAGATTTAATATTGCATTGCCCGTCACAATAAATAAAAAAGGTATTCAGTAAGGAAAGAATAGCATCTTCTTTATGATTAAGTTCAGATCCCAAAAGTTCATCGATCATCTCTAAAATTGCCTGAGTCCTTTTTTCTATGCCCGGGCTTAATTTAAACAATGGAATCTCTTCAGAACTAAAAAGCCGTACTTTATTTATATGTAGGTTGCTCAACGCAGGAGTATCCAGAATGGCTCGGGATATGTATAAAACATAGCCAGCAAAAGCCGAATTGTCTTTTTTAAGTATTTTCCATTTAAAGTTAGGATCAAGAAAAAAAATAGCATTCGAAATATCATTGTATAAAACGTCATCTATTTCAATAGCTTGAACCTCACTCTTGATCCAGCAAACAGCAAAATCCTCACTATTTCTTTTCACAGTAATTTCGTTGGTGATTTGTGATATCGATATAGAATTAGGTTTCATTTGCAAATATTGATACTCCTTAAATATTTAAAACTAAACAGCATAAGTATTTAAATATACAAAATCCTGTGAACTAAGAATGTGTTTTTAGTAGTTCACTCCTCTTTTAATCCTGCCCCAGCATTCTATACTTAAATTGATAGTAACAATCTTGGAGTCGCACAAAACTCTTCTTAACCCTCGTTAAAACCGCCTAAAATATTATCCGGATTTATTCATTTTTTTAATATGCTGAAAAAATTTGTAGGAAAGATGGCTCACTAATTTGCAGGAACTAATGAAATAGAATAACTCAAATAAAAGAGATTAAAAAAGTTTTTTGCGTAAAATAAATATGGTACTCATGCTGTCAAATTCAGGAAAGTTTTAAAAATAGAAATGCCCCATGAGGATATTGCAGCAACACGTATAATATCTTTTTCAATTTTCTGAATACTACTTTTCGCTATCTTTATTGAAAAGGTATTTTTCTATTTCAGAAAAATTATATGTAAGTGCTTGAGACCATTTCTCTTCCGTATATATTCTTATAGAAATTCCATCCAAACCAATAAAATACACTAATTTTATAGGCTAATGCAATACTATGGCAATACTTAAATTTGAAAATTTAATTGAAATTTACATATCTACAAAAAAAATGTTTTTGAATAACCTGCAAGGTGTCTCACAAAAGGTTGATTTCTTACAACATAAGATGTTATATTTAAGTATGAGTCCTACTCTATTATAAAAATAGAAATTAAATCCTCACATATTCTCCCAAATTAAATTTCACTTTTACATTATATTTTTTTTTAAAACACATGCGAGCTTATACTCCCCACTTTTTCTTGCTATTAGTTATACTATTTTCTTTTCAAGGGTTTGCTCAACAGGAAAGCAAATCAGATATTTCAGAACGCATTAAATTAGGGGTAGCGCATTTATCAAAAAAAGAGCATCTAAAATCTATTGAAGAACTAATAGCAGCAAAAGAAATAGCTGTTAGAAATGGATGGCATAACCAAACTTTTGAAGCCACATTAAATATTGGTACAAACTATTACTTACTTTTAGATTACGGGGAAGCATTTCAGTATTATTTAGAAGCCTATGATATTGCAATTGAGCATCTTGATGCACGTGAAGAAATGTCGGTCTTTAATAACATTGGTGTTTTATATGTTGAAGAAAAAGATTTATTAAATGCTGAAGAATCTTTTTTTAAAGCCTATGAGATTGCCAAAGAGATTGGCGATAAACCAAAAACAGGCGCCTATGGTATTAACCTGGCTTTATTGCTAAACAAAACAGGAAAATTTGATCTTGCTGAAAAATACATCGAAGAAGCACTACCGTTGTTGGAAGAAAAACCAAACGTTCATTTACTAGCAAAAATAGCAAAAGCTGAAAATCTCTTTTTAAAAGAAAATTATTTAAAGGCAGAAAAACTCGCTTTAGAAATCTTACCACAAATAAACAACCTTTCCATTTCAGAAGGTAGTGGTACTGTAAACGATAAGATTACACTTCTATTAATCTTGAGTAAGATTCACGAAAAGCAATTTAATTACACTACTGCTTTACACTATGCTTTGGAAGCTCGTTCAGCTCAAGAAAATATTGAGGGCCGCATAGAAACCTACGGCCATATTGGAGGGTTATTTAATAAAACTAACGATTTTAAGAAAGCCATAGCTTATAAAGACTCTGTCATTATTGCAACAGACGCTCTCTACGCTGTTAAAAACACAGCTTTATTTAAAAGTGAAAAAGTAAAATTTCAAATTCAGAACTACCAACAAGAACTTTTAAAGAGTAAAAAGGAATTGCAAGAAGAGAAACAATTTTTCTATATCCTAATTATTTGTTTAATAGTTGGCATGGGGTTTCTAATTTGGGTTTATAAAAACAATTCTTTGAAACATAAGCAACGGAAAGAAATTATTGAGTTAAAACTGGCAAAAGAAAAAAATGAGCTTTTACTCATTAAAAGAAAAAATAAGGAGAACGAAGCATTAGCATTATTGGAAAAAGAACGTTTAAAAAACGAATTAGACACAAAAAACAGAGAGCTCACTGCAAGAGCCTTGTATTTGGCCAGTAAAAATGAACTTATTGAAGAAGTGGTGCAATCGCTCTCCAACAAAATAGAACCAACCCCCTTTCCCCAAGTTAAAGATCAAATAAACGATTTAAAAAAACACCTACAAAAAGATACACAATGGGACAGTTTTTTTCTACACTTTGAAGAATTAAATCGAGGTTTTTTAGAAAGGCTTTTAAAGAAACATCCAAAACTAACACCTAGTAATATTCGCTTTATAACATTTTTATATATGAATTTAAGCAATAAAGAAATTGCTTCTTTATTAAATATCACTCCAGAATCTTGCCGAAAGAGAAAAGAAAGGATTTCTAAGAAAATGAATATTCCTAACACGCTTTCTATTAACGCCTATCTTTTCACTATTTAACGCAGTGTCACATTATTAGACGGTACATGTCACAAAATGTCTTGCTGTTTTTTGTGTCATTTATGTAGTCCGCATTTAATTTTATCGAATTATTAATCTAAATAGAATAGTTACAAAAGAACAATTAATAGCTTCTTTTTTATTCTATAAAAAATATATACATGATAAAATTTAACTTTAAAAGAAGCATGGTGGTACTTACCTGCTTCATTGGAATTACAAATGTACAAGCACAATTTGAAGAAACAGCAAAAATTGTAAGCGACAATAGAGAGGGCCGCGCCGAATATGGAACCTCAGTCGCAATTACAGAAAATTATGCCGCAGTAGGAGCTTCAAGAGAAAATATTGCAAGCGGAGCTACCTATATTTATACTAAAGATTCTCAAGGGACTTGGAGCTACACTCAAAGATTGGCAGCTGCAGATCCTAACGAAGGTGCTGAATATGGTGGTGGCATGAAATTTTCTGATGATTATTTAGTAGTCGCTGCAGGACGGGCAAATGTAGACGGACTTCAAAGAACAGGTGCTTTATATGTATATGATAATATAAATGGTAGTTGGGAATTTAACACCAAATTAGTAGCATCCGATTATAGTAGCGAAGCAAAATTAGGAATGAATCCCACTTCATTAGATGTAGAAGGCAACACCATTATAGCAGGAGCACCTGGTGAAGACTCCTGGAGAGGCTCTGTATATGTCTTTACCAAGGTTAATGGTGTATGGGAAGAAACTCAAAAAATTTTAAGTCCCACTTCACAACAACTAGATACTTTTGGAGTTGGGGTATCTATTTTTGAAGACCATTTAGTAATTGGTGCAGGTCATGTCGATGGGCGCAAAGGAGCAGCATATGTGTATGTTAAAAATAATATGGGGCTTTGGGATTATGAACAAACAATTACAGCTTCAGATGCTGCTGATGATGATTTTTTTGGATCAAGTGTTAGCCTTTTTGACAATCAATTAGTAGTGGGTTCATATGGAGCAGATAATGAAACAGGAAAAGCATATATTTTTGAAAAGGATAGCCAAGGTACATGGGCAGAAGTCCAAATACTATATGGAGATCCTACAAATGAAAGAGCTCAATATGGCTGGACAACTACCATCAAACAAGATTATATTCTGGTAACCGAACCACACATTTATGGATATGAAAAAGCGAAGGTGTATTTATATAAAAGAGAGGCTTCAGGAACATGGGTGCAAGATCAAATTATTCAAGGAAATGATACCGAAGGAGAGGATTTTTACGGATGGAGTGTCGATATACATGAAACTGAATTAATTGTTGGTTCACCACGAGAAGATCAAGATCAAAACGGAGGTAATGACCTAGACGATGCTGGTTCAGCCTATATTTTCAAGGAACCTATAATATTAGGTGGCCTATCAGATTATAGCAATTCAGATAAAATTACTGTATACCCTAACCCGGCTCATAAAAACTTACATATAAGTAGTAAGGTTAATACAATTACAAGCTTAAAATTATTTTCAATACAAGGAGCCTTAATACAAGAGGTTAAAGAATTAAATAACAACAACTATATTTTGAATGTTTCAAATTATGCCAAAGGTGTTTATTTAATAAGCCTAACCCTAGATGACGGATCAGACGTAGTTCAGAAAATTGTGAAAATTTAATTCGTGTAACGATAATTTTAAAAGAAAGGAAAATGATTAAAAATACAGTTTTAGCGTTTACGTTACTTATTTGTATGATATACTCGCCAGCTTCAGCACATATTTTTGAGTATTCTCATACAGCTAGCACCAACCAAATTTCAACCAAAGCCTTATCCCAATATTTGAAACCTTCAAATATTACTATTGATCAATTAACAACAACGGCACTTCAAATAAATTGGAAACCTGAAGGACCTGAAAATAAATGGATTGTAAAATATGGCTTACCAGGGTTCAACCCAGAAATTGAAGGGAAGTTTAAAACGGTTATAGAAACTCCACAAACTACTATTACCACATTAAAATCTGGAGAACCTCAAGAATTTTATATAAAAGCAATAAGCGCTACCGAAACATTGGAAAGCGAATTTGCGGGTCCATTTGTATATAATGCTCCTTGTGAAGCAGCTACAATACCATTTTTCGAAGGCTTTGAAGATGGATATATCCATGATGATAATTTAGGGAATTGCTGGACACAAGAATTAATAACAAATACGTATTGGAAAGTTAATAATACCATTACAGCAAACAATAGAGCTCCTCGTACTGGTGACTGGGATATTTATGTAGCATATGGAAGTGAAAACTGGATGTATTACCCAGTAGAAGTTCAAGAAGGCATAAGCTATACGCTTACTTTCTATGCGCGACAGAGTAATACAAGTGGAGCAGATATAGCAGCAAGTTATGGAATTTCAGACAATGCAACTGATATGGTTAATGAAATTATACCCACTACTCAAATAACACAGGGAGATTACCAAGAAGTAAGTGGTGCCTTTGTACCTGAAGCATCTGGGGTAATTTATGTTGGTATTCATGCGCATCTTATCTCTAGTTTTTTTCCTTTTTATATGACGATGGATGACATATCCATAACTGAGTCACAAACATGTTTAAACCCTACAAATTTGCAAGTGGAGGTAGCAACTCCCACTACAGGCGATATAAGTTGGACAGCAGCAGGTTCGGAAACAAATTGGTTAGTTAAATATGGAGAACCTGGGTTCGACCCTGCTATTGAAGGGAGTGCCCTTCCAGTGGTAGACAATCCAACTACAACTATTCCAGATCTTATCCCGGCACATATTTATAATGTCTTTGTAAGAGCTGAATGTGGCGGGCTGGATGGCAACAGTTATTTTACGGGACCCATAACATTAAAAACAACCCCTTTAAATGATGATGTATGTAATGCAACAGCATTAGTTGTTAATGGGATTTGTGCTAATAGCAACTTTACAAATGTAGGTGCTACCTTAGAACGCGATGAACCTCAAGGCTCTTGTTACGATGCCGCAGGAGAACAAACAGTATGGTTCACCTTTGAAGCCCCTCTAAGCGGTAATGTTACTATTACCACAGATTTTGAAGGTGGAACTCTGGAAGATACTGAACTAGCCGTATATGCCGCCCCTACAGACTGTCAAGATCTTACCACTTTAGGTGCAGAAATAGGGTGTGATGAAGATGGAGGTGATGTTGGATCTGGATTTTTATCTGTAGTATCGTTAACCGAACTAACCCCGGCTACCACCTACTATATTCAAATAAATGGATTTATGAGTTTTGATGATGGAACCATGGAAGGGTCTTTTTGTATTGAAGTACGTGATGATGGTGTAGACTGCCAGGCACCAACTAACCTTGCCGTAAACGATATTTCATCCACCTCTGCTGAAATAAGCTGGACTCCTATGGGTAGCGAAACCCAATGGGAAATTAAATATGGCTCTGTAGGCTTTGACCCTACTATTTCAGGAATAAGCATTATAGATACCGATGGAGATCCTACTCATACTTTAAGCGATCTGGAACCTAATGCTTCTTACGATGTATACGTTCGTGCTATGTGCATACTAGATACCCAAAGTGAGTTTACACATTCTGTAACCTTTAATACTATGCAACTGTCTGTAGGAAGTGAAAATTTTAAAAACTTTACCTACTATCCAAATCCAGCCAAAGATGAGGTAAATATTATTGCAAATTTTCCAATTGAAAATGTACAACTATTCAATGTGTTAGGTCAAATCATTAAAAATGTAGACCTAAACAAAAGTGAATTTCAACTAAACACTGGTAATTTAAAACAGGGGGTATACTTTATAAAAGTAACTATAGATTCAGAAGAAAAAGTTTTCAGAATTGTAAAAGAATAGAGAAAACTTAGTCCAAATTACCCTATAATAGAGATTGTTCGTAAGAGCAGTCTCTATTATTATATCATATTTTAAAGCCTGTACTAATAATTACCTGGAGTATTTAACAAGAATTTTAAAACTCTTTAAAAATGTATTACAACGGTATTTAACACTTCTTCACAAAGAATCAAATAACACCAAAAATTAGGCTTCTTTTTCTGAATCCTCATTAAACCCACCCAAAATATAATCCGGATTTTTCCATTTTTTTAATAAATTAAATAGTTTGGTTGGAAAAACATCACGTTGATCTAACGAAAGTAATGAGATAGAATTACTTACATGCACTATACTAAAAGAGTTTCCTCTAGGACGTAACATTAATATAGTACGCATTTTATCGAACTCAGGAAAATTCTCAAAAAATGAAACATACCAAGAAGAAATCACCGCAACTGTTATAATATTACTTTCAATCTTTTGAACTTTAATTTCAGCAATTTCTATTGTAAAGGGATTTTCAATTTCAGCATAATCATGATTCAGTGCCTTAACCCATTTTTCTTTATCATATATGGTTGTTGAAATTCCATCTAAACCAATAAAGTCCTCATCAAAAAAATTTTCAATATTATAACTTCGTTCTGAATACAGCTTGAAATATGATCTCACAAACTCCCTACATTTTTTAACATATTCTTGTTCCATATTTTTATTTTAATACCCAAATCTATTGTAACACAAAACTAAAGATACTAGTTTATATTAAATTAGATTAATCGAAGTGTATAGTGGTACTAATAACTATTATAGTAGAATTAAAAAAAAATTCACACACCTCATAATCAAGTAGTTAATTAAGTTTAAGTCACAAAAATAGTGAAGAAATATTTTACACTATGCTTTATTCTTAAATACTAATAACATTTGATCTTGACTTACTACATCCAACTAATTGCAGAACTATTCCGTAAGTAACTGTGCTACAAACTCCTCAAACTCCTTTACAAACGCATCATATTTTTCACCTGTTGCAGGCCCATTAAAACCAGTATGTATTTTACGTACAGCGCCAGTTTTATCTATAAAGATAGTGGTTGGGTAACTAAGTACATCACTAAGCATTGGGAGTTTCTGACTGGCCTTTTGTTTGTCGCTGGAGCCATATTGTGCTAATAGGACTGGATATGGAACGCCTACTTTTTCCTTTAAGCGATTGATAGCTGTTATCGCTTTTTCTTTAGTAGGAGCATACTCAAATGCAAGGGAGACAAATTCCAAGTTTTCGTTTTTATTTTCGTTATAATACTCGGTATAGTATCGGGTTTCATCCAGACAATTGGGGCACCAGGTTCCCATAATTTGTACAATCACTACTTTATTTTTAAATCGTTCATCATCCAGAGAGACTTCTTTTCCGTTGGTGTCTGGGAAAGTGAACTCTAATTTTTCATAGCCTTCGCGTAAAAAAGTAAGTGAATCTGCTCTTGGGAGTTCGTAAGCTTCATTTTTACGGGCGGTAAAGGATTCTTTCCAATGGTTTCCAGAGTAAAACATACCATCCAATAGCGTATCGCCTTGTACTTTGGCTTCAAACAAAAAAGCATGTGCTCCATCAAAAGTAGAAAGGCGTAGCGTATCGTTTTCTACAGAGCCGTCCAAATAGCGGTAATCACCAGTTGTTGTCCTAAAAGTTCCCGTAACTTTATGTCCAACTTGCTTAAAAATACCTTTTGCCACATAGCGATCGGCAGCTTTATTAGGGCTAAAGACAGTTTCCCAGTTCCCTGTCACCGTGGCCTTAGGCGCCGTGTTCACAGCAAAGCGTTCTTTCCTTCCCTGCGTCATAACAAAAGGTACCGCTCTATTTAAACTTGGTTTTATGAAAGTTCCATATATACTATCGGGTGTAAAAACACCTTTAAAAACCCCTTCGTAAATGGGATGTGCTATGGTAATAGAATCTCCTTGTAAAGTCACATCGCTAAAGACAACTTTTTCTTCAGCATTAAGCACTGTTACACCTTGTTTTTCGGAGTATGTAAATAAAAATGGCAGGGGTTTTCCTTCCATTGTTTCCAATGTTCCGCGCCACTCGCCATTTATAGGTTTATTCACTTCTCGATTGCAGGCTAGCAACAAAAGGAATATACTTAAAATAAGAAAAACTCTGAAAAGGGAGTGTTGAAACATGGAATGCTAAATTTAATAGGTGGTTACGAGTTTTTAAATTTTCTGAAACTCAAACTGATTTCATTATAAAAGTAATCACAAAAAATGGTATAAATGCTATCTTTGCGGTTCGTTAAGAATTATTTAGGAATGAAGATATCATATAACTGGTTAAAGCAATTTGTAAATGTAGACTGGGACGCTCAAAAAACAGGCGAACTACTCACAGACCTCGGACTGGAAATTGAAGGAATTACGCCTTTTACTTCGGTACCTGGCGGACTGGAAGGTGTGGTTGTAGGCCATGTGCTAGCATGTGAGCCCCATCCCAATGCAGACCGCTTAAAACTCACCAAAGTGGATCTGGGGAATGGTGAAGCTGTACAAATTGTTTGTGGTGCTCCAAACGTTGGAGAAGGTCAAAAAGTACCCGTAGCAACCATTGGAACTACCCTATATGATGAAAATGGAGCTCCGTGGCAGATTAAAAAAGGGAAAATTCGTGGAGAAATAAGCATGGGAATGATTTGTGCCGAAGACGAACTAGGCCTGGGAAAAAGCCACGACGGGATTATGATTTTAGATGAAGAATTAGAAACCGGAACTCCTTGTGCTTCTATTTTTGAAGTTGAAAACGATACCGTTTTTGAAATTGGTCTTACCCCAAACCGTGCCGATGCCATGAGCCATTGGGGCGTTGCACGTGACTTACGTGCAGGTTTATTGCAACAGGATATTTCATTGGAGTTGATAACACCTTCTACAAGTAATTTTCATATCGATAGCCGTACCTTAAAAATTGATGTAGAAGTTAAAGACACCGAAAGAGCACCTCGTTATTGTGGTGTAACCTTAAGCGGACTTAAAGTAGAAGCGTCACCTGTTTGGTTACAAAATAGATTAAAAGCTATTGGCCTTGCACCTATAAACAATGTTGTGGATGCCACTAACTATGTATTACACGAGCTTGGGCAACCGCTGCACGCCTTTGATGCTGTAAAAATTACCGACAATAAAGTTATAGTAAAAACACTTCCTGCTGGAACAAAATTCACTACCTTAGATGGTGTAACACGTGAATTACATGAAGAAGATCTTATGATATGCGATGGTGAAAAACCTATGTGTATTGCAGGTGTTTTTGGAGGTGAACATAGCGGTGTAACCGAAAGTACCAAAAGTATTTTCCTTGAAAGCGCCTATTTTAATCCTGTAAGCGTTCGGAAAACTGCAAAACGTCACGGATTAAATACCGATGCTTCTTTCCGTTTTGAAAGAGGAATTGACCCAAATGCCTGTGAATATGCCTTACTTCGTGCTGCGATTTTAATTCAAGAAATTGCAGGGGGAGAAATTACAAGCGAGGTCACAGATATATACCCTAACAAAATTGAAGACCACCAAGTATTCTTAAGTTTTGAAAATGCAACAAAGCTAATTGGGCAAGAAATTCCGAAGGAAACAATTAAAGATATTTTGTCTTCACTGGAAATAAAAATAAATAACGTAACCGAGTCTGGCATAGGAATGACCATCCCTGCCTACCGAAACGACGTAACCCGAGAAGCCGATGTAATTGAAGAAATTCTTCGTGTATATGGATACAATAATATCGATTTTACCGAAAAATTAAATGCCAGTATTGCCACCAATTTAAAGGTGGAAGACCATATAGTGCAACATAAAATCAGTGGTGTATTAACAGCGCTTGGTTTCCACGAGATGTTGGCAAATTCGCTCACCAATCCTTCTTATGTTGCGCTTTCGGAAACGTTAAAGGAAGACTACAATGTCACCATGTTAAACCCACTAAGTAACGAACTTTCGGCACTGCGCCAAAGCATGTTGTTTGGCGCCTTGGAAGCATTAAGTTACAACCAAAATCGAAAAATGCCCAATATAAAATTGTTCGAGTTTGGTAAAACGTATCACAACTTCCCAAATGGTCGTGAAGAGCATAAGCATTTGTCGTTATTAATTTCTGGGAATACATTTGAAGACAGCTGGACTACGGCTCAAAAACCAACTTCTTTCTTCTATGTAAAAGGAATTGTCACTTCAATTTTGGAGCGACTTGGAATTAATGGGACTTCTGAAAAACAGACTAAGAATTCATTTTTAGCCGAAGGTATCACACTATCTAAAGGCAAGAAAAACTTAGTAGAATTTGGTGTGCTGAAAAAACAAGTTCTTAAAGCGTTCGATGTAGATGCCGAAACTCTTTACGCAGATTTTAACTGGGATGCAGTTTTGGCTGAAATATCTTCAGCAACATTTCACGTAGCACCTATTCCGAAGTTTCCGAAAGTGAAACGAGACTTTGCATTGTTACTGGATGAAGGTGTATCATTTTCAGCATTACAAGATGCAGCCTTCGCAACCGAAAAGCAATTGCTAAAAGATGTAAACTTATTCGATGTATATACCGGCAAAAACTTACCCGAAGGTAAAAAATCGTACGCGCTAAGTTTTACTTTATTAGACGAGCGAAAAACCTTAACCGATAAACAGATTGATAAAATCATGAAAAAACTCCAAAATCGATTCGAAACCGATTTTGGAGCTCAATTGCGTTAACAACAAACTTGTTAACTCCGTAAGCAGGCAGTATATCTAATACCCTACATTTTTTTCTTATCGGTTGCAGGTAATAAAACCGCATCTACTACGTGAATTACACCGTTAGATTGGTTTACATTTTCGATAGTTACCGTAGATGAATTTCCGTTTTCGTCTGTTATGATTACAGATTTTCCTTTAAGCATTGCAGTTACTGTTCCGCCAGCTACTGTTTTTAAGCTCGCCTTACCGTTTCCTTTTTTGATAGCTGCTATGATGTCTTTAGCTTTCCAATCTCCTGAAACTACGTGATAGGTTAAGATGTCTTGTAACAATTTTTTGTTTTCAGGCTTTAACAATGTTTCAACTGTCCCTTTAGGAAGTGCATCGAAAGCTGTATTTGTTGGGGCAAAAACGGTAAAAGGACCTTTAGATTGTAATGTTTCTACTAAATCTGCTGCTTTTACAGCTGCAACCAATGTCGTGTGGTCTTTAGAATTTACAGCGTTTTCAACAATGTTGTTACTTGGATACATAGCGGCTCCACCAACCATTACGGTTTTTTCTTTCTTTATCTTCTTTTCCATCTTGTCCTTCTTTTTGTCTTTCATCATTTTGTCTTGAGCAAAAGATGTTGCTCCAACGAACATACAAACTGAAAATAAAGCTGTGGTAATAATTTTAATGCGTTTCATACTATTCTTGTTTTTATAGGTTATGTCTATATAAACGAGAACGCACACATGCAGGTTTTTTAAACGGGACACTTTGGGATTTATTTAACCTTTTACACTAGGTGTAATTACTGCTCTGAACTAGGCATAAGAAGCCCATCTACAATATGAAAGAACCCATTTTTGTGGTAGTAATCTTTTCCAATAATGTTTGCAGTGTTTCCCTGCCCATCAAACAAAACTAGCTTTCCATTTACCTCTTTCACTCCTAAACGTTGTCCTAAAACAGTGTCGAAAAAAGCAGTTCCATTTCCGTTAGCAACAGCCTTTGTAAGCGCATTACTATCTACACGCCCAGGAATTAAATGATAGGTTATAAAAGACTTCCAAGAGTTGGCAAACAACGATTTTTCTTCGTCTTCCTCTAGTGTACTGAATGAGTTATCCACCATTACAAACGCAGTGAGCATGGCATCATCTGCAATAACGCCAGTTTTAAATAAAGGGGCAGCTTTAGAAAAAGAATCGGCATTTTGGATATTCTGAAATATAGATTTTTCCGAAGAGAACGAAAGTCCCTTCCACTCTTTAGTTGTGATTTGAGTTTTGGTATTCGTATATTTTTGTGCCGAAGCCGTAATTGTTGCAATAAAGCAAATAAGAAGTAATGTTTTTAGTTTCATAATAGATAGAATATAGGTCAAAGGTACATAAAAATGCCTTCAAGAGATATAACGTAAACTTTGCTCCATTATTTAAGTTTAACCCCGCCTTACTGTTAAAATATTGTATCCCTGCAAAACGTTTCTTATTTTTAAAAGAAAAACTGGTATGTTACCCAAAACAAATCTTGAAGTAACCTTACAAAATATAAAACGTAAGCGTATTTCTTCTGAAGAGCTTCTTGCTGAAGTGGAAACCATCTTTCAGCAAAACGAAGCCGAAAGAGCCGAAATTTCTGAACGATTAGCAACACCTTCTTCTGGTCGCTTAAGCACTTTTAATATATCTAAATTAGAACGTGAAAAAATCTATCACATTTCAGACATAAAAAAAATATGTGTGGAATACCGATTGCGTTTTCTGGATTCGCATTTTTTCAAAAAGGAAATTCCTGAAGAGGCAATTACAAAAATAAGACAACTGGAAAAGGAACACGATAACACATTCAGTAATTTTAAAATTGTAGCGCCAGCAAAATTATTAAAACTCGAAAATGCAGATGACCCGCTGTTATTTCTACCCTTAGGAAACGATTATTTTTACCTAATCCATAAATGGGGAAACGATTTGCACCCGCTACGTAAATGGCTTATGTGGCCCTACAAAAATTTTGAAAACCTAGTTTTCACCATATGTATAGTAAGCATTATACTCACAAGTATTACTCCAATGCATGCATTTACCAAAGGAGAGGTAAGTAATCAAGAATATTTATTACTATTCCTTTTTATGTTTAAAGCTGTTGGTGGTATTGTGCTATTTTACGGATTTGCCAAAGGAAAAAATTTTAACAACGCTATTTGGAATAGTAAATATTACAATGCTTAAACCCTAATACTATGAGCGAAAACTTAGAAGAAACCACGAGAATATATACAGGCCCAGCTATGATTGCACAAGGGCTACGAGCAAGATTGAATGATTTGGGTATTGAACCCATTATTAAAGACGACCATCAAAGCGGCATCACCAGCGGGTTTGCTATTGGTGTTCCGGGACAAGTACGTATGTTTATTCGAAAAGATGAATTGGTAACCGCGCAGGAAACTATCGATGCGTTTTTGAAGGAAATTGGGGAGGGTTAATAAATTAAAGATTTAAAAAATCCCTCATCCCCAGCCCTACTCCCGTTGAGAAGGGAGCCCATTGTTTTGCTTAATTTTTTGGGTGAAAATGGCCTTGTTTTTATAAAATAAAGAGTACGGTTTATACCAAATGGCTTCTAGGACCAATGGATTTCCTTGTGTATCTGTTACATCTATTTCAAAGTAATATTTCAAATAGAATAAATAAGTAAAAACCGTTTCTCCTTTTTCAAAAGAAGGATTCCACGGTTTTTTAATTCTTTGATGCCTACTATATAAAAGGTCGTGCGAGTCTAGATATTCTTTAATGATTTCGAACGGTATTTTTTTGCTGAAATTATTTATTTCAATTCTAATTCATTAAAAAAATACGCCACACACTACTAAATAGAAATGTCCTAACCGCTATTAATTTTTTAAGAATACATCCCGTCGCGCTGCTCCTTTATCTTTTTATCACTCATATACTCGTCGAACGTCATGTAACGGTCTATCACTCCTTTTGGGGTAAGTTCTATCACTCTGTTACCTACGGTTTGCGCAAACTCGTGATCGTGCGTGGTAAAAAGCACGGTTCCTTTAAAGTTTTTTAAGGAGTTATTGAAAGCCGTAATAGATTCTAAATCTAAGTGATTGGTTGGTTCGTCCAGCATCACTACGTTAGCACGCATCAACATCATTCTACTTAACATGCAACGTACTTTTTCTCCTCCTGAGAGTACATTACTTTTCTTTAAAGCTTCTTCGCCACTAAAAAGCATTTTTCCTAAGAATCCACGAATGTAAACTTCTTCGCGTTCTTCTTCGGTTTTGGCATATTGGCGTAACCAATCTACAAGCGTATCGTCGCCACTTTCTTCTTTAAAAAAGGCGCTGTTATCTAATGGCAAATAACTCTGATTGGTAGTTACCCCCCAGGCATATTCACCTTTATCAGCTTTTTTATTTCCATTTACAATTTCGTAAAAAGCTGTAGTTGCTCGCGAATCGCGGCTAAAAACAACTACTTTATCACCTTTTGTTAGGTTAATATCGATCTTACTGAAAAGCATTTCTCCATCTAGAGAAGCTTCTAAATTTTCAACATTAAGAATTTGATCTCCTGCTTCACGTTCGCGTTCAAAAATAATAGCTGGATATCTTCGGCTAGAAGGCTTTATGCTTGAAACATCCAGCTTATCTATCATTTTTTTTCTACTGGTTGCTTGCTTACTTTTTGCAACGTTTGCTGAAAAACGACGAATAAACTCTTCCAGTTCTTTCTTTTTGTCTTCGGCTTTTTTGTTTTGTTGTGCGCGTTGTCTTGCTGCCAGTTGGCTACTCTCGTACCAAAAAGTATAGTTCCCGCTAAAGTGATTTATTTTTCCGAAGTCTATATCACTAATGTGTGTACAAACACTATCCAAGAAGTGACGGTCATGCGATACTACGATCACACAATTATCGTAATTGGCCAAGAAATTTTCTAACCAGGTGATGGTTTCGTAATCCAAATCGTTCGTAGGCTCATCCATAATTAGCACATCTGGACTTCCAAAAAGAGCTTGTGCTAATAACACACGTACTTTTTGTTTTCCGTCCAAATCGCTCATCATATTGTAATGAAGGCTAGCGTCTATTCCCAAATTAGACAATAAGGCTGCAGCGTCACTATCTGCATTCCAGCCGTTCATTTCTTCAAAGGCTACTTGCAGCTCGCCAATACGCTCGGCGTTTTCGTCTGTATAATCTTCGTAGAGTTTATCTATTTCAGATTTAATAGCGAACAATTCTTTGTTTCCACGAACCACCGTTTCTAATACGGGGTATTCATCATACGCGTTGTGTTCTTGTTCTAACACAGACATACGCTTTCCTGACTCTAAATGAACCTGACCAGAAGTTGGGTCTTGTTTTCCTGAAAGGATTTTTAAAAACGTAGATTTGCCGGCACCATTGGCACCTATAATTCCATAACAGTTGCCTGTTACAAATTTTGTATTAACATCGTCAAACAATACACGTTTGCCAAACTGAACTGATAAATTGGAAACTGATAACATTCTCTTTTTCTTTAATTGGGCGCAAAATTAACCAAATACCCTAGATTGAAGAAATATTAACGTTTTTATATTCCTTTTAACCTGCAATTAACAATTAAGTTGGCATGTAATTTTACATTTGCTAAACTTGTTGTCACATACCGTATGATTAAATATTTACTATTCCTACTTTCTACAGCCCTTCTATTTTCTTGTACTTCTAAAAAGGAACGTTCGGGGGATACCTATTTTGGTGGTGAAGTTATAAACCCAAAAACCAAGCACATTATTATTCTTAAAGATGGTGCTATTATAGATAGCGTAGCACTTAAAGACGATAATACTTTTTCTTATAAATTTAAAAACCCAGCTTCGGGGATATATACATTTCAGCATAACGAGTTTCAGATGTTTTACTTGCAACCTGGCGATAGTTTGATGGCGCGTGTAAATACGATGGATTTTGACGAATCCCTACATTACTCTGGCATTGGTGCCAAGGATAATAATTTTTTGATGAAATTATTTCTTCAAAATGAAGCTGAAGTACGATTGGTTTCAAACTACTATCAAAGTACACCCAAAGAATTTGCTAAACTATTAGATTCTTTAGATACTGAACACAAAAAAGAACTTAAAAAATTTGTAAATAAGTGCACCCCAAACAAAAAGTTTCTGGCAATTGCTGAATCTAACCTTAAATACAACGAATATAGTAAGAAAGAAATTTATACTTCGGTGTTCACAAGAAATTCCGAAAGAGTTGCCAACGCCGATTTCCCTAAAGACTTTTACGCTTATAGAGAAACCGTAGATTTAGGTAATAATGAACTTCGTTCTTATTACCCTTACTTTAGGTTTTTAGATTTATACTTCGACAATCTTACCTATTCTAAATACGAAAAAGAACTACCTCGAGACAAATTTTCTTATATTCACAACAGCCATAAAATAAAAGTAATAGACAGTCTAATCACGAACGACTCTCTAAAAAATAGTTTGATAAGAAGAAATGCCAGAAGATATTTATTAGCTACCAAAGACCCCGAAAACGGTAGGAAAATGATTGAAATAATAAAAAAATACGATGCCAACCCAAGACACCATATAGAATTAGAAACCTTGGCACAAGCTACCATGAAACTTACTCCGGGACAAAAAGTGCCCAATGTGTTATTGGTAAATGCAGAAAACGAAGCAAAACAACTTCAAGATGTAATTACGAAAAAAACAGTGCTTTATTTCTGGTCTATGGAATCTATTAAGCATTTTAAAAACATTCATGCAAAAGTAGCCGAGCTATCTTCAAAGTATCCAGAATTCGAATTTATAGGTATAAATACAGATACACATTATAAAAAATGGTTAAATACCGTTAGAGTATCTGGCTATAACAAAGCAAAAGAATTTCAGTTAGAAGACGTTCAAAATGCCGAACGTAAATTGGTGTTACACTCCAACAATAAAGCACTTATTATAAATCAAAATGGTGAAATTTTGGAAAGTAATACTAATATATTTGATTCTGATATTGAAGATCAGCTACTTGCTTTCTTAAATCTATAAGAGCATCTCAAATAAAAGTAGTGGTTCTGGATCTCCTTCAAAAAAGTAATCCCCAGCATTTTTCAATCCTAATTTTTCCAATAATTTTATAGAGGCTGTATTATAAGGTACTGTAAAGGCAAGAACCTTGGAGAAATTTAAAGTTTCTTTTGCATCTTTTAATACTGCTTTAGAAGATTCAAAACCAAACCCTTTTCCAACAAATTGAGGCAAAAAGGCAAAACCAATATCAGGATAATCCAAATTATCGCGTTTGTAGATACCGCAACTTCCAATAGATAAGCCCGAAGATTTCTCAATCACTATATAAGATCCATGCCCGTTTTTTTTATAACTAGGGATGTATTTTTCTACAATTTGCTTTTCAGCATCGGCGAGGGTCTGTATGTTTCTATCCCCAATATATTGTAACCACCCTTCACTATTAAAAAGTTCGTAAAAAAATGGAGCGTCTGTTACTTCAATTTTACGAAGTAGCAAACGCTCTGTTTCTAAAGTTGGAATAGTCACAACTATTATGTTTTAAACAAAGGCAATCCAGCCATCATGGTGTTTACTTTTTCTGAAATAGCTTCCAAAGCAGTATCATCTTCAAAATTGGTAATGGCTTCATCTATTAGCGCTACAATTTCACACATTGCATCTTCCTTTAGTCCACGCGTAGTGATTGCTGCAGTTCCTATTCTAATTCCGCTGGTAACAAATGGCGACTTATCGTCAAACGGAACCATATTTTTATTTACCGTAATTTCGGCTTTTCCTAAGGCCTCTTCGGCTTGTTTTCCTGTAATATTTTTGTTTCGCAGGTCAATAAGCATCATATGGTTATCTGTCCCGCCACTTATAATTTTATAATCCTTAGCTACAAAAGCTTCGGCCATGACTGCGGCGTTCTTTTTTACTTGTATCATATAATGTAGAAATGAATCTGTCAAGGCTTCACCAAAGGCAATTGCCTTGGCAGCAATAATGTGCTCTAACGGCCCTCCTTGATTCCCGGGGAAAATCCCGCTGTCTAACAATGAAGACATTTTACGAAGGGTTCCGTTTTTCAGTTTTATTCCGAAGGGATTCTCAAAATCTTTCCCCATCATAATCATTCCCCCTCTTGGACCACGTAATGTTTTATGCGTAGTGGTTGTAACAACGTGGCAATGTGGCATGGGGTCGCTTATAATTCCTTTGGCGATTAAGCCAGCCGGATGCGCAATATCTGCCATTAAAACAGCACCTACTTTATCTGCTATTTCACGGAAACGCTTATAATCTATCTCACGAGAATACGCCGAAGCACCTGCAATAATCATTTTAGGTTTTTCCTGAAGTGCAATTTCTTCAATTTTATCGTAGTTCAGCAATCCGGTTGCTTCTTCTACACCATAAAAAACCGGATTGTATAATTTTCCGCTGAAGTTTACCGGAGACCCGTGTGTTAAATGTCCACCGTGTGACAAATCGAATCCTAAAAATGTATCCCCAGGTTGTAAGCAGGCTGCAAAAACAGCTGTATTTGCTTGCGATCCACTGTGTGGTTGTACGTTTACATACTCGGCACCAAAGAGAGTTTTTGCACGGTCTATAGCTAGTTGCTCCACTTCGTCCACAACCTCGCACCCTCCATAATAGCGTTTACCTGGGTAACCCTCGGCATATTTGTTTGTTAAGACAGATCCTGCGGCTTCCATTACCTGGTCACTCACAAAATTTTCGGAAGCAATAAGTTCTAGTCCGTTTAATTGGCGTTGTTTTTCGGCTTCAATAAGTTCAAATATTTGTTGGTCTCGTTGCATAATCCTCTATAAGAATAGTTTTTAATAAAATTTTAAATTTAAGTTTTCAGTAAAAATGAAACTTAAAAATGTAGGGTACCGACTGATTTTATAGGACTTCCGTTAAGGAAAACATAAAAAATTGTATCGAGGCACCAAAAATACAAAATGCTTGTGGTTAGTTGTTCAGAAATTATATATTTGATTCAACAAAATTACAAACAGAAAAAACCCTACACATGCCTTTAACTGCCAACGACCCAAAACGAAAATCTTGGTTACACGTACCTAAAAACAGTGACTTTCCCATACAGAATATTCCTTTTGGCGTATTTTTAACCCGTGACGATATCATTACTATTGGTACCCGCATTGGAGAAACTGCTGTAGATTTAGGTGCACTACATCAACTAGGATACTTTAAAGGCATTGATCTTACCGACGATATTTTTTTACAAGACACCTTAAACGACTTTATTGCCGATGGAAGAAAAACATGGCGTTTAGTACGGAATCGTGTTTCGGACCTGTTCTTAGAAGGAAATACCGAACTACGGAAAAACAAAGATCATTGTAAAGAAGTGCTGTTCCGACTAGATGAAATTGAAATGCAACTCCCAGTAGATGTTGGTGATTACACCGATTTCTATGCAAGTAAAGAGCATGCTACCAATGTAGGATCTCTTTTCCGTGATCCTGAAAATGCATTGCTTCCTAACTGGTTGCATATTCCTATTGGGTATCACGGAAGAAGTTCTTCTATTGTGCCTTCCGGAACACCTGTTCGCAGACCCATTGGGCAAACCAAACCGGGCGACGATGGCAAACCTGGTTTTGGACCTTCGAAGTTATTAGATTTTGAGCTAGAAATGGCTTTTATTACAACAGCGACCAACGATTTAGGAAAACGCGTCCCAATTAATGAAGCCGAAGAAAACATCTTTGGCTTGGTTTTATTTAATGATTGGAGCGCTCGAGATATTCAGGCATGGGAGTATGTGCCACTTGGCCCCTTCTTAGGAAAGAGTTTTGCTTCTACCATTTCGCCGTGGATTGTTACATTGGATGCATTACAACCCTTTAGAACTAATGGGCCAAAACAAGAACCAAAACCGCTTCCCTACCTGGAACAAAATGATAACATGAACTACGACATTCATTTACAAGCGGCTATTCAACCGAAAGGTAGTAAGGAGACCGTTGTTGCCAATTCCAACTTTAAATATATGTACTGGTCTATGGCGCAACAATTAACGCATCACACTGTGAATGGCTGTAATGTACGTAGTGGCGATATGATGGGTAGTGGAACCATCTCTGGCCCCACCGAAGACAGTTACGGTTCTATGCTAGAATTAAGTTGGAAAGGAACAAAACCACTAAAGTTAAACGACGGTTCTGAACGTAAATTTATTCAGGATGGAGACACTGTAATTATGCGTGGTTACTGCGAAAAAGACGGATTACGATTAGGGTTTGGAGAGTGTTCAGGAAAGGTTTTACCAGCGAAGGAATAAGTTTTGGCACGCCAATTGTAATTTCAATAGCATCACCAAAACCATTTCGTTATGAAAAAGTTTATTTTACTTATCGCTTTTGCAGTTGCCTTTGCAGGATGTAACAGTGTAAAACGAAATCAGAAGTTCTTACTGAAAGGAAAATACGATCAAGCTATAGATCTTGCCGTAAAAAAAATTGGTAATGACCGAAACGACAAACAAATACAAGAACACATTGTTTTGCTCGAAGAAGCGTATGCAAAAGCTGTTTCTCAAGATAATCGAAGAATATCGGCACTACAGAATAATTCCTCACCAGAAGCATTGCGAGAGCTGTATTACATTTATAGTGATTTAGAGAATCGGCAAGAAGCTATACGACCATTGTTGCCTTTACGTAACGTTGAAACGGGTTTTGACGCTAGTTTTCCAATGGTGAATTATTCGCAACAATTTACAAATGCCAGAACCAACTTTGCCAAGTCGCTCTATAGTGAAGCCCAAGGCTTCATGGCACGCAATAACACTATGGCATACAGAGATGCCCATAATGTCTTAAGTGAGCTGAAACAACTACAATCTAATTATAAAAATGTAGATCAATTATTGGAGGAGGCACATTTCTACGGAACCGATTTTGTTCTAGTAACCTTAAACAACCGAAGTAACATCCTTATTCCAAGACGCCTAGAGCAAGAATTGATAGACTTTAACACATATAATTTAGACGATTTTTGGACTGAATATCACAATGAAAAGCAACGAGATATTCAGTATAACTTTGGGATTGTGCTTAATTTTAGAGAGATTGGAGTGTCGCCAGAACGTATATCAGAAAAAGATTTTAGCCGGAGTAAAGAAATTAAAGACGGTTGGAAATATAAAGTAGACAGGTACGGAAATAAAATTAAAGACAAAGATGGTAATTTTATAAAGATAGATGTTTTTAAAACAGTTACTGCCCGTGTAACACATACCATACAAACAAAATCTGTCTTGGTAGGCGGCGATGTAATTTACAGAGATTTGCAGGGTGGTCGAAACATAGACAAACATCCACTGGCATCCGAGTTTATTTTTGAAAATGTCTTTGCCAAATACCGTGGCAATGAAGAAGCCTTAACCCAAGAAGATGAAAGGTTGATACGAAACGATTTTATTCCTTTTCCAGATAATGCTCAAATGCTACTTGATGCAGGAGACGATATTAAAGGAAGATTGAAGGAAATCTTAAAAAAAAATAGTTTCAGATAATTATAAGAAAGCCGACAAATACGTCGGCTTTTTTTATATAAATTTTTGAAGCTCCCCAGCCTGAATGTTGTGATGCGACGCATGTGCAACGGCAATCCCGTTCTTTATAACTAGTAGTTGTGGGCTCTCGTGAATGACTTGAAATTTATATCCTACTTCGTCCGAAACATTGCGGTTGGCTTTTAAATCCAGGAAGTACAATTTCATTTGTTCATCTGTAAGGGCATACTCTCTTTCAAAATTACGAAGTACCATTTTACTGATGCCACAAGTGGTGGAATGTTTAAAAATGGCTACAGGTATTGTTTTGGATTGTTCAGCAATTTCATCTAATTGCTTTAATTCTGAAAGCACATGCCACGGTACTTCAACAATTTCTTCTTTTGCTATATCGCGTTGTGTTTTTTTTAATTTACTGAATAATCCCATAGGTTCTAAATTTTTGGTAAAAATACGACAAGTTGTAAACTAACTTTCTCAAAAAAAACTTAACACTTGCTAAAACCGTCATAATGTCTGTTAAAGCAACAGGTTTTACAGACATTTTGTCTTAACTTTAGAATGGTTCAGTATTTGAAATACTGCATTCAGAAGATGAAAAATCTAGTATTATATGATATGAAAATTAAATCTAAAATAGGTTTTTCGGCGAAAGCCAAGTCATTAAATCACTATTAAAAAACAATAAAATTCCGTTCTTGCGGAAGAAATTAAAAATATGAACTTTAACAATTTTACCATAAAAAGTCAAGAAGCCGTTCAGCAAGCACAACAACTGGCGCAAGGCTTCGGACATCAACAAATAGAGAATGAGCACATTTTAAAAGCCATTTTTGATGTTGATGAAAACGTGACCCCATTCCTCTTAAAAAAGTTGAATGTAAACGTAGGCTTGTTACAACAAGTACTCGATAAACAATTGGAGAGCTTCTCAAAAGTTTCGGGAGGCGACATTATGCTTTCCAGAGAAGCAAATAAAACATTAAACGAAGCTAGCATTATTGCTAAAAAAATGGATGACGAGTATGTCTCCATAGAGCATTTATTATTGGCAATCTTTAAATCGAAAAGTCAAATAGCACAAACCTTAAAAGACCAAGGTGTTACCGAAAAAGGTTTAAAAAGTGCTATTGAAGAACTACGAAAAGGAGATAAAGTGACGTCACAAAGTGCAGAAGAAACTTATAATTCCTTAAATAAATACGCAAGAAATCTAAATAAATTAGCCGAAGAAGGGAAATTGGACCCAGTAATTGGTCGTGATGAAGAGATTAGAAGAATCCTTCAAATTTTATCACGTCGTACCAAAAATAACCCGATGCTAGTAGGAGAACCAGGAACAGGTAAAACTGCAATTGCCGAAGGTTTAGCACACCGTATTGTAGATGGCGATATTCCTGAAAATCTAAAAAGTAAAGAAATTTACAGTCTGGATATGGGGGCGCTTATAGCAGGAGCTAAATATAAAGGGGAGTTTGAAGAACGCCTGAAAGCTGTTATAAAAGAAGTGACCAGTAGCGATGGAGACATTGTGTTGTTTATAGATGAAATCCACACTCTTGTAGGTGCTGGTGGCGGACAAGGAGCGATGGATGCTGCCAATATCTTAAAGCCTGCATTAGCACGAGGAGAGCTAAGAGCTATAGGAGCAACAACCTTGGACGAATACCAAAAATATTTTGAAAAAGATAAAGCTTTGGAGCGTCGTTTTCAGAAAGTACAGGTAAACGAACCTGATACTGAGAGCGCCATTTCTATCCTTCGTGGAATTAAGGAAAAGTACGAAACCCACCACAAGGTGCGTATTAAAGACGAAGCCATTATCGCTGCCGTAGAATTATCGCAACGTTATATTACCAATCGTTTTTTACCAGATAAGGCCATCGATTTAATGGATGAGGCGGCTAGTAAACTCCGTATGGAAATCAATTCTAAGCCAGAGGAATTAGATGTTTTAGACCGAAAGGTGATGCAGTTAGAAATTGAGATTGAAGCCATTAAACGCGAAAAGGACGAAATAAAATTAAAAAGTCTTCGAAGCGATTTAGCCAATTTAAAAGAAGAACGTAACGAGCTTAATGCAAAATGGAAAAGCGAAAAGGAAGTAGTTGACAATATTCAGCAATACAAAACTGAGATTGAAGACTACAAGCTAGAAGCCGAACGTGCAGAACGTGATGGTGACTTTGGAAAAGTAGCCGAAATTAGATACGGAAAGATTAAAGAAGCCCAGGAAAAGTTGGCAAAATTGGAAAGTGATCTGGCCGAAAATCAGTCGGAGCATTCTTTAATCAAAGAGGAAGTAACCAATGAAGATATTGCTGAAGTTGTAGCAAAATGGACTGGAATTCCCGTGACTAAAATGCTACAAAGCGATCGTGAAAAGCTACTTAAATTAGAGAAAGAGCTTCATAAGCGTGTTGTAGGACAAGAAGAAGCTATTGTTGCGGTAAGCGATGCTATACGTAGAAGCCGTGCAGGATTACAAGACCAGAAAAAACCCATTGGTAGTTTCCTGTTTTTAGGAACCACTGGCGTAGGTAAAACCGAATTGGCAAAAGCCTTAGCCGAATATCTTTTTGACGATGAAAACGCGATGACACGAATTGATATGAGTGAATACCAAGAACGCCACAGTGTGAGTCGTTTGGTAGGTGCACCTCCAGGATATGTTGGGTATGACGAAGGCGGACAATTAACGGAAGCCGTTCGAAGAAAACCGTATTCGGTAGTACTGTTGGATGAAATTGAAAAAGCACATCCAGATACGTTTAATATTTTGTTGCAAGTGCTGGACGAAGGAAGATTAACTGATAATAAAGGAAGAACAGCCGATTTCAAAAATGCGATTATTATTATGACCAGTAATATGGGAAGTGAAATAATTCAGCAAAAATTTGAAACTGTGAAAGACCCTGAAACAGCAATGGAAGCAGCAAAAGTTGAAGTATTAGGACTGTTAAAGCAATCTGTGAGACCTGAGTTCTTGAACAGAATTGATGATATTGTAATGTTTACACCTTTAAGCAAAGAAGATATTACAGAAATTGTTGGACTTCAGTTGAAAGGTTTGACCAAAATGTTGTCTAAACAACACATCACCTTAGACGCTACAGATGAAGCAATTTCATATCTTTCAGAAAAAGGATTCGACCCGCAATATGGTGCGCGTCCTGTAAAGCGAGTAATCCAAAAAGAAGTATTGAATCAGCTTTCAAAAGAGATTTTAGCTGGTAAGATCACTACAGAGAGTATCATCTTGTTAGACAGTTTTAATAATAAATTAGTTTTCAGAAATGAAGGCGATTTAGTAAACTCTTAAAACGCTATTCAGGACAAATAAAAAGGCGGAGGTTGCCTACCGAAGTGTGAGATACTTCAATAAAACCTCTTATTTGGTTGGTTAGTGCCACCCGCATTTTAATACGTGCGGGTGGTTTTTTTATACTTATTGCTTAGAAACCTTAAAAGCTTTAGCGCCAAAATCTGTAGCTATTTTTATAAAATACGTTCCTGTTGCAAAATTAGACATATCTATGGAGTACTTTTTGGAATCTGGGCGTGCCGTAAAAATTTGTTTTCCAGAAACTGAATAAATCGTAACTTCCATAAGAGTATCTATTCCATTGATATTTACTACATTTATTATAGGATTTGGATAGATAGCAATAGTTTTAGTAAATTCTTCTACACTTAATACAATCTCAACAGTAATTGCAAGTACATCTCCTTCACAATTAGTAGTTGTTTGGCTTACATAATATGTTGTCCCATCCACCAATGGAGTAGTATCTGGAATCGTCATGGTAGCACCAGCATCTGAGTACCAAGTTAAATTAGCACCCGTAACATCTAAGTCTGCTAAAGTTTCACCAGCCTCAAAGGTTTGATTTGCATCACCAGTAGGTGCCGCAGGAGTAGGATTTACAGTAACGATTTCTTCTACACGATTTGACAAACACTCTATCCCAGGAGTAACCGTCCAGTTATAGAAAAAGTAATATACAGTATTGTTAGTATCATTATCGTTTATGGTTCCATTTGTTACTGAACCTACAGTGCCTATTGGATAGGGAAACCCAGGATGTCCTGAAGAAAATTCACGCACCATTACTGGGCTACTCGCCGCAACAAGGTTATAATCTGTTCCTGTTGGAACTACAAAATCTAGATTTACAGTAAACACTACTGGAGTTGTTGCATTCCCTGCTGGAGCAGCTATTGTTACTTCTTCAATAATATTTAAACCATCATCTTTTAATTGTATTACAAGATCTCCAGGCGTTGCAGATGCTAAGTACACATCTACCGAATTTATAGTAAATGTCTCATCTGCATTAAATGCTAAACCCCAGGGGCTCGTTACATTAACTACCGATGACGATGATGTATTTGTAGGAGCTACTCTGGCTCCACCGGTTTGTGGTGTTCCGGCAGAACCTATAAAAGATTCGGCAAAGAATGATGTGGTTGTTGCTAATGGGTCAGTTACTAAAGGTGAACCTGTTCCAACTAGATTTCCACCTGTAGCAGCATCAAACCAACGGACATCGTCTCCATTGTGCGTTGCTGTTAGGGTAGCTGTTTCTCCTTCACATATAGTCCCTGGGCCATCTGTCCCACTCACAATAGGATTTACACAACCCATTTTATCTTGTGCGCTTACAGAGATACATGGAACCATAAAAAGCAATAAAGCTGCTCCTGTTTTAGCTAGTGTAGTTTTAAAAATGTAATTTGATTTCATAGCTATTGTATTTAAAATTTTATCCTTAAAATTACTAATTAAGTAGCATTTACACCTCAAGTATCCAGTATTTAACATCGAAGGACGTTCGTTGTAAAAAATCTTTACCTAATTTCGCCAAAAGTGTTTACGTGTCAAAAATCCTATTATTCCTAACCATAATTACACTGTACATTAGTTGTAAAGACACGCCAACTGCAGTGCCAGACAGTCGTAAAAGTGATTATGCACTATATGATGCTAATGGAGAGTTTCATAGATTCTCCACCTACAATAATAAAAAAGCTATCGTGCTTTGGGTTCAGGGAAATGGTTGTCCGATTGTAAGAAATGCTTTAGCAGATTTTCATCATATCGCTGAAAGCTATTCTGAAAAGGGCTTTCAATTTTTTATGATCAATAGCAATACACAAGATGATCGTACAGAAATTATTTCCGAAGCAAAAGAATTCAGTTTTAAAACCCCGGTTTTAGTAGACAAGGCACAACTACTAGCAGATGCATTAAACATTACTATTACAGCCGAAGCAATTGTATTACATCCCACTACACGAGAAATACTGTATAGAGGCCCTATAAATAATAGGTTAGATTATGAAGTACAAAAAGACCTTGCTTCAGAAACTTATTTAAAAGACGCCTTAGAAGCTATTCTTGACGAAAAACCCATTACTAATAGAAAAGAAGTAAGCCGTGGTTGCACGATTACACGCCTATCTACTATTGAAAAAGATATCACTTATAACTACGGTGACCACATTGCTCCTATTCTTGCCAGTAATTGTGTACAATGCCACAGAGACGGTGGTAGAGCCCCTTGGGCTATGGAAGATTATCAAACAATTGTAGGGTGGTCTGGAATGATAAAGGAAGTACTTTTAAGCAAGCGTATGCCTCCCTGGAAAGCAGATCCTACTATTGGTGATTTTAAACACGATTTTTCTTTAGCAGATAGTAATGCAAGGAAAATAGTACGTTGGATTGATCAAGGAATGAAATCTGGAACAGGCAAAGACACCTTACAATCACTTGTATTCCCTCAAGTAGGATGGGAAGAAGGCACTCCGGATAAGATTATTGTGCTGGAAAAGGAAACCGTTCCAGCTTCACAAAAAATACCATACCAATATCAAACTTTCGATTTAGATTTAGCTGAAGATACGTGGTTACGAGGTCTTGAAATTATTCCCGGTAATCCAAAATTATTACATCACATTGTACTAATTCACGAAGATGGATACTCTTCCAGTCCAATTACTGCCAGAGAGCTTAGACGCTTTACAGATAATTTTATCGCTTTGGGCGCAGGTGCTAATCAAGCAACATTCTTTCCGGAAAACACGGGAGTATTATTAAAAAAAAGAGAGAAATTAAAAATACAATTACACTATACACCTATTGGAAAAGAAGCTACAGACCAAACAAAGATTGGTTTCTATTTTCACAAATCGAAACCAGAAAAATGGTTCTACCCACTCTCTCCTACTAACATTTCATTTACCATTCCACCGCATACCAGAGATGTGAAAATTGTAGCCCAGGACACCATTCAACGAGATATTTATATTCACAACCTCATGCCACATATGCATTATAGAGGTACGGCAATTAAAATGTCTGTAATTAAGCCCAACGGAATTATAATTCCATTGGTTTCTGTACCAGATTTTAATATGGACTGGCAATGGCTTTACGAGCTAAAAGAACCCATTTTTGCTCCAAAAGGATCTGTGATAATTGTAGAGGGAGTTTTTGATAATACTGTACAAAATCCTTTTAATCCGGATGCTTCAAAAGAGGTGCGGTTTGGCATTCAAAGCACAGACGAAATGCTCACAGGCTTTTTCAACTATACCCTGGCCAATTAATTTTTTTTCACGTAGCTGTAACAAAATCAGCTATTGGGTCGTCTTACTTGTATATCAACCTTTAAAGCGAACCGTTATGAGAACTCAAGAACAATTTTATTCCGTTAAAACAATTAGGCAAACCCGTAATAAAGCTTTAGCAATTTATATTGCATCCATCACTTTTATTGTAGTGAGCTATTCTTTAGTAACAGCAATTTCGGTTTTGTAGATATAAAAAAGACCGTCCTCGATGGGACGGTCTCTCTTTCATAGCAACTTCTAATATCTTAAGAGGTTACCAATTTGCAATTTCTTTCTTTACTTCATCTTTGGCTTTTCCAGTTTTTTCTTGGATTTTACCAATCATTTCGTCATACTTTCCTTCACTAAAGGCTTCATCATCATTGAACGAAATACCATATTGTTGTTTAGCGTTTCCTTTAATCTTATTCCATTTTCCTTTTAATTCTGTCGTGTTCATAGCGTTGTTTTTAATGTTAGTAAATTTGTTTTCAATTTTAATAGTATAAAGATACAAGCACAGAGTAGGGTTTTGTATTAATGCCTTCACAAAGACATTGTTTAAATTGTTATTCTTTTACTAACTTCTCTTAAAAAGTGTTATTTTTCAGCTTTAAACAATCTACTTATGCGCTATTTATTTCTTTTAGTAACACTTGTACTTGTATCATGTGGTAATAATAAAAAAGTTGAAACACCTCTGGAAGAAGGAAGTACTACAACCTATTATCTAATTCGACATGCCGAAAAAGATAGAAGCACTACAGACAACCCAAGCCTCATGGCAAAAGGAAAGAACCGAGCTACACATTGGGCAACGTATTTTTCAACCATACCACTAGATGCTGTGTACAGTACAGATTATAATCGAACTAAAGAAACAGCAGCTCCAACTGCCAAAGAAAAATCACTTACCATACAGCTATACAATCCAGATTCTTTGTACGATGCAGCGTTTCAACAAGAGACAAAAGGTAAAACTGTTTTAATAGTTGGACATAGCAACACCACACCAGCACTTGTAAACACTATTATAGGTGAAAGAAAGCACCAGCAGATTAGCGATACCGAAAATGGAATGTTATACAAAGTTGTAATTCCAGAAACAGGAGAAACAGTAGTCACTGTTGAAAAAATTGAAATGGGGAATTAGTTGACCTGGTGACTTATGTAAAATATAAAGCTTTCGGTGGGTAACTAGTTATTCATTTCAATTACCACCTCATCTACCCCGCGGCGTACTTTTTTGAAATTGGCAAACATGTCGTCTTCGGCGCGATAGCCAACTGCCAGTACTACTACCGAATGCAAATTCTTTTGTTTCAGCTGAAGGAATTCGTCGTATTTCTCGGGTTCAAAGCCTTCAATGGGGCAGGCATCTATTTGTTCCAAAGCACAAACAGTTAACAAATTTCCTAAAGCCAGGTAAGCTTGTTTTTCCATCCACTGGTTTACATCTTGGGCTTCTTTTTCAGCAAAACTATCTTTTAAAAACGTTTCAAAAGGCTGTAAAATGGCCTTAGGCGTGTTGCGCAACGCCGCTACTCTATTAAAATACGTTTCAATATATGTTGGGGTAATTTCAGTTTCCACACATAACACCAACACGTGGGAGGCATCTGCTACCTGCTGCTGTTCCATAGTAAATGGGACGAGTTGTTGTTGTAACTCTTTGCTTTGTACAGAAATCATTTTTAATGGCTGTAATCCATACGATGTTGCCGTTAAATTGAAAGCTTCTTTTAGAATGTGTATTTTTTCTGTTGAAAGTATTTTGGAAGTATCAAACTTTTTAGTGGCATAACGCCATTGTAGTTTTTGTAGAGTGTCCGTTGCCATTTGCATATCTTTGAAGCAAAGGTACTATTCCTATTTCAGTAGAAAATATGAAGTGTATTATTTTATTAAATATCTAAATAACCGAAGCTAATGTCTGTACTCGAAGATCGCAAAGACCAATCTGAAACTCGCATCTTTAAAGCTGTTTTCCCCAATACTACTAATCATTACGACACCTTGTTTGGAGGCACTACATTGCATATGATGGATGAAGCTTCTTTTATATGTGCAACGCGTTTTAGCAGGAAAAAAGTGGTAACCGTGAGTACCGATAAGATAGATTTTACCAAACCCATTCCGCAGGGTAGTATTGTAGAGCTGGTTGCTCGTGTTAACAGCGTTGGAAGAACCAGCTGTATTGTAAAAGTGGATATTTTTATGGAAGATATGTATAGCGCCAACCGTGAAAAAGTGGTAACAGGATTATTCACTTTTGTAGCCATTGGTGAGGATAAAAGACCAGTTGCAATCTTGGAATAACTTGTTGTGCAAGCGTAAAAAAATGTAGTTGTATATACGTAAAAACTCCTTTTACTGGTATAAAATATATAGCTTTGTGATGCTTTAAATTATTAGTTATGTTAGCAGCAATATCTTTATTTCTTATTGTTTCACTATCTGTTCTTATCACCAAAATTGCAGCCATTGCACTTATGCACACGGGATTGTCTACAGAGAGTGCAAAGTTTCAGGCTAGATCTGCTTATACAGGAACAGGGCTTAGCACACAAGAGACAGAAAATATTATGAACCACCCGGTACGGCGGAAGATTATTTATCATTTAATGCTTATTGGGAATGCAGGGATTGTAACGGTAATGTCTTCGCTTATCTTAACGTTTGTACTTCCAGACACTAATATTTCCAGGCTCTACGGTTTGCTTATTATTGTAGTTGGAATGCTTATTCTTTTTGTAGCCATACGCAGTAAATGGGTAGATAAAGGGCTATCTCGTGTTATAAACAAAATGTTGAAACGTTACACCAATATTGAAATCCACGACTTTGCCGCAGTGTTACACCTTAAAGACGATTACACTATAATTGAAGCCAAGGTAGACCACGACGGCTGGATGGGCAACAGAACACTTGAGCAGCTTAATTTAAGAGAAGAAGGAATTACCATTTTAGGAGTAGATCGAAAAGGAACAGGATATTTTGGCTCTCCTTCCGGAACTTTTAAGATTTTACCTGAAGATGTAGTTACCATCTATGGAAAATCTGAAGGAATTAAAAGCATTTATGGCAGAAAGAAAGACCATTATGCACAGCAGGAACATAAAAAATTTGTTGCACAAGAAGAAACCAGATTAGAAAACGAAAAAGATATTATAGCCGAAGAAAAGTAATATAGAATAGGTTGTTATTTTTTATTAATAATACGACTTGAAATATGTTTCCATATTAAATTTTCTGTCTTCGAACGTTTCGGGTAATATTTTAAAATGTTTTATTCTATCTATTCTAAAAGCTCGGTAATCTGAACGCAAACGACACCAAGCCACTAAAATCCATTTCTGATTGGTAGAATACATGGCGCAGGGTTCAATTTTTCTGAAAGAAACCTCGTTAGTGTTTATCTTTTGATAGTTCATTTCAATTAAACTAAAATTGGTAATGGCTAGTTGTATTTCTGAAAGCGCATTGCTTGAAAATTCCTCATACTGCCAGTCGAATACATGAAGTTTACTACTTAGCACCTCACTTTTCTCCTGAATAGAAGTTCTAAATACCGACTTAATTTTTGTCAAGGCATCATTAAAGTCGGCTACAAACGAAACATCTTTAGACTGATTAATAATATGCGCTGCGGTAACTAATGCGTTGGCTTGTTTTTCGGTAAAATGAACGGGAGAGACTGTGTAATTTTCTACTAGGCTGTACCCTTTACCTTCAATACTATACACAGGAATTCCTGCAGCCTCTAACTTCTTAATGTCTCTATAAATGGTTCGTATGCTAACATCGTATTTGGCGGCCAATTCTGTAGCTGTAACCAATCGCTTCGATTTTAACACGGTAAGTAACGATATGAGCCTGGATAGTTGCGCCATGTAAAAACAAAGATAGCGAACCCCAAAGAGGATTCGCTACCTAATCTTTAATTCATAGAATGTAAGGCCACCCTATTTCCTTCGGTATCCATAAACTGCGCGAAAAAACCATGTTCTCCAATATCGGTTTTTGGAATAAATACGTCTCCGCCTGCGTCTTCAACCTTTGCCAGGGCAACACTTAGATCATCTCCAGCGTTAAAGTACACGGTAGATCCGTCTGCCGAAGGTTTCATTTCGGCCATTTCAACGAGTGCGCCTCCAACACCTCTATTCTCTGCATTATAGGGGAACATTCCGTATTTCATATTCTTTTCGGGCATATGAAAATCTGTAATTGTCATCCCTAAGACGGCTGTGTAGAACTTTTTAGCTCTTTCATAATTGAGTACTGGAATTTCAAACCAGCTAATTGCATTTTTCATGATATTATATGTATTAATTATTACTACCACAAATGTATTCTCAGTTTTGACAGATGGTGTCAGGGGTTGTTTTTTAGTTGAAATAAAAGATTAAATTACATAGTAATGATCATATTTTTATATAAGAATAATAAAATTTCATTTTTGTTTTCAGAAATGTAAAAAGCATCCTATATTTGCACCCGCATTCAGGGAATACCTGATGAGGCACTCAAGGAGAAATGGCAGAGTGGTCGAATGCGGCAGTCTTGAAAACTGTTGAGGGTCACACCTCCGGGGGTTCGAATCCCTCTTTCTCCGCCAAGATTTATTCAAAATCAACGAAAGTCCTGTAAACTCAATGTTTATGGGACTTTTTATTTTACCCAAAACATCAAAATATGTATTAAAAACCATTCTGTTGGTGACCTATTAGGTGACCTTTTTACAACCTTAATTAGGTCACCTAATTGTTTATAACTGTTTATAAATCAGTATAATAAACCAATTAAAAGACCTCGAAATTTTGTAAATTAATGTATAATTAAAGGTCACCAGAATGAACAAAACATTTGGATTATTATTCTACTTAAAAAAGAGTAAAGTAGATGCACAGGGCAAATGCCCTATTTACCTACGTATTACCATAGATGGTAAGCGTACAGAGATTAGTACAAAACGTACCATTGAGATTGAGAAATGGAGCGTTGAAGCCAATAAAGCTATTGGAAGAACAGAAGATATACGAGAACTAAATGCCTATTTAGATTCACTTACTTCAAAAGTATATCAAAGCCAAAGAGATTTAATTCAAGATAACAAAGAGGTTACAACCGAAACCCTTAAAAATAAGTTTTTAGGAGTGGAAGAAAAACAAAGAACACTCATAACCATCTTTAAAAATCACAACAAGCAAGTTGAAAAATTAGTTGGTAGAGAGTTTTCAGCAGGAACTTTAGAACGTTACAAAACTGTATGTAAGCATCTGAAAGAGTTTATGCAACATCAATACAATGTAAGCGATATTCCTGTAAACAGAATAGACCACAAGTATATAACAGATTTTGAGTTCTATTTAAAAACCGTAAGAAACTGCGGACATAACAGTACAATTAAGTATATCAAGAATTTTAAAAAGATAGTACGTATTGCAATAGCAAACGATTGGATTAAAAAAGACCCATTTCTAAATTATAAAGTCCGTTTAAAAGAAGTGGAACGTCAATTTCTTTCAGAAGAAGAAATACAAACAATGCTCGAAAAAGAATTACACACTAATCGTTTAGAGCAAGTAAGAGACATTTTTATATTCTGTTGCTTTACTGGTTTAGCATATAGCGACGTTAAGAAGCTCTCAAAAGACAATTTGGTATTTGGTATTGATGGTGATAAGTGGATAAAGACAAAGCGTACTAAAACCGATACACGTAGTAATATTCCACTACTTCCAACCGCTTTAGAAATTATAAAGAAATACGAGAACCATCCAGAAGCAGTTACTAAAGGTGTGTTACTTCCTGTATTGAGTAATCAAAAGTCTAATGCCTATTTAAAAGAGATAGCAGATTTGTGTGGTATTAATAAAAACTTAACTACACATTTAGCTCGTCATACCTTTGCAACTACTGTAACATTGTCTAATGGTGTGCCAATGGAATCTGTAAGCAAGATGTTAGGTCATAAATCACTTAAAACGACACAGCATTATGCCAAAATATTGGATAGAAAAGTAAGTGATGATATGGCAATTTTAAAACAAAAGTTTGCTGATAAGAATACTCGACCAAACACCAATAAGATAGCCCAATAACAATTTAATCTAAAAATAGAGATTTATACGTGAAACTGCCTGTAATACAGGTAGTTTCTTGTTAAAAAGTTCACCTATTTCGTTAATAACTGTCAATAACTTTTCATTTAAAAAAGGTGATTTTGGCGTATATTGTATGTTAGAAATCAGGTAGTTAATACCTATTAATATTTTTTATATAGAATGACATTTGAAGTAATTACAAAGGATGATTTAAAGACTCTAAAACAAGAAATCATTACAGAACTTAAGACAATTTTAGGAAGCCAAAACGAGCAAAAAAAGTGGTTAAAATCAGCAGACGTACGTGAGCTATTAAATATCTCACCAGGTACATTGCAGAATTTACGAATCAATGGTACACTACCCTTTACCAAAATGGGTAAAACAATGTACTATGAGTATGACGATGTAGTTAGAATTTTAACCCAAAACAAGAGTGCTTAATGAGATTATACATACCAGAGAATTTAGACATAGACCAAATTGTTTATGATTATCCACCTAATTTTAAGAAATACAAACATAAAAGAGATAAGCTATTATATGTTATTCACTTAATAAATGCGCTTACACTCTACAACAAAGATTTAATGTATGATGACTTTGTATCTATAAGTGCAAAAATCTTACAGGACAAAATCTCTAACTATAAAGAGTACTTAAACTATCTTATTAATGTTGCAAAAATTATAGAAACGGATAATCAATACTTTGTTGGGTCAAAATCAAAAGGGTTTAGACTAACTGAAGAATACAGATGCGAAGTAGCTATTCATTCTATAAGCGACCAAACTTTTCATAGGAAACTAAAAGTGGAGCGTAACAATAGAGCAGTTTCAGTTAAGCATCTAAACTACCTAACAAAATGGTTTGATGAAAAATTGGAAATTGATATTGATTCCGTCAATAAGTTTTTAGCCGAAGAATATGTGTTGAAGAAAGACAACAAATCTTTGTGGCAATCCAAAAAGTTTAATAACTATGGTAAGGTCGAAGTCAAATATAAAAGACCTATTGACCAGTTAAATCACGCAAAAATTAGCGTAGAAAAATTAAGTCGTAAAGATTATTACTTGTTGCACGATGATAATGTATATCGCTTCCATTCCAATCTTACTAATATGCGAAGCGTTATCAGAAATGCAGTAACGTATGATGGCCAAAAATTAATTTCGATAGATATTAAAAATAGCCAACCTTATTTAAGCACTATATTGTTGAGTCGCTCGTTCTGGATTGAGCAAAAAAATGAGCCAAATACACAAAAAGAGTTATCAATCAGATTCGACGACCCCGAAAACCGACCTTTTTCTTCTTTTAATAGTAATAATTATAAGGTTGATAGTAAGATTGATGATAGATTGAGTATATCTCACATCAAGGTACACGATACTGATTCTTACATTATGTTAGGAGATATTGATAAAACCCTTATGAATAATGAGTTTAGTCAGTATATAAATCTTGTGGTGAGTGGGACACTTTATGAGTTTTTAGAACAACAATTTAGTCTACGTTTAGGGGAAACATTCTCAAACCGTAAGGAAGTAAAAACAGCAGTATTTCAAGTGCTATTTACAGATAATAGGTTTTTGGGGCAAGAGGATGCAAAACCAAAGAAGATGTTTAAGGAGATGTTCCCATACGTGTATGAGGTGTTTAGACAGATTAAGAGTAAAGATAAATCATTACTTCCAAGATTGTTGCAGAGCATTGAGAGTTACTTAATGATAAATGTTATAGCAAAACGCATATCAATAGAATATCCAGATGCACCAATATTTACAATACACGATAGTATTTCTACCACAGCAGAATATGTAGATATTGTTGAGGCTATAATGACAGAGGAATTAACCAAAGCGATAGGTCACGCACCTAAATTAGCTCGTGAAGAATGGTGTAAAAGCAATATGGTAAAGCATCTTGAAACTTTAAAGGAGAAAGCAAAGGTTGTCGCTTAAATAAAATAATTGCACAACCATTGCATCATTAAATTTTTATCTTTGTGACTGTGAAATTTGTAACAGTCATATTATCATTAATAATACTATTGCTTTCAGCAAAGTCTTGTTCTGATGGTCAAAACATAGAAGACCAGCATCAAGACGAGATAAGTGTTAATCACAACCACCAAGGAGATAGTGACGATTCTTGTCCTGTAACTTGTATTTGTAATTGTTGCGGTATGACAATTACTTACGAACCAATCAAGACATTTGATTTAAAACTTAATATTGAAATCTCAACGGAGTTAATTTCTACATATCAACCTATTTACGGGTTTAATTTCCTTTCCAATATTTGGCATCCGCCACAAGTAATAAGCTAAAACAAATCGATTTTAAATCAATTATTTAGTTAATTACAAATACAATTCAATGAATAAATACCTATTGAGCATAAAGCTCATATTAATACTTTGCCTATCGTTACAGGCACAAACATCAGACATACAAATAAAAGTCCTAACAGAAGCTGAAAACGAGCCTTTATTGGGTGCTACGGTTTACTTTGAAGCATTAGAAAAAGGAGCAGTAACCGATTTTGACGGAATTGCAACTTTTACAGAAATACCAGATGGTAAGCATCAAATAATAATTTCCTTTTTAGGTTTTGAAACATTTGAAACAACAATTCAAATTCCAAGCAATACAGCGTTAGTCTTTAAATTAAAAGAAGGTGGCAATCAATTAGATGCTGTTGTACTGCAATCTTCAAGAAGTACAAGAACCGTTAGAAAAATACCGACACGTATAGAGTTTATAGGTGCAGAGGAATTAGGAGAAAAAGCAATAATGAATCCTACTAATATTTCTATGGTGCTTCGAGAAAGCACAGGAATACAAATGCAACAAACATCATTAAGTAGTGGGAGTACCAATATTCGTATTCAAGGATTAGATGGTAGGTACACACAGCTTTTAAGAGATGGGTTTCCCTTATATGGTGGTTTCTCAAGTGGGTTAAGTATTTTACAAATCCCACCTTTAGACTTACAACAATTTGAAATTATAAAAGGAAGTTCATCAACGCTATACGGTGGAGGTGCGATAGCAGGATTGGTAAATATGGTATCTAAAACACCAGATGAAGAACCTGCATTAGATATTATGCTAACTCAAACACAAGCGTTAGGAAGTACAGCCAATGTTTTTTATAGCAAACGAAATGAAAAATTCGGTGTTTCACTTTATGGCTCTGGTCATTACCAAAAAGGGTACGACCCAGAAGATGATGGCTTTAGCAATCTACCAAAAACAACATCAATTTCATTTAATCCTAAATTGTTTTATTACCCATCAGAGAAAACAACACTTTGGTTTGGATTAAACGGAACGTATGACGATAGAATTGGTGGAGATATTACTAAAATTGAAAGTGGTGAGGATGGTATTCATCAATATACAGAAGAAAACAATTCAAAACGATTAAGCAGTCAATTGGTATATCAAACACAATTAGATACTGTCAGTTCATTAGAGTTTAAAAATAGTGTCTCTTTTTTCGATAGGAATTTAACCGTTCCAGATTTTAATTTTGATGGCAAACAAACAAATACCTTTACTGAAATCTCATATAATACAGCATCAGAAAATACGGATTGGATAGTTGGAGCTAATCTTTATACCTCAAATTTCGATGAAAATGATAACGCACCATTACAGCGAGACCAAAAAGATGTGACCTTTGGCGCATTTGCAAATAATATTTATGACTTATCAGATAATTGGATATTGGAAACAGGATTAAGAGCAGATTATAATACTGATTTCGGTTTCTTTCCACTTCCAAGAATTTCATTACTCTACAAAAATGATAGTGGGTTTTCAAGTAGAATTGGTGGTGGTTTAGGGTATAAGATTCCAGATATTTTCACAGAAGAAGCAGAGTATATCAATTTTGAAAATGTCCTCGCCATAGATAAATCAACAATAGATGCAGAACGTTCTTATGGTGTTAATTTCGATGTAAACTATCAAACACGATTATCTGATGAGATTGGTTTTTCTATAAACCAATTATTCTATGTGACTGCAATAAATGATGGTCTACTTTTAAATTCTACAGATAACGGTTTATTTCAGTTTGAAAATGCACCAGATGAAATCTTTAGCAAAGGAGCAGAAACCAATATAAAATTTACTTACAAAGACTTTAGATGGTTTTTAAACTATGCGCTTATTGATACCAAACTAAATTATTTACCTGGTAATCCACAGAAGCCATTAACCGCAAAACACAACGCAGGTAGTGTATTAATGTACGAATCTGAAAAATGGCGAATTGGTTACGAAACCTTTTATACAGGAAAACAGTTTTTATCTAATCGAACCGAAACTACAGACTTTGTAACTATGGGTTTATTGGTTATGCGTAACTTTAAATTAGGAAGTGTATTTGTAAATTTCGAAAACTTTACAGATAGAAGACAAAGCAGATTTTCACCTTTGGTTTTACCACCACACGACAATCCTGTTTTTCCAGAGATTTATGCACCTACAGATGGTTTTATATTTAGTGTAGGTCTTATTATTAAACCATTTGGAAACGAAGACCACGATTAAATATGGAAACAATAGAACAAGTATTAGAGTCAAAAAATATTCGTGTTACAGCAATGCGTATGTTAATTTATAAGTTTCTTGCAGAAAAAGAGATAGCGGTAACATTGAGTGATATTGAAAATGCTTTTGAAAAAGCAGATAGAACTACCTTGTACAGAACTATTAAAACTTTTGAAGAAAAGGATATTGTGCATCAAATAGACGATGGCACAGGGATAACAAAATATGCGTTATGCGAAAAGGGATGTAATTGTGATATAAAAACCGATTTACACTTACATTTCCATTGTAACAATTGCAATGAAACCATTTGCCTAACAGAACATAAAATACCGCAAATTAAAGTACCTGATGGTTTTGTGTCAGAGAATGTAAATTTGGTGGTAAAAGGTATTTGCGATAAGTGTAGTGGCTAATAATTGCACTTCCATTGCACTTACTATTAAAGTACATTTATCCAAAATTAGTGGATATGAAGTTTAATACTAAAATACCTAAACATCTTAAACAGGCGTATAACGAAGAATTAAAACTATACAGTTTCTGTTTAGAAAATAAGCATTTTGGCAATGCTTGGTATCATTTAGAACGCAGTCATATCATAGGGCAATCTTATCCAATAGAACATACCTATTCACATTGGTTAATGCTAAAATTTGGATTTAGACAAAAAGATACTAAAGAAGTAATAGGTCAAATAGTTAGGTTGTTTGTGGGTGGCTGGAAATCATTTATAAATCACGTTCCACTTGGTAATACAGGTGGAGCAAACGTGCCACCATTAAAACGGATGCCTATTCCCAATGACATTGAAAAATTATTAGATATTAAATGAAAAAAAAGAAAGTCAATTTAAGAGATTTAAAACCAAATTCAGAAGAACAACATTCTCACGATGATGGTCACGACCACGGAGATGGAAGTGCATTCAAGACATACATTCCTGCTATTATAAGTTTTGTTATGTTAATGGTAGGTATCGCTGTAGATTATTTTGATGCGATTCCTCAATTTGAAGGATTGATTCGAGTAGTTTGGTACACTTTAGCATATATTCCAGTTGGATTTCCTGTAATTAAAGAAGGATGGAAAAGTCTTATAAAAGGCGATGTTTTTACCGAGTTCTTTTTAATGTCTATTGCCTCCATTGGTGCGTTTATCATTGGTGAATATCCTGAAGGTGTGGCAGTAATGCTATTTTATGCAGTAGGAGAATTATTTCAAAACGCAGCAGTTAATAGAGCAAAAGGAAATATTAAAGCCTTATTAGATGTTCGACCAAAAGAAGCCAATGTATTTCGTGATGGTGATTATGTTAGTGTGTCGCCAGAAGCTGTAAATATTGGTGAAAAAATACAAATTCGAGTAGGTGAGAAAATACCGTTAGATGGGATTTTATTATCCGAAAAAGCATCTCTAAACACCGCAGCGTTAACAGGCGAGAGCAAACCAGATTCCATTCAGAAAGAAGCAAAGGTTTACGCAGGTAGTATCAATTTAGAAAGCGTTATTGAAGTTGAGGTAACTAATAAGTTTGAAGACAGTTCTATTGCGAGAATATTAGATTTGGTTCAAAATGCTACAGCTCGTAAGTCTAAAACAGAACTATTTATTAGACAGTTTGCTCGTATCTACACACCAATTGTTGTGTTTTTAGCTATTGGTGTTACTTTTATACCTTACTTTTTTGTAGATGATTATGTGTTTAGAGATTGGTTATACAGAGCATTAATTTTCTTGGTAATATCTTGTCCTTGTGCCTTAGTGATTTCAATTCCATTAGGATATTTCGGTGGATTGGGAGCAGCTTCAAAAAATGGAATATTATTTAAAGGTGCTTCATTTTTAGATGCTATGACCAAAATAAATACTTTGGTAATGGACAAAACAGGAACCGTTACCAAAGGTGTTTTTAAAATCAAAGAAGTAAAAGCAATTGGTTGGAATGAAACCGAATTTATGCAATACTTAATGGCGTTGGAAGAACAATCCACGCATCCAATTGCTAAAGCCATTTTAGAGTACAAAGCTGAAGGAGAAGATTTTGAAGCACAAGACGTTTCTGAAATTGCAGGTAAAGGTTTAAAAGGCGTTGTTAATGGTAAAACAGTTTTAGTAGGAAATAAAGCCTTAATGACTGCGAATAATATAAATGTTCCATCTGAAACGGAATCTATTGTAGAATCGATAGTATTAGTTGCAATCGATAATCAATTTGCAGGTTATGTAGTCATAGCAGATGAATTAAAGGAAGATGCAAAAGAAACTATTACAGCATTACACAAAGTAGGCATTAAAAATATTATGATGCTTTCCGGTGATAAAGATTCCATCACGCAACAAGTCGCTAAAGAGTTGAATATCGAAAATGCTAAAGGTGGTTTACTTCCAGAAGATAAATTAAACGAAGTTGAAATTTTAAAGAAAAATCCTGAAAACAAAATAGCCTTTATAGGTGATGGTATTAACGATGCACCTGTTTTAGCAGCAAGTAACGTTGGTATTGCAATGGGTGGTTTAGGTAGTGATGTAGCTATTGAAACAGCAGACGTTATCATTCAAACCGACCAGCCTTCAAAAGTAGTTAGAGCCATTAAAATAAGTCGTTCTACAAGAAAAATTGTTTGGCAAAATATCATTTTAGCGTTTGGAGTTAAAGTTATTGTCTTGATATTAGGAGCAGGTGGTTTAGCCACAATGTGGGAAGCTGTTTTTGCAGATGTAGGAGTAGCATTATTAGCAATTTTAAATGCAGTTAGATTGCAGAAAATGACTTGGGATTAAGCAGATTAATCAATTAAACTTCTGTTAAACAAAATCAATAGTTGTTAAAATTTCGTAACTTCGCAATCAATATGAAGCAGATTTTCCATAAAATAATGTCTTTAGCAATGACTTTTGCAGTGTTATTCTCTACAATGTCATTTACTGTGAATATGCATTATTGCGGAGATACGTTAGTAGAAACTGCTATTTTTCATAAGGCCAAAGGGTGCGGAATGGAAATGGAAAAGCCTTCAACCGAAGGATGCTCTATTACCAAGAAAAATTGTTGTGATGATGAACAATTAGCAATTGAAGGTCAAGACGAATTACAATTGCAAGTTGACAAAATCACATTTGAACAACACCTATTTATAGCTTCATTTGTTTACACGTACATTAACCTTTTTGAAGGTTTAGAAAATAACGTTTCTACTTACGAAGAATATAAACCGCCACTCGTCATAAGGCAACTCTACAAGATTGACGAAACATACTTAATTTGATTTTTAAACAATAGACTTTTTTATCCTATGACTGCAATGTCGTAAGGATAATTTGCTGTATTCGGTGTTTTTCTTACACCAATGTCCAACTGTTTAATAATCAAAGCCAATGCTCAATAAAAGCATCAAATTTTTAATAGAAAACAAACTCGTAGCAGTTCTGCTACTCGTCCTTTTTGTAGGATGGGGAACGGTTAATGCACCTTTCAATTGGGATACTGGTTTCTTACCAAGTAATCCAGTTGCTGTAGATGCCATACCAGATATAGGTGAAAACCAACAAATAGTATTTACTAAATGGGATGGTCGCTCACCACAAGATATAGAAGACCAAATTACCTATCCACTCACAACATCTTTACTCGGTATTCCAGGTGTAAAAACCATTCGTAGTTCCTCTATGTTTGGGTTTTCAAGCATCTATATCATTTTTGAAGAGGATATAGAATTTTACTGGAGCAGAAGTCGTATTCTCGAAAAACTTAATTCCTTACCAAGTGGTTTATTACCTGAAGGTGTGAATCCAGCTTTAGGCCCAGATGCCACAGGATTAGGACAAATATTTTGGTACACACTTGAAGGTCGTGACGAAAACGGAAATGTAACTGGTGGTTGGGATTTGCAAGAGTTACGCAGTATTCAGGATTACTATGTAAAGTATGCGTTGTCCTCTGCAAGTGGTGTTTCCGAGGTTGCTTCTATTGGTGGCTATGTTCAGGAGTATCAAGTAGACGTAAATCCAGAACTAATGCGTCAGTATAATATTGGATTGCATCACGTTGTAAAAGCGGTTAAGGAAAGTAATAAGGATATTGGTGCACAGACTTTGGAAATTAACCAAGCCGAATATTTAGTTCGTGGTT